>Ga0208623_100655_pt1 | contig 16194 bp, 13 predicted proteins | sample HotLakConsUCCL28_FD_184737 | JGI IMG/M metagenome (GOLD analysis project Ga0208623, IMG submission 184737) | Hypersaline microbial mat communities from Hot Lake, Washington, USA - Hot Lake Consortium UCC-L28 (SPAdes) (version 2) ...
CAGAACTGGTACAACAACACGATTGTCTTCACCCACGGCTACGTGGTGGTCGCCGCCTTCGGCAACCAGCGCGCCGATGACGGTCAACCGCTCTTCTTCGAATCGGGAATCCCCCAGGGGGGTCAGCTGACAGAACTGCTCGGAGAATTCGAGCCGCGCGTGTACTTCGGCGAGTTCTCACCGCTCTACTCGATCGTCGGCGGTGGCGAGGACCTCGAACTCGACTTCCCCTCCGACGGTGCGGGGGAGGACGCCGCGGGCAACGCGACCTACACCTTCACGGGTGAGGGTGGGCCCGCGCTCGACAACGTCTTCAAGCGCCTGCTCTATGCCATCAAGTTCCAGTCGGAGCAGATCTTCCTCTCGGAAGCTGTGACCGATGAGTCTCAGATCCTGTACGACCGCAGCCCCCTGGAGCGCGTGCAGAAGGCGGCGCCGTACCTGACCCTCGACTCTGATCCGTACCCTGCGATCGTGGACGGTCGCATCGTGTGGATCGTCGACGCCTATACGACCACGGCGAGCTACCCGTACTCGACGTCAGTGCCGCTGTCGGCGGCCATCGCCGACACGTACACGCCGTCGCCGCAGTTCCCGATTGACAACATCAACTACATTCGCAACTCGGTGAAGGCGACCGTCGACGCCTACAGCGGCGAGGTCACCCTGTTCGCGTGGGACACGGAAGACCCGATCCTGCAGACCTGGCAGAAGGTGTTCCCGACGACGCTGACATCGGTGGACGAGATGAGCGAGGAGCTGCTTGCGCACGTGCGGTACCCGGCCGATTTGTTCAAGGTGCAGCGCAGCATTCTCGGCGCGTATCACGTGACGGATCCCGGGTCGTTCTTCTCCACCGACGACGAGTGGGTGACCCCGAACGATCCAATCTCCTCGGCCGCAGCGCCGACCACCCAGCCGCCGTACTACCTGACGATGCAGGTGCCGGGGGACGATGAGCCGGGCTTCACTCTGTACTCGACGTTCATCCCTCGCACGGCGAGCGATAACGAGCGCAACGTGCTCACGGGGTACCTCGCGGCGAATTCCGACCCCGGAGAGGACTACGGCAAGCTCACGCTGCTGACACTGCCGTCGCAGACGATCCCCGGCCCCGGTCAGGTGCAGAACCAGTTCAACTCTGACACCGAGGTTGCCAACCAGCTCGCCCTGCTGCAGCGCGGTGAGACCGAAGTACTGCGCGGCAACCTGCTGACCCTGCCGGTCGGCGGCGGACTGCTCTATGTGCAGCCGATCTACGTGCAGTCGACGGGTGAGACGAGCTACCCGCTGTTGCGCAAGGTGCTCGTGTCGTTCGGCGACAACATCGCGTTCGAGGACACCCTCGATCAGGCACTGGATGCCCTCTTCGGGGGCGATTCGGGTGCGAGTGCGGGTGATGGCGACGTCGACCCGACTCTGCCGGTTCCCGATCCCGAGGCCCCGACCGACCCCGAGGCGCCTGACGAGCCGACGGAGCAGCCTGCTGATCCGACGGTGCCCGTTGACGCGCTCCAGACAGCCCTGAACGACGCGCGGCAGGCGCTGCAGGATCGCACCGCGGCGTACGCGGCGAACGACCTGGTGGCAGCTGCCGAGGCTGATGAGCGCCTCCAGCAGGCGATCGAGCGTGCCATCGTGCTCAGCGACTAGCTCGCCGTAGGCGAGCAGCCGCGTTTCGTGGATGCCGGTGAACCCGCACTCGTCGGGTTCACCGGCACCCCACGGTGTCGACGGCGACTAGACAGAACGGTATGCCCCTCACGTGGGTCGCACACTCTCGGCAGCTACGACGCCGTCGTCACCCCGCTCATCACCGAGGGGGCGGTATCCGCCACTACGCGGGCATCCCGCTGCAGGGTTCCCAGGGCCGCGAGTTCGGCGCACTGTGTGTCACCGACTTCCGACCGCGCACCGTCACGTCATCTGCCGACATGTCGGTGTTGCGCAAGCTCGCCAGCGCCGCTCAGCACTCCATCTGGAACGCGACTCTCGGCGAGGGCGGCCGTGTCGCGTCGCTCATCGCCGGCACGTCGAGCCCGGCGTCGCCCGCCGAGGTGGATCGTCTGGGCCTGAGAACCCCCGCCTAGTGAACGTCACGGGCGATTCGACGGTCGTCATGTCGACTGCTAACATGGGAGCTTCGCCGCGGGGTGGAGCAGTTCGGTAGCTCGCTGGGCTCATAACCCAGAGGTCGTAGGTTCAAATCCTGCCCCCGCAACTGTTGTCCTTATGAGGACACCAAGAACCCTCGGGAAGCCTCCCGGGGGTTCTTGTCGTTGTGCGCGTCACCACAGTGCTCACCGCCGTGTCGCCACGATCTCGTCGGCGACTGGTCGCGCGTTCGGAATGCGCACACAGACGGCGTGCGTCGCTTGTCTGCCCGCTGAGGATCTACCAGCATGGTGGTGCCGAGGTACGGAGGCCCGCTCCCGCTCACGACGCCCCCCTTCAGGAACAACGTCGTGGCGCCTCGGCCGGTCGATGCTCAGTCAGTATTCGGGTTCTGCCTGAGCATCGACCACCATGACTCGCCGCCCCTCAGGGCGCGGTGACCGCCGGGGTCTGCTCAGCTGGCAATCGCGGGGATGATCGCCCCCGAGAACACCTGCCAGGCCAGCGCGGTCTTCGCGACGAGGCTCAGCGTGATGTAGCTGCGCTCACCCTGCAGGTAGCTCTTCCACTTGCCGACCTGCTTGTACTGCAGCCACTGGTTGATGGCGAAGGTGTTGAAGAAGAGGAAGAGCGAGATGACGATGCCCACGACGAACTCCGGCGGGGCCGCCTCGCTCTCGCTACCGGGGCGCAGGAAGTAGATCAGCACGAGGATCCACGGCACGATGCCGACCATCGAGCCGAAGATGAAGGGCAGCAGCCCTCCCGAGCCTGGCTGCTCGTACTTCTCCTGCAGGGCACCGAACAAGATCATGGCGGCGTTGACGGCGAAGATGGCGAACAGGGCCCCGATGTCGGTCACGCCGTTGATGGCGAGGATCAGCCAGATCATGATCGAGGAGCTGAGCGAGTACTCCGTCCAGCGGAAGTAGTTGCGGTTGGCCAGGAGGCCACCCTTGTAGCGGCCGAAGAACCACGGGCTCGAGATGAGAAAGTGGAAGAACGCGCTCAGCGCGAGGAACGCGACGACGCCGATGCCGATGTTGACTTCGAACAGGACGACGCGCTCGGGAGGCAGGGGAACACCGGGAGGGCCCGCGAGGTAGTCGGCGGTGACGGCGAACAGCACCTGCGAGCTGAGCATCGTCAGCACGATCGCGAAGCCGATGGCCTGCAGCAGGTGCAGGCTGCCCGCCACGATGTTGTAGACGCGCAGCCGATCGATCTGCTGCTCGGGGGTGTAGACCTTCTTCGCCATGCGGGATTCCTCTGGGCTCGGTGTGCTGGTTACGCTGACGCTATCAGGCCGCAACAAAGAGTGACAGGTGTTCAGGTGCGCGGGGGTTGGGCGCCGAGCCACTGCACGGCGGCGGCCCCCGCGGCAACCCCGCGTTCGACGGCGGCCTCGAGACTCTCGCCTTCCGCCAGCTCCGCGCACACGGCACCCACGAAGGCGTCGCCAGCGCCCGTCGTGTCGACGACGGTGACGCGCGGTGCGGGCTGGTGACCCGTGCCGACAGGCCCCGCGTACACGGCGCCGTCGCCCCCGAGAGTGAGCACGACGCTGCGGCAGCGCTCGAGCAGCGCCGCCGCAACGGCGGCCGCGCCGTCGACAGAGTCGACGGGCATTCCGCTGAGGTCATGAGCCTCAGCCTCGTTGACGACGAGCGGGTCGCACAGAGTGAGCAGGGCATCCGGGATCTCACGGCTGGGGGAGAGATTGAGCACCACGCGACCGCCCGCCGCCTCGACGGCGGTCGCCGCGGCCACCACCACGTCCAGCGGGATCTCGAGCTGCGCGAGCAGAACCGTGCGCGGGCCTGCGAGTTGATCGACGAGCGGCACGACCTGCGCGGGGGTGAGAGAGGCATTAGCGCCGGGCGCCACGACGATGGTGTTCTCACCGTCGCGCGCGACCGTGATGAGGGCGACGCCGGTGGGCGCATCCTCGACCGTGACGGTGCTGGAGACGTCGACACCGCCCGAGCCCAGCGCGTCACGCATCGCGCGACCGTTCGCGTCGGCTCCGACCGCGCCGAGAAAAACGGGCATAGCGCCCGACCGTGCGGCCGCGAGGGCCTGATTGGCGCCCTTGCCGCCCGTCGCGGTCACGAGCTCGCCACCCATGAGGGTCTCGCCGGGGTGCGGGTGCCGGTCGACGAGTACGGTGAAGTCGGTGTTGGCCGACCCGAGGACGATGAGTGTTGCGGTCATTCCTTCATCGTGGCAGAGCGCCGCCCGCGCCACGAGCGGTACGCCATCCACGCGCCCGTCGACCACAGCGCCCAGGCGACGAGCAGCGGCTGGAACAGCAGCCGGATGCCCCGGGCCACGTCGCTCTCCAGCCCGAAGCCGTCACGCCCCTCCGTGAACTGGGCGATGTTGCCGGGGAAGATCGCGAGGAAGAACAGGGCGACCGCCCAGCCGATGGGCACGCGCCAGCGGCCGAGCACCAGGAGCGCGAGGCCGAGCGCGATCTCAACAACGCCCGAGGCGACGACCACGAGGTCGCCGTCCAGCGGCAACCACGGCGGCACCTGGGCGAGAAATTCCTCGCGGCCCACGGTGAGGTGGCCCAGCCCGGCGGTCAGCAACGCGGCGCCGAGCAGCCAGCGGGCGAGCCGCTGCGGCCAGGAGATGCCGGGCCGGGGCGCGGCGACCGAGTCGGTGGGGGCGGTGCGGGCGGGCGGTGCGGCGGGGTCATGCATGGCTCCAGTCTGACACTGCGCGGTCAGCAAGCGCGGGCCGTAGGCTGGAGACATGAGCTCGACGACCTCACTCGCGGTCGCGCAGTGGGCGCCCGGCGCTGAACGGGGGGCCAACCTCGCGCGGGTGCGCGAGCTGGCCCAGCAGGCCGTCGACCAGGGCGCTGAGCTGGTCGTGTTCCCCGAGTACTCGTCGTACTTCACTCCGCGGCCCGGTGAGGACTGGGTCGCGCACGCCGAGCCGCTCGACGGGCTCTTCGTCACTGGCCTCGCGGCCATCGCCGCCGACCTGCGGGTGACCCTCGTCGCGGGCATGCTCGAGACCTCCCCGCTCGCCGGTCGCTGCCGCAATACGATTGTCGCGGTCGGGCCCGAGGGCACTCTGCTCGCGACCTCACGCAAACTGCATCTCTACGACGCGTTCGGTTCTCGCGAGTCGCGCTGGGTCGAGCCCGGCGAGATCGCCCCGCCGCAGCTGTTCACGGTGGGGCAGCTGCGGGTGGGCATCCAGACCTGCTACGACCTGCGGTTTCCCGAAGTCACGCGCCGTCTCGTCGACGCGGGCGCTGACCTGGTGCTGGTGCCCGCCGAGTGGGTTGCCGGCCCCGGCAAGCGACACGCGTGGGTGACGCTCGCGACGGCCCGTGCGATCGAGAATACGGTCTACCTCGCCGGCGCTGACCACCCCCCGCCGATCGGCGCGGGGGCGAGCCTCATTGTCGACCCGATAGGCGAGCAGCTCGCCTACCTCGATGATGGCGAGGATGTCGTGGTCGCCAGCATCGATCGTGCGCGCCTCGACGAGGTGCGCGGCATCAATCCCGCCCTGCAGTTGCGGCGCTTTCGCGTCGAGCCGCTCTAGCGACCGGCGAACGAGCGCAGTCTCTCCGATGCCTCCGTGATCGCGGCTTCGGTGCGGCAGAAGGCGAACCGCAGGGACGATCGCACGGTGGGGTCGGTCGACCGTGGCGCGAAGGCCTGCAGCGGAATGGACGCGACACCGGGGCTGAGGGTCAACTCGCGTGCGGCAACCGCTCCGTCGGTGATGCCCAGCGGTGCGGCGTCGGCGACGATGAAGTATGAGCCGCGTGACGGGCTCACGCGGAAGCCCGCGGCGCGCAGGCCCTCGCTCAGCAGGTCGCGACGCCGCTGCAGGGAGTCGCGCTGATCGTGGAAGTAGCTATCGGGCAGCCCGAGCCCGACGGCGATCGCCGGCTGGAGGGGCGCCCCGTTGACGTATGTCGTGAACTGCTTGACGGCGAGTACGTGGTCGATGAGCTCGGCGGGCCCGGTCATCCAGCCGATTTTCCAGCCGGTGACCCGAAAGGTCTTCGCCGCACTGGAGATCGTGAGGGTGCGCTCGCGCGCGCCGGGGATGCGCGCCATCGGCGTGAAGGGCGCGTCGTCGTAGACGAGATGCTCGTACACTTCGTCGCTCACGATGATCGCATCGTGGGCGGCCGCCCGGGCGGCGATGCGCTCCAGAAGCTCGGGGTGGATGACCGACCCGGTCGGATTGTGCGGGTTATTGAGCAGCACGACGCGCGTGCGCGGACCGATCGCCGCGTCGATGTCGGCGGGCTCCGGTTGAAAGGTCTCCCCGCGCAGAGGGATCGTGCGATGCGTGGCGCCGCTCAGCCCGATGATGGCCGCATACGAGTCGTAGTAGGGCTCGAGGGTGACGACCTCGTCTCCGGCCCCCGCGAGGGCGAGGAGCGCCACCGCGATGCCCTCGGTCGCGCCCGTCGTGGCGATCACCTCGGTGTCGGGGTTCACGATGTCACCCCAGAACCGCTCCCGGTGCGCCGCGATCGCTTCGCGCAGCACGGGCAGACCCCGGCCCGGCGGATACTGGTTGACCCCGGCATTGATCGCCTCGATGGCGGCGTCGAGCACCTCGCGCGGGGCATCCTCATCGGGGAAGCCCTGCCCGAGATTGATCGCGCCATGCTCGGTGGCCAAGGCGGAGATCTCAGCGAAAATCGTCGAGCGCACCGTGCCAGCGACATCGACGAGGCCGGCGGCGTCGACCGTGCGCAGCCATGGCGGAGGAGTGGTCATCACTCCACCCTAACGAGAGCCGATGCGCGGCCGATCAGCCGCTCGTCTTCGGCAGGGTGAGACTCGTCGCCCACTCGTAGAAGACGGTCTTGCCGGGGCTGGTGTCACTGACGTCGGCGTCGACGCCGCGATGCAGCAGGTCGGCCAACCCCCGAATAGTCAGGTCGAGGTCGTCACTCGGAGCGGTGAGCGCGAGCCCCGCCGAGCACGCCGACAGCACGCTCGACACCATGCTGGCGTCCACGTCGCGGCGCACCATGCCCGCCTGCTGCAGCTTCTCGATCAGGTCGGAGCGGACACCTATGTTCGGCAGGTAGACGAAGCCGTTCGCGTTGCGCATGATCTGGTTGAGGGCATCCCGATCGATCACGAACAGCGTGCGGGCCAGCGGCCGCTCGTAGACCGAGGCCAGAATGTACGTGTACATGCGTGACAGCAGGCCCCCGCGCGGATCGCGTTCGACATGGTCGACGATGCTCGCGTACATGAGGCTGAACTCACGGTTCAGCATGCTCACGAGAACGTCGTTGGGGGTGTCGAACAGGTTCTCGATCTCAGCTTGCGCAATCTCGCTGCGCGCGGCGAGCGCCCCGAAGGTGACGGCGGGGTAGCCGTCGCTTCTGATCAGCTCGGATGCTGCAGAGAGAATCTGATCGACATCGGTGATGGGGGGCTGGGGCATCGAGGGCTCATCACGGTTAGGGGCGTGTGTCGAGTCTAGACGGCCGCACAGACAGGTGGGTACACCCGGTGTGGGTGCAGTGTGTGGAGAACTCTCGACCGGATGCTGCGCCCTTGCCTACCGTGGGCGCCATGCTGAGACGCCCCCTCGCCCTCGTCGTGCCCGTGCTGGTGCTCGCGCTCGTGGGGTGCTCCACCCCCACCGTCATCCCGCCCGCGGCGCCACCGAGCGACGAGGCACCACTTTTCGCGACCGACGAGGAGGCGCTCGCCGCGGCGACTGCGGCCTACGAAGAGTTCCTCGCCGTCTCGAGTCAGATCCTCCAAGACGGCGGGGCGGAGCCTGAGCGAGCGCGTCCCTATCTGAGCGAGTCTGTGTATGCCGAAGAACGCGCTGGCTACGAGCAGTTTTCTCAGAGCGGGCTCCGACTTATTGGACAGTCGCAAATCACCAATTCGGTCTTGCAGCAATGGTCTGAGTCAAGCGTGACCGCGGAGATAATCGCTTACTTCTGCGTGAGCCTCGAGGGAACAGACGTCGTGGATAGCTCTGGGGAGTCCGTGGTGAACGCGCAAAGACCCGTCCAGAGCGTCTTTGAAATCGTTCTTGGAGGGATGCCTGGTGATCTCGTGGTCGAACGAAAGCAAATATGGTCGGACGACTCAGCATGTGGTTGAGAAGCGTTGCGGCCGCAGCGGCTCTTGCAATTGTTTCGGTACTTGTGGTAGCCACCCCAGCTAGTGCCAGCAGTACTTGCAATGAATCCAACTGGTACGTCGGAGGGTGCCCGAACGTCGGGGGGCAGCTCGGCGACGGGGAAGCGCTTCTCTCGGGTGATCTGAACCGACCCGGTGGTGGTGGCGGTGGTGGCAGCGGCGGGTCGGGGGGTTCCGGCGCCGGCGACACCGCGGGGCGGCCCGACGTGAGCGGAGGAACCTCGCGCCTCACCACGCCGTGTATCGACGTCTTCGAGGGCTATTGCGCGGGCATCCGGCCTGATCGCCCTGCAGTGCCCGGCGGCCCCGCGCCCGCGCCGCGACCGGTGACGCTGAGCGATATCGAGGCGTTTCGCCCCGCTCCGGCCGTGCAGTACATGCAGCCCGACGGCTGGATGGTCGTCGGGCTACCCACCAACTTTTACGCCGTGACCTCCGCGCACGTCGTGCGAGGCGAGCTGCTCGGCCTTCCCGCCGACGTGCGCTTCACTCCCGTCACGTATCGCTGGCGCTACGGCGACGGCACAAGCGTGGTTCTCGGCACGAAGGGCGCGACGTGGCAGGCCCAGGGGTTGCGGGAGTTCGACCCGACCGCGACGAGTCACACCTATCGAGCATCCGGCACCTATCTGATCGACCTCGACGTGGACTACACCGCCGAGTACCGGGTACTCGGGGCGGCCTGGGTGCGGATTCCGGGCACACTGCAGCTGCCCGCCAACCGGCTCGTGGCGACGGCCGGCGACGCCGTCACCGTGCTCGTCGACAGGGACTGCGCGACCGCACCGCGTGGCCCCGGCTGCTGAGCCGCATAGGGCGAAGCATCAGGCCGCGCCCAGGCGAGGCAAATACGCTGCATAGGTTTGCAGAGCACACTGGTCGTGGCTGAAAGGAACCCCCATGAACTCCACGCCCGACGGCGCGGCACACCCTGCACCGCACGAACCTGACGCGCACGAGCCTGACGCGCACGAGCCTGACGGCAAGCAGCCCGACGCGCACGAGCCTGACGCGCAGCAGCCCGACGCGCAGCCGTCGGAGGCGCCGCAGCCCAGCCTCGCGCCGACGACGACGTCCTTCGCTGACAGCACGCCCCCTGCCGCCGCTGGGGCCACCGTGCACTCCGCACCGCCTGCTGACACCGCGCCGTCCGCCCCGGCGCCCCCTCGCCGCGGCGGGGCAGCGGTGCTCGCCGCGCTTGCCGTCGGCGCCCTCATCGGAGGCGCGGCCGGCGGCGGCGTCGTCGCCGCGGTCATGGCCAACAACCCGAGTGTCGTCGTGGGCGACAGTTCGAACCCGCTCAGCATCACCGTCAACGATCCCGGCAGCGCGACTATGGTCACGAGCGTCGTCGCCACAGCTTTGCCCTCGATCGTGACCATCGAAGTCGCGGGTGGCGGGGCGCAGGGCAACGGGTCCGGTGTCATCATGAGTGATGACGGCTACGTCATCACCAACTCGCACGTCGCCACCCTCGATGGCGCGACCTCCGACCCGGACCTGCGGGTCGCGCTCAGCGACGGCCGTATCGTCGACGCGAGCCTCGTCGGCGCGGACCCGTTGGCCGATCTCGCCGTCATTCAGCTCGCTGACGTCGACGGCCTCCAGGCCATCGAGTTCGCCGACTCCGACGCGCTCAACGTCGGCGACAACGCGATCGCCATCGGTGCACCCCTCGGGCTCTCCAACACGGTCACGAACGGCATCGTCTCCGCGCTCAACCGCTCCATCACCGTGCAGTCCTCCGCTGTTCCGGAGGGTCGCGGTGACGCGATGCCCGATGGCGAGGACGCCCCGTTCGACTTCTGGAACTTCGATACTCCTCAGCCCGACGGTCAGAACCAGCCGCCGCGACGCTCCACCACGATCTCGCTGCCGGTGATCCAGACTGACGCGGCCATCAACCCCGGCAACTCTGGCGGGGCTCTGCTCAACGATGAGGGCCAGTTGATCGGCATCAACGTGGCCATCGCCACGGCCGGCGGGTCGGGCGGTCAGGCCGGCAGCATCGGCGTCGGCTTTTCCATTCCAGCGAACTATGCCCAGCGCATTGCGACCGAACTCATCGCGACCGGCACGGCGAGCCACGGGTTGCTCGGCGCGACCGTCACCGATGCCTCCGCCTTCGCCGAAAGCACCGTCGTCGGCGCCCTCATCGACAGCGTCTCGCCCGGCGGCGCCGCCGACCAGGCGGGGTTGCGCTCCGGCGACATCGTCACTGTGTTCAACGGCGTGCCGATCGTCGACCAGATCGACTTGACCGCGCAAGTGCGCGTGCTCGCCGGCGGTGACAGCGCGACCCTCACCTATGTGCGCGACGGCGTGCCCGATACGGTGACCGTCACGCTCGGCCAGCTGGAGTGACGCAGTAACCTCGGGAGGTATGGCGACGCCCGACGACCTCCGCGCACCCGGCGTGAGCTACATCATGCCGGTGTACAACGAGGCTGCCTACATCGACAATGCCGTCGCCAGTGTGCTCGCCCAGCAGTACGACGGCGACCAAGAGTTGGTCATCGCGCTGGGGCCGTCGACAGACGGCACGAGCGAGCGCGTGCGCGCCCTCGCCGAGCAGGATGCCCGCATCCGTCTCGTCGACAACCCCGGCATGGCCATCCCCCTGGGCCTCAATCTCGCCATCCGCTCGGCGCGCCACGACATCATCGTGCGCGTCGATGCCCACACCGAGCTCGACCCGCTCTACACGGCCGTCGGGGTGGCGACGCTGCTGCGCACGCGTGCCGCGAGTGTCGGCGGTGTCATGGCCGCCACCGGTCGCGGGCGCGTGCAGTCGGCGATCGCGCGGGCCTACAACAGTCGCCTCGGGCTCGGTGGGGGGCCGTACCACGGGAGAGCATCCGAGGGGCCGGCGGAGAGTGCCTACCTCGGCATCATGCGCCGCAACGCGATCGAGGCCGTCGGCCTCTACGACGAGAAGCTCAAGCGGGGCGAGGACTGGGAGCTCAACGCGCGCCTGCGCGAGGCCGGCGAGCTGGTCTGGCTCAACCCTCAGCTGCAGGTCGTCTACTGGCCGCGCAACACGTGGGGCAAGCTCGCTCGGCAGTTCGTCGCCACCGGCATCTGGCGCGGCGAGCTCGTGAGGCGGGCAGGAGGGCGGCACCCGCTGCGCTATTTCGCGCCGCCCGCTCTGCTGCTCGCCAGCGCGTCGAGCCTCGTGCTACTCGTGCTCGAGCTCACGGGGGTCGTGCGTGGCCCCGCCGCCGTCGTGCTCTCCCTTGTCTACCTCGCGCCCGTGCTGTACAGCGTTCTGCTGCTGAGCCTGCTGGTGCTGGTCTCCAGCGGCGCGAGACTGCGCGATCGGGCGACCTTCGCCCTCGTCATCGCGGTCATGCACTTCAGCTGGGGCGCCGGCTTCGTGCGCGGCGTGCTGTTCGGCGCGCGCGACGCCATCGACCGGTCGCGCATCGAGTCGTAACCCGGCTGGCCCCACGGCGGCCGGCCTCACCCGACCCGCGCGCCGTCAGTCGAGCAGACCCGCGGCGAGGATGCGCGCGACGACCCGCTCACCCGCCCGACCATCGTCGAGGGGGGTGAAGCGCTCGCGCCATGCCGCGCGCTGCGGGGCGAGCTCGGGCGACTGGGTGCTGCTCGACTCGCTGGCGGCAATCGCGTCGAGCAGGGCATCCCGCGAGGCGACGACGGGGCCGGGTGCGTCGGCGGTGACGTTGAAGTAGAAGCCGCGCAGCTCGTCCGCATAGCGGTCGAGGTCGGGGGTGAAGAGGATCACGGGCGTCTCCGTCGCGGCCAGATCGAACATGATCGACGAGTAGTCGGTGACGACGACGTCGGCGGCGAGCAGCAGATCGGCGACATCCGGGTAGCTGGTCGCATCGACGATGCCCGGCCCCTCGAGGTCGCGCCCGAAGCGCAGCGTGCGGCTGTGCCCGCGCACGACGAGCACAGCACTCGGGTCGCGCTCGCGCAGCTCGGCGGCGAAGCTCGGCAGGTCGAGGTAGTCGACGAGTTCGGTGCGGTCGTCGCGCCACGTCGGCGCGTACAGCACCGCGCGGTCCTGCGGGCGCAGGCCCAGGCGGCCGCGCACGGCCGCGCGATCGCCGGCGACGAGCGTGTCGCTGCGCGGGTACCCCTCGACCCACACCGGCCCGCGGAACGCGTAGGCCCGACGCAGGATGCCCGCCGCGTACTCGTTCTGCGCGAGCAGCAGATTCCACCGCGCGCTCTCCCGCCGCACCGCGATGCGCGTCCGCAGACCCACGCGGTCGCGATCCAGCGCGAGGCGCTTGAGCATCGTGCCGTGCCACGTCTGCAGCACCGTCTGATGGGGCCGGGGCTTCCAGCGCTTGCGCAGCCAGTCGTTGACGACGAGCAGTCGCGCGTCGGCGCGTACCCGCCACCACTCGGCTGAGCCCTCGACGAGCGGCACGGCGCCCTGGGGCACGGCGATCGAGCGGTCGACCACCGACCAGTACCGCGTGACGTCGGGCCGTGCGCGGGCGAGCTCGCGGTCGATCGCGAGCGGGTTGCAGGCGACCGTCTGGCTGTAGAAGCTCTCGAAGAACACTGCCCGCTCGGGCGTTGCCGTGCGGCGGCGGTAGTCGGCCTCGAGACGCTTGTGGGCGGATGCGTCGCGCTCGTCGCCCGTCAGCGGCGGCTCGACGCGCAGCAGCAGCGTGCCGTCCTCAGAGCGCAGCCGCGCGCGCAGCAGCGCGGAGTCGTGCGGCGGCGGCACCTCGGTGCGCACGTCTGCGCGAGCCGTGCGCGGGTGGCCCTCGAGCACCGTCTCGAGCCGGTAGTCGCCCGACCGGGCCAGCAGGCCCGCCGCCCCCCAGCGTTCGCCGAGCAGGGGGAACGTCGCGGTGAACGACTCGCCGCTCTGCTCGACAGCAGCGGCGATCGTATGGCGGGATCCCGCGAGCACGAGCGACGCGATCGGCAGGCTCGCCGTGCCCGTGATCTCCACGACGGGCTCGGCGCTACCGTGCACGTTCGTCAGCGATCGGTCCCGCACGACCACGGTGTCCACCACGAGTCTGTTGTGAGGGACCGATCGATGCTCGTCGTGCTCTCGCTCAGCTTCGGCGGCCACCGCGGGCCGCTCGCCGAGCAGCCCGCGCACGGCGGTGAGCACGCGTTCCGTCGCGCGGCCATCGAGCAGGTCGACGTGCTCGTCACGCAGCCAGGCTGCATGGGCGAGAGCGTCGGTGCGTGCCGTTCCGAGCGCAGCATCGAGCCGCGTGAGGGTCTCGGCCCACGTTGTCGCCGGGTCGCCGCCGCTGAACTCGCGATACGGCGTGTAGAGCCCGCGCGTCGCGAGGTAGCGCGCCAGGTCGGGGGCGAAGAAGACGCTCGGCACGCCGGCGATCGCCGCGTCGAAGGCGATGGACGAGTAGTCGGTGACGACGACGTCGACGGCGGGCAGCGCCGGGGTCACGTCAGTCAGCGCATCGGTGCCCAGCAGCCGGATGCGCGGCGAGGCCTGCACGCCGGCCGCGTACGAGCCCGCCCCGAGCGGGTGAGAGCGGATCAGCAGCACGGCCCCGGCGCGGTCAGCCCAGGCGGCGATGGCCTGCCACTCGTCGCGGCTGGGGATCGCGGCATCCTCATCGCCGTCGCGCCAGGTTGGCGCATACAGCACGACCGGTCCGTCGTCGGGGAGTGCGCCACAGGCCCCGGCGACCAGTGCCCGAGCGACGGCTCGGCGCTGCTCTGCCGTGCCCCGCAGCAGCACGTCATCGCGCGGGTCGCCCGAGACGAGGATGCGCGCCGCATCGAGCCCGAAGGCGCTGCGGATGCGCCCCGCGACGAGTGCCGACGCAACCGGGAACAGCGCGATCTGCGCCCCCGCGCGTCGGTACAGCGCGCGCATGAGCCGCCCGACTCCGGGAAGCGAGCCGATGAGCGGCAGGCGCAAGGCGGCCGCCGAATCCAAGTGCAGGCGCTTGAGCGGGATGCCGTGCCACAGCTGCACGACGCGCGCGCCGCTCACCCCGAAGCGGTTGACGTCACCGAAGCCATGTGTCACGACGACCACACCCGCGCGCAGCGTCGCCCACAGGCCGCGCGGCCCCCGCTTGCGCAGGGCACGCAGTCCGCGTGCGCGCGCGGCATCGAGCTCGGCCCGGCTCGACGCGAGCCACGTCAGGCGTCGCTCGAGTTCGCGCTCACGCGCGAGGTCGTGCAGAGCCAGCGCACCCTCGCCGAGCCCGCCGCCCGAGGCGAACACCCACTGGTGCGGACTGCGCGGCACGAAGACGGCGACGAGCGCCCCGAGTGCATAGAGCGGGGCGCGAGCGAGCACGCGCGCGTTGCCGGCGCTGAACGTGAAGCGGGCCATCACGAGAGAGTCTGTCACCTCCCGCCCCCGCCGCACACGGTTGCGAACAAGTCGGTAACGGTGTGGCCGAACCGTCAGGGGCGCTCGGGCGCCGCTGGGAGGATGGTCGTATGGGCATCGGGGGGCAGGTCGCGACCGCGCGGCGCATCGTGCGCACCCTGCTGCGCGCGCGCCGCAACCGCGCCCAGCTGGACGCGCGGCTGCGCGACGTGACACCGCCAGCGCACGGCTCGATCGAGATCGCCGTCTACTTCGCTGACACCCGGGTCAACCTCTACCAGATCCGGCAGTGGTACGCACCGCTCGCTGAGCTCGCGCGGGAGCATCCGGTCGCCATCATCGCGCGCAGCCCGGGCACGATGCTCACGCTGCTCGACGAGGCACCGGTTCCGGCCGTGTACCTGCGCAAGGTGAGCGACCTTGAGCAGTTCGTGCTGGATCAGCCGCTGCGCCTCGTGTTCTACGTCAACCAGAACACCAAGAACTTCCAGATGTTCCGCTACGGCCGCATGTGGCACGTGTTCATCAACCACGGCGAGTCCGACAAGATGTACATGACCACCAATCAGTACAAGGCCTACGACTACGCCTTCGTCGCCGGGCAGGCCGCCAAGGATCGCCTCGCGCGCAAGCTGTGGAACTACGACCTCGACTCTCGGGTGCTCGAGATTGGCCGACCGCAGGCCGACCACTTCGCCGGCGAGCTGCCGTTCTCACCCGACGACCGCACCGTCGTGCTGTACGCGCCCACCTGGGAGGGCGACCGCCCGGCCGCCGCATACGGCTCGATCGCCAGCCACGGGAAGGCCCTCGTGGATGCTCTTCTCGCGACCGGCCGCCACCGCGTCATCTACCGGCCTCACCCGCGCAGCGGCGTCGTCAGCCCCGAGTACGGTGCAGCCCACCGCCGCATCGTCGCGGCGCTCGAGCGCGCCAACTCGGCCGACCCGCGTGCGCAGCACCTCTACGATGCGGGGTCATCGCTCGGGTGGCAGCTGGTCTCCGCCGACGTCGCCATCACTGACATCTCAGCGATGATCTACGATCGGCTCGCCACCGGTAAGCCGATCGTCGTCACGCGGCCCGCCGCGCCCGGGGCCGAGATCGACGACTCCGGGTACTTGAGCGCCTGCGAGTGGCTGACGGCGGAGGGCGCTACCGAGGTCGTGCCCGTCATCGACCGCGTGCTCACGAGCACTGAGGCCCACGAGGCGCTGGCCACGTGGGTGACTCGCTACTTCGGTGACACGACTCCCGGTGCGGCGACGGCGCGATTCCACGCCGCCGTCGACACGCTCATCACTCAGTGGGATCGTTGTGCCGCCGACCACGCGGCAGACCCGGTAACGAGCGAGTCTGACCCACTCGACGAGCTGGACGACGAAGACGCCGTTCCGGGCGGGGAGTGATCTGCTCCAACTCGGCCACCCAGGCCGGGGGTGCGGGGCCGAAGGCCTGACGTGCGGCCGTCACGACCTTGCCGCCGATGATCCGGTTGCTGGTACCGCCGATGACGGCACCGATGCCGAAGGGAATCAGTCGGCCCGCCATGACGGCCCCCTGCGCAACGGCGAACCGCTTCGCGAGCTGCTCGCGCAG
>Ga0208623_100677_pt1 | contig 15673 bp, 10 predicted proteins | sample HotLakConsUCCL28_FD_184737 | JGI IMG/M metagenome (GOLD analysis project Ga0208623, IMG submission 184737) | Hypersaline microbial mat communities from Hot Lake, Washington, USA - Hot Lake Consortium UCC-L28 (SPAdes) (version 2) ...
GGCATTGCCTCGCCGCCAATCTCCCCGTAGCCGAAGCAATACGCTCGTTGAGGCGCGTCTATGCGATCTTTTAACTACTCAACATTTTACACCCATGAGGTCAATCCCCTCTCGCGCGGTGCGGGGGGAATTCGCCTCTAAGTCGGATCGCCCAGTCCGCGGATCAGTTCGGCATGGGGCAGTCCTCTGAACTTCTCGGCGAGCCGCTCGGCCTCGCGCTTCCGCTTCTCGGCTGACGCGGGATCGTCCTCCGCAGCCGTTCCGAAATGCCTCTCCCCGAAAGCCTGGATCGCGGCCTCGGCCTCGAGCGCCTGCTTGACCCGCGGGTTTTCCTTCAGCTGCGCGGCCAGGGTCTCGGCGTTGGCCTGAATTTCAGGTGGGGCGGGAAAGCGACTCAGGTAATCCGCCCAGTAGTAGGCCTCCCAAGGCTCGGCGGCGAGCAGCCCCAGGGCCCGCAGCCAAAGCTGCCTGGCGAACTTGGCGCGCATCGGGTCGGCTCCCTCGCCCTCGTAGCGCTCGAGCCCCGCGCCCAGCACGCGCGTCATGCCCTCCGCGAGGTAGGCGGCGTCCGGCCAGTCTTGGCTCCCCGGAACAAGGCGCAAGCGGCAGTGCGGAGCAAAGTCCGCGTGGCTGCGAAAGGCCTCGCCCCGGCTGGGGCAAAGGTTGCCGATCAGGCTGTAAACGTAGATCCCGTCCCGCAGTTCGACCCCCCGGAAGTCGTCACCCTGGCGATCGGCTCCGCTGCCGCAGGCCAGGATGCCCGCCAGATCGGAGTCCCGCCCGGCCAAAAGGTAGGCCATCCGTGCGCCTCCCGACAGGCCGCTGGCGAAGGCCAGCCCCTCCGCCACCGGAGCCCGCTTGCGAACGTCCCGCACCATCGCTTCCACCGCCGGCCAGGCATCGGCGAAGTCCTCCCTCGATTCGACCGAGAGCGCAAGAATGCAGCCGAGCCGCTCCGCCCCCTCGATGTGGCGCTCCAGCTCCCCGCCGCCCTCGCCCCCGTCCGGCGATAGGATGAACCAGACCGGCCAGCGGCGGCCGTCGTGAAAATCCTCCGGCAGGTAGAGGTGGTAGCTCCATTCTGGATTCTCCCGGCAGACGATCGGCCCGCTGACGGTTCCCGGTCGTGCGCCGAGCCCTTCGATGCCCGCGACACCGCGCGGCACCATCGCCTCGACCAAATATTCCCGGTCGGCGGAACTCAATTGATCCATCCGCACGGTCAACTCGCTTCCATCGGCGCGCCGCAGGCGGACCTGGTCCCCTTCCACGGCAAGCAAGCTCGCCTCCAGCCGCGAGCCGACCTGACTCGTCCAGCTACGACTGGAAAACTCCTTCTCGGCGGCCTGCGCGGCCAAACACGCGGGCAGCCACAGGAGAAAACAATATACTTTGGGCAGGTCCATGGCAGCAGGGCGGGAGCGCCGACAAGATCCGGGACCCCCGTGGCTTTGGCAAAGCGAAAAAGCCGACCGCCCGACATGCCGGCCCATTGACAGCGCGCCCGGAAAGCGGAACTTGTAAGCCCCCAAACGGGAAACCGTTCTTACCTAAACAAACTTTGCTCAGCCCTCTTTCCCTCTGAATCTCGAAAAAGACCATCTCCCGCTCCTGCGTTTCGCGTCCGTCGCCAGTGCGCTGGCCCTCGCTTCCTGCGCGACCCCGGGACCGGACCCTCTGCCCGAGGTCGACGGTCGGACGCCGTTCACGGAATCGGGAACCGTGCCGATGCCCGCCGACTGGTGGACGGTCCTCGATGACCCCGGCTTGAACGAGCTGATCGGCGAAGCCTTTGAGCGCAACCTCCGGCTCGAGGCGGCTTGGGAACGGCTCCGCGCCGCCCGCTCCCTCACGCGGCGGGAGGCCTCCGCTTTTTTCCCCGATCTGGAAGGCTTCCTCCAAGCCGAGGCATCCAGCGGCGACGACCGTCAGTCCGACGGCGATCAATTCGGCGGCGGGCTCCTCGCCAGCTACGAGCTCGACCTCTGGGGCCGCATCCGCTCCTCCGTCGCCGCCGAGCGCTTCCGCGCCGATGCGGTCGAGTCCGACTTCCAGTCCACCGCCCTCGCCCTTTCCGGCGATGTCGCGCTGGCCTGGTACCGCCTGGTCGAATCGGAAAACTCCATCCGGCTTCTGGAGGCCCAAGTGGCGGCCAACGAAAAGCTCCTCGAATCGCTCAAGAGCCGCTTCCGGGGCGGCCAGGTCCGCGGCGTCGACATCCTCCGCCAGCAGCAGCTACTCGAAGCGACGCGCGAGCGCCTGATCGTCGTCACCTCCGAACGCGCCCTGCTCCGCCACCAGCTCGCCCTCCTCCTCGGCCGCATCCCGCAGCGCGCCCCGGACGCGCGGGACGAGGACCTGCCGGCGCTGCCCCCCCTCCCCGCCACCGGCCTCCCGGCCGAGCTCGTGCTGCGCCGGCCGGACCTGCAGAGCGCCTACCGGGTCCTCCAAGCGGCCGACCGGGATCTCGCCACGGCCGTCAGCAACCGCTTCCCCCGGCTCAACCTGACGGCGGGCCTGACCAGCAGGAGCGAGGATGCCTCCGACCTGTTCGACGACTGGGCCCGCTCCATCGGGGCCGAGTTGATCGGACCGATCGTCGACGGCGGCGAGCGCCGCGCCGAGGTCGAGCGGACCCGGGCGATCATGCGCCAGCGCCTGGCCGAGTTCGGCCAGGCCAGCCTCGAGGCCTTCCGCGAGGTCGAAGACGCGCTGGCCCGGGAAGGACGGCAGCGCGAGCGCCTCTCCAGCCTCCGCCGTCAGGTCGACCTCCAACGGGCGGCCTACGAGCAGCTCCAATCCGAATTTTTCAACGGCGTGGCCGGCTTCATCGACCTGCTGACCGCCCTGACCGAGACCCAACAGCTCCAGCGCGATCTGATCGTGGAAGAGCGGCTGCTGGTCGAGTCCCGCATCGCGCTTTACCGCGCCCTCGCCGGCCCGGTCCCGCTTCCCGAAGAACCCTTCCAACCATGAGCGAAGACCCATCCCACGCGTCGAACGAGTCCCGGAAACCAGGGGCGCTCAAGTCCCTGATCGTCTGCGGCCTCATCCTGGCGGTCGCCGCCGGCACCGCCTTCGTCATCTTCTCCACCGAGCCCACCGCCCGGCGCGAGACCGCCACGCGCAAGAGCGCCATGTTGGTCGAGGTCGCGTCGGCCGAACGCGGCGACTTCCGGCCCACCTTCGTGGAGACCGGCACCGTCATGGCGGCGAAGGAGATCAATCTGGCCGCGCAGATCGACGGCCTGATCACGGAGACCCACCCTTCTTTCGTGCCGGGCGGCTTCCTCGATGCGGGCGAGATCGTCGTCGCGATCGAAGCCGACGACTATGAAAACGCCCTCCGGCAGCGCCGCTCCGAACTGCAACAGGCCCGGACCGAGCTGGCCCTGGAGCAAGGCCGCAGGACCGTCGCCGAACAGGACCTCGTCCTGCTCGACCAGGAGCTCGCGGTGAGCGACACCTCGCTGGTGCTCCGCGAGCCGCAAATGGAGGCGGCGCGGGTGCGGGTGGAGTCGGCCGAGGCCGCCGTCGACCAAGCCGAACTCAACCTCCGCCGCACCAAAATCCGCGCGCCCTTCGACGCCCAGATCATCTCCCGCGAGGTCAACCTCGGCTCCCAGATCGGGGCCGGCGATCCCATCGCCAGGCTGGTGGGCACCGATGCCTACTGGGTCATGGCGACGGTCGCCCTGGCCGAGCTTCCCTTCCTCAGCTTCGGCGCCGAATCCGAGGACTCGGGATCGAAGGTCCGGCTGCGCAACCGCTCGGCCTGGCCGCCCGATGCCTACCGCGAAGGCCGGCTCCTCCGCCTGGTCGGAGCGCTCGATCCGCAGACCCGCCTCGCCCGGGTCGTGGTCGAGGTGCCCGACCCGCTCCTGCGCGAAGCCGCCGATCCGATGAAGCCGCGCCTGCTGCTCGGGGAGTTCCTCGAAGTCCGCTTGAACGGCGAAACGGTCCGCGACGCGGTCCGCGTCCGCCGCGACCACCTCCGCAAGAACGACACCGTCTGGGTGATGGACGATGAGAACAAACTGCGCATCCGAGAGCCGCAGATCCTCCTCAAGGATGCCGAATACGCCTACCTCCTCGACGGGGTCGATGACGGCGAGCGCGTGGTCACCTCCACTCTGGCAACGGTCGCCGAAGGAGCCGACCTGCGGGCCGAAGCAACGGAGCCCGCCGAATGAGCGAGTCCTCCAAAGATCCGGCCCACTACAAGGGGGCCCTCGCATGGATGGCGCGGAAGTCGATCGCTGCCAACCTGATCATGTTCCTCCTCATCGCGGGCGGCTTCTGGACCGCGTTGAATATCCAAAAGGAAGTCTTTCCCCAGTTTCAGCTCGATATCGTCACCGTCTCGGTCGCCTACCCCGGGGCCGCTCCGGCGGAAGTCGAGCAGGGCATCCTCCAGCCGATCGAAGAGGCCATCCGCGGGGTCGAAGGCATCCGCGAGGTGCTCTCCGAGGCGCGCGAGGGATCGGGTGACGTCGAGATCGAGCTGATTCCCGGCATCGACCGGATGAAGGCCTTCCAAGACATCGACCAAGCCGTCAACCGTATCCGGACCTTCCCCGACGACATCGAGGAGCCGGAGGTGGTCCTCGAGGCGCAGCAGCGGGACGTGATGCAAATCTCGCTCTACGGCGACGTCGACATCTGGACCCTGCGCCAACTGGCCGAGCGCCTGCGCACGCGCCTGTTGAGCGAACCGGACCTCACCCAGGTGGAGCTCAACAACGTTCCCGACTACGTTACCCACGTCGAGATTCCGCGCCACCGCCTCCGCGAGTTCGAGCTGACCCTCGGCGACGTGGCCGACATCATCGCCGGCTCCAGCAACGACGTGCCGGCCGGCTCCATCGAGACCCGTGCGGGCGAAATCCTCCTGCGGATGAACGAGCGCAAGCAATGGGCGGAAGAGTTCGCCGAGATCGAGATCGTGACCGGAGCCGACGGGTCGCGGGTCACCCTGGGGGATCTCGCCGAGGTGACGGACGGCTTCGAGGAAACGGGCTTCCACGGCCAGTTCAACCAGCAACCGGCGGTAGAGATCGAGCTTTTCCGCGTCGGCAAACAATCCCCCCTCGATATCGAGGATACCGTCTACCGCGTCCTCGAAGAGTTCCAATCCAGCCTGCCCGAAGGCGTGCGGACCCGCATCGACGGAAACCGCGCGGAAGACTTCCGCGAGCGTCTTTCGCTGCTCCTTGAAAACGGACTGATGGCGGTCGTCATCGTCCTCTTCATCCTCGCCCTCTTCCTCGAGTTCCGCCTCGCCTTCTGGGTCATGATGGGAATGACCATTTCCTTCGTCGGCGGCCTCGTCTTCCTCCCCGTCATCGGCGTCAGCATCAACATGATCTCGATGTTCGCCTTCTTGGTCGTGCTCGGCATCGTGGTCGACGACGCGATCATCGTCGGCGAGAACATCTACGAGTTTCGACAGCAGGGCCACGGCGTGCTCGATGCCGCCATCCTCGGCGTCAAGGACATCGCCGGTCCGGTCGTCTTCAGCATCCTCACCAACATCGTCGCCTTCATCCCGCTCCTGTTCATGCCGGGGACCACGGGCAAGTTCTGGTGGCCGATTCCCGCCGTCGTTATCACCGTCCTGCTGGTCTCGCTGGCCGAGGCCCTGTTCATCCTGCCCGCGCACCTCGGCCACAGCTCGAAGCGCCGGAGCAATCCGGTCCTCGAGAAGCTGCACGGCATCCAGCAAAAGTTTTCCAAGGGCTTCAGCCGCTTCGTCGACACCAAGTACCGCCGCTTCCTGAAGCTCTGCCTCAGGCACCGCTACATCACCGTCTCCAGCGCGATCGGCCTCTTCGTCGTGGTCGGGAGTTTCGGCCTGAGCGGGCACATGGGCATGATCCTCATGCCGGAAGTGGCGGCCGACGAGATCGAGGCCGGCGTGCGCCTCCCGGTCGGCACCACCACCGATCAGGCCGGCATGGTCGCGGCGGACATCACCCGCTCCACCCGACAGATGTTCGACGAGTTCGACCTCGACGAGGTCGCCGACGGCATCAAGACCAACGTCCGCGGACAAACCTTCATCGATGTCGAGATCGTGATGAAGCCGCCGGACCAGCGGGATATGTCGGCCGCCGAGCTCATCCGCCTCTGGCGCGATCAGATCGGGGATATTCCCGGCGTCGACCAGATCACCTTCGAGGCGGAGCGCGGCCCCGGCGGCTGGCAACAGGACATCAGCGTCGACCTCAGCCACGACGACATCGCGGTGCTGGAGAAAGCCAGCCAGGATTTCCTCTCCCGGATGGAGAGCTACGAGGCCACCACCGACCTGAACGACAACTACGACCGCGGCAAGAAGCGCCTCGACTTCAAACTCCTGCCCGAAGGGCGGCTGCTGGGCCTCACTTCGGACGATGTCGGCCGGCAGGTCCGCGACTCCTTTTACGGCGCGCTCGCGCTCCGCCAGCTGCGGGGCATCAACGAAATCGAGGTGCGGGTCAAACTGCCCGAGGAGGAGCGGGAGTCCCTCTACAATCTGGAGGAGCTGGTCGTGCGGACGCCCGAGGGCGTCGAAGTTCCTTTGCTCGAAGTCGTCGAGGTCGAGGAGGACGAGGCCTTTTCCACCATCACCCGCCGCGACGGGCGCCGGGTGGTGACCGTCAGCATGGATGTGGAGCCGAAGAGCGCCATCGGACGCGTGGTCGAGGCGATCAACACGAAGGAACTTCCGGAGCTCCGCGCCGATTATTCGGGCCTGACCTGGTCCTTCCAGGGCAGCGAGGCCGACATGCGCGAATCCACCCGGGCGCTTTACGGCGGCTTCGCGCTGGCTCTCTTCGTCATCTACGCCCTGCTGGCGGTCGCCTTCGGGAGCTACGTCCAGCCGCTCATCGTGATGATCGCCATCCCCTTCGGCATCATCGGCGGGGTGATCGGACACATTCTGATGGGGTACGACCTTTCGCTGATCAGCCTGATGGGCATGATCGCCCTGTCCGGCGTCGTCGTGAACGACTCGCTCATCATGATCGACTACGCCAACCGAAAGCGCGGGGACCAGTCCGCCTTCGAGGCCATCACCCAGGCGGGCGTGCGCCGCTTCCGTCCGATCATCCTGACCACCCTCACCACCTTCGGCGGGCTCACCCCGATCATTCTGGAAACCTCCACCCAAGCCGCCTACCTCATCCCGATGGCGATCTCCCTCGGCTTCGGCATCGTCTTCGCGACCGGCATCATCCTGCTCCTGGTCCCCAGCCTCTACCTCATCTTGGAGGATGCGAAAAGGAAGCTCGGCCCCGACCGTCCGCGCGGATGAGCGGCGCGCCACGCTTGCAGCGGACGGAGATTTCGCGGGCCCGGTCGGCCAAGCGGTCGGCCGGACCGCCGATCGCCGCTACTGCAAGTCCGGCAGGTTCGGATCCTTCTCCACCCGCTCGGGAAAATTCCGAATCGCCCTCTCAAGCGAAGCGACGACGCGCTCGTCGGTAAACTCGTTGGCATCGAAAAGGTTCGAGAGCTCTTCGCGCCAGAACAAATTGCCGGTGGCCGACTCGTAGATCTCGACCGTGAGGTTCAACCTCGGTGCGAATTGGTAACCGGGCTTGTTCCGGTCGTTCATTTCGGCCATCGGACCGTCGATCGAATCGAAAATGTTCGAACTGCTGCTGACCGCTTTCCTCCATTTGGCGACCACCTGAAAGTCCCCGCCCTCGCCCGCTTCCTCGAAGCCCCGCTCGCGGAACCCCTCGCTCAAGACCTCCTCCGAGCGCGTTTCGAGCGTGATCTTTTCGGCCTCCCTCCAGTCGAAACCGGAAATCAGGGTGTGCCGGTAACCGAAGGTCTGGAGGGATGAAAAGTCGACCGTCTTGACGAACTCATCATTGGTCGGCGAGCTCGCGCATCCGGCGAGGATCATCGCCGCGGTCGCGAGGGGAAGGATTATCAACTGCCTCATGCGCTGAGATCGTAGGGAAAAAGCCCTTAAAATCAAATCTTGTTCCCCGGAAGAATATCCGCTTGGCTCCGGCCATGCGTTTGACTCAACAGGAACGCGTCAGTCTTTCGGTCGTTCTTCTGATCATCGTCCTTGCTTTCGCCGGGCTGCTGATTTTTTGAGCGCCTCAATTGATTCCGCGCATCGGCACGAGCTCGATCAAGGTCATCTCCGTCGGACAATTGAAGCGCACCGGAGGCAGGCCGCCGAAGCGGTTCGATCCTGCGCCCGCCGAAACGTTGAGGTAGGGCAGCCCGATGCGCCGGAAGCCCCGCGACCACTCCTTCGGCACCTCGCTGTCGATGACGAGCGGCCCGATCCACGGCAGGCGCACCTGTCCGCCGTGGGTATGCCCGGCCAGGCAAAGGTCGATCGGCTGCTCCTTCATCCCCAGCGCGAAGTTCGGCGAATGGCCTAAAAGTATCCGGAACGCCGCGGGATCGCTTCGTTCCAACCACTGCGCGACCGTCCGCTCGGCCCACTCCGGCTCGTTCGACTGGTAGAGGCTGAGACCGTGGAGACTGAGCGCGCCGCCGTGCACCGCGATCGTGGCGGAGCGCGAGGAAAGCATGCGGATCGGTTCGATCGCCTCGGGCCTGAGGCCGTAGAGTTCCCGTTCGGTGTCGCCGAAGACCGCGTAAACGCCGAGGGGCGGAGCCACCGAGCGGAACAAGTCCAGAAGCTTGGGCCATTCGCCGGCGAAGGTGGCCGGCGGGACCGGCTGCAGAAAATCGCCGGTGTAAACGATCAGATCGGGCCGGAGTTCGCGAATGCGCTCGAACAGCCCGCTTTCGTACTCCCCCAGCCCGCCCGACTGGATGTCCGTCAGGTGCAGCAGCCGCACCGGGCGTTCGAGTTTCGGGGTTTCCAGCCGCACGCTTCGAACGACCAGCCGCTCGGGCTCCACTTCGCTCACGTAGTGGCGCAAAATCCATAGGTCCGCCGCGAAAAACACATAGAGGAAGCCGATCAGAAAGGCGGCGCGCCGCAAAAGCGGCCGAATCAGCCCGCAGCCGAAGGCCAGCGCCGCAAGCGCGAGCAGGGTCAGGGGTAGCTCGCCCAAGTTGAAGTCGTAGGCCCGGTGGATGACCTCGAAATCCGGATCCAGCATCCCCTGCGAGAAGTAGTAGGCGTTCCGCAGAACCAAGTATACGAAAGGCACTCCCAAGCCCGGAATTATCAGACGCCGGAGCCCGCCGCCGCGCCTTCGCGAAGCGTGGTCCGTCATGCCGAGTTTTTCCAATTCGCTCATGTCAAACGGTCTCGGCGGAGAAGAAGCCTCAGGAGAAAAGGCGCCAACGCGACCGCGCCGAACAGCCAGCATAGCGCCAGTTCGACCGGCGCGCGAAAGCCGCAACGGGTCGCCTTCTGATAGATCATCGTGCCGACAAACAAATTGAGAATCTGGAGATTGCAAAAAAGTGCCAGGAAGGCCACCGGATGCCGGGCCAACTGCCGCGCGTCGTCGTAGCTCACCCGGAGGAGCGGGTCCGGCAGCAGGGAGGACTCGTAGGATTTGTAGAGGAGCACGAACAGAACCAGACTGTAGGCGGGCGTCAGGAGCCACGGCTGGGCCAGTTGGCGGACCCGCCGGGATTCGGGAAAGGCGATCATGCCCACCCAGACGGGAAGCGTCATCAGGAGGATCAGGTAGAAGGCGAAATCCAAGTCCCGCGCCCCGAAGAATTCAATCAACCAAATCGGCATGGAAAAGAGGAAAGGCGCTCGCCCGGGTTCGACCGCTCGATGACTGATACCAGCTCCGTCCGGCCCCCGTCCGCCGTCCGCCGGAGCGCCAATGCGGTCGGCCGGTACTGCCTCCGGCTTTCCTTCGACGGGTGTTCGAACTCGCGCGCCTTCATCGCTTCGAACTACCCGGCCCGGCCGCCTACCAGCTTCAAGTAGGCCTCCACATAGCGCTCGAGGGTCCCCTTCAGGACCGCTTCGGGAAGCGGCGGCGGGGGCGGCGTCTTGTCCCAGTCCAGCGATTCGAGGTAGTCCCGCACGAACTGCTTGTCGTAGGAAGGCTGCGGACCGCCGGGCCGGTAAGCGTCCTTCGGCCAGTAACGCGACGAATCCGGCGTCAGGACCTCGTCGATCAGGAAGAGTTCCCCTTCCCCGTCCGTCCCGAATTCGAACTTCGTATCCGCCAGAAGGATACCGGCCCGCTCCGCCTCGACTACCCCCATCCGGTAGATCCGCAGGCTCAAATCCCGAACGCGTTCGAAGCGCTCCTTCCCGATCAGATCCGCCGCTTCCCGGCAGGAGATCGGCAAATCGTGTCCGTCGGCCGCTTTCGTCGTCGGCGTGAAGAGCGCTTCCGGCAAGCGGTCGCTCTCGACCAGACCGGCGGGCATTTCATATTCGAACAAGCGCCCGGTCCGGCGGTAGGCTTTCCAACCCGAGCCCGACAAGTAGCCCCGCACCACCGCCTCGATCGGAAGCGGCCGGAGCTTTTTCACGATCATGCTCCGATGCTCGAGCTCGGGAAAGCGCGCGCCCAGTTCACGAACCCGCGCCTCGTGACCGTCCACCAAGTGATGCCGCGTGAGCGAGGCCGCCTGCCGGAACCAGTGCAGGCTGATCTGGGTCAGCAGCACGCCCTTCCCGGGAAGGCCCTCCTTCATCACGACATCGAAGGCCGAGACCCGGTCGGTCGCGACCATCAGAAGGGCGTCGCCCAAGTCGAAGATCTCGCGCACCTTTCCCGAAGCGACCCGCGGCCACGGCAGGCGTTCGATGGAAAGCAGTGCTTCGCGGGGCATTGGAAAGGGAAGAGCGGCCAAAGACATCCCGACCAGATGAAAGGATAAAGGCCTAAGCGCAAACGCTTTCTGAAAAGCCGACGCGATTTCGTGACATTTTTCCAAAAAAAACTTGCACCCCCTTCAGCGCGACGTAGCTTCTGCGACTTCCTCATTCCTCCCGTTCGTCTAGCCCGGTCCAGGACACCTGGTTTTCATCCAGGCAACAGGGGTTCGAATCCCCTACGGGAGGCCATTTTAAAGAGCTTCCGATTTTCATGTCGGAAGCTCTTTCCGCACCCACGCGGCCGATTGCGGGGATGAGAACCCCGGGGTTCGACGGAAGGAGCGAAGCGACTGAAGATGGGGCACTTCGACAGAAGTGATCGCGTAGCGAGGACGCAACGCGGCACCAATCCCCTACGGGAGGCCATTTTTATTGGACGCCCTCTAAGACGCCGGCTGCTCCGCCTTCCCGTAATCGAGCGGAAATTTAAGAGTTAGGATTTGCTCGCCGGAATCCGCCGTCTCGGTTTTGAAACCGGCGAATTGGATGAGGCACAAACGCTGAAGAATCAGGGCGTTCACGCTTTCGTGCGCGGCATCTCGCCCGGCGGGCAGGCTCGAATCCGACGGTGAGTGCCGCAGCTGCAAGCCCCAGCCGTCTTCCATCGGGCGAAGCGTCAAATACGCTCTCGGCAATTCCGCCGCTTCGTCGGGAGGATATGGCTGGGCGAACTTCAAGAGACCTTCGAAGGTTTTCCGAAGCTTCGCCGCATCCGCTTCCACCCAAAGGCTCTCGGGCGCAGTCAGCGCAAAGCCACCGCAGTCGGCGTCCCCGCCCGATGAAACCGCCCGTCGCTCCCCGACCACCTCCCGCAACAAGGCAGCCACATCAACGCTTGAGAGCGCCAGCTCGGCCAGCCCCGCATCGATGTGGCTCAGCTCCTGCAAGTGATTCAAAAGCTCCGTCGCGCCCGCCACGCTCTCGTCGATGATGCTTCCCAACTCGTAGAGTTCCTCGTGTTCTTGCTCGTTCTCTTCGGTTTTCAACATGGAGGAAACGCCCGATATCGCTGCCAAGGGGCTGCGCATGTCGTGGGACAGATCCTCCAGCGCCTGCTTCCGCAAATTGACAATTTGATTGATGCGCTGGCGCATCCGCTCCAGTTCCTTGCCCGTCCGCACGGCCTCGTCCCGCCGGAGCGCATCAAAGCGCGCCACGCTGTCGCAGACCGCGTCGGTGAAAAAGGCCACGATCGACTCCACCGCAGTCGCGCGGTCCATTCCCGCCGCCTTCGTCTCGCCCTCGTAATAGTGGTTCACCCATTTCAGCACAACCTGCTGCAAATTTCCCCAATCCCGAATCAAATCTTTCAGATTGAAGCCCTGCCGCCACCGGCGATGCCCGTGTTGACTTGCGCTCTCTTTGAAGCCGGACGACCGCTCCGGGTCGGCCCGGTCTTCCAGAAGCTCCGCCAGATGGGCCAAGGCTTTCGGCACGTTGTCGCGGAATTCCTCGAACGACAACTGCCGCAGGGGCTTCGAGCTGAGTTGCGGACGGGTGATGTCCACCCAACTTTTGAGAATGGCGGCGGTGTTCGCCTTTAAAAAGTCCGGCAGATCCTGATGTCCTGAGAGTTCGGGAGACATAACGAGGGATGGAAACATCTGCTTATCGGCGTCCATCGCAAGCAAATCCGCCACAGCCGCATCCACCGGAGTTCCTCCCGCGAAACGGCTTGTCTCCCCCACCGCTGCTTCGATAGACTGGGACGTCTTCATGAACGAGACAACAAAAACGTCTTCCGCCTGTGGAAACAGCCAAGCGCACCCTGTCGTGGGCATCGGCCTTTCAAGCGGCGGTTTGGACGCCTTCCAGGACTTTCTGCGGGGCATTGATCCCGAAACGAGGGCGAGCTACGTTATCGTGCAAGACTTCGAGGCCGATCGCCGCAGCCGCTTGCTGGAGATCGTCGAATCGCGCGCTCCCCTCGAAGTCCGGTACATGGAGGACCGCGATTCCATTGCCCCCTCTACGATCTATGTGCTGAAAGACGACCGCGCCGTCCGCCTGGAGGACGATCGATTCCTGCTGTCACGCCCGCCGGAAAAGCCCTTCCGGTCCTCCGGCGTCGACTTGTTTTTCGCCTCGCTGGCCGAGGCAAAGACCGAAAGCGCGGTCGGCGTGATCCTCTCCGGAGCGGGGACGGACGGCATGGCGGGCCTGCGGAAAATCAAGGCGAATGGCGGCCTGTGTCTGGCGCACACTCCGCCGGACGGCGACTTTTCCGCCGTGCCGATGAGCGCGAGCGAAAGCGGATGCCTCGACTTCACGGGACCGGCCGGCGATCTCGCGCGAAAGGCGGATGCTTGCTTGAACGCCAGAGCAACGAGCCGCCCGGATGCCGATACCATCGACCCGGACCAGGAAAAAGTCCTGCTGCGGATTCTCGCCCTGCTGCGAGAACGGGCGGGCAATGACTTCAGCGACTACCGCCGCAAAGCCCTTCTTCGGCGCGTCGAGCAGCGGATCTGTCTTTCCGGCGTTTCCGGGCTCGGGGAGTACCTCGAGCTCCTCCGGACGAGCGAGTCCGAGATCGATGCGCTGGTCCGGGATATCCTCGTCAGCGTCAGCTGTTTTTTCGGGACTTCCGACGTCCGACGGGCACTGGAGGAAAGGGTGATCCCGTCCGTGATCCCCGACAACCCGGGACCTGAGGGCATGGGGACGCCCGGCCGCGCGGTCGCGGAGGCGCTTGCCCCGGAGGATGCCGGCGCGTCGGAGCAACAGTTGGCCTCCAAGGTCGCAGAACTCGAACGCAGCTACAACGATGTGCGCAACCTGCTCGCCAGCACCAATATCGCCATGATTTTCCTCGACGATGCGCTGCGCGTCAAACGCTTCACCCCGGCGGCAGGCGGCCTTTTCAACCTGATCGAGTCCGACATCGGGCGCCCCATTTCCGACCTGACCGGAAAGGTCGACGGCGACCATTTGATCGCCACCAGTCGCCGTGTTCTCGACGACCTCAAAAGCCGGGAAGATACGGTGAAAGGCCTCGACCACGCCCATTACCTTCGGCGCATCCTGCCCTATCGCACGCCGGACAACCGGATCGCAGGGGTCGTCATCACTTTCGACGACATCACCGAACTTCGGAAAACCCAAGAAGACCTGATCCGGGCCGAACGCTACCTGCGCCTGGCCATCCGGAATTCCCCGGTCATCATATTCGCGCAGGATTTGGAGTTGAAATACACCTACATCCTGAATCAACCCTCCGAATACAGTCGTGAAGACATCATTGGAAAAACCGACAAGCAGATCTTGCCCGAAGTCCACGAGCGGCTCGACGCGCTCAAGAACGAAGTGCTTCGCACCGGCCGCCCATCCCGGCAAAAGATGCGAATCACGACCAAAGAGCAAAACTGCATCTGGCTCGACATCACGATGGAATGCCTGCGGGATTCGCAGGGCCAAATCACCGGCTTGTGCGGCGCCTCGGTCGACATCACCGATCAAGTGAACCGCGAAGCCGAGTTGGAGCGGGCCAAGGAGGGGGCCGAGGCCGCCAGCCGCGCCAAGTCGAGGTTCCTCTCCAGCATGAGCCACGACATCCGGACGCCCCTGACCTCGATCATGAGCCTTTCGGAAATCCTCGCCGAGTTCCTCGACCAAGACCATCAGGACATCGCGAGTGAAATCCAGCACGCCTGCAAGCATTTGCACGAAACCCTGGACTCGGTGCTCAATCTGACGCGCCTCCAATCCAGGGTGCTCGAGCTGCCGCTTGAGCCGGTCGATCTGTCCGAAATCCTCGAAGAAATCCGCAGCATTTTCGACCCGAAACGGAAGCGCGTCGACGGACACGAACGGATCCGCCTGTCCGCGGACGACAAACCCTTTCGGGTGCGGGCGGACAAGGGCGCCCTCCTCCGCGTGCTCGACAATCTTGTGGGCAACGCCCTCAAATTCTGCCCGGACAAACCGATTGAAATCCGCGTCGCCGAGGAAGCCGATTACGCCCGGATTGAAGTCGCCGACCAAGGTCCCGGCATCAGTCCCGAATTCCAAAAAGATATCTTCAAGCCCTTCACCCAGGAAAGGGACAAACAGAAAAGCAGCCTCCCCGGCATCGGTCTCGGACTCAGCATCACCCACGAGTTGGTCGGCCTCATGCACGGCACGATCGAGGTCGAGAGCGAGGGAGGGCGCGGCACTACCATGATCGTCCGCCTGCCTCTGAGCCGGGGCGACGCGACGCCCGATCCGGACGGAAAGGCGGATTCCCGGGATCCCTCGCCCGAGCGCGCGGCGGAAGAAGCCATCATCTGCGACGACCACGATGCGACCTGCCGAATCCTTCGGAGAATGCTGAAAGACCGACCCGCAACGGTGGTGGACGCGGAAGCGGAACTTTACCAAAACCTCCCGGGCAAACGAACGCTCTTACTCGACGTCAATTTAAACGGCCGGAACCGTGGCATCGAAATCATGCGCGATTTGCGGGCCGATCCGCGATACGAAGACCTGCACATCGTCGCCTTCACCGCCCATTGCCTGCCCGGCGAAAAAGAGAAGTTCCTCGAAATCGGCTTTGACGATTACCTCGGAAAGCCTTTCCAGAGACAGGATTTGCTGGCGAAGTTGTTTCCGCACAAGTGAAGCAGCGCCGCGGACCGCCCTGTCTTCGTGATTCCGACGCCTCTGCAAATCGGAAAGGCCTAGCCCGAATGGCACTTAGTTAAGCTAGGTTGTCGAGGATTTTCATGGGTGGATTTTCCGAGCGGAAGTGTTCGAAGTATTCGTGCCTTGGCTTCTGTAACCAGCGGGTGCATTTTGGTCTTCGTTTCACTCTTCTCGGTTCGTTCCTGCCAGGTCTTTCGGTTACGGTTCTCTCGATCAGATGCAGCCACATTTTCGCGCGTTGCCGCATCCGCAGGATGG
>Ga0208623_100683_pt1 | contig 15396 bp, 13 predicted proteins | sample HotLakConsUCCL28_FD_184737 | JGI IMG/M metagenome (GOLD analysis project Ga0208623, IMG submission 184737) | Hypersaline microbial mat communities from Hot Lake, Washington, USA - Hot Lake Consortium UCC-L28 (SPAdes) (version 2) ...
GAGCGATTCGCGGATCTGCACAGGCTCGCGCAGGAACGCGAGACGATCCGCCGGGCCGAGCGTGAGCGAGAAGCGATCGATCTGCGCTTGTCCGAGCATGTCGAGCGCGCCCGGCGCATCCGCGATCACCTTTCGGCGGATGCCGGTCCGGTCACGCCGCAGAGGATGCCGGGTGGTCCTGCAGGGTTGATTGGACGGATCCGGGCCTTGCTGCGCAGGCTGTTCGGGCGCCGCGAGTCGGATGCTCCGGAGGAAGTGACGCTCGGCCCGCAGGCAGGCCTCGCCGAACTCGATGCGGCGATCGCCCGGGATCGGGCCCGGCTGGCGCAACTCGGACCGGCGCGCACATTCCCCGAACCCGACGATCAGCGCTTGTGCGAAGCGGCACGGGCGCTGCTTCCGGCGATGATGCGAAAGCGCCTCGATATTGGCCCGGACGGCCATACGCTCTTTGCGGAGCGGCTTGCCGCACTCGCCTTCGGCGGCAAGGTCGAGAGTGCGCGGCTGTCGCTTGAGGATGCACAGAGCGTGTTGGCGCGCTACCCAGTCTGGATCACGCCGGCTCTGTCGGATATCGTCACTGGCCATCCGGCAGCTACACCACGCCTCGGGACATGATCCGCATTCCACCCAATGAAGATGTCAAAGATGGCGGAAAACCGCCTGCGACGATCTATCGGCAGCGCATCGCTCAGAACCAACACTATCAGAAGATGCAAAGAGGAGCCTAAATCACGCCGGACCCTGTCCAACGGATATGGAGCAGCTCAAAGGGACTCAGCCATTGCCGTCGCGGTTCACCACACCAGCCCCTTCATCAGTGATCAGCTTCACCCGCAACGCATTCTCACTGTGTCGGCATCAGGAAAATCTCGTTCACGCCACAGCGCGGATCGGAGTCGAGGGCAAAGAGCGCGGCCCGGGCCACGTCCTCGGGCTTCAACTTGTCCGGCTTGGGCTCGTCGAAGAATGGCGTATCAACCATGCCCGGCGCGATAATCGTGCACCGTCCCCCGAAAAGTTTCATCTCCTCGGAAAGATTGCCGCCATATCCGTGCACGAACCATTTCGAGGCGCCATAAACCGATCCCGGGATATGGCGCCGTCCCGCAGCTGATCCGGTCAGCAGGAGGTGTCCCACCCGCTGCTTCAGATGCGGCATCGCCGCCTTCACGGTCCAGAGAACTCCCAGAACGTTCACCCGGACCATTCGCTCCCATTCTTCCGGATCGCCCGCATCGGTCCCGGGCGCCGACAGCCCCATGCCGGCATTGGCGAAAACCGCATCGATTCCACCGGCCCTGCCCGCGAATTCTGCCATCATTGCTTCCTGGCTCTTCAGATCCGTCACGTCCCCCGGCAGGATGACGGCCTGTTCGCCGAGTTCGTCGACGAGAGCCTTCAGCTTGCCTTCGGATCGCGCAAACAAACCGACATGCCAGCCTTGTGCGACTGCCGCACGCGCCGTCGCCGCTCCGATACCGCTCGAAGCGCCGGTAATGAAAAGTGCCTTGCTCATGTCGGGTCCTTGTTCCGCAAAACGCTGATGGGCGGACAATGATTTCGCGGCGGTTTGGTTGCGTACCGTCGTCCTCGGCAAGTCCGTTGCGAGGATGCGCGCGCCGGTGCGCCTGCCTGGTGAAACGGTCCTGCCCGGCGCATTTCACCTCAACACTCACGCGGGGAGGGAATGCTTGGCCCTCGCGCTTGCCCGCAAGCACTTCGACACGGGCATGATCCACATCAACTCTTTCGGTGCCGCCGATCCGAATATGCCGTTCGGCGGGGTCAAGGATTTCGGATACGGCCGTGAACACGGCGGCTTTGGCATGAAGGAATTCGTCAGCGCAAAATCGATCTTCCTGCCCTGAGGCTCGACCCCGGAATCCTGCTGATGCGTTTCCAGAAAAGCTATCAAAAGATGTAAAAGTGGCATGCTCCGCCGCTGCGGAACAGGCACCGGCCTTGCGGATCAGAATAAACCGGGGCCGGAACCACACCACAATTACGCTGCGACATTCTGCATGAATTGACATCAATCGACCGTCAGTGGTCCGTTTGGACTCTGCCCCACAACCTGATCGATGAGCCATATTTTGGAACCGTGACGTTATCGCGTGCATTTGCGTCGTGTCGTAGGGAAACGCGCAGCAGGAAGAGGAGTCGCTTGAAGATGAACAGCACCAAAGCCGCCGCCATCGCCCCCGATGAGGCCATCGCATTCTTCGCCGACACACGCGCACGGACCGAGGCGCTTGTCGCGCCTCTCGTGCCGGAAGACCTGATGCTGCAGTCGATGGAGGATGCCAGCCCCGCCAAGTGGCATCTCGCGCACACGACATGGTTCTTCGAAGAGTTCGTCGTGAGAAAGTATCTTCCGGATTATCGCGCGATCGACGATCGCTTCGCCTTTCTTTTCAATTCGTATTACGTGCAAGCCGGCCCACGACACGCCCGTGACAAGCGGGGGATGATTTCCCGTCCGGACAATGCGGCGGTCATGGCCTATCGCGCCCATGTCGACGAGGCGCTCGGGAGCTTGCTCGGCGGCGACCGCGATGACGGCGACGAGATCGCGGAACTGGTGGAACTCGGCTGCCATCACGAGATGCAGCATCAGGAACTGCTCGTGACCGACCTGCTCCACGGTCTTTCCCATAACCCGCTCCTGCCGGCTTATCGCGCCCCCGAACCGATGCCGGTCACCGGCGAGGTGCCGCTGGAATTCACCCGGCACGAGGGTGGGCTCGTCGAGATCGGCCATGACGGAAACGGCTTCGCCTATGATTGCGAGGGGCCGCGCCACAAGACCTGGCTCGAGCCATTCGCGATTGCGCAAAGACCGGTGACGAACCGGGACTGGATCCGGTTCATGGAGGATGGCGGCTATGAGAACCAGGCGCTCTGGCTGAGCGACGGCTGGGCCTGCTGCCAGCGCGAGGGCTGGGACACGCCGCTCTACTGGTGGCATCAGGACGATGCCTGGTGGAACTACACCCTGCGCGGCCCCCAGCCCATCAATCCGGATGCGCCTGTATGCCATGTCAGCTATTATGAGGCCGATGCGTTCGCGCGCTGGGCCGGCGCGCGGCTACCCACGGAGGCGGAGTGGGAGGTCTCGTTCCGTGATCAGCCCATAACCGGTAATTTCCTCGAGAAATCGCAGTTCCGGCCGCTCCCCGGCAACGGGCCCTGGGGCGATGTCTGGGAGTGGACGCAGAGTCCGTTCACCCCCTATCCGGGCTTTCGCCCGCCGGAAGGCGCGATCGGCGAGTACAATGGCAAGTTCATGGTGAACCAGCTGGTCTTGCGCGGCGGCTCCTGCGCCACGCCCGCCGCACAGATGCGTCCGACCTACAGGACGTTCTTCTATCCGCACCAGCGCTGGCAGATGATGGGCCTGCGGCTGGCGAGGGACCTTTGAGATGGACAGGATATCGGGCATGAACGAGACGGTGACGCAAAATACCGAACTCCTGAGGGAGGCCCTCGCGGGACTGCGCGCCACCCCGAAGGAACTGCAGCCGAAATGGTTCTACGACAGCCGGGGCAGCGCCCTGTTCGAGGAGATTACCGCGCTTCCGGAATATTACGTGACCCGGACGGAGCGCGCCGTCCTGCGCGACAATGTGGGAATGATCGCGGATTATGTGCCGGAGGGTACGGCGCTGGTCGAACTCGGCAGCGGCGCCAGCACGAAGACCCGCATCCTGCTTGATGCGCTGGACGCCGTCGGCACCTATGTCCCGGTCGATATCTCGGAGGACTTCCTCAGATCCGTGGCGCAGGATATCGATCGCAGCTATCCGGGCCTCGAAGTCGTGCCGCTCGCCGGCGACTTGATGGAAGATCTGACCCTGCCCGGCATCGTGGCCGGGCGGCCCATCGTCGGCTTCTTTCCCGGCTCGACCCTGGGCAATCTGGAGCCACCCGAAGCACGCGCCCTGCTGCGCCGGGTACGCGGCTGGCCCGGTATTGCCGGGCTCATACTCGGCATCGATCTCGTGAAGGATTCGCGGGTCCTCGAACGCGCCTATGACGACGCGCAGGGGGTAACCGCCGCGTTCAACCGCAACATCCTCGCCCGGCTCAACCGGGAGGCGGGAGGAGCCTTCGATCCGGACAGTTTCGAGCATGAGGCACGCTGGAATGCGGAAAAGTCACGCATCGAGATGCATCTCGTGAGCAGAACCGATCAGGATGTGCCGCTCGGCCCGGAGACTGTGTCGTTCAAGGCCGGAGAGAGCATCCATACCGAGAACAGCCACAAATACACCCGTGAGAGCCTGACGGAGATGGCGGCGGCGAGCGGCTGGACGGTCGCCGAGTTCCTGACTGACGACGACGGATGGTTCGCCGTGGCCGTGCTGAGGCCGGATGATGTGCCGATAACGGGTTAGAACTCCCGGCCCGACAGAGTCGGGTCGCAACGGGCTCTGAGCCGCGACGATGTGATTGCGACATTGATCACGCCCGGCAGCATCACAATGCGCCGGGCGAGATCTGACTGCTTCAGTTCTCGACGCCGAGCTCGGCGGCGATGCGCTCGATCTCGGATTCGTAGAAGGCCAGCGCCGCCTCACCATCGACACCGCGCTGATTGGCAGCCTCGACCCATTCGTCACGGATAAAGGCCAGGGCCTCGCCGACTTCTTCCTGCAATTCCGGCGGCAGATCATAGAATACGGTCCCGCCCTCTTCGAGCTTGCCGATGGCTTCCTCTTCCTCCGATTGCCACATCTCGGCGAAACGGCGCACCAGCGCCTCGCCGCTGAGCGCATCCAGCGCCGCCTTGTCGGCATCGGAAAGGCGCTCATAGGCCGCTTCGCTCATCACCACATATTGGCTCGAATGGGCAAAGCCGCCGGGAATGATCGAGACATGGGTAAGGTATTCGGTGAGGTTGAAGTTGTAGACCGTCTCCAGCTGCTGGAACATTCCGTCGATGACACCGCGCGAGATCTGCTCGTAGGCATCGGTCACGGAGGATGAGATCGGCACCATGCCGAGCGTATTGGTCACCTGCTCGACCACGGGACCCGGCACGCGGATGCGCTTGCCTTCGACGGCATCCATGCTGGTGAGCAGGTCCCCGTTCATGGTCAGCTGGTAGGGGCCGTTGGTCCACAGGCCGAGCAGGCGCGTGCCCTCGTGCTCGTTCGCATCCATGAAGTAACGCTCATAGGTGTTCCAGTAGGCCAGCGAATTGACCACGGCATGGTTGTGCGTGAGCGGCAATTCGCCGAGCTGGGTCAGCACGAACCGCCCCGGCGTGTAGCCGTGAACCGAAAAGGCGAGATCGGCCACCTCGTTGGCGACGAGATCGAAATGGCCGGGAGGCGGCCCGAGCGCGGGCATGACCTCGACGCTGACGCGGCCCTCCGTCGCCTCGCTGAGCTCCTGCCCCCAGGGCTCGATCACCCGCGTGATGATCGGGTGCGTGGCGGGCACCCAGTTGGAGTAGCGCAGGACGATGTCCTCCGCCTGGACCGGGGCGCCCGCGCCGAATACGGCAAGGGCGAGTCCGGCTGCGGAGCCTGTCAGGAATTGTCTGATATGCATGTCTTTTTCCCCTCTGTTGATGGTTTTGTTCTGCTACGTCATTCCGCCGCTCACATCAGCGAGGGCAGGAATAGGACGATCCCCGGAAACGCGATGACGAGGATCAGTTTGAGGATGTCGGGCACGAGAAAGATCAGCACCCCGGCGAAAAGCGTGCGCAAACCGATATGCGGCAGAACCGAGCGGAGCATGTAGACGTTGAGCCCGATCGGCGGCGAGATCAACGCGATCTCGACCACCATCACGATCAGGATCCCGAACCAGACCGGATCGATCCCCAGCGAGACGATGACAGGGAAGATGATCGGAATGGTGAGCAGGATCATCGACATGCTCTCCAGCACCATGCCGAGCAGGATATAGATCCCGCAGATGATCATCAGGATCCAGAAGGGTGAAAGGTCGAGCCCGCGCACGAAACCACCCAGCATGCGCGGCAGGCCCGCCATGTTGAGGAAGTTGCCCAGCACCAGCGCGCCCATGATCACGAAAAAGATCATCGCCGAGGTCACCGCAGTTTCCACCAGCGTCTCGACCAGCCCGTTCCAGCTCAGCGCCCCGCGCGCCAGGGCGAACAGGAATGCCCCGAAGGCGCCGATTCCGGCCGCCTCCGTCGGTGTGAAGATGCCGCCATAGATGCCCCCCATGACGATGACGAACAGCGCGATCACCGGCCAGACCTTCGCCAGCGCGCGCCCCCGCTCGCCCCATGAAGCCCGCTCCCCGGGCGGGCCCCAGGCGGGTCTGATCCGGGTGACCACGAGGATGGTGAGCATGTAGAGCCCCACCGCGATCAGCCCGGGCACGATCCCGGCGATGAAGAGCTTGCTGATCGAGGTCTCGGTGAGGATACCGTAGACGAGCAGCACCACGCTCGGCGGGATCAGAATGCCCAGCGTGCCCCCGGCGGCGATCGAGCCGGCGGAGAGGATATCCGCGTAGCCGTAGCGGCGCATCGAGGGATAGGCCACCCGCGCCATGGACGCCGTGGTGGCCATGCTGGATCCCGAGATCGCGGCAAAGCCGCCACAGGCGAGGATCGTGGCCTGGGCCAGGCCACCGCGGACATGGCCGACCATCGTATGGGCCGCATCATAGAGCTCGTTGCCGATGCGCGCGCGATTGATGAAATTGCCCATCAGCAGGAACAGCGGGATCACCGACAGCCCGTAATTGTTGACCAGTGCATAGGCCGTCTGCGCCGTCATGAAGGCTGCCGGGCGCCAGCTCGTCAGCATGGCGAAGCCACCGATCCCGACCGCCAGCATGGCGACACCCACCGGCACGCGCAGCATGATCAGGGTGAAGACGATGATCAGTCCGAATCCCGCCTCCATCGCCTGACCTCACTCGACAGCCGGGCCGTCACCCGGCTTGCGGATCACCATGGCGATGAGGGCTGCGATGGCGGCGACGCCAAACAGCACCGCCATGAAGGTCGCAAACGGCGCATGGGGAATGCCGCCGAACAGCGATTGTGCGTTCTGCCGGTCCAGTTGCGCGGCATAGTTCCAAAGCAGCATGGCAAGGAGGGCGAACAATCCCGCAGCCATGAGTCCGGCGAGCCAGTGCAGCAGCGTGGCCGCGCGTGGGACCAGATCCGCGACCAGCGACGCCTCGACGTGCCGCCCCTGCAGGCTGACCAGTGGCAGCGCTGACAGGATCATCAGGCACATGAGGAATTCGATGATCTCGTAGGCACCCCGTATCGGCGCATTGAACAGATAGCGCCCCGCCACATCAGCGACCATCAGGGCCATGATCACAAACATCATCAGCGCCGCCACCGGTGCGAGCACCCGACGGATCAGGCTCGCCGTGACATCCAGAGCTTGACGGAGCGGGGCAGGTCTCATCGGCTCTCCTCAGTTCCGACCAGGCTGCGCAGCATGGACCGGCGCATCGGGGCGGGTGTTGAGATCGTATTTCATGATCCGCCCGTGCCGTCCCTGACGATCGCCCTCGAGCCCGTAGACTGGCCCGTTCGGCCCACGCGCCTGCGCCAGCACGGCTGCGATCGCTGCGCGATCAGCATCGTCGAGGGAGAAGCGGAAGATCTGCAGGGTCTTGTCGAGATGGCGGGCATAGCGCGCGCCCACGATGACTGCGGCCACCTGCGGCTGGTCGAGCACATGCCGCGATGCCACGGCTGAGAGCGAGACGCCATGTTTCTCACCAATCCGCGCCAGTGTCGCCAGCAATTCCTGAAACAGCTCCCAGGGGCCGAATTCGTCAATGATCAGACGATATTTCACCAGTGAACGATTCTCGAAGGCGAAGCCCGGATCGGCCCGACCGAGCCAGGATTCGGTGAGGAACCCGCCGGCGAGCGTACCGTAGCACAGGAGATGCACGTCGTTTGCGCCCGCCCAGGGCACGAGGGTACCCTCCGGGCGCCGGTCGAGCAGCGAATATTGCACCTGCGCGGACACGATATCGACACCGGCGGCGCGGAACCGTTCGATCGGCGCATGATCCCAGTTGGTCACCCCGACATGACGCAGCTTGCCCTTGTCCTGCGCCCGCTTGAGCGCTTCGAGGGCACGCATCACGTCGCCGGTGGCGAGGTCCCACCAGAAGAACTGCACGAGGTGTAGCTGCTCGAGCCGCAGCCGCTTCAGAGAGCGGTCGATGATCGCCTCGATGTCCTGCGGCCCGATCTCGGACAGCCGGCCCAGATCCGGCACGAGCTTGGTATGCACGCAGACCCGGTCAGCCACCGCGCGCCCGCGCCGCTGGCGCAGATCAGCGATGAAGGCGCCGATCATCTCCTCGACGCCGGTATAGATATCGGCGCAGTCGAAAGTGGTGATGCCCGCATCCAGAAAGGCTTCCATATCCGCGATCGCCGCTGCGCGATCCACCGGGCCGTGATCCCCGGCGAGTTGCCAGCAGCCCTTGATCACGCGGGAGATCGGATGATCGGGGCGCAGATGCGTGGTCTCGACGCTCATGGGCTGGTATCCTCGTCTGTTTCACCGGCCCAATAGGGCGTGCCACGCTTGTCTGGCAGGCCGGTCGTCTCGCTGTGGCGGAAGAAGCGCCGACCGGTGCGGGTTATGCGAAAGCGTCCGCCGCAATGCGGATCCGGGCAGGCAATCTCGGCATCAGTCGTCATCCAGTCCTGCGCGCTGGTCTCGCGCTGCTTGGCCGGCAGCAGCGGCAGCAGCGCGGCGAGCGCATACATGGAAACCTTCTGCCCCGGTTCGAAGACGAGGTTCTCGCCCTCGACGCGAAAGCTCTCGCCGGCAATGTGGCGACAGACCGGCGGGCGATCGCCGATCACCGTCTCGACCTTGAGGTCGTACAGCCAGAAACCCTCCGCGTCGGTATCTGCACCTCGTTGCGTCATCACGGCTTCGTCCCTCGGCGACCGGGTCCTGCGCATCGGCATGGCCCGGTTCGTTATTTGTGATATGTGATCACACTAGACGCTGCGTTAACGAAGCGTCAATATGGACGCGTCTCGGCAATTGTGGGGAGAGCGGGATGAGCGGGCCGGTTTTCGGGCGCATCGACCAGATGACCATGCGCGAGAGCGTCTATGCGCAATTGCATGACGCCTTCACGCGCGGACAGTTCGCCCCCGGCGACAGCCTGAACCTGCGCGGGCTGGCCGAGCGGCTCGGCACCTCGATGACCCCCGTGCGCGAGGCCGTGCGCCGGCTGGTGGCTGAGGGGGCGCTGATCGACGCGCCGTCACGGTCCCTGCGGGTTCCCGATTTCGATCTGCGCCAGATGGAGGATCTGAAACTGGCGCGGATCGCGCTGGAGCCGCTCGTCACCGGACGCGCGGTGGAGCGCATGGACGATGGGACGCTGGAGGTGCTTGCAGCCATCCTCGCCGAGGAAGCCGAGGATGGCGCAGGGCGGGATACGCCCGATCTTTCGCAGAATTACCGTTTTCACTTCACCTTGTATCAAAAGGCGGATTCGCCCGTGCTGCTGCCCCTGATCGCGGGCCTGTGGCTGCGCTACGGCCCCTATCTCAATCTGATCATGCGCCGCGCGGGGCCGGATATCGGCAAGGGCAACGACATCCACGAGATCATCCTCGACGCAGCCCGGCGCGGCGATGCAAGAACCGCCCAGGCCGCTATCGTGGACGATATCGAACGCTCTTTTTCTCTCCTCGCCGAGGCAGCTGATGCGCATATTCCGGTCCGCCAGTCCAACGGGCGCGCGCTGCCTTGACGTTCGGGTAATTCAATGCGGCTGTCATGGCTAGCTGCAGGGCCCACTACAGAACCTGGACAGTGATCCGCGAGAAGTTGCTCACCCTTCCTCCGATTTCGTCAGGTTATATCGAAACATTTGCCTTCCACAAGCGTTGGGCCTGACTGAAAACCCTGACAGGAAAGGAAGCTGCCATGAATCCGCTGGTAAATCGTACTCGTCTCCTCGATCAGCTCTTCCGTGATTTCCCGTCCAGTTATTCAATACAGCCATTGCATGGAGACCCTCTGCCGGCACCGGAGCAGATCAAGATTGATGTGAAGAACAATGCCAGGAGCTTCACGGTTCATGCAGAAATGCCCGGTCTGAAAAAAGACGACATTCACGTGACGGTCGACGGGAATGTCGTCACGATCCAGGCCGAGGTAAAACAGCATGACGCTGAGACCGACGATGAGAGACTGGTGCACTCCGAACGCTATTATGGTTCGGTTCAGCGCAGTTTCGCGCTCCCGGCAGCAGTGTCCGAAGCGAAGGTCAAGGCAAAATACGAAGATGGAATCCTGACATTGAACTTGCCCAAGGAGGCACCGAACGGCTCGAAGAAAATCGCGGTCTCATGAGATCCGGGCTCGCGACGTGCATGACGGGCGTCAACAGACGGCGCGTCGACAAGGGCACCAATCCGCTGCCGGCGCGCCGTCGTTGCGGTCTTTTGAGGCGGGTCGTACTGGTCGGACAGGTTTACGGCCTTGACAAGTCGGTATCGGGTTTTGCTTTTCAGGCCGCAAGTCGCAATTGGGTGCTCAGCCTCATCCGATGGCGCTCGGCACATTGAGGGGGCGCGTGACGTGAGCCACGGGTAGCAGCCCTGGCCGCGAGAATGATGGTTCTCGTCGAGGACGCGCGGAGTCGTCATCTATAGGGGGTAAAGCCGCGTTCGATGTTGCGTGGGATCAGGACCGCGTCGATGGCGTGGATGATGCCTTTTGAATGGGCGAGGTCGCGTTTCATGATTCTTGCCCGCCCGCCTTCGTGATCCGTGATCTCCAGCGTGCCCCCGACAATCCGGACACTCAGCGGCGCGCCGGAAATCGTGCGCAGGGTCGCACGCCCCCTCCCGTCGCGAACGGCTTGCTCCAGTTCTTCCGCCGTGATCCGGCCCGGCACCAGATGATAGGCCAGAACGGTCTTCAGCCGTTCCCGGTTCTCGGGAAGAAGGAGCATGTCTCTGCGCTCCGCCGGCATCACTTCGAAGGCCTGATCCGTCGGCGCGAACAACGTCAGGGGACGATCGACGGAGAGCTCACGCCAGACAGCCGTTGCATCAAGGGTGGATGAAAGCGTGTCATGATTGCCCATGGACCCGAGCCTGTCAGCCGGGCTCGCCATCGGCGCAGGATCTGAAAGTGCTCGGTCCCGGGCGAGGCTTGCCGATGCGACCGCTGCTGTCAGGCTCAGGACAATCGCCCCCAGTCGCCGTTGATGGGGCCGTCCAGCACCATGGGAGCCACCATGCCTTCCAGCCGCAGCCCGGCAACGAGGGTCGTCGTCTTGCGATGGCCGTGCGGGTACCCCATGCGCAGCCGTTCACCACGTCTGCTGCGGCCGTGGCTGCGCATCATGTTCGTGGTCGCCCAGGTTTCGTCGATGAAGACGAGGCGTGCTGGATCGAGATCGGTCTGGGATGCGAATCATCGAGGCTTTGATCCCGCTTTGCCTCGAACAGCGCGATTATCAGCGCATGATGAGCTTCCAGTTGGCGTGAGCGGGTGTCGCCACCCTGCTTCCGGGGAGAAAACGTTCCAGTCAGGCGCCGCGCGGCATCCCAGCGGATCACCGACGAAATCGATACCCCGAAGCGACGCGCCGCCGCCCGCCGGCTCATCCCGTCATCAACCGCCGAAAGCGCCCGCGCCCTCAAATCCATCGAAAGTGATTTCCCCATCATCGCCGTCCCGTTCTCTGTCACGACGACAATGAATCAGCTCACCGCTGCCTTGGGAATCCCCAACCGCGATTCAACAAGGAAGGGCGCCGCTGTAAGCCTGGTGCGCCTGTGATATATTCCACCAGTACGAAACTGTATTGAATTACATCTTTGTCCTGTAAATTAATGATCAGAAAAGAAATGTCTTGGAATATATTTAATCCAATCCTGTTGCAGGACTGATCTTTCAGTTTAAGATGTTGCTCGTCATTGAATCCCGGCATCAATTACGCGCCCGGGATAAGTCGGAGCTGATATTCTAAAGACCACCAACCGGAGACGCGCATGGCGAATTCCGATAATGGGCGCACGACCGGGTTCGTGGCATCAGAGCATGCCCATGAGGCAGATAGTGCGCGTCATCTGGATGAGGCTATTCTGCGCACGATGCGCCAACCGCTTCTGGTCTTGAGCGAGGATTTGCGGGTCGAGAGAGCCAACCGCGCCTTCTATCGGACCTTCTGGGTTGACGAAGAGGAAACCGATGGTCATCTACTCTATGAGCTCGGAAACGGGCAATGGGACATCCCGCAGTTACGCGTATTGCTTGAAGAGACCCAGTCCGGAAACGGCACGGTCGATGACTACCGGGTCGAACACGATTTCGATCAAATCGGCCGACGGGTGATGCTTCTGAATGCAAATCGCATTGTTCGGGCTGGTCAGCCTGACATGATCCTCGTTGCGATCGACGACATCACCGCCCAGGAGCAAGCTCTGGCACTTCTCGAAGCCGAGAAAGAATATATCGAGAAGATCGTCGATTCCTCGCGTGACGCATTGCTGATCCTGGATCTGGAATTGCGCGTAAAATCAGCCAACGAGACATTTTACAACATGTTCGGGGTCGATCCCGAGACCACGGTGGGACGACCGGTCTATGAGCTCGGGAACGGGCAATGGGACATCCCGCAGCTGCGCCATTTGCTGGAGCACGTTCTTCCAGACAATGATGCCTTCGACAATTTCGAGATCGAACACAATTTTTCGGGCATTGGCGACCGCATCATGGTGCTGAACGCGCGGCGAGTCGATCACATGCAACTCATCCTGCTCGCCATCGAAGACCAGACATCGGCACGCCTCGCCGATCAGGCGCTTCGCGAAACTGCGTTGTTGCGCCGGGTGCTTGATAATCTGTTCGCATTCGTTGGATTGCTCAGCCCGGATGGGACCGTCATTGATGTGAATCGTGCGCCACTCGAAGCTGCCGGTATCGAACTGGCTGACGTTCAGGGCCGAAGATGCGAGGATTGTTTCTGGTGGTCGCATTCCCCGGAGGTTCAGGCGAATTTACGCCAGGCGATCGAGCTGGCAGCGTCAGGGGAGACGGTACGCTATGATGTCGAGGTGCAGGTCGCCGGCGGGCGCCTGATCACCATCGACTTCATGCTTGCGCCAATGCGCAGCGAAGACGACGTGATCATCGGCCTGATTGCCTCGGCCGTTGACATAACGGAGCGTCAACGCCTGACCGAAGAGCGATTTCAGGCGTTCCTTGATGTCTCCCCCGACGCGCTGATCCTTATCGACGCCGAAGGCAAGATCGGCTCCGTCAGCGTCGAGGCTGAACGCCTGTTCGGCTATTCCCGTGAGGAGCTTATCGGGCAACGGGTTGAATGGCTGATGACGGAGCGCGATCGCGCAGCACACACAGAGTACCGGCGAAGCTACTTCGCCAATCCGCGCCGCCGACTGATGGGCTCTGATTTCGAGGTTTACGGCCTCACGAGGAATGGGCGGAAAATCCCGCTGGAGGTGGGTCTGAGCCCGATGGCGATGCCCCACGGCCTCATGACACTCGCCGCTGTACGCGACATCACACAGCGCAAACAGGCCGAGCAGGCATTGCGATTGGCCAAAGAGGAAGCCGTTTCGGCCAATGCCCTCAAGTCACGCTTCATCGCCGCTGCCAGTCATGACCTGCGTCAACCGCTGCAGACGATGGCCCTTCTCGGAGGGGTATTGGCCAAGACGGTGCGGGACGAGGCGAGCCGGAAAGCGGTGGAGCAACTGCGCGAAACCAGCGAGGCGATGGGCGACATCATAAACAGCCTGCTCGATCTCGACCGGCTCGACAGTGGTCGGATGGAGCCCGATATCACCAGCTTCCCGATCGCACAGGTATTGAACCGTCTACGGAGCCAGTTTGCCTACGCGGTGATGGAACGGCGTCTCGAGCTGCGCGCGGTCTCTTCATCTGCCATCGCCTGGAGCGATCCTCATCTCCTCGAGCGGTTGATTGGAAACCTTCTGTCCAACGCGATCAAATACACCGAATCCGGTGGTCGGGTTCTGATCGGCTGCCGCTGGCGGGGAAGCAATCTGCGTATCGAAGTCTGGGATACGGGTATCGGCATCCCGGAGGATCGGTTGGATTGTGTCTTTGAGCAATACCGAAGGCTGGATCCGACCGGAGCTCGCGAACCCGTATCGGGGGTCGGGCTGGGGCTCACCATTGTCAAACGGCTTTCCGACCTCTTGCAGCACCGGATCGAGGTCCGCTCCACCCCGGGCCGGGGATCCATGTTCTCGGTCGAGGTGCCGCTGGCACGCACGATCAACGGCGGTCGAGAGCAGCGTCAAAACGGATCAGGCGATACAAGCGCGGACAACGAGCCACAGATATCAGTGCTGCTTGTCGAGGATGAAGCCGGCCCGCGTGAGAGCCTGCGTCTGCTGCTTGAACTGAACGGCTACGCGGTGCGTGCGGTTGCAACCGCGAATGAGGCTCTGGATCTCGATGGTAATCCGTTTCAGCCACACCTCGTCATCGCAGATAACCATCTCGGCGTGGGTATGACCGGGATTCAGCTCATAAAGCATTTGCGTGAGACGACCAAACGCGATTTCCCTGCGATCGTCGTGACCGGGGACAGTTCATTACAGACGCGCGAGGCGATTCAAGGCGCGGGCTGTCGGCATGAAATAAAACCCGTCAATGCGAACCACTTGCTGGACGTGATTGCTGATCTCGTCGGAGACGCTGCCGGGCCCGCACCATCGGAAGCGTCCCTCGCGTTTCCGCTTCCGGCGACAACGCCCGAAGCAGGTTCTTCTTCCGGGCAGACGATATTCGTGGTCGATGATGACCGTGAGGTCCGCACGTCGGTTCACGCACTGCTTACCGCTTCCGGCCATCACGTCGAGGTGTTCGCCGCAGCCGAATCCTTCCTGGAATCTTGCACCGGGGAGGCGCGGCGAGGCTGTCTGCTGCTCGATATCGGGTTGCCGGGGATGAGCGGGCTGCAAATGCTGGAGCGATTGAAGGCGGAAGGTGTCGATCTCCCGGTTCTGTTTGTGACCGGGCGCCATGACCTGTCACTTGCGGTAAAGGCCATGCGGGCAGGAGCCGTTGACTTCCTCGAAAAACCACTCGCCCCCGAACGGCTGCTGGATGCCGTTGAGCGGGCGTTGAAGCACAGCACGCCGAATTCAACGGCACCGGAGCGGTCCGGGATCATCGAAATATCGGAAAACCCGTTTGCCTGCCTGACGCCTCGCGAGCATGAAGTGCTCGCGCTGGTGGCGGATGGCCATCTCAACAAACAGGTCGCGTTCCAGCTTGGCCTCAGCCAGCGTACGGTGGAAAACTACCGGGCACGGGCCATGCAGAAACTGGGAATCCGATCTCTCGCGGAACTCGTGCGCATCGCAATGGCGGCAGA
>Ga0208623_100691_pt1 | contig 15162 bp, 19 predicted proteins | sample HotLakConsUCCL28_FD_184737 | JGI IMG/M metagenome (GOLD analysis project Ga0208623, IMG submission 184737) | Hypersaline microbial mat communities from Hot Lake, Washington, USA - Hot Lake Consortium UCC-L28 (SPAdes) (version 2) ...
TGCGGGAAGCTGCCGTCGGTCGTATACCAGAGCGCGGCATCGGTATCGCTGCATGCGATGGTGACGCGGTCGGTATCGGCATCGTAGGTGATGGTGGGGCGGGGGGTGCGGGGCGTCTTGGTCATTCCATCCTGCCAGACTAGATTTACATCGTAGCCGACATGGTCCTCCGGAACGTTCGTCGGCTCGATCGCATTGGGGGCGGGTGTGAGGGTTCGGCCCTGGGCGAGACTCCAGTGGTGCACCAGGTCGAGCACTTGAACGGCGATGCTCTCGGCAGAGGTGCCGTGCCCACTTGCGGAGAGGTTGACCACGGGAAGCTCGAAAACCTTGATCGCGATAGAGGTCGCGAACTGGAGCATGGTGTTGCCGCCCTGCGGCGTGTCGAGGGTGGGCATAGTCACCACAATCACCAAGCCGGTTTTGGTCGCACCGGGGCGGGTGTTGAAGACGCCGATCGCGTTGGCCACATCGTCCTCTGTCACCCCCTTGCGTTCGACGAGCACGGGGATCTCGAGGAGACGCGGATCCGAGAGGAGGATACCCTCCAGATCGTCCTGGAGTTTTGTGAGGAAGTCGGACATGAGAATCAATTGGTTTGGCGGGCGAGGAACTGCCGGGCGCGGGCGATGGCCTTTTTATTAAGCGACGCGGCCGTTGGGAGGGTTTTGGGATCTTTGGGGACCTTCACGGATCGGGTGAGAAAGTAGTAGAGGCGCAGAGCGTTGCCTTCGCGCCGGGCGAGAAAAGCGCCTTTGCCGCGCTTGCGGGAGAGAACAAATAGATCCGGGATCGCTCCACTGCTCGGCTTAATGCCTTTGGCTTCCTGCCGCATAGGGATAGCCAAAAACTTGGAGTTTTTAGGCCGGATCGTGCCACCATGGAGGTGCGAGTTGATTCGCGGATCGCTGATGATGACCGTGGCGTCGTCCTGGGTAGCGCTGGCAAAGCTAGTTTTCCCAGCAATATCGCCCCAGAAGCCAGACTTGCGCCATCCGCGCTTGTTGGCCTTTGAGTTGCGCGAGAGAAAGTGCCGCTGCAGATCGACTTCAAGGCCTTTGCCGAGCACTTGCATGAGCTCTTCCCTTGCTGGACCATCAACCGTAGAGGCCAGCCGCTGCAGTTCTGCGCGGGCAGCTTGAGAGTTGACTGTTATCGAGGTTTCCATAGCGTGTTTAAAGGTAGGGAGGTCAGCGTCTTACTCAGTGGTGCGTTTCGGACGTTCCGCCAAGGGGCCGCCAAAGTTGGCCATTTAGATGCAGCTGAGGTCTGACCTCTCTACCTACCCTCCTTTCCAGGTAGCTTCTTTTTCCGGATGGAGACGGGCTCCATTAAATCAGGGTTTGCGGGATTGGCGGCGAGGACCATCTCCAGGATGCCGCCTCGCACCTTGCGGGAAAAAAGGATGCCGGAGTCCCCTTCATCTGCCAGTCGCACGGCGTCCGGCTGCATCCAGACGCTGTTCAGATTGGCATACTCACTCCGCTTCATCGGGAGTTGATTTGGGCGTTGCTCACCACTGCCGGGACGGGTGGCTCCACGGGGGCCATGATGGTCCATGCTATGCCAGAGGTGGCCCGCACGCACGTTCAGCGTTTTTCCCGTCAGTTCAGCCTCAAGTTCCGGGGCTGCCTTTGCAATCGCGGCGGCACTGGTTCTTCCAAATTTAAACGCGCCTCGAGCTTCAGATCCCTCACGCATCGCGGTGTCGAAGAGGTCGAGCACTTTCTCTCCAGCCCAGACCACTTTGCCCTGCTCAAAAAACACCTGATCGCCGAAAGCGCTTTTCAGGTTGGCGCGGAAGAGACGGTCGCCCCACACACTCGCTGCGCCCGCTTCGAGTCGCTGATTGTATTCCGCCGGGACTGGATCCGGGGTCTGGTCCGGGCTCAGCAGACCGAGCTCCTCTGCCTCGGCACGGTCGAGATCAATGACCCCCATGCCAGAGCCAAAATCGAATGGCGGATACGGGCGACCGAAGCGGCTGATCGCCATCCAGACGGGCGAATCCTTGAGCGCGACCATGCGACTGCCTCTTACCGTGCCGCCCGCTTCGCGAAATCGAGCGAGCCAGGCTCTCTCCTTCTCGCGAGGAGATACGCGGATGAGCTCGCGGGCGGGAAATGCATCGAGCAGCGCGGGCGCTTGCCCCGCCTTAAAGCGGCCAAATTCGTTGGCCTCTTTTACATTCATATCGTAGATCAGCCCGAGACGCCGCTGGCTGGTAAAATCGGTAAGCCGTCCAGAGTCGCCCGGTGCCGCTCCCAGTTCCTGCCTCATCCGGGCGATGAACTCCGGCTTACTGACAAAAGCCTGGTCGGCTGGGAGCTTCAGGGCGTCTTGCACTTTCTCGCGCATACTCGAGAGCACTCGCTCACTTTCAACGCCTGCCGAGAAAAAGGCCCGATCGCGGATATTGGGATCCACCATATCCCACTGCCGCGTGCGCATGGCAGAGCCGATAGGCTGCCGGGCGTCCAGCCGCTCGACGGCTGCTTCAAACGGGACTGCGGTGGAGAGGTTCATGGGAGGGATGAGGGCGGAGACTTGATGCCTGAATTTTAAATGCCGTCCTGGCTGTCGCGGCCGTAGTGGCGTGTGCGGCCGGAGATGCTTGGAGTGACGGTGGCTCCCTGATCGGAGGGCTGGCTCTCAGGGTCGGTGGGCTGGGCTACGGGGTATTTGCAGGCGGCGATGTCGCGCAGGAGGCGGCGGGCATTTTCAGCGGCGTCCTTTTGATCGTCGGAGAGCTTGAGCTTTAGGCGCGGCTGAGCGGCCTCAATGATAAGGGCGGCGGCATGGCGCTTCAGTTCCGGCGGGATGGTGCCGGCGGTGGCGCTGAGCACGTTGCTGGAGCAGCCTCTGATATAGTTGCGGATCTCGGCAGAGATATCGGCGATGGCCTCGGACACGGGATCGTCCTGCCCGGCGGCGAGCGCGGCCGTGCGCAGGGCGCTGACCTGTGCGCCGACGAGGTAGTCTTCGATGTCGGCAGTGGTGAGGGTGATCCAGGGGGTCATGAGAGGGATAAGGACGGAAACTTGAAAGCTGAGTGGAAAAGTGGCGCGTGATTGGGTCCGGAATGCGCGCCCCTCCGGTATGGCAATGGGCGGGCTCCGCAAGCGGAGCCCCTACGGTTTAGCTGTCGTTGGCGTTAATGCGGGCGACGGCGGCGGAGTTCGTCACCTTGACGTCTTCGGACCAGTCCATCTTGAGGACTTGGCCGCGGCCGTCTTCGGTGTCGTAGGCGCCGGGCACCATCCACTGACCGTCCAGGCGGAAGGTCTTCATGAAGCTCGGGTCGAGCGTGGTGGGATTGTCGTTGCCGGCGAAGACGAGGATGGCGTTGTCCAGCAGGAAGCTGATTGAGTCGTCCTTCCCCTCGGCGGCGGTATCCTGCACCATGAGGCTCATCTGCACCTCCGGCTCGCTGAAGAGCAGGCTGCGGAAGGCGGCCAGATCGACGGAGGCGACCTGCGTCTTGACGTTGGCGACGAGGCGCTTTTTGACCTCGGCGTTGTTCTTGGCGCGCAGCCAGGCGGTGGCACCCATCAGCACTTTGACCGGGGCGCCGTTGCGGGCTGCCTTGATCACGTCGAGGATGGCGGCGTCGATGATCGCCACCGGATCGGTCGATCCGGTGAAGTCGTGATCATCGCCCGCACCGGCGGCGGCCAGGGCGGCGTTGATCACCTCGCGCTCGTGGGCGAGCCCGGCCACGTCGGCGACGAGGCGGGCGCCGTATTGGGCGCTTCGGATGAGCTGGTCCAGTTCCATCGACTCCAGATTATCCATCGGGAAATCCAGGGCGTTGGGCGTGCAGTTGTAGTTCAGGTCGCTGGCTTCGAAGCCGATGCGCGCGGCACGTCCGCCGAGGCCGCGTTTGGTCTCGGGAACGTGGAAGCGGTTCTTCTCGTTGTAGGACTTATACTTGCCCGTCAGCGACGGGACGGGCACCGCCGGTGCGAGAAAATTCGCAACGGGGCGCACGGAGCTTTGGGCCGCTCCCTGTGCGTAGGTGCGCAGGGTCGGATTGGCAGAGAGTGTGGAGGCTCTTGATGGCATGATGTGTATGGATTTGAGATTTAGGATTTCAGGGAAACGGGATCGACGCCGATTACTAGGTGACAGTCACGGTGATGGGGCCGATGCCGCGCAGCTTGACGAGCTGGCCGTCCACCCCCGCCTCTTCGGCGATGGCGAGCACGGTGTAGTCGCCTGCGTCGGCGGGCAGTGCGCGGAGCATGCCCTTGTCAGCTGCCGTGGCCACGTCGGCCAGCACGAGCTGATCGCCGGGGTTGCAGGTGCCTTTAAGGCGCACTCGGGATTGCTTGCCGGATGTGAGCGGGATGACCGTCACGTCCTCGCCGTCCGCACCGGGATCGCCGATGATGAAGTTGGCCAGGTCGGTATTGGCGGCGGGGAGGATGAGTTCCGGCGAGCCGGAGTCATGCGAGAGCACGGCGAGGCGCCCTGCGGAGGCGGAGAGGTCTTCTCCGGCGGGGAAGACGACGTCTCCCGGTGTGGTGTTGGTCTGTGTCGGGAACATGATGTTTTATATGTGGATTTGAGATTCAGGATTTGAGAGTGCTTTCAGGTTTAAGGTCTCCGCCCTCAGCCCTCCAGCGCGGGTTCTTCGGATTCGGCTTTGCTCCAGGCGATGCCGAAACTGCAACGCTCCTGCCGCATGATGGACTGGGCGCGGTTGTTGATGCGGGCGGCGCGGGCTTCGGCCTGGGCGTCGTGCTCTTTGTTGAGCGTGTCGATGTCCATGGCGGGAGCCTTGGCCTGGGCGCGGTTATAGACGCGCTCGGGCACTTGCTGCGCGGCGGGCTTGAGGCCCTCCAGCATCTTGATCGTGCTCTCGCGGTTGTGCAGGAGCATGGCCTTGACGGAGGCGCGGTCTTTGATCACGCCCTCGCTCTCGAAGCGGTCGAGGTCGGTCTCGACCTGGGCGTCGAGGAGCTCGTCGCGGTTTTTGACTACGGCGTCGTAGTCCTGGGCTTTGCTGGAGAGGTCCTCCAGGGTGGTGCCTTCGGGGATCTCCCCGAGGCGGTTGAGCACCGTAGCCTCGTCCGCCCCGGAGGGCAGGCCGAGGAACGGCGCGAGTGCGGCTATGATTTTATTCATGTCGGTGTTCGGTTCTTTGGGTTGGGTGCCGTCCTCCCGGTTGGAGAGCGGCTTGAGATTTTTGAGCGCTGGGCGGTTGGTCAGTCCGGCACCGGTGAGGCGGAGCGGGCGCATGCGGCCCTCGCCTGCGACTTCGAGCTGGTCGAGTTCGGGGGAGATGTAGCGGTAGTTCCCGCCCTCCACGTCGGCCTTGCCCTGGGCGGTCCAGCGGGCCTTGGCGTAGAGGCCGTCTTCGCGCAGCTCGAGCGCGTCGATCCAGGCGGCGGCGTTGGTGGCCTTGTCGAGGTCGTGCGAGAAGTGCTCGTAGTCCACCATCAGCTCGCCCTCGAATGCGGCGGCCATGGCGGCGAGGTTTTCGCGGTCGTAGATCTGAATGATCTCGACCTTCTCATCGCCCCGGATCATGGTGCCGGGAAATTCGCCGATCGGGAGCAGCTGGAAGTAGCCGTCGGCGGGCAGATGGAAAGTGCCATTTTCGGCGCTTGTGCGGTTGAGCAGGGCTTGACCGGGTGCGGCGATGCGAGCCTCGATGCGAGACCCCATTGCAATTTGACGGAAGTGCGTTGCAAAATCGCTTTCAGCGGGAGTTGGTGTCTTGGTAGGCATTAGGAGTTGTCGGCGTTTGTAGGGCGTTTTGTGGCTTTTTCGGAAATCTCGGCGGCACCCTCGATGACGGCCTGCCCGAGCAGGGCCTCGAGCGTCTCGGCGAAGCTGGACTGGGCGGGATCGAACTGGCGGGTCTCCAGGGCGGCTTCGAGCGCGGCGATAGCCTCGGCGTAGTCTTCCAGCGTATCGGCGGCTTCGATGGCATCGACCAGGGCGAGCAGGTCGGCATGGTCGGCCAGCCGGGCACGGGCCAGTGCCTCGGTATCGGCGGGGTTGATCGGCTCCGTCTCGCGATTGTGGATGCGGTTGCGGATGGGCTGCGCAATCTCTGCCCCCTGCTTACTGCTCTCTGCTCCCTGCTCGCTCCGTGTGAGCTTCAAGCCGCTCTTTTCGCTCATCTCCTTGGCATCCACGGCGAGTCCGGCCTGGCTGGCTTTCACGGCGTTGTCGAAGAGGCTGCTCACGTCCTGCTGGTCGCGGGCGGCGAGCTCGAAGTAAACATAGCGCTCCTCGCCGCGGAACTGCTCGGCGAGGATCCGCTTATCGAAGTGCTCCTGCAGGATCTCAGAGATGTCCATGGCCTGGGCCAGGGCGATCTCGTCGAAGGTGTCGCCGTGCTCGCCGCTGGCGCCCTCGCCGATGCCGGTGGGCTTGCTCAGCATCGAGAGCAGGCCGCTCGTGCCTGCTAGCACAATTTGCTCATCCTGGTAGTCGAGGTGTGCGCGGAAGGGATTCTGCCCGCGGTTGCCGGGATCGGCGGTTTTGATTTCGGAGCCGTGAGGCAACACGCCCCGGCTGTCGCTGGCGATCTGCTCGACCACGGCCTGAAACTCCTTCGAGTCCTTATCCCCGGCGTTTTGCGCCATGATGAGAAAGAGGAAGGGTATGCCGTAGCTCTCCACGAAGCCGTCCCAATCCTTTTGCGAAAGGTTCTTGCGGATAAAGGCGATCACCGCGATTTCGTCGATGGGGTCTTCCACCTCACGGATGATGAACTGATCGAGGTTGACGGCTTCGCCCTGCGTCTCGCCGGAGATGGCGGCAGCGTTGAAGGTCCACTCGCCATACAGGCCCTCGCGGCACCAGTGCCACTGGGGCACGGGCTCCAGGCGGGTGATGACGAGGCCGCCATCGCCGTCCTTTTCAAAAACTTTTTCCAGATGGGCATAGCCGCGCAGCTCGGCCAGCGAGAGGAAGGCCAGCGCCTCGCGCAGGTTCTCCACCCGCTCGTAGGCCAGGCGCAGGGCTTCGTGCTGGCGGTCCGCCACGGCCTGCTTGCCGGACGGGATTTGGTCGATCGTCTTGATATCCCAGTCCAGCTTGGTCACCGCACTGCGCAGGCGGCGCTTCACCCCGCGCAGGGTGGCGTCGCGCTTTTCCACGAAGCGGTAGAGCCATTGCAGGTCGGCATACGCGCCGCGCTCGCCCTCCTCTAGGAGGTTGACCACGCGGCGTATGGTGAGCCCCCGCAGCGGGTTGAGCTGGCTGCGGTAGGTGTCGAGCATGCGGTTGAGTAAGAGTGGTGTCATCCGATCATGGCGCGGCTGGCGCGGCTGAAGTTAAGGTCGCGCTCCGGAGCGCGAGGAAAGGCCTGGGGGCGGCCGGGGTCGCCGGGGCTCTTGGCGGCGTGCAGCATGAGCGCCAGCGCCCAGAAGCGGTCGGCGTGGGAGTCGCCCTCGTTTTCGTCGTCTTCGGCCACGTAGCGGACGCGGTCGCCCACGGTCTCCTGCTTGATCATGCGCAGATCGGTCTCGAAGAGCTCGTCGTCCGGCACGCGGATCGAGCGGTCCTCGAAGGCGGTGCGCACGGGCGGGGCCAGCATCTGCTTGTTTCCGGCGGTGAAGGTGATGCCCTCGACCCGCCAGTCGCCGAACTGCTCTGCGGCCCGCTCGGCAAACTGCATGCCGATGCCCGTCTCGTCCACGCAGCTGCGGGAGAGCATGGGCATGAGCGGGTAGAGGAGGCTCTCCTGCTTGGAGAACGCGCAACGGTCGAACTCGATCACCGCGCGGGTGAAGACCAGGCCGTCGCGCCGCTCTCCGATCACATCGACGGAGAGGTCCTTGCGTCGGGCCACGTCTTTGCCGTGGTAGAGGTCGCCGCCCTGGGCTTTGAGCTTCTTCAGCGTGGCATACAGCTCGTGCGGCTCCACGCCCTTGGGCAGCAGGTAGCGGATGCGGCCCTTCTTGCCCCGGAAGTCCACCGTCTCTTCCGTGTGCGCGACCAGGTTGTCCTCCGGCGTGTAGTAGCTGCCCTGCAGCAGATCGTAGGGCAGGTAGACGCTGGCCTCGTCCTCCGGCTGGCACTCATACTCTTGGAGGAAACGCTCCTCGGTGGAGGCGCGTTTCTTGAGGTAGGTGTAGTAGTCGGCCTCATCCATCTGCATGCGCGGGTCGGACTCGGGCAGCACGGTCTGGAGCTTCCAAAGGAAATATTGATCGAGCGCGTCGGAGAGTGTTACCCGGTGGATCGAGATGCCGCGATGCTTGCGCGTGTCCGGATCCCGCTCGTCGGTGATCAGTTTGTTGAAAAAGTTCCCAGCTCCACGGTGTGTCGAGATGATCGAGAGCCGCCCGCCCCAGTCGATGGTGGGCTGGGCGATGTCGTAAACTTTGCGGGGATCGTTGCGCAGCGCGAACTCGTCGAGCCCCACATTGCCGCCCTTGCCCGCAAACACGTCCGGATTACTGGAGATGCTGTTGATGGTGGCCCCGGTGGCGAAGCGCAGCACACGGGCCGTGGCGCTGTCGCGCCCGTCGTTAAAGAGCACGTCCGCCTCATAGGCGTTGGCCGCGATGTTCAGCACCCCTGCAAAGCCCTTGCAGTAGCCGATAAAGCCCTGTGCCGTGAGGTCGTCGCGCGACGAAAACCAGGTATCGACCTTCGCGCCCTTGAGCGACTTTTGCCGCACCTCGTCGTAGGCGGTGGCGTAGGAGATGCCCACCCGGCGGCTCTTCTCCATCAGGCGCACGAGGCTGCGGTCATTTACCCAGCGCGACTGATACGGCAGCAGGAAGGTATCCCGCTCCGGGATATTCTTCGCGCGTCCGCGGAAAGCTTTGGCGTGGTCTGGGAGTCGCTTGGTCATCTTTACAGTAGCTTGAGCTTGCGCTCGATCTCCTCCATGTCTTCCGGGGTGAGTCCGCCTTCGCGGTTGGCGGCGCGGTCTTTCATTTCGTCAACAAATGCGGCCTTCTTCTCCAGCAGCTCGATGCGGCGCTTGGCGACGTCGAGCTTCTCCCACTCGAGCTGGAGCTTGCGGGAGTCGCCGAGGATCTTGGTGAGGGCCTGCAGATCGGATACGTCGGCATCCTTGGCAAAGGCCTCTTCGAAGGCGCGCTGCTCGATCTTACGCAGCGTGAGCTCCCCGAAGTCACAGTCGGGATCTGCCTCGAAGATTTTGCGCACATCCCCGGCCAGATCGCGGGCGCGCTTGTGCTTGAAGCCCACGCAGTGCTTTTGGAAAAAGTTGGTCAATGCCCCGGTGGAGGTCTCCACACCGAATTGCTCCTCGCAGCGTTTGACGGCCTCAGCATAGCTCAGGTTTTCCACGCTCAGCCACTCGCGGAGTGTATCGAACTGCTCGGGCTGCAGGCGCGATGCCAGGCTGTTACTGTTCTCTTTGCGGGACATTATCGGTTTTCGGAGAGCCAGGCGCGGCCGGCGTCGTTGATTTTGTATTTAGTGCCGCGCACGGAGGGCACGGTCGTCACCAGGCGCTCGCGGTCGATCGCGGCCAGCGCATCGTCAAACTCGGTGGCCGTGAGATGGGGCGTAGCCATCTCCACGTCCTGGTGCAGGTGCTCGGCCAGGCAGAGCATGCCGTCGGCATTGGCCAGCTGCTTGAGGATGTTGCGCCAGATGAGAAATTCGCGGGAGTTCATTTCGGGAGTCGTTTCAGGATTTCGGAGTTCACGGAGCCTTGCTCCTTGCGGAAGTCGCGGAAGTCGGCGGAGAGCAGGTTAAGCGCGTTGGTCTGGCCCACGTTCTGTTCCTCCAGGCGCGTGGTGCGGCTCCCGAGGGACTCGATGCCCTCGTGCAGGCCCTTGCGGCTGATCGCCGCCGTGATGAGCTTACCATCGACTTCTTTGAATTTATCCTTCACGGCGTCGGTGTGGTCCTTATGCTCCTCGTGGCTCACAAATCGCTTCTCCATCGAGACGATGAAGGGTTGCTCATTTTTGCGCTTACCCAGGGCTATCATCACCTGGTTGTAGATCCAGAGCAGGCACCCGGCCCCGATCAGGAGCTGGATGATGGCGGAGGAGTTTTGGGCGAAGTCGGGCATGAGTCGGGCGGATACGTATTGGCGTGGCGGATACGGGCGGCGGCGGGCTCAGTAGCTATGGAAAGCCTTGAAGCTATCGAGGCTATCGACGCCGGAGAACCACTCGGTGGCGCGCCAGAGCGGATCGCTCCAGTGCCCCCCGGCGGCGGCTCCGGGCACCGGAGCCGGATCGATCCGCGCATAGAGCGCATCGACCTCCGCCTGGCGGGCCTCGCTCACCGGGGCGTGATAGACCAGGAGCAAGCGCTGGATCTGCTCGTCGCGGCCAGAGAGTGTGGGCATGGAGTCGGGCGTGTAGTCGTAGCTCACCTCCGGAGCCAGCGCATCGGCCAGCTGCAGTTGATACTCGCGGGCACCGGGCGCACTCGCCGGTGCAGTAGCATCGGGCGAGTCACGCAGCGCCTCGGCGAACTCGGCGGCCACCAGGCTTTGCAGCTCCGAATCGTCCGGGAAGACCTTGGCCACGCCGGACTCGATCTCGGCGGCCACGGCGTCGGGCGCGTCGGCGGCCTGGAAGGCGGCCTCGATCACGGTGTTGAGCGAGGTTTGGTAGAGCTCGTCGCCGGTGATGCGCGGCACCTGGGCGAGCAGCACCGTTTTTGCGGTGTCGGCCAGCATTTCGTAGGCGACGGGGTTGTCCTCCTTGAAGTCTTTCACGTGTTGGCAGCCGGTGAGGGCGAGCGCGGCGATGAGCAGCGCGGGGAGTAGGCAGTGTAGCGTTTTTTTCATATCGGCTTTTTGGTTTGGGTGGAAATACAGGTCTCAGTCGAGCAGCAGCTCGCTGATCCCCTTGCGGTTGGGCCAGTCCTCCAGGCGTTGATAGGTCAGGTCGATGCCCTGCGGCTCGAAAACGAAGACCCCCATGGAGGTCCAGACGGCGTTGAGCGCGTGCACCGCATCGCTCACCCCGGCGAAGGGACGGAGCATCTCGGCATAGATGCCGAAGACGGCGGCCTGCGCATCGGCGGGATTATCGAAGAGATCCGGAAAGGCCCGGAAGCGGCGCGCGAAGTTGTCGCAATCGCGGCTCTCGGTTTCGTAAGTGTAGCCGGTGTCCCGGTTAAACCGCTTGAGCCATAAGCAGGCTTGCAGCGCGCTCTCGGCATCGAGCTGCGCGAAGTTGGCGTCCGGAGCCGGACCGATGGAGACTCGCAGGTCGTTGGCCCGCGCCCAATCGCGGATCTCCGCGCCGGTCGCCGTGCGCCCGGTAAAGCGCAGCGTCGGCGGCGCGATAACCCGCCAGTGAGAGCCGCGCGGGGCCGGCGTCGCCACCCTGTGGTGGGGGTTCTGCCGGGTCACCGGACCCGCCGCAGAGGCGACACTACCGTCGTTTCTTTCCCGTTCCGCCTTGCGGCGCAGCAGCCGGTCGCGCAATCTCCGCAAACGCCCGTTCATGCCGCACCTCCTTCGATCACGGAGCGGAACTCGCCGATGGCGACAGCGTGGAAGCTCTCGTTTTCGTCGGCGCTCAGATGGTCGTCTTCAGGCAGATGCCAATCGATGATCTCCGTGGCGGCCGGGGTTTCCGCCACCAGGCGGTGGCCGCGCAGCAGCCAGTCGTTTGTCTGGTAAAAGCGGTAAACCTTATCGACATTGCCCGGCACCGGTATGGCGACCAGCTTCCGGAACCAATGGATCGAGGCGAACTTACCCACGATGAACCGCCGGATGCCGTCGCAGGAAATCAGCCGTGCAATGCGTATGCCGTGGCGCTTAAGCGCCCTTGCCAGCTTGATGAAAAAACTACCGACCCCATACGAATACGCATAAATCAGCACCACCGCGCCCGGAGCCGAGTTGCGGGCGATCAAAGCCGCCTCCTGCTCGGGGTCCTGGTCCCACTCGTAGGGCTTCAAAATGCAGACGCCGTCGCTCTTCAATTCCCGCATCTTTCCCCAAAGCACTTCCAGTCCGGAGCGGGCCGCCGCCGATTGACGGAAACCCATCGCCCCGACAATCCAGTATTTGATCGCGCCGGTCTCTTTGGCGCGGCGAGAGGTATGGCCAGACCCTCCCCACAGCGCCCCGGCTGGCGAACCGGCATTTAGTGCGAGGGCGTTTTCTGGCCGCCCATTCGAATTAGGGTGGAATATCTGAAAAAACGCCCAGCCGCGCAGGCTTACGACTCGGCTCGATATGCCGCGAACCATGCGCCGGGCCTTACGGTAAGAATTGCAAAAAACCCGCTTAACGCGACTGTGCGAGAAATTGGCGGCGCGGAGGAATATCCCTAAACCCCCGCGCCGGGAGCCGACAAACAACAAGCGGCTCGCATTAACCCAAAAAGATTCAACGTTCGATGTTGGGCGTTCGATGTTGGATGTTCTCACTCGCCACCCCCTATGCTGTCGCCTATCTTGCCATACCGCCGGCCATCGCTGCCGCACTTACCCAGGATGCTCTGAGCAAACTCCGCTGCCATCTTAGGCGAGAGACAGATCCGCATCGAGACACCCTCACCCAGGCTCAGAGTAGCAGCCACTACCGGATCACCATAGCGGCGGCCGGTCTCCGTCGAATAGCCATGCACCTGCGTGGTCATCACACCCCCGGCCAGCTCACAGGCATTGCGCAGCACGGCTTTTGCGGCGTGCGTATTTGATTGATTTTTGGATGCGGCTGGCATAACGTGCCAGCAGAGTAACAGCTCGCCCCCATCCTGCCTAATTTTGGGTAGAGTCCATTGAGTCCGTTGAGATTTTTCTCAACCGGGCAAAGAAAAGCCCCGCTAAAATGCGGGGCTTTTTGCGGTCAAAAACGAAACGGTGCTTCGTTTTTCAAAAGTGAAGCGCGCTTCACTTTTCAACCGCAGCCGGGAAAGGGGATGATCACGCAGTCTTTTTTCGGGCGGGTTTGCTGCTACGACTGAGCGCTATTTCAAGCATCCCAGACTTCTCAACTTTATCCAAATATTCAGACACCGCCTGCCGGATCAAAACGCTAGTCTTAACACCCGAATCATCCGCGATAGCTTCTAAGCGTTCCCGAGTTTCTGTGTCTAAGCGTATAGTGATGCCGTTGGATAACCCCATGCTGTAAATCGTTGTAGCGCAAAAAAAATGCTTTCAGCAAGATTTTAATTAAAAAGATGCTTGACGTGATGCGTTACATTGCGCTACAACGTAATACAAAAATGCGAAACCCTGCCATCATTCAACTAGATCGCCCATTAAATCTCCGGGTTGATTCTAGCACTCGCCAACGAGTTGAAGCCTTAGCTCGTAAGCACGGAGTAAAAACAAGCGACATCGTCCGCTTTTCCATCGCTGCTAAAATCCCTGAATGGGAACGCAGTGGCGTTCACATCCCATCAAAGAACCAGGCCGGCGCATGAAGCCGCTCACCGACATCATCGCCACCGCCAGATGCGGGCCCCGCTACGGCCAGATTATCGAACGATCCATCGTTCGCAATTTTGACAAATCGACCCTGCCCAAACCGCGTCATGGATTTTACGTAGACCCCGATAAAGTCGAGAGCAATCCACTGCGCCAGTTATTGGTCGAGCGTGGCCACACCGTGCGTTCTGCCGCCCGCGAGCTGGGCATGCACCCGACGACATTCAGCTACCACCTGACCGCCCACGATGAGCGCGCCAGCTTTGCCAAGCGCATCGCGACACTAGCCCCGCGCACTCCCGCCAAGCTGCGCCCCGCCAAATCTCGCCCCGCACGTCGCGGAGCATCCAAAAAAAAGGCCACCGCCCAGTAAGCGGTGACCTTTCATCCTCAAAAAGAGAACTAATACAATGAACACCATCCTCACCACCGCCTTCGAAGGCAATCAAAATATCCGCGTAGTCGGAACTCACGAAAATCCTATCTTCATCGTAAAAGACATCTGCGATGTGCTTGGGTTATCGAACCCTTCAGAGGCAATTAAGAGTCTCCACAACCACGACCTGACCTCAGTAGTGCTTAGGTCAGGTGGGCAAGATAGAGAGTTAAATGCCGTCAACGAATCCGGCCTCTATCAGCTCATTTTTCAGAGCCGTAAGCCGGAGGCAAAAAAGTTTTGCCGCTGGGTCACCTCCGAAGTGCTCCCAAGTCTCCGCCGCCAGGGCTTTTATCTCATGAGCGGGGGAGAGCCCGCCGCCTTCGCTGAGATGCGCCAGCTGGAATACCGCATCGAGGCCGTCCGCCTACGTGGCGAAGCCGAGCTGTTCGACCGCCGTGCCCGCCTCTGCGTCGAGATCCCTGAGGGCGTTCCGATCAATGAGTATCTAATCAAGCACCGCCCCGACCTGAGCCACAAGTGCCGGGCCAACCTCACCCGATCCGTCAAGCGTGCCATCGTCAACCAGCTCAAGCAGCCCGTCGGTGTCGCCCGCAAACACGGCAACAAGTTCGTAGCCGCCCAACCCGCCGATATCGACGCCGCCCTCGAACTCCTGGAGCCAGCCTCATGAGCGCCCCCCTCCACCGCATCATCGAGATCGCCGTCCGCGGTGCGGCCGGCCAGCCGCACCGCGAGCAAGCCCGCATCCTCCAGGACTGCTACGACCTCGCGCCCGACGGCACCCAAATCCGCCGCGACCTGCAACGCCTCGGCACCCTCATCGACACCGCCGAGGCTGAGTTCCTGCGCTTCGAAGCCGATCCCGACGACGAGCAAATTTAACCCGCAATGCCCAAACCCGCCCAGTCCAGCCAGCAACTCGAACTCCTCCTCCCCGAGCTGGCCTTCCCCGGCCGCGACGTGATCACGGCGGGCGAGGTCGCGGGCAAGCTCGGGTTTACCCTACAGCATATCATCAACCTCTGCGAGGATCCCGAGTGCGCGCTCGTCGCCGTCGACGGCTCCCGCCGCTCCCGAGGGGCCTACCGCATCCCCACCACCAGCTACTACGCTTGGCTCGTTAGCTGCCTCACCAGCATGCCCGCCGAGAACCCCATCCTCAACCTGGAGACCCCCAAGCTCATCCAGCTCTACAAGCAACTCGCCGATCGCCTCGAGCTGCGCGGCGAGCACCCCCTCAAGCTCCTCCAATCCGCCAAACGCTAAACCCAAAAAGCCCATGCCCGCCCAACCCAAAAAAGACCCCGCACTCAGCGAACTCGCCGCGCTCGAACATCGCATCAAGGCCGAGATCAAAGAGGCCCGCCAACAGGCCGACCAATACCTGCCGAGCCAAGCCC
>Ga0208623_100694_pt1 | contig 15094 bp, 19 predicted proteins | sample HotLakConsUCCL28_FD_184737 | JGI IMG/M metagenome (GOLD analysis project Ga0208623, IMG submission 184737) | Hypersaline microbial mat communities from Hot Lake, Washington, USA - Hot Lake Consortium UCC-L28 (SPAdes) (version 2) ...
TATCGGCCTTTTCTTCGGATTTTAATCATTGCAGGACCCCCAAGTAAGTCGGCCTTGCACAGCCACGTCAAACCTTGCAATGCCCCAAGCGAAACACATTGTCTTCTCCCAACTCTTTACACCCATGGCGGGACAGCAGCGCAGGGATTTTACCTTACGAGTTTGTTCTCGACCCAAGCAAAGTGGGCGGGGCTGCCGTTCGTTTGATTGTCGCAAAGGCTGACCGACGATTCTCCTATCGTCAGCTTATTCTGATCAAGCGCTTCCTGCGTCCGACCTGGGGCTGGGTCATTGGCGATGCCATCGACCGGGGCGAGTTGGAGCCGGTAAAGAACTGGAACAAAGTCGATTGGGTGACCCCGCGAAGGATCACCGTGGACGCCGGACGCGAAGCCCAGCAAAACCGGGCCGACGTGGAGGCGGGCCTGAAAACTCTGGAGGACCATTTCGCCGAACTGGGTATGGATTTCCGGGAGGAATTGGAGAAGCGGGCGCAGAACGCTCGGGCGATTCTCGATGCGGCTGAGAAATACAATGTCCCGGCAGAGATGATCTGGAAGACAGCCAGCCAGAGGCCCACCACCACAGCCTCGAATTCCGCTCCGGATCGTCCCGTTGACAGGGATCGAAGAGAGTAAATCAAGTTTATCGCAGGTCGGGGAGGTCCCCGGTTGGGGCTCATAACCCCGGCTTGGCTGGTTCAATTCCAGCACCTGCTCCCATACCGGGGCGGTTGACAGCAGGCCATGGCACAAAGCCATGCCATTTCAGGAAACACTACTTCGCCAGGAACCGCTCCTGATTCAGCCCGAGATTCTCACAGCCTTCGCTCAGCGATGCGCCAGTTTTTCCGAAACAATTAAAGAGCTTCTCGGTGAACCCGACCAGCCGCGCATTGAGAACGGAATCGGCATTCTGCCCGTTAAAGGAGTCATTGGGAAAGGCATCTATCCCATTGAGAAACTGTTCGGCGCTACCGACGTGGATGATCTGGTCGGTGCGGTAGCTCAATTCGAAAGCGACCCTAACGTCCGTGGAATCTTTCTGGACGTCGATTCTCCCGGAGGCACCGTAACAGGCGTCCCGGAGTTGGCCACCCGAATCGCCAATTTGACCAAGCCATCGGTTGCCTTCACCTCCAGTCTGGCCGCCAGCGCCGCCTACTGGATTGGCAGCCAGACAGATCTGCTTCTGGTGACTCCCAGCGCATCGGTTGGAAGCGTGGGTGTCTACATGCCCTTCCTCGATGCCAGTGCCGCCTTCGCACAACGAGGGCTCTTCGTCGATGTGATCAAAGCTGGCCGCTACAAGGGGATGGGGCTTCCGGGAACGTCCTTATCCGAGGAAGACCGTGCCCTTCTACAAGAGCGGGTGGATCAGATTCACACCCTTTTCAAAACGGCGGTGCGGCGCAAGCGGGCCTACGTCCGGGAGGATTCTATGGAAGGACAGGTCTTTTTCGGGACCGAGGCGGTAAGCCGGAATCTGGCAACAGCCGAGGTGTCCTCCATGGGCGAAGCCCTCGGCGAGTTGACACGCCTGTTCTGAGCAAAGCCATGGGACAATCCATCGAACAGAAACTCCAGCAGGCCGAATCCAGCCTCCAAGACCTTCAGCAGAAGGTGGTCACACACGAGGCGACGATTGCTGAGCTGAAAACGCAAATCTCCGAACGCGACGGGACCATCTCTGAGCGGGACGAACGCATCCAGACACTGGAGAAAGATGCCGCCGGGCACGCTAAAGCCAGCGATGAGCTGCGCGATCAGATCACGGCGGCCAATGCCAACGCCGAGCGGCTCAAAGCCCGCATCAGCCAACTGGAAGGCGAGGCCAAAAGCGCGGAGATCCGCGCCGCTGAAATTTGCGCTTCGGTGGGCGTGGACCCGGTAAAGGTCACCCCTGCGGCCAGCACCCCTCCCTCGACCGCCCGCGAGCGCTGGGCGCAAACCTTCAACAAATAACCTCCGCCACTTTTTTAGCCATGCCTTACGGACAACCCACTCTTCTGGACATCAAGAAAATCGACGCCGGTATCGGCTTCGAACTGATTGAGGAATCCATTCAAGCCGCTCCTGAGCTTCGTCTCATTCCCGCTGAGACCATCGCCGGAACTGAGATTAAGCTGACGGTGCGCACCGACCTGCCGGAAGTCGCCTTCCGTAACTACAACGAAGGCACGCCCCGCTCGAAGTCGGCCTACGAGGACCGGGTCTTTCAAACCGCGATTCTCGATCACCAGGTTGCCATCGACCGGAAGCTGGTGGAGAACGCGCTGGAGCCGGTCAAGGTGCTGGAGAACCACATGGTGGGCGCACTGGAAGCGGCCTTCCGCCACGTCGGCAAGCAGTTCTACTACGGCAGCGGCAATGACGATAAGGGCTTCCCCGGATTGATTGCCCAGTTCATGGCCGATGCCAAACACGAAGTTGATGTGGCCGGAGGCTCGAATAAGACCTCCGTCTGGTTCGTGCGGATTGCCCGCGAAAGCCTCCAGTTCCTCTTTGGCACTGGCACCACCATCAACATGCAGGAGGACTGGAAGCTGGAGACCATTCTCGACAGTAAAAGCAACCCTTACCAGGCCTTCGTCAATTGGCTGACCGGAAACGTCGGGCTTCGTCTGGCCAACCGCCAGACCTGTGTTCGCATCAAGAACATCGGAACCGCCGAGGGTAAAACCCTCAACGACACGCACATGTTCAGTGCCTACCAAAAGTTCGTCGATGCCTCCGGCCTTGAGCCGACCCACATCTTCATGACCGGGCGCTCGCAGGAACAGCTTCGCGCTTCCCGCACCGCCTTCCATCCCACCGGCCAGCCGATCCCGATGGCGATAACTTCCAGGGTATTCCGATCATCCGGACCGCCTCCATCTCCAACAACGAATAAGTTCATTTCGCCATGCCTCTTCGCCAACTTAAAGACGCCCTCTTGCAGGATCACGTAGCTCTGCCTACCGGTGACGCGACCGTTTACAGTCGTGACTTCGATCTGGGTAAGGGCGAGAAACTCGAACTGGTGGAACTCCACGTTGAGATTCCTCCGCTCTCCCTCACGGCACTGCCCAACGGAAAGACTCTCTCCGTAAAAGTATTCCACGGAGAGACGGAGAACCCCACCGACGAGCTTTCCACGCTGGGCACAATCACCGGGGCGACAGGAACGAATCCCTCCGCCGCTGTGACTTACCGCTATCGCTACCCGCCCACGGTTGGACGTTACCTGCGGGTTGGGATCGTCGGCGACGATGACGTGGCCGCTTCCGATGCGGAAGCCGAGGTGAGTCTGGTTTTCTGACGATGTCTGATTCTTCGTTCGGGTTCGAGGCCCCGTTGGCGCGAAAGCGTTGGCGGGGCTTTTTGACATCCTGGCAGTGGCATGTCGCTACTGGATGAAATCGCCTCCGATCTCGATGAAATTTTTGCAGATACCGGGCGACTGGTCGGCTATGCGGGAGGCATGTTTCCGGCCTTGGTCTCGGAACTGAGCATTGAGGATGAACTCGACACTGGCGGATTTGTTCGCAGCGCGGGACTGGTTGTTAAGATTCGGCGGGGCACGTTGGGCGTCTCACTCCCGAAGACCGGCGAGACCGTGAAGGTCGATAGCGACAGCTACCGAATTGAAAAGGTCACCCACCGTGAGGGCCATCCTTTGGTTACTCTGGACCTTGGACCGATCCACCGATGAAACCAGAATTCAAAGTCGATACCCGGGAGTTCGAACGCTCTCTGGTTCAGTATCGCGTCGAAAGCGGTAAGAGCTGGCGCGAGGTCATCCGCGAGCAGGCCAGACTGCTTCTGGTAAGGCTTCTTAAGCTGACACCTCCACGCAAGCAGGCCGAGGGACGCAAGGCGGTGGCGGGCGATATTCGCCGGGTGATGACCGACTTTGGGCGATTTCGCTTCGACAATCAAAAGATTCAGAAGGAATGGGAGGACAGAAACTGGAACGCTCTGGAAGTGATTTTCGGACGATCCACCAAGCTTTCCCGCTTCGATCTCTCGGACGACGTTCACCCTGCTGAACACCGCCGCGCCCGTAACACCCGTGGCAGAGTTCCAAAGAGCAATTCCCCTAAGGTTCTGGTGAAAAGACCAGCCAAACTGAAGCGCTACATCACTGGAGTGCAAAAACGGGTCGGTATCACCAAAGCCGGATGGTCTGCCGGATTGCGTGCTCTCGGGGCAAAACTACCCGCCTGGGTGGCTCGTCATGGAACCCGGTTTGGCTCTGTGCAGGATGCGACGACCCGCAGCCGCAATCCCTCAATGCGGATCATCAACCATACGCGGGGTATCGGCCCAATTGACCGCGATGAGCGCATCCTGGCAGTGGCTCTACGGGGGCGCGCCCGCGACATGAAAACCAGCCTGAAAAAGAAACTACAACACGGAGCCCGCCGGGCGAATTTCAAATGACAATCAAACGAAAAATTGAAAAGGCGATAGCCGCAATTCTACGCGCCAATGCCGGTTTTCAGCAGCAAGGCGTTGCCATCATCGAAGGACGTGCCGATGGGGAGCGAACGCTTCCCTGCATCATTGCCTACGCTGAATCGGCCACCCCACCAGAGGACTTTCCCAGCGGTGCTGGAATCTGGGCGGTTGGATTGAAAGTCTTTGTGCTGACCCAAGCCGATGACGAGGACGTGGAGGCGCAGGACGAAAGAGCTTCTGAGGTTATTCGGGAAATACTGGGGAATCCGGACACAATGGCTTTGCTCAACATCCCGGAAGAGGGACCGGACACTCGCCCGGTCAAGGATCTGCACGTTTACGACATTCAGGAAGAAACGCTGGATGAGGGACGCGATGAACGGCACTTCGGCGATGTGCTGAACTTTACCGTGATCTGTCAGGAAGTGGATGGATGATGCGACTGGTTGACATGACCCCCTGGTCATGCCTGCCATCACCAAAGGTCAGACTTGCCTCTTCGGAATCGGAGCCACCTACGAGCTTGGCTTCGTTCAATCCGTTTCCATCAAAAGCAACTTCGCCAACGAGGATGAGGTCGTGGACGAGGAAGGCAATGTCGTCACCCGGCATTACGACGACCGCCGCAAGGAGATCACGCTGGAAGTGGTTCCCAAAACCGGAGCCGCGCCGACCATTGGCCAAGACCTGAGCTTTCTTGGGACCACCTACATCATCGAATCGGTGGACGACAAACGCGAGGCCAAGGGCTTCGTCAAATACACGATCACAGCACGCAACTACGAAAAGATCGCAGGCGGTGGTTCCTAACCTTCTGAAGTGATGTGGATGACCGATTTTTCCAAGCCTGGTATCCCGCGAACGTCCGCATCTTTGGTCGTCGCTTAAAGCCCTTTTGCCTGGCCCATTGGCTGCATCTGGCGGCCCTGCGCTCTCCGCTCCTCGCGTCCGATGAACCTGTTTCGGTGGGCGATTTGTTGACCGCCGTCCGGATTTGCTCTCGGCAGAGAATGACCCTCCGCTTCGGGCGTCCGGGAATGATGGACCGCATCCGGGCAGGATTTTCCCGGAGAAACCCTCTCTATTTCCAGCAGCAGGCCGCACTCTTTGTCAGGTATCTGGAGGCCGGTTCTCAAGGACCGAAGTTTTGGGAAAAATCCGAAGTGGTTATCCCCAAGGAACGCCTTCCCTGGATTCTGGCAATCGCCACCAACTTGCTGCACTCGACTTCGCTGAGTGAAGAAGAGGTTTGGTTCATGCCTCTGGGCAAGGCCCTTTGGTATCACGCCGCCATCGCCGTTCGCGAGGGGGCCAATCTGGATATTCTGTCCACCGAGGAAGAGGCTTTGCTGGAGGCTCTCCGCGATGAACGCAACTGGGAGGACCCGTCATGAGTCGCTTGGACGTAACGGTGGGTCTCCGTAATGCGGCCTTTCGCACCGGGTTGGAGCAAACACGCAACATGGCGCGGGACTTTTCCAATCGCCTGCGCGGCATGTTCTCCGGAATTGGCGGGCTTCTCGGGGCAGGGAGCTTTCTGGTTATGGCGAAAGGGGCGATTGATGCGGGAAGCCGGATCAGCGACATGGCCACCCAGCTTCGCATCGGCATCGAGGAATTACAGGCCCTTCAGTTCGCCTCCCGCCAGGCCGGGGTATCTTCGCAGACTCTCGAACGGGCTCTCCTGAACGTCCAGCAGCGTTCAATGGAGGCCGCCAATGGCAATGCCCGCTATTCCGAAGCTCTCCAGCGCCTGGGCATTGACGTGGAGAAGTTCCTGGCTCTGCCACAAGAGCGCAAGCTGGAGGAAATCGCTCGCGCTCAGGCCCGCGCTACCGATCAGAACCAAGCATTTAACGATGTTGCCACCATCTTGGGACAAAGGGCGGGACCACAACTCACGGAAGTTCTGGATCGTCTCGCCCGAGAGGGCTTTCCCGCAGTGGCCGATCAGGCCCGGGAGGCCGGGCAAGTGATGAGTGAGGATACCGTTACGGCACTGGACCGGGCATCCGACGAGATCGAGATGTTCAAGAACCGGATCACCGTGGCGATGGGTAACATCCTCGTGGACTTCCGGACAGAGGAAGGACTGCTCAAGTTGCTGTTCAATCTCCTCGCAATTGCCGGGCGCTTTGGCGGAGCCGTGATCGATGCCATCGTCATGATTGCAAAGTTTGCCTGGGCTACCCTGAAAACCCCGTTTGAGTATGCTGTGGAGGTTTTGAGCACCGGGCTGGCGGCAGTCGTTCAGCGTCTGAAGGTGGGGCTTCTCGACATGCTTAATTCGTGGATTGAGCGGATCAACCGGATCCCCGGCATCAGCATTGAGACTCGGGACGTGGAGAAGGCCCGCGAGGTGTTACGGGAGATTAACGCTGAAGCGGCCAAAGCAAGGGAGACCTCAATCGGCGACATCCTGAACCGGAATATCGCCGGGATTCAGGATACGAATTTTTCCAGCGACTTTGAATCCTACTGGAAAGACCTGGCGGGCGAAATGGAGGACGCCCAGCGTTTGCGCCAAGCCGAGGAACGCGCCGGTCAGGGCGCCAGCCGTCCACAAGTGGAAATGGCTCGGCAGGCAATGGATGTTGAGCAGGCCGAGGAAGTATCGAGGGAGTTACTCCGGGCGCGTGAAATGGAAGCAAAAGTCGATGAGCGCAACCTCCTTGCCCGCATGAATCAGGAGGAACGTAACGCCTACCTCCGTGAACGGCAGGCCCAACTCTTTGCTGAGGCTGAAACCGCGATGGCCGACGGTGATGAACTAACCGCCATCCAGAAGCGCACTGAGGCCAAGCGACTTGAAAGCCAAATCCGGGAAGAGAAGGACAGCGATCCATTGAGTAATCCGGCTGAACCCACCCTCACGGTTGACTCGCTGCAACGTATTGGCGGGGGCGGTGGCCTGGGCAGCGTCTCTGATCCGGCTCAGCGCGAGCGGGAAAGGCAGACTCAACTGCTCGAACGAATCGCCTCGGCGGTGGAAAACTCTCCCCGCCAGTCCAGCAACAATTCAACTCTCGCTCCCTGATTTTTAATGGCTCGTATCCGCAAAGGCAATCCTCTCACCGGACTGGTGATTCAACCCGGCAGGCAACTGACCTTCCGGCAGGATGGCAGCGTGGTCGGACAGGTGCGCTATCAGACTTCGGCCAATGGTGCCCGGAGTCGAGTCCCGGCGATTGGATCCTCTCATCCGGACTTCAGTCAGGCACAGTGCTACAACTCGGTGCTCGCCATCAATGAGAATGAACTGGCTGAAAACACTTGCGATTACCTTGGCATCACCCGTGATCCAACGACTCCAGTCATTGAGTTCAACGGTAATACCGGGGAAGAGCCGATTGAGACTCACCACAAGTTCGTTTCACACATCGGCGGGCGTCCGGGAAGTCCACTCAACTTGGCCAAGTTTGATCTGGAAACCGGCGAGTTCATCGGCTTTCCCGCCGATGCTCCGGAAGACCTGGGCGGCGTGCGCGGATTCCTCTCTCCGGCCAGCACGGTTCGCGTTACCTTCTTTACCGCCAGCAACAGTTGGGGGCTTTATCGACTCGGGCAGATTACCAACCCTCCCGGCAGTGTCCCGCGCCCTCCGGGTAGCCGCAACTGGCTAAAAACCAATTGGAGCCGACGTGATTTCGGAAACATTTACCAGATCACCGAGGAATACACCGCCAGCGGCGAACGGGGCTGGAACCGCATCATCTATGGGTAGCGCGAACGCATACAATTCGGGGGTGCCTCCTTTCTCGGCGGGCGACAAGCTCTCGGCGGCCGCATTGGAAAAGATGCGTGAGGCCGACCAGCGGGCTTTGCCTCAGCGTGGTGTGGGTTCGCTTGTCAGGCAGACCCCAGGGGGAACAATCGTTACGCCAGTGCAAAGGCGACGGTCTTCCAGCCCTCATCCGTTTCGGGTGTTTGATGCATCGGATGCGGAGGGACTGAAGGTGATGGTTCATTATGGGGCCGTCGTCGAGGTGTCCAATCCACGGGCACCGGAGATGATCGAGGCCGAAATCGACGGGCTAGGCCTGATTCCCGATCCGCAAACCGGCGAAAGACCCAAACTGGCTCTCCCGGAAGATGGAGAAACAGTCTGGATTCTATTGGAGCTTCAGATTAACGAATCCGGCCAACTGGAGTTCCCCCAGAGCGAATCCGATCCATCACCGGTGACGATCATTGCCGTGGCCGACGAGGATCTTGCCGATACCTTCTCTCAGGCCAATAGGGTATTCACACAAATTGCCCGCATCGAGATTGGTGAGAGCGAAGGCGACAACCCGGTGCGCACTCTGCAACGCATCGACCAGATTCTGGGCTCTCATTTTCTATGGCCGCAGAAGGCGACGCATCCCTTTCAGGTGTTTGATGCCTCCGATGACGAAGGGCCGGCGGTGTCTGTTGCCTACGGCGCGGTAATCGACATGACCCGCTGGCAGGAACCGGATCTGCGCGTGCCGACTCTCTCCGGCGAAAGCCTGCCTGCGTCCATCTTTGGGGAGATGCCCAAGCTCAGTGTCGATTCCGGCGAATCCTTCCTCTGTCTTGTGATTGAACAGGGCGAGGCCGGCGAAATCGCCAGTGCTGAATCCTCGATCAGAATCGAATCATTCGCGGAATTGCCCGATGATACCGAGGCCACGCTTTACGTTCGTATTGCCCGGCTCAACGCTTCCTCTGGCTCTGGTGGAAGCAGCGTGCGAATCACGCAAATTCTCGGCTCTCATGTGGTCTGGCCCTTCAAGCCGGACTTTGCCGGTTGGCGGCAAAAGAATGATTCGGAGGCGAGCGCACTTTGGCTGGGTTCCGGTTCCACTTACAACAGCGACATCGACGATCTTTCCGATCTCTTCATCGAGGTGAACCGTGAGGACTTCGATAATGGGCGGGACGGAAACCGGGTCTTTGGCCTCCGCATGAAGGAGGACGAGAATTTTGAGCTGACTTTTGACCGGGATAATCAGCGCGGCTTTGACCTGCTGATGACTGAGCAACTGACCCGGCTTTATCTCGACCGCAAAGGAACCGCTTCGGCGGGGATTTCCATGCGCTCGTCGGACGATGAGGCTTCAATGGGGCTGACCGGACCCGGTGACGGAGGTTCAGGCATCAGCGCGAGAACCGATGAAAACACCGCCTCGATGACAGTGGAGGCTGAGCAGAGCGCGGAAATCAAAGTCGAAATCGACGGTGCGGAGATCCTGATTCGCTCCAGTGGCGACGATCCACAGATTGAACTTTCCGGGCAGGGAACAGTGAGAATCCGCACGATTGACGGGAAAGAAATCGAGATGCGGGAAGTGACCTACATGGAGGACATGGACACGCAAAAGACGGCATACTTCCTTTGCTCAGAACCCGAGGGTGACGATGACGACTATGAACCGGGTCAGCATCACTCCGGACATGACGGCCACGGTTCCCACGGCAACCATCATGCGGGACACGCTCCCGGAGACCACGACGACGGGGGAGGAGATGACGGCGGCGGTGGATACAATCCGGGTGCGCACCATGCCGGGCACAATGATCCCTACCACGACTACAATCCAGCGGGCCACCACATGGATCACGACGATTACGATCCGTCTGAGCACCACCTCTTCCATAATGATCCCGACCACGATGGCGGCGGCGATTACCACCACAGCAACCACCATTCCCCACACGTCCCATGAGCACGGAAATTTTCAACGGAGATTTACCCGCCACCCTGAAGGCACGAAAGAAGCCATTCCTTCATCGCATCGTGCTGACCGAAAACAAGAACATCGTCGATTTAAGAAAGCTTTCGCTGTTCTACCTGAACTGCCTTTTCTTCCAGGGCGAATCGACGAAGATCAAGCCGCGTAGCCGCTTCACCATTGAGCCGCGTTTTGCGCTGGGGGACACCGACTTCATCCGGACCCTCGCACCCATTGCCGCTGCCAAGATCAAGCGGCACCGCATTCGCCAGATTATCGCCCCTGGCTACGGCGGGATGTGCGCGTTGGGCTGTTTTCTGGCTACCGGGGAGAAATTCAAATGGGCCTGTGTGCGGATTGATCAGGTAAAGCCACGGCGCATTATTACACGTTTCGACGGTTACGTGGATCCGGCTATCCCCGTTTGGATCACCGATGACCTTGTGGCTTCAGGAAACGCCGCGATCAAGACGATCAAGGTGCTGCGGGAATCCGGATTCAAAGTGGCCGGGTTGATTCCGGTGGTGGCCGACCTGACCGGGAATACCGGGTGCCGGGCCTTCGAGACCATCTCGATGACGATGCGCTTCAAGTTCGACTATCTGGTTGGCGTGCAAAAGCGCGAGAAGGAAGCCCACCCGGCAGTCGGATTCTTTGACACCCGCAATAAGGCGATTCTCGACTGACCATGATTCGCGACCCACAGGAAAGGCAGGCCATCCTGCTACGGCTTCTCGAAAAGCATCCAAGCTTCAGGCACCCGGTCTATCTCGACAACATCGAGCTGATCGCAAGCGAAACCCAAATCAACCGACAGGAGATTGACGGCGAATCGTTTCTGACGGTTTTCCTAACCCACGGCACGATGCCCGCAATCATGAAGACCGAACCGGACTTCTCGCTCAAGGGCACTCCCCGCTTTTTCAAATCAATCATCTTCGATGGGCAGGATGATTTGGTTTCGGTCGGTATGCCGCACTTCTTCAATCTGGAGAAGTTTCGGACATTGGAAAATTTCGCGGAGTGGTCACAGGGCTTCCGCTTCATCGAAAAGCATGATGGCACCTGCGTCTTTGTGACTCGCTACAAAGACCGCTATCTTCTGCGTTCACGCCGCCGGATTTACCGGATCGCCGATACGCTGGATTTTCTGAATTTCGGCGACTACGCCTTGGGCGATGGTTTGGAAGAAGCGATGTCGGTATTCGCCGCAGAGGACCCGGTCTCGCTTTCGCTGGAGGCGATTTTTCCACATCCCGCGCTGCGCAAGGTCGATCTGCCGGAGTTCTTCCGCCAGGTCATTCGCGGGGCGGGCTTCTGTCCATTCGTCGATTACCCGTCAATGAATGTTATCCTGACCGGAGTGATTCACCATAACACTTACCGGTTTGAATCCCAGGACGCACTCGACCGGCTTGCTCAAGACTCCGGCCTGCGCCGTCCGGCTGCGTTGACGTTTGAATCACTGGATGAGGCCGACAAATGGCTCAAGAAGCGCACCAACCATGAAGGTTTCTGCGTCTATTTCGACGATGATCAGGCAATCTTCAAGTTTAAGACCCGCTGGTATCAGCGCGTGCGGAACACCACCAGTGAAATCTTCCACCTCCTTCATCAGCAGTGGGACGGTAAGCCTACCCGCAAGCGAGGATGAGGCGTTACTGTGGCCGGTTATCGCTCAAGGCGACCATGTTAGGGTCCGGAAGGATTCCGGGGGCTGGGTCTTCAAGGAATTCAAACGCCCGGAAAGCTGTGTTGCGTTTGAGGCCTTGATTAAGCTTAGGGACTGCCTTGCACCTGGATACGCAATCCCGCCGATGCTCGCTGCGCGGCTCGGCTATTTTCAGAGGTTTATTGACGGACCAGCGCCGTCTCGGAAGGAGGCCATGCGCCATGCCTTCCGGATCAATCAAAACGCTTCCCGCTTCGGGCTCTATTTTACCGATCTTAAAAACCGCAATCTGATTGTCGGACACGGGGTCGTGTTCGTCGTGGATACCCTTACCGTTGACATGGGTCGATGAGACAGGATGGCTTCCTTTTCTCTATGGATTGATACCTCTAATCGACGACTGGTCTCCGGGTTTAACTCGAACATGCAGGCCGAAGTGCCGGTTTTCTGTCAGGGCGACCTTGCAAAGGTGGACCTTCATTTGCTGCGTCCCACCGGAATCCTCGGTTCTATCTACGAGGAGCTTGAAATCAGTGAGGATGCTGTGGTGCGCGTTGCCATTGGGCGAATTGATTCCCGACCAACCTCCGGAACCTTTCGCTTGGCTTTTCAGGGTGACAAGACCCCGCATCTGCCTTTCAACGCTACCGCTGACGCCATCCAGACCGCCCTCAACGCTTTGCCCTCCGTGGCTGGCAACGGCAACTTGACGGTTCAGGGCAATGTCGGTGGTCCGTGGACCCTTTACTGGAATCTTCTCGGCTCCAAGGGCCTGATAACAGCCGACACCACGCTACTGCTCCCGCAAAGTCAGGCCATTTTGACGACCGTTCGGTCCGGGTCGAGCGAAGGGGCAGCCATTCAGACGATTAAGCTCAAGCAGATGCCCGCCGCATTTCAAAATGAATGGGATCCGATGGCAGAGCCGGACATCCAGATCAGCCGGATTCAACCGGGTGGAGCGGAAGCCAACGAAATTCAGCGTGTTAGAATCAAACCGCCCGCCTATGCCGGAACCTTCACTTTGCGCTACGGGAGCCAGTCCACGCCCAATCTGCCTTTCGATGCTTCGGCGGATGCCATCCGGGAAGCGATTGCCCCACTGGCCGGGATCGGGGCGGGCAATGTCAGTGTGACCCGCGTCGCGGTCGGCGTGTGGGACATTCAGTTCGTGGGCGACTTGCAGAACTCGCCGCAAAACCTTTTCACCGGTAATGCCTCCAGCCTGCGGGGATTCAACGGGCGTCTTGGGATCCTCAACCTCAACACCAGCGGTATCGAAAACCTGCTCGCCAGGCAGGAACGGGTGACCGCCACCCTCGAAGTCGAAATCACGGAGGAGGATCAGTCGAGAACTTTCCTCCAGACACCATGCGTTGTCCTGAACGACATGATCGAAGACAACCCGGCGGTTCCCATTCCCTTCGAGTATGCCCTGACCCTGAGCCGTCTGGCTGATGACATAGCCGAAAATGGTTTTTCCATCGGCCCTTATGCCCGCCTCGTCGCCCTTCACGATCAGCCGCAAAAGGGACTCGCCATCGAAACTTTGAACCCTGACGGCACCTGGCTTCGCCATGCCGAGTTGACTTCACTCCATCCATAAAATGAGCCGTATCATCTTCAAATCTCCCGTTGAATTCGCCTCCGAGGAAGCCCGCGAGGCGACCCGCCGCACGCTGCTTGAGCAACCGATCTACCGCTCGAAGCGAACCTACAGCGAACTTGAGGAACCGGGTGTTTCTAATGCAGCGGTTATCCGGACTGTTATCCGGACTTCGACCGAAAGCCAAGCCGATGCCGATGCCCGCGCCCTGGCCGCCGCTAAGGCACTGGTGAAGGGAATTATCGCAGGTGAAATTGACCCTCAAACCAACCGCTACGACTACGAAGTCGGGAAAATCACCGAGCCCGTTTACGACGAGGTGTTCTTTGTGACTCCAGAGGTCGAGCAAACCCTTGTTGCCCGGATCACGATCAATTCCTACGGAGCACTGATCATCAACTCGCCCCAGGTGATGTTCGTCGATGTGGATACAGGGACGGACCCCGGCCAGAACCCGACTTCTCCGATTGTCACCGAAGTGCGGGCATTGGAGCTTCTTCAGGACTTCGTAAATGAAAATCCGGCCTTCGGCTTCCGAGTTTATCGGACATTTGCGGGACTACGCTATCTCTGCACCTCGCACGTTGCCGATCCGGAGAGCGATCACACCAAGAACTTGATGACGATCCTTGCGGCCGACCGCAGCTACCGGGCGCTCTGCAAGGTGCAGCGATGCTTTCGCGCCCGAATCACGCCAAAACCCTGGCGCATGGCCAATACGACTCCTCCGGACAGGAAAGTTAAAGACCGGATCGAAAATTTGGGCGCTTATCTGGAGGAGGCTGAGGATTTCGCGACCTGCCAACTGGTTGGGCAATATGGTCAGGACAACAATCTTCCAATGATCGAGGAGGTCAAAGAATACCACGACAACTTCACCCAGCCCGAAAGCTCAAAACCTCTCGCCTGATATGCCCGATCAAAAAGCCATGGAAGAACTGGAACGCCTCCAAGCCGATCAGATGCGACACCTAACAACTCAAATGGAGGATCTCCGGGAGCGCGTTCGTGCGCTTGAAATCGGCCTGCACGGTCCTTCTGGAGGCAATGGCATCCGAGGTGAGGTTCGGGAGGTCAAAGCCTCCCTGCAAAGACTGCATGACAAGTTTCACCGCCTGCATATCCAGATTGCCGCCTACGCCGGAGGAGCCGTGGCCCTCGTTTGGCTTATCGACCGAATTGCCCTATGAGAACGGCCTTCATCATCCTCATCGTCCTGCTCACAGCAGGATGCGCCAGCACCTCCAAAACTTACAATGAAGGTGGTTCTATTCGCGCCCGGACCGCTACTGGCACCGAGGTAATTGTCAGCCAATCTGACAACCCGAGGACGGGGGCGACCCTCCGCGTGGTCGATACGCCTGATGGTCCTGCCATCGAGGCCTCCACTGGCGAGACGTTCGAGAATACCGTCGCCCGAGTCTCTGAAATGTTCGGAGCCTTTCGCATTTACCATCTTGCCGCCATCGGATGCGCTATTGTCGGCGTGCTGATCCTCGGCACCGGCTTCTTGCCGAACCGCTGGGGCATCTGCCTGTTGGGACTCGCCGCAGCCCTTGGCACCTGGGCACATCTTGCGCCGTCCTACGGTGGCTACTTCGCTATCGCGCTTGGCTTATTCGCACTCCTTGGAGCAGGATACTGGCTATACGAAAAAGGCCATTTCAGTCCAGTGCCG
>Ga0208623_100705_pt1 | contig 14840 bp, 19 predicted proteins | sample HotLakConsUCCL28_FD_184737 | JGI IMG/M metagenome (GOLD analysis project Ga0208623, IMG submission 184737) | Hypersaline microbial mat communities from Hot Lake, Washington, USA - Hot Lake Consortium UCC-L28 (SPAdes) (version 2) ...
TCGCCTGGCTCGGTCGATGCCGCCGCCTCGCAAAGGACTGGGAGAAAACCATCGAGAGCGCCACTGCATGGCTGACCGTCGCCCACATCCGCATCGTTACGCGACGGCTCGCAAGATACTGCTAAACCGGCTGAAATTATGAGTCAGACACTCAGTCCCGCCGTTCAGCACGAGCCGCCCGCTCATGCGCGCCGCGGTGCTGGCGTTGACCTTGTAGAGCAGCGTCGCGCCGAAGAGGTAGGTGCCGTCCGCGGGCGTCACGAAGTAATTGTTCGCGGCGTCGAACGCTCCTTGATCATTATAGTCGGTGTTGTTGAGGCCGATCTTCGTCCAGGTCCCCACGCCGACGTAGTTGTCGTAGTTGGTGTATGCCTTGAACCGCGGCAGGCGCGGCTGGTCGACGATGCCGGTGGCGTTGTCGACGCTCAGCCCGTCAAAGAAGGTGCTGCCGTCGGCCGAGACCGCGACGCGGAAGCGGTCCGAGCCGAAGAGGCCGACGAGCGCCTTGGTGACGAAACCGGTCTGGAGCGTCAGCCCCAGATCGTCGCCCGCAGCCTCCTTGTTCATGGTGTAGAACAGATCGCCCGTGCCACCCTCGGCGACGGTCTTCGCCGTCCAGAGTGCGGCGTTAAGCTTGGCCGAGAACGGGTTCGACCCATCCGCCGTGGTGCCGAGCCCCAGCCGCGCAAGATTCTGCAGCGCGTTTGGCGTGGTACCGACCCAGCCTGCGCCGTCGTAAACTAGCAGCAGGCCCTCGTCCTCGACCCATGCCCGCCAGCCGGTGCGCGGCGGCAGGCGAAGCCACACGCCATCGGTCCAGAGCACGACGTTCAGATCCCAGCCGGCCCAATCGCCCGTCCCGCCCGAGCCGACGATGTAACGGTCACCATCGGCAGGGCTACCGGGCGGACTGGTCAGGTCCCGATCGAGGATCGAGAGCTGGACGAGCCCGTCGAGGATCCTCAGCGCCTCGTTGTGGGTGACATGCTTCTGGGCCTGCGCCGCGAGGATGTAGGGCAGCAGGAGATGGGTCGTGGCGTCGGACATTGGCGGTCTCCAAAACGAAGAACGCCGCCTGCATGGCAGGCGGCGGATGAAGGCGCGGCGATGGTAGGTGGCGGGCTACCCGCGCTCGGGCGTCTCCGCCGGAATGGCCGACAGAACCGGGTCGGGCTTCGGCACGTCCCACTTCGCGGTCATTGCGGCCCAGCGATCGATCTCGGCCCTGAAGGCCGGGTCGTCGATCCGCAGATGGAAGGTGTAGAGGCGATCCACGATCTCGCGCATGAGCGCGCGCATCTCGTCGTCGTCGATCCGAGAGACCTCGGACCATGGAATACGGTTCCCCTCGGCGTCCACGACGATGACGTCGCTGCCGTCGCCCGCGTGGGAGACGGGCGCCGGACCCGCATGCAAGTCCTCGAGCTGTGTGTTGCGCACGCAGGCCACGGCCATCACTCTGGCAAGCTGGGCTGCTATACGGTCTTCGTCTTCAGGAAGCATGACCCAAGCTTACGCCGCAGGATGCGTGCCCTGCCAGAACTCATTGCGATGCCTCAGAAGCTCAGCGTGACGGACTTGGGCGCGCCCCGTCCCACGAGGGCGGAGAGATGGAAGATGCGGACGGTGAGGTTATCGCCGGGGCCGAGCGGCGCGCCCCAGTCGGCGGTCTGCTGGGCGGAGGTGTAGACCGCACTGGTGGTGGCCGTGCTCAGCACCCGCTTCACCGTCGCGCCGTCGAGAATCTCGACCTCGTAGGCCTCGGTTTCCTCGGCGAGCGGCACGTCGACCGCGCCCCAGTTGTCGGCCGCGAGCGACCGGGACCGGCGCGTCCAGCGGATGGTCAGATCGCCGGGCATGCGCGGCGTGCGCCATGGCTGCTCGACATGTGCGACGGAGAACGGCCGCAGCCCGACGCCTTCGGGCGTGAAGGTCTGCGCGACATAGGTCTCGTCGCTGACCGGACGGCTCGCCGGGCCGACGCGCCAGTTCCACGGGATGCCGAGATCGGCCTCGGCGATCGGCAGCGACGCGAGGCTGTCGTCCAGCACCACCACCCGCGCGCCCGCAGGCGCCGGGTCGCCCATGGCGCCTTCTGTCCCCCGCTGGCCGCGCAGAAGCCTGGTCAGCCGATACCGGCCGGGCGCCAGAAGTTCGGCCGCGCCCGCCTGCACGATCTCCCAGACGCCGGGCGCGCTCTCGATGGCGAGCGCGTTAGCGCCGCCGAACAGCGTCAGGTCCGTGACGCTCTCCAGCGTGCCGGTCAGCAGATCGACCACCAGCGCATTGCCGAGGTCGAAGCGCGATGTGGGCCCGGCGTAGAGGTCGGAGACCAGCGTGCCGATCCGGGCCCGCATCCCGAAGCTGGTGAGCAGTTCGAACCCGTCGGTCGAGGCGCTGCGGAACACCGCCATCTCGCCAGGCCAGGGAACCGCGTGCGCCGCGACAAGCGGCCTATGCGCGGGCTGGTCCTCGGTCAGCTGCGGCAGGTCCATCAGCACCGCATCCCGCGCGCCGAACACGACCGCCCGCGTCAGCGACGCCGCGCGGGGATCGCCGGGCGGCAGATCGTAGGTCGCGCGGTCCTGGCGGACCGCTTCGATGCCCCGAGCCTCGGCGTCGGCGATGGAGACGAGCCGCAGGTCGACCAGCCGTCCGTCATGCGCGAGCCGGATCGCGTCGGTCGGATCGAGCGCGAGGCGCGAGGGCGGCAGACGGAACGCCGCCGTCTCCCGGCCCACCCACGCCTCCATCAACGCGCGGCGGCAGCGGCGCTCGGCCTCCTCGGGCGGCACCGCCATCGGGAAGGACTCGGAGGCGATCCGGGTCGTGTCCACGGTGATGCGCCGTGCCTCGACGAGGGCCGCGTCGTAATCTTCGTCGGCACGGGCGATCTGCCATTTCAGCGCCTGCGGCAGTTCGGTCTCCTGGCCGCGCGTCAGTTCCAGCACGTCGCCTTCGCGGGCGGCCACCAGATCGTCAGTCGCGAGGCTGGCGGCGGAGGCTCGCCCGCGCATGACGAACCGGATCACGCCCTCGGTCTCGACAGCGTCGAAGCCGAAGTGGCGCGACAGCCTGGTGATCGAGGCGCGCGGACTTTCCAGCGCCGTGATGGCGTAGCCTTCGACCGCGCCCCAGAGGCCGGAAACGTCGATCCGGGACTCGACCAGCCCCGCGCGTCCCAGGTCCAGGCGGCGCATTCGGGGACATGCACCATCGGCCCGCCGTAGACCGAGGAGACGGGGTTGTTCGCGGCATCGCCCCACCAGAGATACGTCGCCTCGAGATAGGCCCGCTGGATCGCGTCGTCGCGCCAGCCCCGCGAGAAATGCGGCGTGAAGCTCTCCGACGACTTCGGGTCGAAGAAGACATTGGGCTGGTTGGTGCCCCGGTCGATGGCAGGACAGCCAAGCTCGGTGAACCAGATCGGCTTGGACTGCGGCGCCCATGCCGTCGGCGTCCCGCTCTCCACCCCGCCCGGGCGGTTGTAATGCGGGTTCGACCACCAGACGCGCAGATCCTTGTAGCGGAACACCCACGGCTTCCCGGCAGCACCATCGGTGATCGCGGTCCGGACCTGCGCCGACCGATCAGCCGCGCTGGCGTAGAACCAGTCGAAGCCTTCGCCGCCCGCGATGTTCGCCTGCAGATAGGCCCGGTCATGGATCGCGGGCCAGCCCTCGGCCGCGTCCGCGTGCTCGAAGCCGTCGCGCCAGTCCGACAGCGGCATGTAATTGTCGATGCCAATGAGGTCGATCTCCGGATCGGCCCAGAGCGGGTCGAGGTGAAAGAACACGTCACCGCTGCCGTCGCCCGGCTGGTGCCCGAAATACTCCGACCAATCCGCCGCGTATCCGATCCTGGTGCCTGCCCCGAGGATCGAGCGAACATCCGCGAGCAGGTCCCGATACGCCTGCACGGCCGGATAAGTGGACGCGCCCGAGCGGATCGTCGTCAGCCCCGGCATCTCGGTGCCGATCAGGAAGGCGTCGACCCCGCCCGCCGCAGCGCAGAGATGGGCGTAGTGCAGCACCATGCGGCGCAGGCCCCAGCCACCGGAGGGCCCGGTCCACGACACCGACTGACCCGAGACGCCGAAGCTCGCAGGCGTGGCCGCGCCGAACAGCGCCGCGACCTGCGCGGCCGCAGTGGCGGTTTTGTCCACGGTCCCTGCGAAACCTGCCGCCGGAGAACAGGTGATCCGGCCCCTCCAGGGGAATGCGGGCTGGCCCGATGCGGCAGCGTTGTCGGAATAGGGGTTCGGCAGCGTGTTGCCGGGCGGCACGTCCATCAGGATGAAGGGATAGAAGGTCACCCGCAGCCCACGCGCCTTCATCTCCTGGATGGCTTGCACCACCGCGAAGTCGGACGGGGTGCCGCCATAGACCGGGCGGTCCTGGTCGTCGCGGCTGACGAGGAAGGCGCTGGCGCGGCTCACGCCATTCACCGACCAGTTGGCGGGCGTGGTCGACTTGGCCGTCACCTCGACGCCGGGCCGCACCTTGCAGGAGCCTGCCCGCAGATCGTCGCCGAACCAGGCCACCACGAGGCTGACGCTCTCGACCGCAGGGGCCATCGCCTGCAGCCGGTTCAGCGCTTCCACCATGTCGGTGGAGTCGGCCAGCGCGTTCAGGTTCTCGGGCGCCGTTGCGCCGCCATCGGTTTTGCGGATGGCCTGTGTGGCGTAGGTGAATTCGCCGGAGGCCGGGATCATGGTGACGGCGCGGGTCAGCCCCTCGGCGGTGTCGGGATCGGCCAGCGGCCGGAACACCTCGAAGGACAGCTGCGGCAGGCGGTTGCCATAGGTCGAGAGCGCCAGCTCCTCGAAGACGACATAGGCCGTGCCGCGATAGGCGGGCGTGCTGGCCGCCCCCATCTTCGCGGTGATGAACGGGTCCGCCGTCTGGGTCTCGTCGCCGGGATACCAGCGCCAGGTCACGCCGGAGAGGTCCATCGGCTTGCCGTCGGCCCAGATGCGGCCGATGCCGGTGATCGGCCCTTCGCAGAGCGCCACGGCGAAGCTGGCGTAGTTGAGATACTCGGTCGTCTTGACCTTGCCGCCCCCACCGCCCTTGCCGCCGCCCTGCGTGGTGGTCTTCGTTTCCTCGCGGAAGTCCGTCGCCCAGATGATGTTGCCGCCCATGCGCATCCGCCCGTAGAGCCGCGGGATGACGGCGCCCTCGGTGGAAGACGTGATCCGGAGACTATCGAGCCGCGCGCCCTCGATGCGCTGCGTGGGCGCCAGCGACGAGATGATCCAGCTGTCGACCACCGAGCCGATGCTGGAGCCGATGAAGCCGCCTATGGTCGCGGCGCTCACGCCGAGGATCGCGCCGCCGATGCTGCCGCCAATGGCAGCGCCTGCGGCACCCAGAACGAGGGTGGCCATGTTCGGATCTCAGCGTTGCGGGAACAGGAAGGCGAAGGCGATGCGCGCCGCCAGGATGGGGTGAGCGGCTCCTCGATCACGCCGAGCCGCTCGTAGGCGTGGAGGAAGGTGGCGGGGCCCGTGAGGATCCCGACATGCTTGGCGATCGCGCGGGGCTTCATGCGGAACAGGAACAGCGCGCCGGGACCGGCCTCGGCCGGCGACACCTCGGTCATCATGCGCGCGCGCCTTCCGCCAGAACCTCGCGCGGGCCCGTCTCGCCCCAGTCGCGGCTGTAGGCGGGGATCGGGAACGGCTCTGGACCCACGACCTCGCGCCAGACGCCCCGGGCCAGCCCGAGGCAGTCGCAGCCGACGCCCCGGAGGCTCGCCTGGTCGTGGTACGGCGTGCCGAGCCAGGACCGCGCGATGGCAATGACGCGCGCGGGATCGGCGGAGATCACAACACCGACCCTTCGTGGCCGCCATCTTTGGTGGCATAGCGGAGAACGGCGTCCTGGCCGGGGATGTGCGGGAAGCCGCGAAAGTTGACCGTGTTGGCGAACTTCGCCCCGCAGGTCTCCATCCGCTTGTCGCAGCCCGCGCGGATCGTAAAGCCGTCGCCCTCCGCGATCGCGCGCACCGGCGCCTCGAGCAGCGTCAGGACTGCGATGCCGTCCGTCACGTCATGGCCGAGCACCTCCGTCATACGCCCCGCGTTTGCGCCGTTGGTCCATTCGACCGTGCCGAAGATGAACCAGCCGGAGGCGAAGCCGCCGAGGCCCGAGGCGGTGAAGGACCGTTCGCGCAGAAGATCGATCACGGCGCCCGTGCCCTTGTAGGCGGGGTCCTCCAGATCGACGCCGCAGCGCCCATCGCCGAGCGCGGCATCACAGGTCGCCTGAAAGGTCCGCCCGACCGTCTGGCCGAGCACATGCGCGAGCGAGCGGACCTCGGCGACGAAGGCCAGCCGCCCGCGCCGGATCTGCCCGATGGCCCCGCGCCGCATCAGCACGCGCTGCCCGGTATCGGCCCAGTTCACCCGCCAGACCTCGACCTCCCCGTTGTCCCAGCGGCCGTCGAGGATGTCGGTCTCGGTGATCCGGTCCGAGGTCAGCACGCCTTCCGCGTCCTGCGCATCGACCGACAGGTCCGATCCCGAGCGGACCTCTGAGGCGGTCAGCCCGCTCTCGGGCTCGAAGTCGGTGCCATCGAAGGTCAGCGTCCGGTCATGGTCGGTGAAGCCGAACGTGACGCCGTCGGCGCGCGCGATCCGCCAGCACCAGGCGAGTGTGGTCGTGCCCTCGTCGAGATGCGCCTGCAACGCGGGCGAGAGGGATTTCATCGGCAGGTTCCCGTCATGCGGTCGTCGAGGTCGGCGATCCAGTCCGCCCAGTCCGGCGGCACGGCGTCGACCGTCTCGGCGGGTGGTCGGACGAGCCGCGCCTCGGCATAGGAGGCGCAGCCCGCGTCACCAGCGCCGATCGTTGTGGCGCAGCCGCTCAGCGGGATCGCCAGCGCCGCGGCCATCGCGAAGCGCATCCCGCCCGCGCTCGATACGCTTGTTCTTGTCTTCCATCGCATCGCGTTCCGCCTCCCGTTTGCCCGCGCGTTCCCCTTCCGCGCGCCCCCACACCCGTCCGAGGACGACGCCGCCGACCGCGCCCAGAGCCGCGATCAGCCAGATCAGGAGATCAGCCATCGCCCCGCTCACCCCGTGCGGCGGCGACGCAGATGGCGGCGACGAAGACGCCGAGGCAGCAGCCCACGACCAGACCTGCGAGGAACTCAAGCATCGCCGCGGAACCCGCGCTCGATCCGGTCGCGCAGTCCGATCAGGCCGAGCCCGAGGAACATCAGCCCTGCAGGCGAGGCATCGCCGCTGCCGGCGAGCAGCGCGACGAGACGGGAGAGTTCCCCGAGCGGCCCGGTGGAAGGCATTGCGAGGGAGGCGATGCCGGTGAGCATGGCGAGAAGTCCCGCCCACCAGGTGAGCGAGTTGGGTCGAATGTAGCGCATGGGTCAGGCCTTCCGGATCATGGTCGAAAAGAAGGCGGCCAGCCGGGCGAACCAGCCGATGGGCGCGTCGGGTGCAGGATCGAGGACCGGCGGCCTCGGCAGCGGCAACGGCCGCAGCAGCGCCAGAGCCTCGTCGTCGGTCAGGCGATGGATCGGCCGCGAGAAATCCACCCGGCCCGTGCGATCCACGGACCAGACAGGGATCGTGCCGCCGGGATAGCGACCATGGCGGAACAGGTCGCGCTCGGCCTCCCGGCGGGGGAAGATGGAGGCCGGTCGCCGCCAGTTCAGAAACGCGCCGGCGGCTGCAACGCGATTGCCGGCATTGAGGTGCCGGGTCAGCGCGGCCTTCGCGATGCCCCCGGTGTTGTAGTGAAAGCTGACCAGCGCATCGAACTCGTGCGGCGCCAGCGGCACCTTCACGGCGCGCAGGACGGCTGCCTCGTAGCGCGCGAGGTCGGCGCGGAAGACCCGGAACGCCTCGCGGATCCCGGCATCGAGATCGGCGGGCATGCCGCGCGGCATGGTGGCGGGATCGGGCGGCCCGGCGGCGGCGGTGTGGCCGATGCCGAAGGTCCAGACCTGTTTCACATCGAGATAGGGTCCGGGCACGAGTCCTTCGTGCCGGACGAGGGCCAGCAGGCCCCGGTCGGTCATGTGCATGGGATTACCGGAGAAGCGAGAGGACCAGGATCAGCGCCGCGACGGCGAGACCGATACGCAGGCGGTGAGCGAAGGCCTGCCAAGGATCGGAGGGGTCGCAGCGGAGAGAGCGCGTGAGGCGGAGAAGGTCATTCATCGCCGCCGCCTTCGTTAGCGCGGCGCAGGCGGGCGAGCAGCATCTCGATGAAGGCCGGGCCGAACACCCCTACGAGATAGGCGGCCGAACCCGCTGCTCCGCCCGCAGGGATCGCCTCGGGCGGCAGGCTGAGCCAGGCGGTGATCACGGCCATGGAGAGGCTGCCCATCCCGGCCGCGATCAGCCCGCCAAGCAGGATGTGCCGCAGCGCATCGCGCAGCCGCATCTTGGTGGTCAGCGCGTTCGTGGCGCCGCCGAGCGCCCCCCAGGCGGCGAGGATCACGGCGGTGGATGTGGCGAGTTCCCTGAGAACACCTGCGATGAAACGGGATTCGTCATTCATAACGGATGGCCCGGGTCGTTGAATTTCGCACGGAGTCGCGCAGCACGGCTGCGATGGTGAGCGGGGACCGTGGCGCCTGTGGCGCCGCGTAAGCCCCGCGAACGCCGGTGTCGTTCATCGCCGGATCTCCAGCAGCGGGATGGAGGTGATCGAGCCGAGCCGCTCGAGATCGAGCGTCACGTCGAGTGCATCGGTGTCGAAGCGGACCGGAACGTCGAAGGCGTAGCCCGCGGTGATGGCGACGCCCTCGGCGGGCGCACTATCGAAGGTCACGACGCCGTTAGTCGTGTCGACGGACCAGCCGCTGAGCTGCTCCTCGCCATCGAACGCGACGCGCACCGTGCCGGCGACCGGCTTGGTGATCGTCCGCAGCCAGGTCTGGCTGCCAGAGGCATAACGCTTCATCAGCTGGAACGCGGTCGTCGCGCCATCGCCGGTGCCGATCGCCTGGTCGGTAGGCGACGGCATGCCCGAGGGCAGGCAGGACTTGTGGTCGCCCCAGTCCTTGAAGCGGAAACCGTGGAGCCGTCCGTTGCGCCCCTCGAAGAAGGCAACCACCGCCGCCAGATCGTCAGCGCGCCGGATCCCATAGGCGACATCGTAGCGGCGGCGCGAGTTGGACCAGCTGGCGTTGCGCTCCTTGTCGCCCGAGGCGAGCTCGACGATCTGCGTGCGCCGCTCGGGTCCGCCGCGCGCGCCGCGGCTGATGTCGTCCGGAAACCGGACCTCATGGAAGGCCACTGGCGGGTCTCATCTGGAAGGACATTTTCGGGCCGGCGCCATCTGTCCCCGCCAACTGCGGCGGTTCGTCAATCGCCGAATTGAACCGGTGACGGAGAAAAGCCCGACTTGCGCATGAAACGGGTCGCTTCACCGCGATTCCGGAGTGAAAACCGCCACGAATTCAATGGAGGTCCCCCGCATGCTCGAGCTTACCCTTGCGCTCATTCTGTTTCTTTTCCCGCTCGCCTACAGTCCCGGGCCAGGCAACATGTTCTTCGCGGCCATCGGCGGGCGGTTCGGGTTGCCGGCCTCGGTTCCGGTAACGATCGGGTATCATCTGGCGACCTTCGTCGTGACGGCCGCGATCGGCTTCGGCTTTGCTGGTGTCGCCCGCATGAGCACCGAAGTCTTCGACCTCATGCGTTATCTCGGGTCGGCGTATATTTTCTGGCTTGCGCTGAAATTCCTGCGCGCGGGCGCCACGGACGACGACAAGGTTGCTCGGCGCGCAACGGTCATGGACGGCGCAGTTCTTCTGCTTCTCAATCCGAAAGCGTATCTGATCATCGCATTGATGTTCACTCAGTTCCTACCGGTCGACGCCAATTCCGACGCCGGGCTCGTTCTCTGGATCACGAGCGTTTTCACATTGAACAACTTCGTTGCTTTCACCGTCTGGACGATCGCAGGCGATATGCTGATGCGACGGTTCAGGAGCGAAAGGAGCGCGCGCCCATTGAATATTGCCTCCGGGGTGATGCTTGCGGCCGTGGCGCTGTGGATCCTTTTCCAATGATGGGCGCTCAGAGCCCCCTGCGTCCAAGCGACACCGCGCGGGCGATGTCGGCTGCGACCTGCGTGCGCGACTGGCGGAAGCTCTCGGCATCGCGGGCCATGATGGTGACGTTGACCCCGCCGCCCGCGCCGTAGCTCTGTGCCTCCCGCCTCGACAGCACGCGCTCGCCCCGCTGCAGGATTGCGGGCACCTCGTCGTGGCGAAGTCCGGCCATGTCACCGCCATGCATGCGCGGCGCAGCGGCGAAGGCCATGGTCGGGACCATACGCGAGGGCCCCGCGGACCCCACCATCCCGCCCGCATGCAGGACACTGGCGAAGATACCGCCCGCTCCAGAAAACACGCCCGAGAGCGCATTGGCGATCGGCCCGAGGATGAACCGTCGCGCCGCAAGCTGGGCGAGATCGGCCAGCAGCGAGGTGACCAAGTCGCGGAAGTTCAGCTTGCCGGTCCGCACGAACTGGCCCACCGCGTTCTCGGCAGACTGGAAGGCGCCGACGAGGCTCTGGCCGATATCGCCGCCGATCTCGCGCGCCTTGCTGGCGTATTCCGACAGCGCCGTCGTGACCGCTTGCCACCCGGTGACGGCGGCCTCGGTCGCGGGCTCAGCCGCTGCGGCGGCAGCTCCGGCCGCCGCCCCTGCACCCGTCGCGGCCCGTCCCGCATCGCCGAGCGCCGTCTCCAGCCGCTCGGCAGCACCAGTGGCCTCGGCCAATGCATCCGCGCCCGCCTCGTCAGTGCCGCGCACGGCGTCGCGAAGCGCCTGCCAGCTTTCGAGGGGCGCACGTGCCCCTTCCGCCAGATCGCGCGCGGCGCCGCGGTAGACATTCGCCGACTCGAGCGCGCGGTTCGCCGCCTCGGTCAGGCCGAGGTCCGGTGCGGTGAGCGGGTTGTCCTCGAAGGCCCGGTCGAACGCCGCCTGCGCCGCCGTCGTGGCGGCACTGGCCGCACCCTCGAAGCGGTTCTCGATCTCGCCGAGGTCGAGGTCGGGCACCAGCGAGATGCGCCGCTCGGACCCGAGCGCTTCGAGCCCCTGATTGATCCCGCCGATGAAGCCGTTGATGCGCGAGACAACGCCGTTCAGCATCACCTCGACGCCGTCGACCAGGCTGTTGGCCGCCTGGAACGCGAGATCGCCGATGGCGGCGGGCAACAGACCCCAGATCGCCTTGATCGCCTCGTAGGCGCCTTCGAACGTGTTCGCGGCCGTGTTGCCGAAAGCCACGACGCTCTCGATGGCGCTCTGCATGCCCGAGGCGGCGTCCGCCTTCAGGTCGAAGAACATCGCCGTGGCGGCTCCACCCGCGGCAGCGGCGCCCATCCTGATGCGCTCCCAGACCTCGACGGCCAGATCCTTCAGGAGCGACATCGCTTCGCCGAAGCCGCCAGCACCCGAGACGAGACGGGTGAACTGGTAGACGAGCTCGCCCGCGCCCACGATCAGCGCCCCGATGCCGGTACGGATCAGCGCGCCGCGCAGGACGACAAGCGCCGTGGCGAGACCCCGCACGGAGATGGCGGCAGCAACGAACCCTGCCACCCAACGCGCCGCCATGACGCCTGCGAACGTCGCAGCATAGGTGCTCAGCCGCCCGATGTTGCCGATCAGGGCGTCGAGCGCGCTTCTGAGCGCCCCGCCTTCGGAGGCAAGGCTGACGAAGGTGTTTGCCAGCCACTCCACCGCCGGGGCCAGCGCTACACCGATCCGGTTGCGGATGCCCTCGAACACCTGGGAGACACCGACGAGCGCGATCTGGGTGCGCTGCAGCGCCTGGATGGCGCTGGCATCCAGCACCGCGCCGAGGTCGTCGGCCTGGGCGCCGAGCCGTTCCATCTCGGCCCCGCCATTCCTGAGAAGCGGCAGAAGCCGGGTGGCGTCCGAAGCCATGGCCTCGAGATAGAAGGTCATCTCCTGCTGGCTGAGGCCGGCCCGTTCGAGCGTATCGACATAGAGCTGCAGCGCTTCAGGCCCGGACAGGCGGGCGAACTGATCGGCAGTGACCCCGACCCGCGGCGCCACCCGCTCGAAGAAATCGGCCATCGGGCCGCCGCCCGTGCTCAGGAAATCGCCGACGCGATCGTTCACGTCCTTCAGGATGTCGGCGAGTTTCTCCTGCTCGATACCCACGGTGCGCGAGGCGCCCACCCAGCGCTGAAACGCCTCCGGGGCGGTGTTCGCGACCTGCGCGAACTGCTGCGTCTGGTTGGCCACCTGGATCGTCGCGCGCGTCATGGCGGCAAGCGCCGTGGTGGCGCCCGCAGCCGCGGCGCCGAGCGCGACGCGGGCGCGCCGCGAGAAAGCCGCGAGCCGGGCGTTCGCCGCCTCCATCTCGCGGCTCAGCCGTCCGAAGCCGCGCGACCCGGCTTCGCCGACACCTTCCAGCTCGGCGCGCACCTGCCGTCCGCCCACGGCCGCGAGGCGGACGCTAACCCGTTTCTCGGCCATGCGAGACTTCCATCTGTTCGTTGAGCTTGGCCACCATCATCGCCTCGATGACGGGCAGCAGTTCGGCCATGGCGAGCGGCGACACGCCGAGCGCGTCAGCGAGCGCCAGCGCCGCCGACATGTCCCAGCCGATCACCGCGCCGGGGAGCACGCGCAGCTGGCCGCCGAGGCGGCCGACAAGGTCCCAGACCTGCCAGCCCTCATGCGTCAGCGGTTGGTTCGGCCGCGCCGGGCAGTCCGGGCAGGCTTGCGCGCAGGCTTGGCAGTATCGCTCGCCCCCGCCGAAGGACCATTCGGCGAGAGCGCAGAGACGTTTTTTTCCTGCTCCAGCAGCAGCCCCTTCGAGACGTAGGTCAGCTGGAACGCCTCGAAGATCGGCCAGACGTCGAGCAGCGCGTCGATGGCCTCTGGCCCTGGGTCGATCGGCTTGCCGTCGGCATCGCCGATGCCCTCCCAGGCGAGCACCGCCCGCCGCGCCAGCGCCTTGGCAAAGGCAACCGCGCGTTCCTCGTCCGAGGCCTCCTCCGGAACTGCCTCGACGGCGGGATCGCTGCGCGTCGCCACCATCAGCGCGGTGGTCAGCGGGCGCAGCTGCACGCGCACGCCGGGCGAGAGGTCATGCCAGCGCGGAGCGTTGGTCAGGTCGAGAGCGAGCATCAGTACACCTCTATGTCGTTGATCAGGGTTGCCGTGCACATCCGGCCGACCACGCTGTCGCGCGCCGCCTGCCAGTCGAAGGTCGCCTGCACGCCCTGCGGCCCGGAAATCTCGATGCGAGGCCGCGGCAGGTAGACGGCGTGCACGGTGAAGGTGAAGCTCTCGCCCGAGGGCAGGACGTAGGCGAACTCCATCTCGCAGGCCTCGCCGTTGATGGCCTGTGTCACCAGCGTCTGGTCGGCGAAGCGCACCTCGATCCGGCCGGTCAGCGCTGCGATGGACGGGTCCGCGCCGTCGATGCGGCCATCGCTCCGGATGGTCTCGATCCGGTCGAGTTTGTTGGCATAGGTGACTTCGGCCGAGACCACATTGCCGAGGGCGGTCCCATTCCGTGTGATCGATCCGTTAAAATGCCCGAAGCGCTTCAGCTCCAGCGCGGCGGGCGTTCCAGCGCTGGTGGTCGTGCCCACACTCTCGCCCTGCGCCACCAGCCGCGCCGTCGCGGTCAGGAGGCCCGAGCGCTGCATCTGCCAGGTGATCTGGTCAAGCACGCAGCCCGAGTACATCGCGTACCGCGGAACCTCCGGCATGCCGGTCTCGATCGACATGCTGGGCAGCGTCCAGGACCCCGACTGGAACTCGTGGCTGTACGGGGCCTCCACACCGGTGGTTGTCGGTGACCCGAAGGCCGCCTTCAGCCAGAAGCCGAAGGCCTCGGCGTCGAGCGGCACCACGACATCGCCGTCTGCCGTGACCGCGTCCTTGATCGGCGCCAGCGGATCCCGGCCATAGCCGAGAAGCTCCGAGTTCAGCAGCGGCTGCTCGGCACCGAGCGAGGTGCTGGCGAAAGGCATGCGGGTGAAGCCGCTGGCGGGCGGCGTTCCATAGGTCGTCTCGAACGCAAGCGCCATCAGCGCCCGCGCCCCTTGGGCTCGTGCCATGTTCGTCTCCTGTGGTCGGTTGGGTCAGGCCAGCGGGTCGGCCGTGGAATAGTGCAGCACCACCGGGATGACGGCCGCCTTCAGGCTCACCGCGCCTTCGACCGGCAGGTCCACGGGCCGCGGCGCTTCCGCCTCGACCCAGTCGCAGAGCCCGCCCAGCGTGCGGTCGGCGGCAAGCATCGAGCCGACGCTGGCGGTCAGCGTGTCGAACGCAACATCACGGTCGGTCTTCTGCACGACCGCCTCGATCTCGGCCCGGTGCTGGTAGTGATAGGCCAGCGGCGACAGCGTGATGTCCGGCTCTCCCGGTTCCCCATCGCGCAGGATCAGCAGGCCCTCGGTCGGCACGCGCTCGGGCAGCACGTCGCCGCGCAGGGCCGTGGAGGGCAGCGCCGACAGCCGCGCGTACAGCGCGGCGAGGATGGTTTCGCGGGGTGTGGGCATGGTTTCATTCTATGTTGCGGGTACGGAAAGTCTGGATGGAGCGCATGTTTGCCGGCCGTCGTTGGTACCGCCCTACAGTCTGAGCTTTCCGAACCGGCCATTGATGATCTACCGTTGCTCTCGAACCGAGGGACGAAGAGCTATACGCGAATCTGGGTGACGCAGTTTGAGGAGGTGGCGTATCGTGGCGGGTGCTGAAGCCTGCCAGAACTTCCAAAAGGAACGATACGCCTATGAAAGATGATATCACGATTACCCCGCTGTACCAGCCCGGATCTGTTGCGGATCCTCTGACAGAAATTGCC
>Ga0208623_100713_pt1 | contig 14563 bp, 15 predicted proteins | sample HotLakConsUCCL28_FD_184737 | JGI IMG/M metagenome (GOLD analysis project Ga0208623, IMG submission 184737) | Hypersaline microbial mat communities from Hot Lake, Washington, USA - Hot Lake Consortium UCC-L28 (SPAdes) (version 2) ...
GCGCCATCTCCTCCTTGCCGTCATTCAGGTCGACCCCGATTATCATGTCCGCGCCCGCCATGCGCAGCCCTTGAATGACGTTCAGGCCAATCCCGCCCAACCCGAACACCGCCGCCGTCGACCCGATCTCGACCCCTGCCGTGTTGATGACAGCACCAATGCCGGTGGTCACGCCGCAGCCGATATAGCAAATCTTGTCAAACGGCGCGTCGTCACGCACCTTGGCCAGCGCGATTTCGGGCAAAACCGTGTGGTTGGCGAAGGTCGAACAACCCATATAATGGTAAATCGGCGTGCCATCGAGCATGGAAAACCGCGTCGTGCCATCGGGCATCAGCCCCTTGCCTTGCGTGCCGCGAATGGCGGTGCACAGGTTCGTCTTGCCCGACCGGCAGGAATAGCATTCGCGGCATTCGGGCGTGTAAAGCGGGATGACATGATCGCCCGGCTTTAAGGTGGTCACACCCTCGCCCACTTCCAGCACAATGCCCGCGCCTTCATGGCCCAGAATGCTTGGAAACAGGCCTTCGGGATCCGCGCCAGAGCGGGTGAATTCGTCGGTGTGGCAAATGCCGGTGGCCTTGATCTCGACCAGAACCTCGCCGGCCTTTGGACCGTCCAGGTTCACCTCCATGACTTCCAAAGGTTTTCCGGCCTCTAGGGCAACGGCGGCGCGTGTGCGCATGGGGAATCCTCCTGATAAAGTCTTGCGTTGGTGCGTATCTGTATCATAATTCAAGACAACGTCTCATATTACAATCCGATTCGGATAACATGCACCTTGAACGTTTGATTGCAGTCATGGAGATCATCGCCGTTGCCGGGCGTCCCGTCTCTGCGGTCGAGGTGCAAAAGGCGACGGGGCTACCCAAACCGACTTGCTACAGATTGCTTCAGACCTTGCAGGACCAAGGTCTGGTCGAAGCACCGTCCGGCGATGGACGTGTCGTGATCGGCGAGCGGTTGATCCGCATCGCGCTTCTGGGCAAATCCGACGTGGATGTGCGCCGCGCGGCGGCCCCATTGCTGAAGGCAGCCGCAGTGCAGTTCAATGAAACCGTATTTCTGTCGCGGTTCCGCAATTCGCAGGTAGAGATCATTCATGTAGAGACGCCGGACGATCCGGCCCGCGCTTATATCCATCCCGGTCTGGGCGTGCGCCCGATGCATGCGTGTTCGTGCTCCAAGGCCATTGCCGCTTTTGCCGAACCAGAGTTTCAGGACTGTATCATCGGCGGCACGCTGAAAGCCTATACCGAGCACACCAAGACGACAGAGGCCGACCTGCGCGCGGATTTCAAACGGATCGTGGCGCGCGGCTTTGCCGATTGCGATCAGGAAATTGACCTTGGGATCGCCAGCGTCGCAGCCCCCGTGTCCATCGGGAATATCGGCGCGACCTTCAGCGTCGGCGCGGTCGGACCGATCCGGCGTTTCGGACCGGACCAGCGCCAAGCGATTGGCGGAAAACTGATAGAACTGGCAACCCGCGTCAGCGGCGCCATTCAACTGTGCAACGTGGCCGAGGTTTGAGGAGGCAGCGGCCACACTGCGACGAAAGGAACGACGATCTGCGAGGCCCGCCAAGGGCCATTACACCCCAGGGAGGACGATATGACTTTAAGACCAGACCCGACTTTTCACGCCACAGCACAGCTTGCCATGCAGGCCCCGGCAGAGAATTACGGCTTCGTGGTGATGCTAAGCCCCGATGCGTCGCAGCCCGACGGGATTGCTGTCGTGGACCTGAATCCAAAATCTAAAGGCTATGGCAGCATTGTTCATCAGCTTCTGATGCCGAACAAAGGTGATGAATTCCACCATTTCGGCTGGAACGCCTGTTCGTCGTCCCTGTCGCCGCTGTCGGGCCACGCGTTTCTGGAGCGCCGTTACCTGATTGTGCCGGGCATTCGGTCCTCGCGGATTTACGTGATCGATACCAAAGACCCGCTGGATCTGAGAATTCACAAGATCATTGAACCCGAAGAAGTATTCGCCAAGACCGGCTATTCCCGCCCTCATACGATCCATTGCGGGCCAGAGGGGATCTATGTCTCCACCCTTGGCGGCGGCGGCGAGGACGGCATGGACGGCCCGCCCGGCATCTTCATCATGGATTGCGAGACCTTCGAGATCATCGGCCAGTATGAGATGGACCGGGGCAAGCAGGACAAACACTATGATTTCTGGTGGAACCTGCCGCAGGATTACATGGTGAGTTCCGAATGGGGCCTGCCACCGCAATTCGAAAACGGTGTCGTGCCAGAGGATCTGCTGTCGAACAAATACGGCCATTCGATCCATTTCTGGGATTTGCGAAAGCGCAAGAACATCCAGACCATGGATTTCGGCGAGAATTACCAGATGGCGCTGGAAATCCGCCCCGCGCATGACCCCAAGAAAAGCTACGGCTTTTGCGGTGTCGTGGTGGACACGACCAACCTGCAAGGCGCGATCTTTACATGGTGGCGCGGCGAGGATGGCACGTGGCAGTCCAGGAAAACCATCACGATCGATCCGCGGCCCGAAGACCCGGACAACCTGCCGCCTTTGTTGAAAGGCTTTGGCGCGGTGCCGCCGCTGGTGACCGATATCGACCTGAGCCTGGACGACAAATACCTGTATGTCGCCTGCTGGGGCCTGGGCGAGATGCACCAATATGATGTGTCGGACCCGATGAACCCCAAGCTGACCGGGAAGGTTGAACTGGGCGGAATTGGACGCGACACCAAACATCCCGGCGGTGGTGAATTCGCCTTCGGCCCGCAAATGGTCGAGATCAGCCGCGACGGCAAGCGTGTCTACTGGACCAACTCGCTCTATTCAACTTGGGACAGCCAGTTCTATCCAGAGCAGGAAGGGGGCCAGATGGTCATGGCGCATGTGGGTGAAAACGGCGGGCTTACGCTGGACCGCGATTTCTACATCAATTTCCCCAAAGGTCATCGCGCCCACCAGATCCGGCTGGAAGGGGGCGACTGCTCGACCGACAGCTTCTGCTATCCCAACGTCTAGATGGAACTGGATGCAACCACGTTGGCGGCCCTTTGGGGGGCCGTCATCCTGTCGGGTGTTTACCATGGCGTGAACCCCGGCATGGGCTGGCCACTCGCAGTCTCCGCCGGGCTGATGGAAGGGCGGCACATCGCAATGGTGAAAGCCATCGCTGCGTTGGCCCTTGGGCACCTGCTTGCGATGCTGGCGATCCTGCTGCCATTCTCGATGATGACAGCCCTGATCCGCTGGGAAACTGAACTGCGCGTAGGTGCAGGCGTGTTGGTGATCGCAGCCGGGGTTTACCTGTTGATAAACCGAAAGCACCCCCGCTTTCTGGCACGTGTCTCGCCGTCGCGGCTGGCACTCTGGTCGTTCCTGGCGGCCATGGCGCATGGGGCAGGGCTGATGCTGGTGCCAATTTACCTTGGTATCTGCGAGGCTGATCTTGCAGATGCCGGGCATGAAGCCGCGCGCGAGTTGATGGGGCAGAATATAATTTCAGCCTTCCTTGTCGCATTGGCGCATACATTCGCCATGACCGTCGCAGGTGGCGCAATCGCAGCAGCCATTTACTTCTATCTTGGGCTGAAATTCCTGTCTCGGACATGGTTCAATCTTGACCTTGTGTGGGCCTTTAGCTTGATCCTGGTCGGGACATTCGGCATTTATTTTGCGTTGCATGGCCATTGAGCGCGGCGTAGCGGCCATTCGGTTTGGTTACACCGCCGTCTTAAAATTTTGTGCCGCTTGAGTGCCCATCGCGCGTGGCAACAAAGTCAGCCAAAGACTGCATGTTGAAAATGTGGGCCGCTGCGAAGGTGCAAGGCATCACATGACAGCAGTCGCAACAGATTATTGAATTGTTGTGCCCAGCCACAGCGCCAATGCGGGAAGGCGATCAACAGCGCCAGACGAACCAGATCAGCGGCAACGAAGGGAACAAGGCCCTTGAAGATGCGCCCGATCGGGACTGAAGGCAGCACCGCTTTGAGCACATACACATTCATCCCGATTGGCGGGGTGTGAATCGTAAGCGTTCGCTGCGGGCCACCGGGTTTTCAGCTTGACGGCTTGAAGTTCCAAGGCAGCAGGTCGTCGAGGCGCGTCTGCGGGAACTTTTCGAGCACGATCTGAACCTTCGGCGCCGTTATCGGCGCACAGCCTTTGTCACCCTTGGATGACAATCGCGAGAAGGGAGAAACCTGAAATCTGGGCCAACAGTTCCGGCACAAACTATCTCACCTTTCAGGCCGCCCCTAAAAGTAGGGCAATTCCGACCCCTAAGGGCTTGATGTATAATTATTTCAGGTAAAAGTGGCAGCCCGTAGGGCTACATAACCCCTTCGTCATACTGTCTCGCGCCGTTGCAAAAAAGTATTTTTTAGCATATACTTGCGGCGTGGTTGGGCTTTACCTGTCCCAGTCGATTTCACTCTGTCCCACCATTTGTCCCACCATTTCTCATGCCGAGTGGTGGGACAAATGGCGGGACAGAAGTTTAGGCCTGCGAGGGCGGAAGGATGGGAAAACTGTCGGTCAAACGCGTCGCCGCAACCCGCAAGCCGGGGATGTATGGCGATGGCGACGGGCTCTACCTCCGGGTCGGTCCAACCGGCGCGAAATCCTGGATCCTGCGCACACTCGTGCACGGAAGGCGTCGGGAGTTGGGACTGGGCAGCCTCGCCTGGATGAGCCTCGCCGAAGCCCGGGAAGAGGCGCGGAAGTTGCGCACCGAGGCCCGGTCGGGCCGCGACCCGGACCTGCTGCGCAAACGCGAGGAACTGAGCTTCGAGGAGGCCGCCAAGCGCCATCACGCCTCGCTTGCTCGCACCCTCAAGAGCGACCGCCACGCGGAACTCTGGCTGCGTTCGCTCGAACTCTACGCCTTCCCGAAAATCGGAAAGCGCCCGATCCAATCCATCACCTCGGCCGATGTCCTCGCCATCCTGAACCCGATCTGGGCGAAGAAGCATGACACCGCGCGGCGGGTGAAGCAGCGCATCGCCGCGGTCTTCGACTGGGCGAAGGGGGCGGGGCACTATCCGCACGAGAACCCCGTCGCGGGGCTGAAGAAGGCGCTGCCCGCCGTGAAGCGGAAGGCCGAGCACATGGCGGCGATGCCCTGGCGCGAGTTGCCCGCCTTCATGGCGCAGCTTGCGGCGCGCGAAGCGGTCTCGGCCCGGTGTCTCGAATTCCTGATCCTGACCGCGCTGCGCAGCGGCGAGGTGCGGGGCGCGGAATGGTCCGAATTCGATCTGGAGGAGTCGGTCTGGCTGGTTCCGGATGCGCGGATGAAGCGCGGAGTGCCCCATCGCGTGCCGCTCTCGGCCGAAGCGCTGGCCGTGCTCGAGAAGGTCCGCGGCCTCGATCCTATGTGCGTCTTCCCCAGCCCGAAGCGGGGCAAGGACCACAGGGCACAGCCTCTCTCGGTCATGGCCTTCAAGCCGCTCCTGGGCCGCATGGGCGCGGACCGGTTCACGGTGCACGGCTTCCGCTCCACCTTCCGCGACTGGTGCAGCGAGAGCGCGCATGCGGATCGCGAGGTGGCCGAGGCGGCGCTATCGCACGCGACCGGCAACGAGGTCGAGCGGGCCTATGCGCGCTCCGATCTCTTCGACCGGCGCCGCGCGCTGATGGACGCCTGGGGACGCTTCGCGACCGGCAAGAGTGGCGAGGTCGTGGAGCTTGTCCGCTGATCCCGGTGCGCTTTCTCACTTCCCGGCCTTCTCCTGCGCGTCGATCTCGAAGGCCGCGCGTCCCCAGTCGTGCCAGACCTTCCGTGCGTGCTCGCCTTTCTCGCCTTCCAGCCGGTCCGCCATCCACAGGAGCGCGCCGAAGATCAGGGTGCGGTCGTCGCCGGTGATCTCGACGATCCCAGCCTTCTTCATCAGTCCGCCAAGCTCGATCAGTTGCCGCGTGCGTTTGCGCCGGTCCATTTGCCAGCCGCGCCGGTCATGTCGCGCCCGGGCCGCCTGAAGGCGGTTGGCTGCTGCCCGGTTTCGTTTCAGCGCGGCCAGTGTCGCCGCCATCCGGTGAAGCAGATCGCCGGGACTTGCCCCGAAACATCGCCGCCCCGCGTTTCGCCCAGGCCTCCCGTTTCGCCGCATCCGTCGTCTCGGCCAGCACGATCAGTGCGCCCGCCAGTTCCTCGAGCGCCAGCGCGTCGGCACCCGTGGCGATCACCAGCTCGCCCAGCTGCTGCACCTTGCGCGACTTCAGCTCTCGCGCCTTGTCCTCGAGCGCCTTCAGCTCCGCGTCGTAATCCCGTGGTTTGCGCATGTCGTCCTCCTCAAACCTTTGATGCGATGAGGATACAAGCACCTCGCGCGAAAGGCTCCGGGGTCGCCGGGACAGCGCGGGACCGCCCGGTCCCGCCCGAGAATTTTTCGAGGGAGGGCGCGCTTATACGTCGTTCCGACGTCGGGGTGCCCGTGGCACTGATCGCCCCATCATGGCGATCTATCACCTCCACATGAAGGTCATCGGGCGGTCCTCCGGCGCAAGTGCTGTCGCCGCCGCCGCCTACCGGTCGGCCTCGCGGCTCCGCGACGAGCGGATCGAGCGGGCCCACGACTTCACCGCCAAGCGCGGCGTCGTGCATTCCGAGGTGCTGTTGCCGGAGGGGGCGCCGGAGGCTCTGTCGGATCGCGAGCACCTCTGGAACGCGGTCGAGGCCTGCGAGCTCCGCCGCGACGCGCAGCTCGCGCGCGAGCTGGAGTTCGCCCTGCCGCGCGAGATGAGCGAGGCGCAGGCGATCGAGCTGGCGCGCGACTTCGTGCAGTCCGAATTCGTCGACCGGGGCATGATCGCCGATCTGAACGTGCACTGGGACCGGACCGATGACGGCAAGCCCAAACCCCATGCCCATGTCATGCTGACGATGCGGTCCGTGGGCGAGGAGGGCTTCGGCCCCAAGGTGCGGGAGTGGAACCGCACCGACCTGCTCGAGCGCTGGCGTGAACGCTGGGCGGAGTTCGCCAATGCGCGGCTCGCCGAGCTCGACATAGACGCGCGGATCGATCATCGGAGCTTCGAGGAAAAGGGCATCGCGCTGGAGCCGCAGGACAAGATCGGCGCGCCCGCGCAGCGGATTGTGCGCGCTGGCGACGAAGCCGACCGCGCCGCGATGCACCGGTCCATCGCGCGCGAGAACGGCACCCGGATCATCGCCGACCCAAGCCTCGCGCTCGACGCGATCACCCGGCAGCAGGCGACGTTCACCCGGCGTGACATGGCCGCCTTCGCGCATCGCCACAGCGACGGGCTGGGCCAGTTCGACGCGGTGCTGGGGGCCATGCGCCGCGCGCCGGACCTGGTCGCGCTGGGGCAGGACGCGCGGGGCGAGGACCGCTTCACGACCCGCGACATGCTGGAGGCCGAACAGCGCCTGCATCGCGCGGCCTTTACGATGGCGGATCGGGACCGTCATGGCATTGAAGCCCGCGACCGCGACGCCGCACTTGCCCGCGCCGGGGCGCGTGGTCTGATCCTCTCTACCGAGCAGGCCGAGGCACTGGCCCATGTCACCGACGGCCGCGACCTCGGGATCGTCATCGGCCATGCCGGGACGGGGAAGAGCGCGATGCTCGGGGTGGCGCGCGAGGCTTGGGAGGCGGCGGGGTATCGGGTCCGCGGAGCGGCGCTCTCCGGGATCGCGGCCGAGAACCTCGAGGGCGGATCGGGCATCGGGTCCCGCACCCTCGCGAGCCTGGAGCACGGCTGGGCGCAGGGGCGCGATGCGCTGACGTCGCGCGATATCCTCGTGATCGACGAGGCCGGGATGGTCGGCACGCGCCAGCTCGAGCGGGTCCTGTCGCAGGCGTCGGAGGCCGGGGCGAAGGTGGTGCTGGTCGGTGATCCGCAGCAGCTGCAGTCGATCGAGGCGGGGGCTGCCTTCCGGTCGCTCCACGACCGCCACGGTGGTGCGAGGATCGGCGAGGTCCGCCGCCAGCGTGAAGCGTGGCAACGCGAGGCCACGCGCGACCTTGCGACGGGCCGGACCGAGGCGGCGTTGGCGGCTTACGAGGCGAATGGCCATGTCCACACGGCGCCCACCCGCGCAGCTGCGCGCGAGGCCCTGATCGAGGGCTGGGACCGTGACCGGCAGGCCGTGCCCGACGCCAGCCGCATCATCCTGACCCATACGAACGACGAGGTTCGCGCGCTGAACCTGGCCGCGCGGGAGCGCATGCAGGAGGCGGGCGACCTTGGCGCGGAGGTCCGCCTGACCGTCGAGCGCGGCGCGCGGAGCTTCGCCAAAGGCGATCGCGTCATGTTCCTGCAGAACGACCGCGGTCTTGGCGTGAAGAACGGCACGCTGGGGACCATCGACGCGCTCGACCGCCAGGCGATTACCGTGCGCACCGATGACGGCCGCGCCGTCCGGTTCGATCTCAAGGACTACGACCGCATCGACCACGGCTATGCCGCCACGATCCACAAGGCGCAGGGCATGACGGTCGACCGCGCCCATGTGCTGGCGACGCCGGGGCTGGATGCCCATGCCAGCTACGTCGCCCTCTCGCGGCACCGCGACGGGGTGGAGCTGCACTACGCCCGCGACGACTTCGCCAGCCCCGAGCGACTGGCCCGCATCCTCGGCCGCGAGCGCGCCAAGGACATGGCGCTCGACCACGTCGGGGCGGACCCGGCGCAGGACTTCGCCGCGCGCCGGGGCATCGACTTCGGCCATCACGCGCCAGAGCCGCCAGATGTGCGCCCGCAGCCGGACGATCTCGCCGAGGCGCGCGAGGCGGCGCTGCGCCCGGCCCGCACCCGCGCGATGATCCGCCATGCCGAGGCCGTCCACGCGGTCTTCGACGCGCAGGCCCAGGGGGACAAAGCCAGCCCCGGACAGGTGCGCACCCTCAACCGCGCCCGCGACGCCTTCGAGGCGCTGCGCCCCCATGGCTGGCGCGACGCCGAGGCCGCCTATGTGAAGGACCCGACCCTCGCGCGGGATGCCGCCAAGGGGCAGACCAGCCGCGCGATCCGCGCCCTGCAGCTCGAGACCGAGCTACGTACCGACCCTCGCGCCCGTGCAAACCGCTTCGTGGAGCGCTGGCAGCAGCTCGACCGCCGGAGCGGCGCGCAATACCGCGCGGGCGATTACACGGGCTACCACGCCTCCCGCAAGGCGATGACCGACATGGCCCGCAGCCTGCACCGCGATCCGCAGCTGGAGTCCCTTCTTGCGAACCGCAAACGCGACCTTGGCATCTCCAGCGATATGGGGCGGCGACTCGGTCAGGAACTCGCCTTCCACCACGGGCTGGAACTCACCCGCAGCCGGGGCCTGGGTCTCTGACACCCGTCCCATCTGCCGCCGTCCGCGCGTCCTTGCGCTACGCCGCCCTGGACGGTCTTGCCCTCTCCTCCCGGCCCGGCCTGACTGGGTCAACACCCCTCACACGACCCCAGCAAGAGCCAGAACAGCCATGCCCGACCCCGACCGCATCATCCGCCTGCGCACCGTCCTCGCCCGGACCGGCCTGTCCCGCTCGACCCTCTACCGCAAGATCGCCGAGGGCACCTTCCCGACCCAGCTTCGCATCTCCATCCACGGCGCAGGCTGGCGCGAGTCCGAGATCGACCGCTGGGTCGCCGACCCGGTCGGGTGGCGACCGCAAAAAGAACAGGGGCAGGGATGAGGCTGAAAGTGTCGAACGGCTGCCGGGCGGCAAGCGTGGCTCCGGGACGTCGACCTTGATGATCGGCTGCGTTTACGCTATATACCGTCAGAATAACTGACATAGGTGCTGCCATGCAGATCGCGAATTTCACCGAAGCCGGACAGTTCGAGCCGCGCCGCATCGCCGCCACCCTACGCACCTCTGCCGAAGAGATCGCGATGACAGTGGGGCTGGGCAAGGATGCCTTGCAGCGTCGCACCCGGATCGGCTCGGACAAGACCCAACGTCGGCTACGGGAACTGGTCGAAATCCTGAACAAGGTCGAACCGCGCTTCGGCTCGGCGCTCATCGCCTATGCCTGGTATCGGTCGGAGCCTCTAGCCGGGTTCGACGGGCGCACCGCGATGCAGCTGGTGCAGGACGGCAAGGCGCAACAGGTGCTCGACTACATCGACGCGGTGGACGCGGGCGTCTTCGCCTGATGGCGCTGACCGGCGATGCCTTTCGCGGCCCGCTCTACCGCGCATTGAACCCCGTATATGCGCGCATGCCCCTGTCCGGGCGCGGAGCGGAACTCCACGGCGGCCGCTTCAACCCGAAGGGCACGCCCGCGCTCTATTCCGCGCTGGACCCGGTCACAGCGCTGCGCGAGGCCAATCAGGTCGGCAGCCTGCAGCCGACCATCCTCGTCTCCTACCGGGCCGATATCGCACCTGTGTTCGACACGCGGGAGGCCGCACAGCTCGCGGCCTACGGGATAAACAATGAGATGCTGGCCGATCCCGGCTGGCGCCTCGCCATGCTCGAGGGGCAGAGGGTGCCGACACAGGACTTCGCCAGTAACCTGATCGCCGCGGGCTATGCTGGTTTGCTTGTTCGAAGCTTCGCGAAGGGCGCGAGGGACGCTGACTTAAACCTGGTCCTTTGGAACTGGTGCAGCGAGCGGTGTTCGCTCGACGTGATCGATGATGAAGGGCGGCTGGATCGGATGTGACTTTTGCGGTTTGTGGTCCAGAACGTCCGCTTGAGGGAGAAGGTCCGGGGGTAATCCCCCCCGAAATTAAGGGGCTGCAAAAGTAGAATTTTCTCGGCAAGATGAACGAGGAGAATTCGAATGAAGACAAGCAGATACACTGAAGCTCAGATCATCGCGATTCTGCGGCAAGCCGAAGGCGGTGTGCCAGTTGCGCAGCTGTGCCGTGAGCATGGCATGAGCGATGCGTCTTTCTACAAATGGCGGGCCAAGTATGGGGGCATGGATGCATCGATGGTCAGCCAGAGCGAGCATTGTCCGCCATTGGTCCGAGGACAATGGCGAGCGCGATCGAGGACGAGAACCGCCGCCTGAAGCGGATGTATGCGGACCTGAGCATGCAGAACGATTTGCTGAAGGAAGCCCTTGGAAAAAAGTGACGGGGCCATCTCAGCGCCGCGAGATGGTCAAAACGGCGGTGGAACGACGGGGTGTCAGCATTGCACTGGCATGTCGGGCTTTCGGGGTCAGCGAGACCTGCTATCGCTATAGCCCGAAGCTCAAGGACGAGAATGAGGAGATCGCCGATCTGCTGACAGGGCTGACCGATGCCCGCAAGACCTGGGGGTTTGGCCTGTGTTTTCTGCATCTGCGCAACGTGAAGGGCCACCCGTGGAACCACAAGCGGGTCTATCGGATCTACTGTCAGCTGGAACTGAACCTGCGCATCAAGCCCCGAAAGCGGCTGAAACGGGAGAAGCCTGATGTCCTGGCGGTGCCAGACGCACCGAATGTGACCTGGTCCATGGATTTCATGGCCGACCGATTGGGCGATGGCCGTGCCTTTCGGCGGCTGAATGTGCTGGACGACTTCAACCGAGAAGGGCTGGGGATCGAGGTGGACTTCTCGTTGCCCGCAGAACGGGTCATCCGCAGCCTGAACCGCATCATCGAGTGGCGCGGAAAGCCCGGCACAATTCGGGTGGACAACGTCCTATGTCGGGAAAATCTGGCCGCTTAGGTCAGCAGGTCATGGGGCATCTGGTTCTCCGGATGCCCTGTTAAGGTTGCCCAGACGGGCTCTGCCGTCAAGAAATGATCTCTTCCATAGCAAACACAGGGTACGCGCGGCGGCGGCCCTCACCGTCCTTAATACGAGATCCCATATCCCAAGCAGAAGGCCCGAACATTATCTACGAGGTCAGCAAGCTGCCTCCACGGCTCATCAGAGAGAGGTCATTCCGCCTGGGCTCACCCCCTCGAAGAAGGGGCGATAGGGTTCACCGTGATTGACTACGGCGTGTACGGTGCGCGCCATCTTGGCTGCGATCGCGGTGTAGGCCTTGCGGCGTAGATGGGCGTTGTGTCGATCCTTTGAGATGTAACGTTCGAACTTGTCCCGGAAGCTGTTTGTCCGTTTCAGCACCGCGGTTTGTCCTGCCATCCAGAGCGTGCGGCGCAGCCGGGCATTGCCGTACTTTGAGATGCGGCTCTGACCTCGGAACATGCCGGACTGAACGGTGGCGAGGTCCATGCCACAGAACTTCAGGAACTGTCGGCGATGACGGAACCGGCGCAGGTCGCCAGCTTCGGCCAGGATGGTCATTGCGTTGATCGGGCCGACGCCGGGAATGGTGGTCAGCAACTGATAGTCGGGCAGGTCCGACAGCAACTCGACGGCCCGCGCCTCGATCGCATCGCGCTGCCGGATGAGGCCGCGCCCTTCAGCAAGAACAAGGCGGAACATGCGCACCGCGTCAGAATCCGCATGAACTGGCAAGCCGATCGAGTTGACTGCGGTGGCGTAAATATCTGAAAGCAATTGCTCTTTCGACACCTTTCGGCCAACGACATCCCAGGCATCGGCGATGAAGGCTTCGCGGCTCATGGCGGAGATCATGTGTGGCGATGGGTACTTCTCGAGGAATGCCAGGAACCAATCCGTCCGCGAGCTTCGGTGAAATCGTTCGGCCTCGGGAAAATACAGCGGCAGGTAGTGGGTGAGAATGCGGTGCCACAGCTCGGTCTTCGACCGAGAGACGATCTCGTGCGTCTTTGACAGCTCCTGGATGTCGACGGTCCCGACCACCATCGGATCATGAAAGAATTGCACGGCGCCGATCTCGAGCATGTGCAAAATGACCTGAGCGTCTTTCGGGTCATTCTTGTCCCAACTGTTGTGCAGGGCCTCCCGCGTGCGGGCTAGGCCGACCGAGGAGACCAACTTCAGCTCGAACCCGGTTCGCCCGAGATGGTGCGCCAACGTTCGGTGGTAGTTGCCGGTCGCTTCGAACCCTATCCGCACCGGCATGCCATAGCTGGCAAGGGTTGCGGACAGACGCTGGAAGTCGTCAAGCGTGTTCAGGATCGTCAATCGGCGACGGCGCTTTTTGCCAGGGACGCCGATCAGCACCTCATGGCGATGCTTGGAAATGTCGATGGCGACCAGCAAGGTCGAAGCGGTAGTATCGGTGGCGGTCATAGCCGGTCTCCTCAGCGGTGTGGTTCTGCAAAACCACTGTTGAGACCTGAGACCGGTTATGGCCACACGCTGCGCTATTTGAGGGCTGCGCGCGTGGCCATAACCTCTCGGCAGCGCTCTTTCCCGACGTGCTATGGCCCCGAATACATCAGCGAAACGCTCAGAATATGGGCTGAGAAGCAGGGCATCGCCATCCAGCACATCCAACCCGGGCAGCCGCAGCAGAACGCCTATGTCGAGCGCTACAACCGGACAGTTCGGCATGAATGGCTGGATCAATACATCATCGAAAGCATCGAGGAGGCTCAGGATCAAGCCACGCAATGGCTATGGACTTACAACAATGACCGCCCCAACATGGGTATCGGCGGCATAACACCCGCCATGAAACTGAAAATGGCCGCGTGAATTCTACTGATGCGCCCCGTTAAAAAGGGGGAGATTACCGGTCCTTGCGTTGGTGCGAGTAGGGATAGTCGCCTCCCTGACCATCTCTCTGACTGTGCGACGTCGCAAGGGACGAAGCGAACGTTGATAAACCATGGTTGCCCGTGTATCGGCGTTCCACAAAAGGGACTGGTGGCGCGTTCCTGAAAGAGTGTCCGCGCACAAGCTTGCGATTGACCCGCGCAACCGCTCGAATCGGATGTGCCTCTGACAACAAGACTTGGTGTACTCGTTACGCTGAGGTCAAAGACCGCTTTGCGTTGGGGTGTTCGGAGTTCCATTCCGTGTCTTCCCGACCCACCAAGCACCACCTCACAACCGAATCCGACTGATGGGATTTATGGTGGGACAGATCAACGGCGAAGCCGTTTTTCCGCTTAAGATCAATAACTTAAATGGAGGAAATGGCAGCCCGTAGGGGGCTGTATGAAATTCATGATTTCAATTGGTTATCCTAAAGTGGGACAGTTTTCCGTCCACCGAAATCATTGGGTTTTTTTCGGATTATTGTCCCACCGCTTTTTGGGCGGGCGGCGGCCTGTTGGGGCAAGTCGGCCCAAGCGAATCAGGGAGAATCCTTTGGGGGGATCGGGGACGTCTTACGGTTTTTGGGGTCAATCCGATGTTGTAGAGATTGCCCTCACATCCGGCATCGGGATGAACAGGCGGGTGGGGTTCAACGGGCCAGGTTGGGGCGCCACGCAGGCAGATCAGCCCGCATCTGTCAGGATCTTCGAATGGCATGGCGTCCGCCTTGGATGTTTCAGGGCTGTAGGCGTGGGTCCAGAGCAAAGCGTTCTTGGGTAATATCGTCATAGTCAGCCGCTGATTTTGTCGCATCGAAAATCAGGTTCCAGCTATGTCGCGACACGGCACTGGGGATCAGGATGAACCGGTGGTCCCTTATACCAATCTGCATTGATCAGAACTCTTGTGCCCAGTCGCGGGTTCCAATGGAGGTGATTGTGTCGGGCATGCTGACCAATTTGTTCCAAGCCTTGCAGCAATGATCTACGATGTCTTCATAGGTTT
>Ga0208623_100726_pt1 | contig 14214 bp, 11 predicted proteins | sample HotLakConsUCCL28_FD_184737 | JGI IMG/M metagenome (GOLD analysis project Ga0208623, IMG submission 184737) | Hypersaline microbial mat communities from Hot Lake, Washington, USA - Hot Lake Consortium UCC-L28 (SPAdes) (version 2) ...
TAATTCAGCCAGTTCGAGAGCCTTTATCTTAAATTCACGTGTGTATTTTTTTCTCTGTAACATATTTTATATTTAGTTAGATGCCAAGATACCTTAACTCACCGTCCAAAAAAATATAACAAGACCAGCCGTTCAGGTCGAGCCGGTCTCGGATTTAAAGATCGAGTCTTAATTCCACATAGGTACGATTGAGAGCAGAATGAGTTACCTCAAGCCCTTCAATAATAAATCTGTCTTAATTCCACATAGGTACGATTGAGAGCTTCAATAATAAATCTAACAGGAATTAAGACTATGAGTCTTAATTCCACATAGGTACGATTGAGAGATGCAAAAGAGTCTTAATGTCTTAATTCCACAGCCGGTCTTAATTCCACATAGGTACGATTGAGAGGCATGAGAGACGAGTTCCTGAAAGAGTCCGAGCTAGTCTTAATTCCACATAGGTACGATTGAGAGTATTAACCCAAGAATCATGGAATTATAATGAAAAAGTCTTAATTCCACATAGGTACGATTGAGAGTACGCTGAGGTTATGGATGGTGATGGTAATGCAGAATGTCTTAATTCCACATAGGTACGATTGAGAGGTGAAATATGAAACAAACTGATGAAGACTTTAACATGTCTTAATTCCACATAGGTACGATTGAGAGCTTAAAAAATTTGACTCTAAGAAAAAATGAACGTACGTCTTAATTCCACATAGGTACGATTGAGAGAACGATAACTCTAACAAAGGTAAATAAAATGAAAATGTCTTAATTCCACATAGGTACGATTGAGAGTTATTTAATAAACACGAAGACTATCGTCTTACTATGGTCTTAATTCCACATAGGTACGATTGAGAGGTGAAAAACCGAATCAAAAGAAGAATTCCGGCTGAAGTCTTAATTCCACATAGGTACGATTGAGAGTGAAGGAAGGCTGGACTAAGGTTGATGTAGGTAGAAAGTCTTAATTCCACATAGGTACGATTGAGAGCGTTCCGTCTGCGTTTCGTTGTGCCCCTGCAAGCGGTCTTAATTCCACATAGGTACGATTGAGAGTTGTAGAAAATGCAAAAAGGAGATCGGCATGAGAGAGTCTTAATTCCACATAGGTACGATTGAGAGATTTATTTATCATTCTACTATTGACAATGATTAATTGTCTTAATTCCACATAGGTACGATTGAGAGCGAAAAAGGTGATAGTCAAATTCGCCTTGCAGTAAAGTCTTAATTCCACATAGGTACGATTGAGAGGAAAAGGACAAGACCGGTAAGCCTGAGCGGTATTATGTCTTAATTCCACATAGGTACGATTGAGAGGGTTGTGCTGCAGGCCCTGAAAGACTTCAAAATAGGTCTTAATTCCACATAGGTACGATTGAGAGGCCGGAAAGCCGGAAATGCTATCTCTTGCTATACGGTCTTAATTCCACATAGGTACGATTGAGAGGGCTTGTCAAGAAAGGAACAAAGGGCGAGCAACGACGTCTTAATTCCACATAGGTACGATTGAGAGGGTCTGCATCCTAATGACCTGCAAAGCGTCTTAGGTGTCTTAATTCCACATAGGTACGATTGAGAGACCAAGCAGAAATGCACGGTTATTCTAAAAGGCTTAAGTCTTAATTCCACATAGGTACGATTGAGAGTTGATCGGTACGCTACCGATCGCGAAGATATAGCTGGTCTTAATTCCACATAGGTACGATTGAGAGTGGTAGAAGTTAGACCAAATGTTCCCGGAGAAATAGTGTCTTAATTCCACATAGGTACGATTGAGAGGTTGATTCAGCTGGGAAAGTGATAGGAGTAGCTTCAGTCTTAATTCCACATAGGTACGATTGAGAGTCGACTTCGGTCGGAAACCAGTAGCTATACATTATCGGTCTTAATTCCACATAGGTACGATTGAGAGAATGACTCCAGAGCAAGCGCTAGCATTGCTGAAGATGTCTTAATTCCACATAGGTACGATTGAGAGCAGGTACAGTTGTACAGGAATTGACAAGTAAAGTTGGTCTTAATTCCACATAGGTACGATTGAGAGGTGAAATGGAGGATGAAGCATGAGACCTACCATCCAGTCTTAATTCCACATAGGTACGATTGAGAGCAATTTTAGAAATATAATGGAAAAAACAACAATCGTGTCTTAATTCCACATAGGTACGATTGAGAGCGTACTTGGTATATATAGACCCAAATACAGTAATCCGTCTTAATTCCACATAGGTACGATTGAGAGTTAAGTAAACATTGACAAGACACTTTGAGGTAACAAGTCTTAATTCCACATAGGTACGATTGAGAGATGAAGTAAACAAACAAGAACTTGAAATTGAAGCATGTCTTAATTCCACATAGGTACGATTGAGAGAATATTGAAATTACTAAAGGATTTTTCATACTGCGGTCTTAATTCCACATAGGTACGATTGAGAGATCTATGCAGTTTATAACGATTGAGTGAAAGATTACGTCTTAATTCCACATAGGTACGATTGAGAGAAACGTGAATAGTAGTACGTGACTGTTTTTTCGGGTTGTCTTAATTCCACATAGGTACGATTGAGAGGTGTGCTATATATTAGCCGTCTAAAATGCAACGTAAGTCTTAATTCCACATAGGTACGATTGAGAGCTATCAGAAAAGAATCATACGAATACATAACCAAATTGTCTTAATTCCACATAGGTACGATTGAGAGACCGACGGGGCGAATCACACCCACTATCTTCTGCATGTCTTAATTCCACATAGGTACGATTGAGAGGTGAAATAGTTATCTCATATCTATGCAGTTTATAACGGTCTTAATTCCACATAGGTACGATTGAGAGGTTGGTTACTTGCTACATTCATTCACTGGTAACGTGTGTCTTAATTCCACATAGGTACGATTGAGAGGGTGGAATGTTATATCATGAGTGATAGCTTAAAAAAGTCTTAATTCCACATAGGTACGATTGAGAGTGTTCAGCTTTCCATAAAGAAACTGCTTTTTGAGTTTAATTACAATGGTTTTTATTTGAATCTGTAAATTGATTTCTGTCAATCAGTCCCCCGTTTAAAAATTACACCTGAAAATAGCGTGTAAAGTATTGCGAATTATATTGATATCGGTTGCATTACACTCACGGGTCTGACAGATATTGAAAACGGTCATCATAAGGTTTTAACCACAATTGTTTCAGATTTACGTGTTTCAGCCAACCCGTCAATACATTAAACGGAGAGGTTGGCAGACGGACTGCTTTCTATGTTTCAGATTCAGCGATTTTAGCTTCATTAATAAGAACCATCACATGAAGGATATTCATCAAATAAACTCCTGACACTTCTTCCACGGTATCAGAATCCGCTTTATTTGCAGGATGGGTATTATATGCTCCTCTCTTTTGATTGCGCAACAGAACCAATCTTTGTTTTGTGAATTCGATGGCCCATTCCAGGTTTTCAATCCTCTCAGCCAACCATCGGTGTAATATGTCGGCAATGGCTTCATAAAAGATGGATCCCCCTGATTTAGTGGGTATGTTGGTATCTGTAATCAATGTGTCAGCATAGAAACTACTTTCTATCCATCCTATTATCCGGCTGATTTCAGAAGTGTTATACACGATTTCAATGTGCCTGAGTTCATCAGGAAAAGGCAGATGGTTTTCTATAATATGTGTTTGCATGATGTTGGTCTTATGATTTACGCAATGTTTCCTTTGTTAGAAAGTGCTGTTGTTAATTGCACCATTTTTTTATCCGCACCTCCCAGAATAGATTTTGGAATAAGAGTGGTGTACCGTTTGTCCGCGTTGTAGTAACAGTCTATTTCAGCGCCATCCTGATCCGTTTTTAGTAAATAGGTATCAACGTAAGCGGCTTCAATCAATCCGGTGCACTGAATGTCAAACTGCTGACATAGGTGCATCATTTTTTGATGCATCATTGCCCTGAACGGTTCGGGTGGTGCCGGAATGTGCCGCTTATTCAAACTATCATTCATGGTAGCAGAAAGCATCCGAATGAGTTGTTCGTCACTATTTTTATGAATAGTTAAATCTTGCTTAAATCCTTTTTTAGAATACAGCACATCGGCTGATGCAGACCTGCTATTTAATTGTAAATGAATTCTTAAGCGGTACGGCAAATATTCAAAGTCAACAGTTATACCTGCATCTTTTGCCACTGATGATATACGATTAACCAATTGTTTTATAAAAGGAAAAAGTTGGAAAACTTCAGGGTCATCATCAAAAACCTCAATATTATCGATTAGTGGTACGCTTCTTTTCCTGCGCAGGAATTCAATTTGATGAACTACAATTCCTGACAATGCATTTAACTCTACCGGATTAAGGATAAAAAGCTGTTGGGATGCCCGCGTAATTGCCGTATAAGCCCATCTTAGATAGCTTTTTTTGCCTTTACCTGATGGATGATCAAAATCGGCAATGATGGTTTCCCATTCACCACCTTGAGCCTTGTGGCAAGTCATGGCATATCCATACCTGATATGCAACGCATTATAATAGGAGTCATCTCGTTTAAACCGGTCAAATTTGGTGGCCTTATTTCCTTGTTGATATCGGTTTTTGACTAAAACAAATAGGGCAACATGGAGTAGGTCCCTATCATTTGCATCGAGGGTATTAACAAGTAATTTTATAGTATGTCTTTGTTCAGGCTGATGAAGTAAAGAAATGGCGGCATCTCTGAAAATGAGTTCTACCCGAATATTCTTTTTATCTCTATAGTTAAACACAACTTCTTTTCGTTCTATTCTTGAGGAAACTTCATGTACCCGTACTAAGTCGCCATTGAGAAACAAGACTTCATTGCTGTAATTGTTTTGAGTGACCATAAGTAATTCATTTTCTTCAATTTCAGAACGCAGAAACCCAAGATATGATCGGATGTCGGTATTTACAGAATGTGCAGCCTTATTTGAATAACAAATCCAGGTTGCCGGGGGTATCTTCTTTTGGCGGATTATTCCTGCATACCATTCATAAAGCTCTTTTACAAGTAAATACTTCATTTGTTTTCCATCAGGAGTGATGCTAACGTGTTCAACTACAGGTTTTGAAAGCTCATTCCTCAAGGCTATAGAGGCTTCTAATAAAGAATTATCTTGTTGCTGTCTGAAAACTTCGGTTAATGTGCAAGAACGTGATGTGAGATTCCATTTAGTTTGCAAATAGCTTGCATGTAAAGCGGGGCTATCGTTCATATTAACAGGAGGGAGCTGAGCGGGATCGCCACAAAAAATTATTTTCCTGTTTGTGTTGGCCGGTTGCACAAAATCTATGATGTCAAAGAGCAGACGGCCACTTCCAAATTTGAGGGTTTCTCCATCAGCACATACATCCGAAATCATGGAGGCTTCATCTATAATGTAAACCGTGTTTTCAGCCTGCATGTTTTCCGCAAGAGTAAACCGAACTTCGAGGTTATCTTTATCTGACAATTCTTCATTATCAAATGTATAAATTGCCCGATGAATAGTACTACATGGCATACCTGTTTTTTCTGATAAAATTCTCGCAGCACGGCCGGTTGGAGCCATCAAAATACATTGCCTGTTCAATTGAACAGATAATTCTGCAATCCTTCCAAGAACTAATGATTTCCCGGTCCCGGCATACCCTTTGAGGATAAAGACCGATTCATTACCCGTTTTTAGAAATGTGGTGATTGAGTGTATGGCTTTTTTTTGTTCAGCCCCAGGTTCGAAAAAAGGATTCATAGCAGTATCAAAGTTTAAGTCTGTCGGGTTTTTTGGAGAATCGGAATGATCGTTTTTTGGATGATTTTTTGGTTCGTCCGCGTGCAGTTCCGGGACTATTTTTCAGATGAGAAAGCACCCCTTCTTTGCGCATTTGCACGGCAGCAGCTGTATTCCATTCACTCACCTGATTGGCGCGGTTAGATTGAAATACAATGATGCTGTCATATTTCACATTAATGATATCAAGCAGGCCATCGTACATAATGGTGATTTGGCTTTCGGTAAGGAATCCGGCAAATACGGAACGCTGACGGTGTTCTAACCATTTGCGCAGATATTTCATTACTTTCGCACATCTTGTTTTGTGAACATCATATACTACAATAACATGCATATCTTCACCACCATATCCTGAATGATACATATTCTTTATCTCCAAGTAAATGTTTGACTAATTTGTAGCCCTCAAGCCTTAGTAATCTCCGGTAGCTTACCGATCGGTTTAGCTCCCTGTGTTTTATAGTTGTACGCATACGGTGTTCAAAAGCCCGAATGACTTTCAGCCGCCCATCAGTGGTTAGCAGACATCCGTTTAAAGAGTCATCAAAATCTGAAGCTGTTATCTGTTTCTTATTCAATAAATTCATGATGAGGCCTTCTACCATAAATGGACGAAAGATTTCCGCAATATCCCATGCCAATGGAAAGCGTTGCCTGCCGGGTTGGTGCAAATAACCGACCAACGGATTCAATTGCGTGCGGTAGAGTTCACTTATAATGGAAGCATACAACATACTGTTTAAATACGAAATTAGCGCGTTAACGGGATTGTTTGGTGGATTATATATACGCTTTTCCATTTGAAACTCTGGCGTTAACCGTCTGTCAAGAAATTCATAATACACCCGCCGGATGCTGCCTTCTATGCCAAGCAGGGTATCAATGGTTCGGGCTTCATCAAGCATGGTTACATGCAGTTTCCAGTTTTCAAGCAGGTCTGAATAAATATTACTTCTTCGGGCTTCCCTTGCCATTCCGCTGTGCATATTATGGAAAGCTCCCCGTAAAAACTCCCGGGCAATGTCAATGCGCTTGTCTATATCAGCATAATGAAGAAACTGTTCCTGCTGTATTTTGCCATTTGGAATGGGTTCTCTTGGCCAATAGGTGCCGGTATATCCCCCAAAATAATTATAGGTATGAAGTGGAATATGTTTATCGGCAAGGAAATTGAGTATAGCGGTATTCAGCCGTATAGAGCTGTAAGCATGGAGGCTGTCAACTCGTTCTACTGGAATAAAACGCGGAGCGCCATTCCACCAGGCGTCTTCTTCGGCAAGTGGCCATTCCTCATTTAATTCGCGACCAATGCGTTCGCCGGGCAGGTCTTCTCTTTTGGGGTCTCCGTAAGGAAGAATTCCGATGGTGTTGTCTTGTCGTTTTAGAGTAACAGGCTGGAATAAATAAACAGGTGCTTTCATGTAAATTTAAAGTAGGGTTAAAGTTTTGAGAACGTGTTTCACGCGAAAACGCAGAACCTGCCCCTGCTTGCCACGGAGGTGCAAAGGTGATGTACGCAGAGGAGTTGTTAGCACTCGAGGCGCAAAAGTGTAATGAGGATTGTACATAGAATGAATGGTGGAGTTCATATTCTAACAGAAGCAAAATGGGTTGTACGCACAGTTGCGGCAGGTTGGTGAAGCCGGCTCTTTAGCTTGTGGTATTTTGGTTGATTCCAGCTCTCCAAGCAGCACGGAAACGGCACGTTCAAGTTTTATGGTGAAATCAGGGTCTTCGCTATCGGCACAGATGGCATACACCTCATTGTCATAAGGGGCATGATCCAGCCCAAAGGAATCGGCGAGTTGTTCGGCCTCTTTTGCAAAAGAAGGCAAATACCAAAGCTGTAACTCCGCATCCATTACGCCAAGTTCACTAAGTTCCTGTCGCAAAGCCCAAACCTGATAGAGGTGAGTTGGATGTGGTGGCCCGCTTTTAAACTCAATACCCAGTGCTTCCTCCGGAATCCAGGCATCTAACCGGGAACCGGAAGGAAGACGGGCTTCAAACATCCAGCCGCTGTCATCAATGGTGAGACCACGAATATGGTTTTTCAATGACTTGGCTGATTGTAACGTCTGAACCTCTTCAAAAATCTCTACATGGTTGGCCTTGAGCCATAAGCGGCGATTACAAAACAGGCCTTCAACAAGCAGGGAAGGAGGGATGTAATAAGGTTTCAGCAAAGCAGCCTCCGTGGTTTACGTTTGATTTTATGTTGAGCCGACCGGTTTTTGTACACCGTTACCACTACATTGATATCATCATGAGGGGTTACAGCTACAATGTTTTTCGCGCGACCAAGTGCATGGGGATCAACCCAGGGTGGGATGTCTTTGCCACGAAGGGTGTAAAAACGGAATCCCTGTCGATGAGTGCATTTACCATAATCGATGGCAAGCTGAATCTGATCGGTAGTTATGCCTCGTTGCGCTGAGCGCGTGACAGCATGATCGGTGAGTTTGAGTGAGTTTGTTGGTGTAGCCATGACGGCACCTCCTGAATGTTGGTTTGTGTTTTTGATTCGAACCAAAGTTCGGGAAGGAGGTCTTGTAATGCAGGAGATGTAATGTTACGGAGAGTTACGTTGAAGAGTTGAATTGTTGAACTGTTGAATTGTTGAATTGTTGAATCGTTGAATCGTTGAATTGTTGAATCGTTGAATTGTTGAATTGTTGAATCGTTGAATCGTTGAACTGATTTAGGGCCACACCGCTACCCTCCAGGGTAAACCGGGACAAGTTGAGCGGATTAATTGCTTTTCTATTTCGTACCACCCCGACACGTACGTTCAGCGCCTCTGGCGCGAACGGGCTCTTGTTGGCGTCCCCGCCAACTCATATCAAACCCTGTAATTGCACGCAGAGAGGCAAGGCTTAAGAGATGGAAGCAGTATTTGCATAAAAAAAATTCGTGCCCTCGTGGTTCAAACATTTCTCCGCTCATCCTGACGATGTAGGGGCTGGGCAAGTGTGTAAACAAAGAAATGAAACAAAGAACCAAACCAAAGGCGTCACACTGGGCGGAGTTCCGGATCGTAAGCTATTAACAATCAAAGAAGTAATCCGGAACGTAGTCGAAGTGCTCGTCGATTAACCACTTTACTAATTAAGATACCCAAAGTATCCTGTTCCTTTACAACCAATGGATTCGACTACGAAGCGTACAACCTACGATATCAACAAAAACTCCTTCACCGCTTCTCCGCTCATCCTGACGATGTAGGGGCTGGGCATGTGTTTAAACAAAGAAATGAAACAAAGAACCAAACCAAAGGCGTCACACTGAGCGGAGTTCCGGATCGTAAGTTATTAACAATCAAAGAAGTAATCCGGAACGTAGTCGAAGTGCTCGTCGATTAACCACCTTACTAATTAAAGTACCCAAAGTATCCTGTTCCTTTACAACCAATGGATTCGACTACGAAGCGTACAACCTACGATATCAACAAAAACTCCTTCACCGCTTCTCCGCTCATCCTGACGATGTAGGGGCTGGGCATGTGTTTAAACAAAGAAATGAAACAAAGAACCAAACCAAAGGCGTCCCCGCTAACTCATATCAAACCCTGTAATTACACGCAGAGGCGCAAAGGTTGAAATATGGATGCAGTATTTGTATAAAAAATTCGTGCCTTCGTGACCTTTTGGTTCAAACATTTCTCCGCCATGATGAGGTGGGGGTAACCTGCTCGTAACGGTTCGTAATGCTACGAGGCGGGTAATTGCAGAGCATAACGGTTAAGTTTGGGGTGTTCTGAAAAAAACTCTATAAATCATTTTTACAACATGGCTGAAATCCGGCAATCAGCCAGCTGGCTACTGCAAAACCTACTAAAAACTATTCAAACTACAGTCCAAAAACCCGGTATGTCGGGATAAAACCGCCTTGAGTGAAACCTTGGCGGTTTTTTATTTTATACATTCCAAAATGGTAGGAATCATACTTATTATTCAAGCCCCAGAATTTCGGCGTCAGATGGATGCAATCCCATTATTCTGCAGTTTTTAATTGGTACTGGTGACGAAATTGATTTTGTTAATAATTCTCCCTTTCCCTCAACACGTAAAAAGTGTTCACAAGTAAGAGTTGGAAGATTTGTTTCTAAAAATGAAGTGAGATTTTTTTTCAATTCAGAAAGCTCTTTTGAAAAGGATTTTTTTTGTGGGATACTGTTTTTAAACCAATAGCTACTTTTCATCCAAAGATCTTCTTTTTCAAAGTCACGGATAAATAGTTCTCTATCATCACTATCCAGTTTTTCAAGATTTCCAAGTTTGATAGTTCTGTAAAGTATATGATATGTATCAAGCAAGTCAGCATCTAAAATGACCTCTTTCCATGAATGAGATTTTTCAGCACCATGTCGTATCTTAACTACTATAAAGAATGCTAAAAGTGCCATTTGCCTGTCCGGAATTTGCAAACCATACTCCATACCGTTTATGTAGATACAGCTATCATGTCCATTTAAATGTACATGTAAATCTGAAACCGGATAATCGCCCATTGATAATAGTTTTTGATCGGCAATAGCTAACAATTCATCAAATGATTTCGAATAATCCACTTGTGTTTCCAGAAAAGACCTCAGCCGAATAAACGGGATATCGATCAAATCAATTTTGGCATCTTTTGCATCATGAGTGGATACAAAATCTCCTTTCATTGTTTTTAAATCCATAGGGTGGGATTCTTTTGTCGGGAAAAAGAAATCCCGGATTTTTTCGAAGGGATCAGAAACCAGGATATGAAACAGACGATCATCGCGGCGGCCAAATAATTGCATGGCCGACATCAGGTGGGAACTCATAGTTTTTCGTCCACCGGAAAGCAGGGCAAATACCCGACGGTTTTTATCTTTAGTGAGGTTATTAACCGTTTGCTGAATATTGGCAGCCATCAGCCGATCGTCAGATGAATTTCGAATATCATCTAATTCATTTCCCTCTTCATCGCACACGGCCTTTAATTCATGGATAGCAGGAATTTTTATTTGAAAAGGATCAACACCGACTTCATCACATAGTTTAATCCAGTTGCGCGACTCTCCGAATAAACGCTCCTTGATTATATTTACTCCGTGCGAAGTGGTAATGATTACAATTTCAGCAACCGGCCAAAGTCCTTTTTTATGAAGCGCATAAACGGCTTCGGTCAATACAGCAGGGGAGCTGCCAATTGTGGCGATGAGGGTGATGGGTTTAATTTCTTTCATTTTAGTTGATTATGGATTTCCTGAATAAGCCCTAAACCTTTCAAACTCAAACTTTCGTCTTACTTCCGTATCGCTTATGTGCTCTACAGAGCGTCGCGTGGTGCTGCAAATACAAAGATACCCGGCTTTTTGGAGCATGGGAAGCAGGGCATGACAAAAGGTATGTTCCCCCATAATGTGGATGGCAATCGGGTCAATTTTGCGAATATCAAGATAGTATTGTTCAGCTATCTGCAGGACATCATCCGTATTCGATTCAGGATCTATTTCTGGATGCGGCATATCTTGTATTTCGCCATAGGCATCTAATGCAGCTTTTGTTTGCTTTTCAGGCCAATGTGTGGAAGGGTGGTTGGAAAGGTTTAGGAGCATGTTTTTGAATTTAGTTTAAAACAGCTTTAGATAAAAAAATAAGGAATCAATTTAGTTTGAAGTTAATAGGTCGCAATTACAATTAGGTACGATTGAGAGTTAGTATAAAAACGCCACTCCGGCGTTAAAGCATTAAGTCATAATTCCACATAGGTACGATTGAGAGCACCATGGCTGAAGTTTGGGGAAGGTTCTAGTTATGGATCGTCATAATTCCACATAGGTACGATTGAGAGTAAACAAAAAAGACAAAGCAATGGCAGACAAAAAAATAGTCATAATTCCACATAGGTACGATTGAGAGACAAAACCATACTGGAATTACCTGTTATACGCTTACATAGTCATAATTCCACATAGGTACGATTGAGAGAGGTAAGGGATTTATTTGGGTGGCTAAAAAATGGGCTGGTCATAATTCCACATAGGTACGATTGAGAGACTGATGACCAATACAATGGTCTTGTCAGTCTATTTGGTGGGTCATAATTCCACATAGGTACGATTGAGAGCCTCGCAACTCAGGATAATCCCGAACTGGCGCAGCAGTCATAATTCCACATAGGTACGATTGAGAGAGGAGAAGGTTCAAGACATCTTTCTCCGTAGGCCTCGTCATAATTCCACATAGGTACGATTGAGAGTTATTTAATTAACTAATGGATGTTATGAAAGAGATAGAGTCATAATTCCACATAGGTACGATTGAGAGAGTCAATCTGATATGCCCCCTGTAACCTCGTTAATGTCATAATTCCACATAGGTACGATTGAGAGCATCTTAACGAATTGCACACTACATGCCGATTTGGGTCATAATTCCACATAGGTACGATTGAGAGACTGTACGAATATGCTTTAAAATCAGTTTAAACGCAATATTCTCGATAAAAATAGTAGTTTATTTCTGTCGCAATTAAGTTGATCACGAGCATATAAAGGTAGCTTCTGTATTATCTTGAATTTATAAAAAACAGTACAACGAGTCATCGACAGCCACAATGTGTACAAATAAATCACTTATTCACATAAAACTTTTAAAAATTCACGATTAAATACAAAGACCGACAGCATAGAATTATCACTTACGAGGTGGCTTTCTGAGCATTTTCCTATTTCCAGGTGTGCCCATAAGTTTCCACATACCTTTTGTTCTTCGTTCATGCTCTTCACTAAGAAGTTCCATTTCATGATCTTCAGGCCTTTCTTGCTGAACATCATTGAGTTCTGGCATGGCCTCCATTCCGTACATTACAGCAGCTTTAGTAACCCATTCTTTTATAGCTGCAGGTCTGTTAATTTTAAAAATAATGACTCTGTCGTAATCCGGCTTTATGATTTCAAGAATCCCTTGTTCCATTATATCTATTTGGTTATGATCAAGATACCCTGAAAAAACAGAGTTTTGTCTGTGCTCAAGCCATTCACGCATAAACTTCATTATTTTGTGGCATCTTTTCTCAGCCACATCATACGTTACTATTACAAACATATTGGAGTATTTTTTATTTTTTTGTTTAAAAAACATGTGTTACCACTCATGAACGTAAGGTTTGAAAGGTGTTTTATCTACAAGGTGATTTAAGAATTTATAAGCATCAGCACGGATTAGGCTTCTATAACTCACTTTCCTTTTAAAGTGATTACTATACATGGTGTCGTGTATTTTTCCGTTAAATGCCCTTACTACTTTTAGTTTGGGTTCTTTTTTGAGATAGATTCCATTTTCTGAAATTGAAAAATCTTCAGATATAATCATCTTTTTCCGGGTTAATGTTAGAAATAACGGATCTACAATTATGGGTTTAAACACTTCCGAAATATCATATACAAGAGGTTGCTGCGCCCTACCATATTGATGTAGCATTCCAAATCCTGCATCTAGAGGTGTTCGATTTATTTCTGATGCGATTTCGGCGTACAAAAGTGCGTTAAGAAATGAGTACAATGCATTGCCTGGGTTAGGTGCAGGTGCATATCTTCGTCCTTCAAGTTTCATTCCTTCAAGTGTAAGCCAATCTAAACATTCATAATAATTTCGACGAAAAGCTCCTTCAACACCCATAATTGCATTTAAACTATCAGCAAGTTTTAAAGATGCCATTAAGTCCGTGGAAAAATTGGCACTATTTGCAGGAAGTATTTTTCTTCGTTCATAATAACCCAGAAGTCGCTTCATATTTTTAAATGCGGTTTGTATAAGTATTTTACTCAGGCTTAACCTTTTTTTAGTTCTGCTTTGAAGCTTCACTTGCTCAAGTAGTATATCACCATGAGCCAACTGCTTCCTGGATGGAAATGAACCCACCCAATTACCATCCCAACTGTACTGATGCAAATAAATTTGTTTCTTTGAAAGGAACTCCAAAAAATTTGAATTAAATTCTACAGGTGCCATAATATGAATGTCTTGTACTCTTTCTACAGGAACATATTTTGGGACACGTTTCCACCAGAAATCCTCCTCTTCCAGTTCAAAAAAACCTCTAATATCTTCACCAATGGCTGCGGCGGGGGAAGTAAATGGTTTTTCTGTATCCCACTTCCAGTCAAAGAAAATATTTTTATCTTTTTGCATTATAGCACAAAGCATGGTGATGTAAACAGATTGTTTCATAGATTATTCAAATTTTTTTACGTTAATGGAATATGGTCAAGTCTTGATACCTAGCTTTTAATATTTAAATCTATCCTGATATCTATGAGTTAATCCCCCATTACCCAAACCAGCTCTTCCAAGTATCATGTGCGCGAGCTTTATGGTCCGGTTTAATATGAAAGGCTACAATAGTTGTTGCTTTTAGCATAACCGCGATATCATCCGCATAACCAATAATAGGA
>Ga0208623_100727_pt1 | contig 14206 bp, 9 predicted proteins | sample HotLakConsUCCL28_FD_184737 | JGI IMG/M metagenome (GOLD analysis project Ga0208623, IMG submission 184737) | Hypersaline microbial mat communities from Hot Lake, Washington, USA - Hot Lake Consortium UCC-L28 (SPAdes) (version 2) ...
GATCCCGGCTCTCCGCTCCACTCCGGCCGGGATGACAACCTCCGGCAGTCTTGCCCAATGAACTGTCGTCCCGGACCCCGCTCCGGGACCTCAGAAATCACGCTTTCACCAAGCATCATAGAAGCGCCAAACCCCGAGATCCCGGCTCTCCGCTCCGCTCCGGCCGGGATGACATCCCTGAATTGGCCCATCACCTTTCGCCTTTCGCCTTTCGCCTTGAACCTTGAACCTTGAACCTTGACCCTTGACCCTTGACCCTTGACCCTTGACCCTTGACCCTTGACCCTTGACCCTTGACCCTTGACCCTTGACCCTTGACCCTTGACCCTTGAACCTTGAACCTTGAACCTTGAACCTTGAACCTCGCCCCTCTCATTTCCCATCACCCCCCATTCACGCCTATCCTTCACAATTGTGATGTTGACAAACGTGAAGGACCCACCGATGAGCGAGCCGGAACTCGAAAACGAAACTGAAACGAATGCCACCATACTGCTGGTGGAGGATCACGATGACCTGGCCGCCAGCATTGGCGATTACCTCGAAGCGGCTGGTTACGCGATGGACTACGCAGCGGACGGGGCCATTGCCCTGAATCTGCTTGACGAGAATTCCTACGACATCATCATCCTGGACCTCATGCTGCCGAAAATCGACGGCATCCGGGTCTGCGAGCGCCTGCGCGAGCGCGGTGATGGGACGCCGGTCCTGATGCTGACCGCGCGCGACCAGGTCGAAGACAAGGTCAGCGGCTTCAACGCCGGTGCAGACGATTACCTGGTCAAGCCGTTTGCAATGGAGGAGCTCAGCGCCCGTCTCAGGGCCCTGATCCGCCGGGCGCGCGGCGAAATGGCCGATGGTGCTCTGCGCGTCGGCGATCTTGTGTTCGACCCACGCACCATGCGCGTCGAGCGCGAAGGCCAGCGTGTGGTGCTGTCGCCGACTTCGGCGAGGATTCTGAAAGTCCTGATGCGGGAATCCCCACGCCTGGTCAGCCGCGAACAGCTGGAGAACGAGCTGTGGGGCGACCTGCTGCCCGACTCCGACACCCTGCGCTCGCACATGTACAACCTGCGCAAGGGCATCGACCGTCCATTCGAAACCAAGCTGTTGCACACCGTGCAAGGAATGGGCTTCAAGCTGGCGACCCCGGATCAGGCTTGAGGCCTGACCCGGGCTCGACCCCGACGAAGCCCCACCTGTCATCCCGTCCCGATGTGTCATCCCGGGCTCGACCCGGGACCTCAGACCCTCGGTGCCCCAGGCCCAGCCGAAGCCCCCGACCCTGAGATCCCTGCGCTCCGGCCGGGATGACAACACGGTGGCATGTCAACACAGTCGCATCATTTCCCGGCCTGTTCATCTGTCATCCCGGGCTCGACCCGGGATCTCAGGCCCTCGGTGCCCCAGGCCCAGCCGAAGCCCCCGACCCTGAGATCCCGGCGCTCCGGCCGGGATGACAACACGGTGGCATGTCAACACGGTCGCATCATTTTCCAGCTTCTTTACCTGTCATCCCGGGCTTGACCCGGGACCTCAGACCCTCAGCGCCCCCACGGCCAGCGGAAGCCCCCGACCCTGAGATCCCGGCGCTCCGGCCGGGATGACAATGCGGTGGCATGGCATTTCAAGGCCCACGCTGTACCCGGAACCCGGAACCCGGAACCCGGAACCCGGAACCCGGAACCCGGAACCCGGAACCCGGAACCCGGAACCCGGAACCCGGAACCCTCAAACCTTCGTCACGCGGTTCATTTCGACCAGGCTGATCTTGCCGGACTTGACCTTGTTCAAGGCGGCTCGACGCAGATCGATAATGCCCTCAGCGGCAGCCTGGCGTTCCAGTTCGAGTGCCCCGCCACCCTTGAGGATAATTTCCTCCATCGCTTCGGAAATCGGCATGACCTGGAATACGCCGGTACGGCCCTTGTATCCGGCATTGCACTGGTCGCAGCCCTTGGCCTGGTAGATCTTCAGTCCATCGGCGATTTCTTCTTCCGTGAATCCGGCCTTGAGCAACGCGGGTTCGGGCACATCCTCCAGGGCCTTGCAGGTATGAAGGGTTCGGGCCAGTCGCTGTGCCAGGACGAGGTGGACGGTCGAAACGATGTTGTAGCTCGGCACGCCCATGTTGGTCAGTCGCGCAACCGATGCCGGAGCGTCGTTCGTATGCAGGGTCGACAGGACCAGGTGCCCGGTCTGGGCGGCCTTGATCGCGATCTCCGCCGTTTCGAGGTCGCGGATTTCCCCGACCATGATGATGTCCGGGTCCTGGCGAAGGAATGAACGCAGCGCGGCGGCAAAGGTCAGTCCTGCCTTGATGTTCTGTTGGACCTGATTGATCCCGTTCATCCGGATTTCGACCGGATCCTCGACCGTCGAGATGTTGGTGCCTTCCTTGTTCAGGATGCCCAGCGCGGTATACAGGCTCACGGTCTTTCCGGAGCCGGTCGGGCCGGTGACCAGGACCATGCCGTAGGGCTTGTTGATGGCGGCAAGATATTCTTCTTGCTGTTGGGGTTCGAAGCCGAGCTTCTCGGGGCCGAGAAACACGCCGGAAGAATCGAGAATACGCAGGACGATCTTCTCTCCCCACAGGGTCGGGCAGGTGGAAACACGAAAATCGAAGGCCTGGCCCTTGGCTACGTTGAGCTTGATGCGACCGTCCTGCGGAACCCGTCGTTCGGCGATATCAAGGTTGGACATGACCTTCAAACGAGCGGCTAGCCGCGGCGCCATCCGCTGCGGCGGCTTGATCTGGGTGATCAGGACGCCGTCAATGCGGAATCGGACGCGATACTCGTCTTCGTAGGGTTCGAAGTGGATATCGGATGCGTCCTTGCGAATCGCATCGATGAGGACCTTGTTGACGAAGCGAACGATCGGCGCATCGTCCGCGCCCGACAGATCATTTTCGTCCTTCCTGTCGTCTTCGGCCTGTTCGAACCTGAGATTATCGAGGTCGTCCTCTTCATCGGTCAGTTCGCTGAAGGCCTGGTTGGATCCGGCCTGAGCCCGATCGATCGCACCGTCGATCGCGTTGAACGGCGCGAGTACGGTTTCGACAAGGTGGCCGGTGGAGAACGAGATTTCGTCGATCCCTGATTTGTTGCCGGGGTCGGCGACGGCCACGAAGAGCCTCTTGCCGCGTTTGGCCAGGGGAATGATCAGGTGCTTGCGCTGCAGCTCTTCCTTGACGACATCGGCCGGTGCATGTTTCATGTCCATGGCCGCCAGATCGATCAGCGGCAAGCCGAAGTCTTCCGACGCGACATGGGCGAAGCCGACGGGATCGATCAGCTTCTCGCGAACGAGATGACTGGTAAAGGTGCGGCCTTTCTCGCTGGCCTTGGCCATCGCTTCGATGGCCTGTTCCTCGGCCATCAGACCCTGTTCGACCAGCTTTCGGCCGAGTGCCGGCAGTCGCTGGGTTGGCGTGGATTTGGCGTACATCGTCGCGATTTCCTTAGATTCGAAGCGTTTTCGCCATGCTAGCGCTATGAGAACGCATTTGCAAAGTGCATTTAACTAGCTGATAAAAAGACGCTTTCCGTGGTCAATTCAGCCACAGGTCGATAATCGGGTCGGCCCAGATCATCGCAATGAACCCGGCGGCGGCGAGGTAGGGACCGAACGCAATCGGGACGTCCTTCTTGTGTCTGAATGCAATCATCAGGCCAATTCCGACTACCGCCCCGACCAGCGAGGCCAGCAGAATGATCAACGGCAGCACCTGCCATCCGAGCCAGGCCCCCAATGCCGCCAGCAGCTTGAAGTCCCCGAAACCCATTCCTTCCTTACCGGTCAGCAAGCGAAATAGATGGAACACCAGCCAGAGCACGCCATAGCCGGCAATCGCGCCGATGACGGCATCCTCCAGGCTGGCGAACAGTCCGAGCCAGAGATTGAGCAGGAGGCCAAGCCAAAGTAAGGGCAGGGTAATCTGGTCAGGCAGGAGCTGATGGTCGAAATCGATGCCGGTGGCGACGATCAGCGCCCACGTCAGAACGAGCGCCGCAGCGCCCTGGGCCGTCGGGCCGAAATGCCAGATCACGATCGCCGAAAGCACGCCGGTCGCCAATTCGACCAGCGGGTAGCGCCAGGAGATCGGAGTACCGCATTGCCGACAACGCGCCCGCAGAATCAGCCAGCTCACGACGGGAATATTGTCGTACCAGGCGATGGTGTTGTTGCACTTGGGGCAGCGCGACCGATCCGCCACCAGGCCCGGCGGCGTGGCTGGATCTTCTGTATTCTCGATCCCGAGCAGCTCCCGACACTGACAGCGCCAGTCCTGAAACAGCCGTGGCGGCAGCCGGAGAATCACGACGTTCAGGAACGAACCGATCAACAGCCCGAAAACAAAAACGGCGGCCGCGAGGACCGCCGGATGCAGGATATTTAGAAATTCAATCAAAATCAGCCCTTTAATTCAAAATCCTCGATTCCAGGTGTCAACCTAGATCTCATGCCCACCCCCTCAAATGTCATCCCGAATCAGGATCTGTCATCCCGAACGAGGAACCTGTCATCCCGAATCAGGAAACTGTCATCCCGAACGAGGCCTGTCATCCCGAACGAGGAAACTGTCATCCCGGGCTTGACCCGGGATCTCCAACCTTCAACACCCACCCAGCCTCAACAGAGCCCCAAGCTCTGAGATCCCGGTTCTCCGCTCCGCTACGACCGGGATGACAGGCAGATGCCTGGTATCCCGGATTCGAACCGGGATCCTCATGTGACGCTCCGCGTCATCCCGGGCTTGACCCGGGATCTCCAACCTTAAACACCCACCCAGCCTCAACAGAGCCCCAAGCTCTGAGATCCCGGTTCTCCGCTCCGCTACGACCGGGATGACAGGCAGATGCCTGGTATCCCGGATTCGAACCGGTCGTCGATTTTCGCAAACGCCGTCCAACGCCCCCCCAATGTCATCCCGGGCTTGACCCGGGATCTTTTCTTGACCCTTGAACCTTGCTCCTTGAACCTATTCCTCACCCAACAACCTCCGCCATCCTGAAGATCGGCAAGTACATCGCCACGACCATCCCCCCGACCAGCACGCCGACGATCACGATGATGATCGGCTCGAGCAGGCTGGACAACGCATCGACGGTGTTGTTCACCTCCTCCTCGTAGACGGTGGCGACCTTCTGCAGCATCTCATCGAGGGCACCCGACTCCTCCCCGATCGACGTCATCTGGATCAGCATCGGCGGAAACAGTCCTGTCTGCTGCATCGCAAGCTGCAGTTGATGACCGGTCGCGACATCTTCGCGGACCTTCAGGACCGCTTCCTGGTAGACGATGTTGCCCGTCGCGCCGGCAACGGTTTTCAGTGCGTCGACCAGAGGCACGCCGGCGGCGAAGGTCGTGGCCAGGGTGCTGGAAAACCGGGCCAGGGCCGACTTTTCGAGCACGGGGCCGATAACCGGAAGTTTGAGCGATACCCGGTCGAGGAGGTGAGCAAAGGGTTTGCTGCGCTTCTTGAGCTGGATCAACCCGACGATCGCGGCGATCAAACCGATCACCAGCAGCCAGCCCTGGCTCTGGACGAAGTGCGAAAGGTCGACCACGAAGCGCGTGAACGCGGGCAGGTCGGCCCCGAACCCACGGAACATGTCCTCGAACTGGGGAATCACGACCACCAGCAGCAGTGTCGTGACGCCAATGGCCACCGCGATGACGGCGGCCGGGTAGAACAGGGCCTTCTTGATCTTGCCCTTGATCGATTCGATCCGTTCCTTGTAGCTGGCGATCGAATCGAGGACCTGGTCCAGCACACCGGCCGACTCACCGGCTTCTACGAGGCTGACGTACAGCTCATCGAAGTAGACCGGGTGCTTGCTCAGCGCTTCTCCCAGCGTCTTGCCGGCTTCGACGTCCTTGCGCAGGCCGTCGACCAGTTTCTTCATGCGCGGATTCTCCGCCGCCTGGGAAATGATCGTGAACGCTGAAACCAGCGGTATGCCAGAGGTCAGCATGGTCGCGAGCTGACGGGAGAACGTCGCGATGTCGCGCGCCTTGATCCGTTTCCCCGATCCGCTGCCAAACAGGGCCGCCGGCTTCTTCCTCACTCGAGTCGGGACGATGCCCTGCTGACGCAGCTCTGCCTTGATGATGGAGTCCGTGCGCCCCATCCGTTCCCCCTTGAGCACCTTCCCCCGCTTGTCCTTGCCGGTCCACTGGAATGTGGTCAATTCTTCCTTGGTGACTGCCATGCTTCAATGCTCCTGGGGACAACAACTGTGTGCAAACACGCTCGGGACGCTTTCCCGCCCGATTGTCGACTTTTTCTTGCGTATTTTCAAGCGCCTGCGGCTAGCAGTTTAGTCCATTTGCAAGGCGCATCGTGACAGCTCCGTCACGCTGCGGGCCTCGCCTTGCCTCATTCCGAAGTGCTTTCGAGTGGCTCCACTGCCGATTCAAGCTGCTCGGCGACCGAACCATGGCCGTCGTCACGGAGGCTGCGCAACAGTCCGGCGATGTCCTCGTGGTCCTCGCCCATCAATCGAATGGCCTGGCGGAAGGCCCGCAGCGCAAACGCCTCGTCATTGAAGGTCTCAAGCCCCAGATAACCGAAGCGTGTATGAATCAGCGGCGAGACGCCGCGCCGCTCGAGCAGAATCTCGTGGGCCCCCGTCAGAAGGTCCCGGGGGACCGGGTCGCCGGCGAACCGGCGTCGAATCAGACTGTCGATTGATGCCAGGAAGGGACCGTTGACCGGGCGAGTCGCGAGCTTTTCCAGAAAGATCGACTGCCATTCCGGGTCAGGGTCCTCGCCGAGCTGAACCGCCGAGACAATCAGCGCCTGCGCCGCGATCGGGCTGCTTCGTTCCATTCGCGCGACGCGCTGGAATTCGTTCTCGGCAAAACTGAAGAATGGGGAGTTGGGTGATCCGTCGGACATATCCAGGTAGATCTCTCCGAGGTCGAGGCCCGCACGCTCCGAAGCCGGATTGAGCCCGCGGTGGTACATCGCCAGATTGAGCGGCTCGCCCCAGGTCGCCGCGCGAATTGCCGTCAGCAGCGCCAGACCGACGATCAGCGCGATGGACAAGGCCGGCAAGGGCAAGCGCAATCGTTCAGCCGGCAGTAGACGAGCCAGCGCGGCGATGGTGAGGATGACAGGGAACACGGCAAAGTAGTTGCGGTGCTCGAACGCCATCTCCAGCGGCACGATGTTGCTGGTCAGCAGGTGCGCGGAGAAGAACCAGAGGATGCCGAGCGTGGCGAGGGGTGCGACTCGGCGTAAGAGCCATGCGCCGGCAGCAAGGGCTGTCAGCATCAGGCCGCCGAGAAGCGTCGTGATCGGGGTCAACCAACCACTCGAAGGCACGAGGCCATCGTAGTAGAACATCAACCGGTCCGGGATCGGCACGACGATCCAGCTCAGGTACATGGGCAGGACCCGCAGCTGGGTCAGGAGGCGTTCGATCCAGTTGAAGTCTCGAGTCAAGTAAGCATCCGGACGGATGTAGTGCGGCACGGCGACTAGGATGAAGACCAGCAGTGCAGCGCCCGCGCCGAATCCGAACAGCCATCTCAGGAGCATCGAATCTCGTTGCTCGCGTGCCCGGAAGCCGAGCAGGGCTATTTCGAGGCCCAGGGCGAAGACCGGAACCAGCAAACCGGTCTCCTTGGCCAGCAACGCGAGCCCTCCGAGCAAGCCCGCACCGGCAAGCCATGGCCATCCCCCAGGTCGCCCCTCTAGCTGCAGACACCGTCCGCGCAGGTAGGCGAGCAGGGCAAGCAGCGTAAAGGTCACGGCCAGAATTTCCATGCGCTGAACCGCGTAGAGAACCGTCGAGACCTGGAGCGGATGCACGGCCCACGCGAAGCCAAGGCCGACCGCGGCCCAGGCTGGCCACGGTAACGAGGCCGGGCGTTCGCCTTGCAAGAGCAGCAGTCGCCGCGCCAGCAACAAGATCAGAAAGGCATTGATCAGGTGCAGGACCAGGTTCGTCAGCTTGAACCCGGTGGCGTCATTGCCCCAGAAGTACCAGTCAAGCCCCAGGCTCAGGGTTGAGAGCGGGCGGCCCCACAGTCCACCGTAGGCGCTCGCGGTAGCTTTCAGGCTTTCGGCGTTAAGCGATTCGATCTGCGCGGCTGGACGGTCCAGGATATTGCTCTGGTCGTCGAAGATGAAATCGCCGCTCAGGCCGGGTGAATAAACGGCGATAACAATCGCGGCCAGGAGCAGGCCGAGCGAAAGCCTCACTGCGCCCGATCTTGCATTTGGGGAATGGGTCAAGGGGCTTTTTCCTCGTGGTCGGCCACTTCAAGGCGGTTGGCCAGGGAACGGCTGAATTCGTCGTAGCCCCTGGATTGCAGCCCTTCGAGCATGCGTCGATCCCAGTTCTCGTCGTTCGCCACCGTCGATGCTGCCACCAGAATGTGCTCCGCCAGGCTCACGTCCTCCAGCGCCTCCAGCGCATGCAGCGAGAATTCGAAGAAGACGGCCGGGTGCATGCCTGGCTTGTTCAGCAGCGCGATACCGGCATCCATCAGTCGATCCGGATCAATAGGAAGCCCGCGGCCGTGAAGTTCCAGTAGCGTGCGTACCGCCGTGATCTGCTGCGGCCCTCTCGGTTGCTCTTCGACTTTCTTGATCAATCGATCCCACCACCCGGGCTCGACCTCCGATCCGGCCATCGCATGCATGGCAATGAGGGCCTGCTCGGGCAGGGGAGAAGCGCCGGGGACCTCGGCCGATCGTTCGAAGGCGCCACGGGCAAAGCCAAAAAATGGCGAGTTCGGGTTCTGGTCGGACATCCGCCGATAAATCACCGCCACGTCGTAATGGGCTCGTTCCGACTGCGGATTCTTGTTGCTCAGGTCCATAGCCAGAGTCAGCGGTTCCCCCCAAATGCTGGCCTGAATGAACGTTATCGACCCCATGCCCAGGATTCCAGCTGCAAGAACCACTCGCGCCACGGATTCGCTCACCACGCCGCGTAGCTGAGAAAGGCCCGCTATTCCCGCCAACAGAATGCCGAAGATCGCGAAGTAATTTCGATGTTCGAAAACCAGCTCCAGTGGATAAATGTTGCTGGTCAGGAAATGCGAGGCGAAGAACAGAAGAATGCCCAGTGCCGCCAGGGGTGCGTGCTTGCGAAGAGCAGCTGCGGCCAAGGCCAGCAGCGCCAGCAGGATCGCGCCAACCAGGGTCGACATCGGCCGGATCAACGAGCTGGAGGGCTCGTAGGCGTCGTAGTAGAACAGATAGCGCTGCGGGTCGGGCCAGACGATCCACCCGAGGTACAGCGGCAGCACCCGGAGCTGGGTCAGCAGTCGCTCCTGCCAGGTGAAGTCTCTTGAGCCGTAGGCATCCACGCCGATGACCGACGGCACCAGGACGAAGATATACACGGCCAGCGCACAGGTCCCGGCGAACGCGAAACCCCAGCGAAGAGTGAGGCGGGTTGTGCGGTTTCTGGCTTCAAAGCGCAGCAGCGTGAGCTCCAGGCAAAACGTGAATACCGGAGCCAACAGACCGGTTTCCTTGCATAGAACGGCAAGCAGGGCCGTAACACCCGCGCCAGCCAGCCAAAGCCATCCACCGGCGATCCCCGCGATCTGGAGTTGGCGGCCGCGCCAGTAGGCCAGAAGGCTCAGAAGGATGAAGGTCAGCGCCATGATTTCCATGCGCTGGACCGTGTACAGCACGGTGGATACCTGGAGGGGATGGATAGCCCAGGCTAGAGCAAGCGCGATTCCAGCGAACCTTATCCAGCCTTGGGAGGCGGGGTTCGTATCGTCGGCCGCCAGAAGCCGGCTAGCCAGCAGACCGATCAGCAGCGCATTCAGACCGTGAAGAACGACGTTCGTGAGCTTGAAAGAGAAGGGCTCTAGTCCGGAAAAATAGTGGTTGAGCCCAAAGCTAAGCATGGCCAGAGGCCGCCCGCCAGGTGAATGCATGAAGCCTTGCCAGAGTTCAACCAATTGCACCCAGCCGAAGTCGTCCAGATGTACGACCGGATTTTTGGCGATGACCGGCATGTCGTCGAAGATGAAGGCGCCGGACAAACCCGGCCAATAGACCACACCGATAACAGCGAGGATTAAAACCGCACCAGAGGCTGCTGCAGCGGGGAATTGACGGCCTGCTTCTGCCTGGTTCTGATTATGTCTCATCAATTGACCGTGTTTTGGTTTCCATGCTGTACAGAAAGGCGATGACCGTGCGTTACACCAGGGTGAGCGGGCAACGAGCTGTGCAAAATGTTACTCGGTGGATGACGAAACAGTTCTTCCATTTACAAGCATGTGAATTAATCATTCTCAATGTTCCTGGTGCCTTGGAGGTCTCAGTCCTTTTCGCGGATCCGCGATTAGATTATCTCGGCTCGAACTTCATGGATAGCCGAGCACATTAGTCCAATATTTCCGCAATTCGCGTATACCCGCCCTCAACTAGCTCCTTCTTCCAGCCCGAAATCTGATCCTCGCTTGCTAATCCTAAGCGCCGGGCTTCCTGAAATGCCTGGGCTGCCATCAATTCATCATCCAAGATGCTCAAGGCATAAAACCCGAAGTTGGCAAGCAGTATTGGATTGACATGTGCTCGTGTCGAAAGGGTCTCGAATACCTCGCGTAAACGATCATCGGAGATTTCGAAGCCCTGGAGACGGTTTTCCAGTAGTTTTTGAACCGCCCAAGTCTCCTGGGCACCGATCGGACGCTTGCGAAGCTTGTCCAAAAGGCTCTCCCACCAGTCATCATCCACCTCGCTCTGGCTGATTACGGCAAGAATGATGAGCGCCTGCTCGGGTAAAGGGGACGCATTATCAATTCGACTGGCTTTCTCCAAGCGCAGAATAGCGGAATCAAAAAACAGTGAATCAGGACTGTAGTTTGAAAATGAGCCATACATTACGCCCAGCTCTGTTTGAGCGCGCTCGGAGTGCTTGTTGATCGCTGCGTGATGCATCGCCAGATTGAATGGCTCGCCCCAGGTCGAGGCTCGAATCGCCGTCAGCGAGCTCAGTCCCAAGATGACAACGACCCCGAGGGCAGCTCCCAGGTTTGAGGCGGGAGTGAATTGAGTCATTACGGCGTGGGCGATTGAATAAACCGCCAAAAGAACTCCGAGAAGCGCGAAATAATTTCGGTGCTCGAAGGCCAGCTCGAGTGGAACGATGTTGCTGGTTAGAAAATGCGCAGCGAAAAACAGAACGATACCGAAGCTGACAAGCGGCAGGGCTCTTCGGAGCAGGAGGGCAGCGCTCAGCAAGACCGAGATAAGCAGTGCTCCTCCCATCGTGGTCAGCGGCTCGAAAAGCCCTGTCGAGTGCTGAATATGGTCGTAGTAGAACGTCATCGAATCGGGATTCGGGAGCACGATCATGCCGAGGTAAACCGGCAGTGCCCGGAATTGGGTTAGGAGGCGCTCGCCGAGCGTGAATGCACGTCTGGTGTAGGCTGTCTCGCCGAGGTAGTGCGGAAGAACGACGGCGATAAAGAAAAGTCCTGCCAGAGCGAAAGCCAGAATGTAGCCCAGCCGGATCAAACTGCGGGTTTTTTTGTCCTGCGCCGCGAATCTAAATACGGCCCATTCCAGGCAGAGGGCATACAGCGGAAACAACAGCGCAGTTTCCTTGCTCGAAAGGCCAAGCATTGCCACGAGCGATCCGCCGGTGATGCGCTTCCAGCCGCCCTGCGCCGAATTCAACTGTTGGCGACGCCCTTGGGCATAGAGGATCAGGCCGGCTAGGGTAAAGGACAGTGCCAGCATCTCCATCCGCTGAACGACGTACAGTACGGTGGAGACCTGGAGCGGATGGACGGCCCAGGCCAGCGCCAGGCCAGCCGCCACCCAAAACGTGGGCTCTGAGCGCGATTTGCCGAGCAAAGACGGAGGTAGGATCGATAGGAGCTTGAACAGCAGCAGCGCGTTGAGCAGATGGAGCGCCAGATTCACCTTCTTGAAACAGCGTGCGTCCAGGCCGCAAGCGAGATGATTGAGGCCGAAGCTAAGGGTCGCCAGCGGCCGCCCAAATGGTCCTCCATCGTAAGCTGCTGTGCTGCGGGCGAGTTGTTCGGTGCTCAGCTGCTTGACATGAATACTGCTCTTCTGAACAATATTCGGTAGGTCGTCGAAGATGAAATCGCCCGATAGTCCAGGCCAATAGACGACGGTAACGACACTGATGAACAGGAGCCCGAGGAGGGCGCGATGCGGGCGAGCGGATTCCGAGGCGAGCTCGCTAAGAATTCGCACGTCTGTATCTGGTTGATGGAATTAGATTGGGATGGTTCCGAGCGTAGCGCGGCTATTCGGCGCAGCCGTCTGGACGGTACTGTGCAGGGATACCGGCGACCTGACAGGCCCACCGGTCATCCGACGTGCGGTCGAGTGTGATTGTCGCGCCTCGAATTCTCGGATGGCCCTGGAGAGTGCATGTGATTTCGCCCACGGCACCCGGCACCATGGTGATCTGCGAGCAGCGAGTGGTCGATGATTGAAGTCCGATGTCGTCGACATCGAAAGTGGTCAGGCTGCGGGCGACGACTTCTGATTCAAAGGCTGCGCGACCGCTGGTGATGTCGGACAGACCTGTATTCACTTGGGAACGGATCGTGTAGTTCTGAAAGGCGGGGAAGGCAATTGCCGCGAGTATGGCGATGATAGCCACCACAATCATCAGTTCGATTAAAGTGAACCCGTTTTCTTCATCATTGATCCGCGTCATCTGTTAGCCTCCCAAAAAAGCACGGGGCACCGGCGGCACCCCGTGATCATGTTCACTGGCTATCACATCAAGTCAGACGCGACTCGCAACTTAAGGAACGCAACCGTCCGGTCGCCAGTCGTCTCCGACGCTCGAATTGCATGTCCAAGCTCCGCCGGAGTCTCGGTTTAACGTAATAGTTTCCTCGTCGATACGCGGATTGCCCGACAGCTCGCACTCGATAGAACCGACGCCGTCGGCATCGGCGGCGGTCAGTGTGATTGCGCATCGCGTGGTGGTTGATTGAAGGCCGATATCATCAAGATCGTTGATCGTGACTCCACGGTTTACGAACTCTTCAAATGCCGTTACACCCCCTCGGATGTCCGACAAACCGGCAGCGGCTTGCGAACGTGCGGTGTAGTTCTGGAAAGCCGGGATGGCGATGGCCGCCAGAATGGCGATGATGGCGACAACGATCATCAATTCGATGAGCGTGAAGCCTTGGTTTTTGCGGATGTTACTCATTTTCTAGCTCCTTTGCAGTGTTAATTCAATGTTCCTGAGGTCAAGAGAAGGGAATTCGTCCCACCCATCGATAATTATGCATTTTGTGTGCCAAATCAAAGCTAGAGTGCCTAGACTCGGCCGAAATGCGAAGCCTGATTGTGACACGATTTGCGAATTATTGGGCCGCAATCTTTAGAAAGACGGGATTAAGTGACGTTTTTCGTCAGAGGTGACAAAAATTGTCACTTTCCCTTTGGGCATCAGCCACGCGTTAACCGGAGGCGAACGCCGCCGCCGAGATCCAGCTCGATATCCCAGCCAGAGCGCTCGGCACCTAGACAACCAAGATCGATCCAGGTCGAGGGATCTGGTGTGATTGACTTCCGTTCACTGGAAACTGCCGACAACTTGCGCTTCCAGTTGGCAAACGAGCTCAGCGCAATCCGCTTGCGCTTGCAAAAAGCCACTTGGCTCAGGCCGCTGCCGGATTGTTCGTCGATCAGCTCCTGCCACTGGCCAGCGGTGCGAGGGGTGCGGGTCGTTAGGGAAATGATCTGCTCCTGGTTGAGTTCGGCAGCAGATTACCCAGCCAAATCGGTTTGCGGAAGAACGGTCTAGAATGACCGCTTTCAACTGCCCGAGCGTCTGGCCTACGCGGAACATGTCAACCTGTTTCGGACACTTATTCCGAAGTTAATGTGGCTCGTCAGCAGAATCTGTGGGTGAATTTGGGCTCGGGTAGAGCGCCAAGCGTATGATACAAGGCGATTTCGGCGCCACGGAAGGTCCGAAATCCGAAGGATTTTCTGGCGGTCAGTTTTGCCTTGGCGTTGAAACCCTCCACCACGCCGCTCGAAAGCTGCCCCTTGGCTCGGAACCAGTTGAGCAAGAGCGTTCGATGTTTGCGCAACATTCTGGCCACTCTTTTCATCGGTTCGATCTGCGAACGCATGGTCTTTGTGCACCAGCGGTCCAGAAACCATCCTGCCCAGTAGGGCGAGACGTAGCCCCAGAAGAGCTGA
>Ga0208623_100758_pt1 | contig 13385 bp, 11 predicted proteins | sample HotLakConsUCCL28_FD_184737 | JGI IMG/M metagenome (GOLD analysis project Ga0208623, IMG submission 184737) | Hypersaline microbial mat communities from Hot Lake, Washington, USA - Hot Lake Consortium UCC-L28 (SPAdes) (version 2) ...
TTATTGGCCTGTGCGGCCCTCAATCGCATGACCCACCTGGGAATGCCGGATAGCTATGTCTTGAATCCTTAAACTTGCCTCCTATGGAGGCAACCAGTAGACCAGAATGTATTCATGCAACAAAGCCCACTGCCGCAGAGCTTTTCTATTGATTTTTAGTTATGTGTAGTTGGCCACCTTACTGTTCTAAGTAGGGGATCTCGCCTTACGTGGATACCCGGGTACGGAAAGAGTAAGACGGGTAAAGATTGCACCAAAACTGCACTTTTCTTTGATAACCTTTTGAAGCTTCTGAACTACAGGTGCAACTCAGCAAAAGGTCAAAATGCAGGACCAGCCAATATCCACCAGCGCGAATCCTAAAAGGCCGGTGTTACGAAACCGTCCAGAATTTGACGATAATAATGATTCTAAAAAAGTTGAGGTATTCCTGCTCCCATCGCTTTTTACGCTCGGTCATTCTGTTTGTAATTGCGATCTCACTCAGTATCGCCACAGCCCAACCCAGTGCGGCTCAGTTTGCCTTACCTTCAGCGGGCGGCTCTGGCAGTATCACCGTCCCCCCTCCGGAGGTGATTCGTTTTGGCAGCATGGAGACCATCTCCGTCGAATCGCCGCTGAGCAATCGTGACCTCTTCACCATTGCCTCCCCGACGGTCCACGATCGCAATCCTACGGCCCTGGCTGGGCAACTGCCGGTAGAACAACGGGCCAAAGAGATTCAGGCCAAGCTGTTGCTGTTGCTGCAACGCGATATCGACCCCGAAAGCCTGATGTTTGGGGTATCGCAACTCAATAATGTCACCATCATCACCGTGCGGGATGACCAACGGCGACAAATTCGGGTCAATACCATTGCCGGAGCCATCAAAGGCCTGAGCACGATTGTAATTGCCCTGGTGGGGGGCTTGCTGGCCCTATCGCAACTTGGAGTGCCGACGGCGTCGGTGGTCGCTATCGGTAGCCTGGCCGGTCTGGTTATTACCTTCGGTTCCCAAAACCTGGTGAAAGATCTGGTGAATGGCTTCTTCATTCTGGCGGAAGACCAGTATGCCGTGGGTGATGTAATTGATGTGGGGACGGCGGCAGGGCTGGTGGAAGACCTGAACATGCGGGTGATGCAAATTCGTAGTTCTGATGGTGAGCTGATTACGGTGCCCAACAGCGCCATTACCCAACAGCAGTGGGCCGTAGGGCGCAATACTGTTCGGATAAATTAAATCAGCAGTTTTCAAGCTCTGAAAGCTTAATTTTCCGTCTCAGCTATTGCGATTTTTCTCAATAGTCAGCTTAACCGAACGGTATTGGCCGTAGGGCGCGAGTTTCGGCTGCGGGTGCGGGAGACCTTTGAGGCCCACGACATTGAGATTGGGGTACCGAAGCAGGCGATTGAGATCCGCAATGCTGAGCACGACGGAGAGCAGGTCTATGCTTAGATTGCTTTGCTCCTGCAAGACCCTAATTTTCCCATTGCAGGATGGCGCGTACCTGATTGACCAGGGTGGGGGCTTTGAAGGGTTTCGTAATTACCCCCGCGATCGGCATCTGGGCAAACTTTTCCCGATCCTTCGCCTGGGCTTTGGCCGTTAGCAGAATGATTGGAATGGGCTGAATTTTAGGGTTAGCCTGCATGATTTCGACCGTGCTAACACCATCCACTTCCGGCATCATCACATCCAGCAGAATGGCGTCGGGTTGTTCGGTTTCCGCGATCGCAATGCCCGCTTGAGAAGAATTTGCCACCAGCACCTCCCACTGGGTCATCACCTTAAAGGCGACCTGAACCACCTGACAAATACCCGGTTCATCGTCAATAATCAGGATGCGTTTCATGGTTTAGAGGGAGCAAGAGAGGGAGAGAGCAAGAGAGAAAGTGAACTAAAAAGAGTTGTCTGTACGCCGAAACTAGCTCTCTCCCTCCCTCGCTCTCTTGCTCTCTTCTCCAACAGGCACCGTGAAGTAAAAGGTGCTGCTCTGCCCCAGGGTGCTTTCTACCCAGATGTGACCACCATGTTGCTGAATAATTTTCTGGCAAATGGTTAAGCCCAAACCCGTACCGCTCTTTTCCCGTGAGTCGGAAGCATCGGACTGTTGGAATCGCTCGAATATGTATTCCAGCTTTTCGGCGGGGATGCCGCGGCCCTGGTCTTGGACGGAGAAGAGGAGGGAGGGAGTAGGTGGGGTAGGTGAAATAGGTGGGGTAGGTGAAGTAGGTGGAACGGCATTTAATCCATCTGCCTCACCCACCTCACCCACCTCACTTACCTCACCCACCTCACCCACGCTTACCCAAACCTGGTTTCCGGCATTCGAAAACCGAATGGCGTTGCTAAGCAGATTTGTCAGCACCTGCACAATGCGGTCGGGGTCGGCTTGTAGGGAATAAGAAATTCCCGATGGAGAAATGGTGACGTTGGCTCGATTCGCCAGATCCTGCATTTCCTGAACGGCGGTTTCGATCAGATTCTGAGTCTGACAGGGCTGTTTCTGAATGCGCAGCTTGCCTGACTCCAACCGTTCCAGGTCGAGAATATCATTCACCAACCGCGTCAGACGATCGACCCCCTCGGCAGCAACATGGATCATGTTCCGGCCATCCTCAGAACTGGGGTCTACAAATTGTTCGTCTAACAGGCTCAGCGCCACCTGAATAGAAGTCAGGGGAGTCCGCAATTCATGGCTAACCATAGAAATGAACTCGTCTTTGACCTGCTCCACCTGGTGACGTTCGGTAATATCTCGCACGATAATCAGCGCTTCGCTGTCGTTGATGGCGATCAGTCTGGCTTCTTCTTTACGGAGAACGTCATTGATGAGAAAGTCATACTCGTAAACTTGAAGTTCTCCAGTTTCAATGGCCTTGTGAATATGCTCCATGCGCTGCTGAGCCAGATGGAATGGCAGATTTTCATAGACCAGCTTGCCTTGTAACTCAGCAGCGGGTTGGCAAGGAGTCAGGGTGTCGGGCAATATAAATAGCCTCCGACCATCCTTAGTCATCCGAATCAGCATGTCAGGAATGGCTTTGAAGATGGCGGCCATTTCAGCTTCGTTGCGCCGCAGTTTTTCTTCAATGCATTTGCGATCGCTAATATCAAACAACGTCCCAACCCAGTGGGTCACGTTTCCTTTCTCATCAAAAATCGGTTCGCCCCGCGCCTCCACATGGCGAACTTCCCCATCCTGACGCACAATTCGCAGATCTGCCTGACAGGGTTTGCCTGTCAGGAGGGGCGCTTTCAGCTGTTGGCGATCAATCCACAAATCGTCCGGGTGAATGAGGTAATCCATCGCCTCACCACTGGGCGGCGGCTGGCTGGGGTCAAGCTGGTGGATGGCGTAAAGTTCGTCAGACCAGGTACAGGTTTGGCTGGCCAGGTCGTACTCCCAATGGCCCAGCTTGGCAATCTTTTGGGCTCGGGCCAGGTTGGCTTCGCTGCGACGCAGGGCGGCTTCTACCTGCTTGCGTTCTGTAACATCCAGGACCGTACCGAATATCTCAACCACTTCGCCCTGATCGTTGAAGACTCTTGGAGAACATCGAGCTTCGATATACCGCACTTCGCCGTTGGGGCGCACAATGCGCAGGTCTGCCTCGCTGGTTTCTCCCTTGAGCGCGTTAACGTACATAGCATTCCGCATTGGCACATCATCGGGATGGATGAACTGGCTCGCCTCAAGCGCCCCCATCGAGGTATCACTCGGGTCCAGCCCATGAATCCGAAAGACCTCGTCTGACCAAACGATATCCAGCGTCGCGCGATCGACATGCCAGTGACCCACATGGGCAATTTTCTGCGCTTCTCGCAAAGCAAACTCACTGCGACGCAGGGCGATTTCGGCCTGCTTGCGATCGGTGACATCCAACAGAGTGCCAAAGATGCGGATCAGTTGCCCCTGGCCGTCGAAAATCCCAGGTTCACCCCGAGCCTCCACGTAGCGAATCTCGCCGCTGGGCCGGATGATCTGCAGCTCCATTTCAAACCCTTTTCCAGCCCTAGCCTGAATCATGAGCTGTTGGAAACGTTCCCGATTATCGGGGTGAATATAATGGCTGAGGGCGTCTCCCTGGGGAGGCGGCAGCGTCGGGTCGCAGCCGTGGATGCGATAGACTTCCTCTGACCAGGTGACGGTATTCGTCAGGTAATCGAACTGCCAGCTGCCCACATGGGCAATGCGCTGAGCCGTTTTCCAATTGAATTCATGGTCCTGCAGTTGTTCCAGCAGGTGGCGAAATTCTGTAACTTCTTGCACACTGCCCCCGATAGCCACCACCTGGCCAGCCCCATTCGTAATCGGGAAAAGGGCTGTAAACCAGTGCCGTATCCTGTCGGGCTGATTGGGAGTATAGCCCGATATCTCCAGGTTAGACACGGGTTCTCCCGTCTCAATAATCTGGGTCAAGATGGGCGTCAGGGTGGGGGCTAAATCGGGTAGCAACGCCTGCAGCGGTTTGCCCAGGTGGTCCTCTATAGAAAAGCCATTTATTTCCGCCAGAGCCTGGTTGAGGCGCAGAAACCGGAGTTCTGAATCTAAAATCAGCAGACCCAAATTAGAGTGGGCCGCCGCATTAAAGAAGCTATTGAGTAATTGCTCTGGCTGCAGGCAATCCTGGTCTAGAGCGAAGGGATACTCCGTCTCCTCGGGCCGCAACGGCACTAACGGATCGAAAAGCAGCCCCTTTGGAGAAGTCTCCGGGGCCGATGCTTCGGGCAGGTTTAATGAGGCGGGGGAAGATTCTTTCCTTAAAGCCGATACGCCATTTCCTGGGGCCAGCGGCAGTCTATCTCCCTCAGCCAGCGATAAAAACTGATCGCGAGGGGCAACCTCAGATTCCCGTCTCAATCTGGCCACTTCTGTTCTCAGGGCGGCTAACTCTTCAATAAGTTGGGCTTTTGACTTATCCCAGTCGTTCACCTCAGCTACCCCGTAGTTCAGCCTACAACTATCAGTATTTGGATTGTCAGACCCGCCACATTCGCGCTAGCGGACGGGTTGCTCCGAACGCTGCATCTATCTTAAGGGGGATACCTGATGAAAACAAATAGCCACTTTTTCCTGGAAATTAAGTCGCCAGGGGTAAAGCGATATAAAACGTACTCCCCTCACCCAGGGTACTTTCGGCCCAGATACGGCCCCCATGGCGCTGAATGATTTGGCGGCAAATGGCAAGCTCCAACCCCAGACCCTGATAAGATCGGCTGTCGGAAACATCAATCTGCAAGAAGGGCTGGAAAATTTCTTCGAGGAATTCTTCAGGAATGCCGGTGCCCTGATCCTTAACCGCAATCAATCCAAAGGGAAGCGGTAGTGAAGCACGACTAACTGCACAGGACTCTATTAGACATCTCCAAAAAATAAATTATGCGGCATGCTAGATAAAAGAGTTGCATTTTTATTCAGCCATGGTAAATCCCCTTGAGTATGTAACCGCACATCCCAAAGAGACCAAACGAATGCTTGGTATCAGCTATCAAGACTTGCAGCAGTTTATCGGTCAAGCTGAACAAAGGCACCAAGATATCCAGAGTCAAAAGGAACAAACTGAAACCCGACTGATTGCTAAAGGCGGCGGTCGTAAGGCCTCTCTGTCCCATGCCGAACAGATTGTACTAACTCTCACCTATTTGCGTCAGCACCTCACGTTCCAGATGTTGGGATTGTTGTTCGATGTCAGTGAAAGTACGGCCCACAACATCTTTAATAGTTGGTTACCTATTTTTCACGATCTACTTCCAGAAAGTCTCTTCGCTCAGCTTCAAGATCGGGACAGTGACTGGGCCTTTGCCCAGGAAGCCCTGGAACAGCACGAACTGATTATTGATAGCTCAGAGCAAGAGCGGGAGAGGCCCACGGGCTCTAAGGAACAGGAAATGTACTACTCAGGATATAAAAAAACACACATTTAAGAGTATGTACATTGTTTTGCCCAAAGGAAAAGACATTATTGATGTAATTCCGGGTGAACCGGGACCTAAAAGCGATATTTCTCAGTTTCGTGAGGCTCAATCTAAGTTTGGCCCAAAGCAACGATTTAGAGGCGATACTGGATATCAGGGAGAAGCTAATATCGCAACTCCTCATAAGCGGACGAAGAAACAGGAGTTAACGCCTGAGGAGAAAAGAGAAAATAAGGTATTTGCTCAAAAACGAATCTACGTTGAGCATGTTATTCGTAAGACCAAGATATTTAGAATCGCCCAACAACGCTTTCGATTAAGAGGGAAGCGCTACCCAGTCGTGATGAAGGTGATTTGTGGGCTAGTCAGGTTTAGAATTGGAGCTTTAGTGCTACCTCCAAATGAAACCGAAACCGCTATGACAGTTCCCTTTTCAAACGGACTTTTTTCCCTGAGTTTTAGTTGATGAGCAGCTCAAACCCTCTAATCCTCGTGAAAAGTAGCCAAGTCGATTCACAATGCAGATCGCCAAAATTATTTTCCAGCAAGGGTTTCAAGACTTGGAGATGTCTAACAGGCGAATTTTAGACTGCTCCGCCTGCAAACGGTTAACGACAGGCGGTACTCCCAGATTCAAGAGGGTGGCAAAGAGGGGGTTGAGTTGGTCCAGGGCCACTTCGACCTCTTTCACGGTTTTGTTCTCTTCCAACCACTCCACCAGTTCTACCAAAACGTTGCTCAGGGCAGCTTTTAGGGGTTGTGGATTATAGTCGTCCCTGGCCTCCGCCATCATCTGGTTGGTATCTTGAATGGTTTCGATGGAATTGACAATTTGTACCGGCATATCTGCACTGGCGTTGTAGTCGCGCAGGGTACCGTTGAGTAAGAAGGCAATGATGAAGGTGGCCGCACCAAATAGCGCCCCGGTGAGGGAGTCAATTTTCCAGGGTTGCCACCCCAGTTGGTGGAACGCCAGCTTGGCAAGCAGGAACGCCGCAGTCAATGGCAGAACGGTTACAAGAAGACGCCACTTGGTCGGGGAGAAAAAGGATTGCATGGTGGCTTTTACCGATACCTGTTTTTGGATAAGCCCTTAAAGCTTAATCACAGAAAGGGTAACTTCCCCTGAATTATCTTCCCCGAAGGTGTCGATGAAAAAAGCGCAGACCTGTGCCGGTTCCTGCACGTCGAGGGTGAGGGTATCGGCGTAGCCGTTCAGGGTTGACCAGGTGGCGTTAACAGGAACTCCCGTCTTCTGGTTGATTACCCTGCCGCCGTAAATCCACAGCAGTACGAAGGGTTCCCCAGGGTGGGTGTCGTCACCGTCGTAGTTGAAGACGCCCTCGCGAATTTTCAGAATATACAGACCCGTTTCCAGAGGTGTTTTGACCGCCACCGAATCCTGGATATAGTTCATTTGCCCCTGGTCCAGGTGCAGGGCATTCTGGCGGCTGTGGACCTTTACGGTTTGAAGAGCACACCGACCTTCTGTAGGGGCCGCGATCACAGGACTTTCTGTGGGGGTCGCGATGGTCGAAGACCGGTCCGTGGGAGCCATCGCAACGGCAGCTCCAGCCCCTACCGCGGCCCCCGCCAGACCTAAAGCAGGACTGACGCCACCCCCCTGGGCCAAAACCGTATCCACCCTGACGGGAGCCGAACGAGCCAGGCTGAGCCAGCTACCATCCTCAGCCCGATAGCCGATATCGGCGATGTAGTCGCGGTCGGTGGCGGCCAGAGGGACGGCGAGATCGCAATCTCCTTCAGCCACACCGTAGGTCCACACGGCATGGGGAGGCTGGTTTTCAATATCAACATCCGTGGCGTCGTAGATGCGCAGTTGATAATCTTTGCCCCCTTCTGCCCTGGCCATCTCCCTGGCCTGATCCGGCACTTCCCAGTAGGCATATCCCGTCTCAGCATTGCGGGGGGTCAGAATAATGCGGCTGGGGGGAATCTCTTCTTTCGCTGCCGGTTTCCCGACGCCGATGGCCGCTGCTCCAAGCGCCGCTACCCCCGCCGCTGCGCCTGCCGCTGCCACATTCGGCAGAGAAACCTTGGGCGGATTAATTGGTGTTGCTGCTTCCCGAGTCTCGATTCGAGGGGAGATATTGGCAGGTTTGGGACAGGCCGGAACATGCACCGGGTCAGACTGGGCAATGGGCAACCAGCGATTGTCGCGGGTGAGGTACCCCAGTGCTGCCCGGTAGTCTCGGTCATCCGTTGCAATGGGCACATGCAGGTCTGGCTCGGCGTTTACACAATCAAACTGGGCGATGGGGTCTGGCAGGGCGGCCCCAACGGCTCGGCCAGTGACATCGTAAAGGCGCAGCATTAGCTTGTCGCCTCCCTGGCGTTCCAGTTCCCTCATCCGGCCCTCGGGAACTTCCCAGTAGGCGTAGGCATCCTTGCAGTTGCGGGGGGTGAGAATTAACCGGGGCTGAGGTTCTGGGGGGACCGCAACGGGGGCCGCAACGGGAGCCGCAGCAGGGGCACCTCCTCCTGAACCTTTCAACAACCACCACAGCAAGCCCCCAAGGAGGGGAATGCCCAACAGCCAGAGCAGCCACCAGGGAAATCCGCCCCGCGTTTCTTCAATGGGGGCGGCGGGGGCCAGAGCCGTTTCTTCCTCAACGGTTTCTATGGGTTCCGCGGGTTCTTCAGCCACGACGGGTTCTGCGTCAGCTTCCACGGGTGCTGTCGCTTCCACCTCAGAGATGACTTCCTGCCCCGGTACTGTGGTAGCAAAGCCTAAAAAGGCCAGAGCTGCCGGAGCTGCCCCTTCCCGATAGACGAACGCCCGATACTGGGAGTAGGGATAGCGGGGGTCATCGGGCAGGGTTTCGTGCATGGGCAGAATGCGGACATTGTCGACCCCTTCCACCTGGGAGTAGACGGCATAGCCGATGCCATCGTTGCCCAGGGCATCCACCACCGCCTGGGTTTCATCTTCCGCCACTGGATCAGCCGTGGCCCCCGTCTGGAACGGTTGACCGACAAAGACTTCGTAGGTGCTGAGGGCGCGGCGGGTATCGCTGTAGTCGGGCCGGTCCACCATTCGAATGGGCAGGTCAGGCCCTCCCACTTCCGACCAGTTGGTAATTTCGCCCCGAAAGATACGGGCAAATTGCTCGAAGCTAAGGTTGCCTTCAAAGGGATTATCCGGCCCCAGCAAAATCGCCAGCTTTTCTCGCTCAAGGGGAACTTCAATTAATCCCTCTGCCTTTTCCTCATCAGTCAGGGGGCGTCCGGTAGCAACCAGGTCAATATCTCCATTCAACAGGGCTTGAATCGCTTCGTCGGTGCGGCTGGCATCCAGCTCCACATCCACATCGGGATATTGGGCTTCAAACCGGGACTCCAGCTCCTGGTTGGTAACTTGCATACTGGTAGAGCCATCCACCCTCAGGGATGAACCCTCCGGCAGGGAACTGGGAATGGGGAAACCATCAGGACTGTCACCAAAGGACTGAGCGAAGGCTGAGTGCCTGGTTAGATATCCGTTGCCCAGGGTGCTGATGGTAGCGGCAGTCAGTACCAGGGCGGCGAACTTGGTGAAAGCAGGTTTACGGTAGACCATGACTAGAGGGGGGCTTAAGGACTGGGAAAGGAATTGCAAAGGTAGGCAAAAACATCTGCACCGGGAAAATGGGCTGCGAAACTTTTAGGGACTAGTGCAAAGCGTCGTTAGTTCTGCAACATCCTGATCCCTAAGGGGCAGGGAAGCAGGGGGCAAGGTATGTTGCATTACGTTCAAAAGGTTGTGCTAGATGCGCACGACAGAGAGGGTCAGTTCGCCCTCGTTGTCTGTGATTTCGGTATCAAAGAAAAAGGCGCAGAGGGTGGCTGGCTGTACCACGTCCATCACCAGAGCATCATCAAAACCATTGAGAGATGCCCAGGTCGCCCCGACCTCAACGTTGGTCTTTTTGTTGATCACCTTGCCGCCGTAAATCCACAGCAGTACCACAGGTTCTGCCATCCGGCCTGTAGCGTAGCTGAAGGAACCTTCCCGCAGCTTGACAATATTGGTGCCAGGCTCCAGGTGAATCGATACGCCCTTGTCCTGGATGGCACGCATCTGCTCGGGACTGAGGCAGTAGCAATTCCGCTGACTATGAACCTTGAGATCGGTAACGGTGCAGCCTTCCATACTAAACTCCTTCGTCAGGTTAGTTGTGGTCTCAAGTTTTTCTATTAAGACCTGATTAAAGATTTTGACAGCAGAATAACCAATCGCCCTTAGGGATCCAAGGTTAAACTACCTGCTCTATAAAAGCAAGAAAATTTCCCTTCTCTAAATTTTTATCAGAGTAAGATAACAACTGCTTATCAGGGCATAAAAAATCAGCACGTTCATGACTTCGGTAATTTTTTCTTTTAGATAGCCCGAACACGAATGCAAATAAATGAGAGAAGGCAGAGGTTCGAATTCCCTCCAAATAGATGATAAAGAGATTTATATTATCCTTATTTTTATCACTTAATATCCATTCTCAATAAGGCAATTCCTACCTTGCTTGGGCCTGTCGGGGCACCCGTGCATTCAATTTTACCTAAAGTATTTCCGCCACCGGAACTGAAAAATTCCCTTCTCAAGGCTTTGCAAAGATCGCCCAGGAGTAACAGTAACCCTCACCGAATAGGCTATTCACTATGGTGCATCCCCCACTCTACGTTGATTTAACGATAAGGAAACCCTATGCCCAAACTTTCCTGGTTTAAGCGATTGGCTCTCATGGGCCTGTGCTTAATTCTGTTTTTATCCGCCTGCACCTCTGCACCGTCAAAGTATGACCAGGTGCAGAAAGATACCACCGGGTTTCGAGCCCCCGCTGCGGTCAGTAAGCAGGCCGAGAAGGGGGGCACCTTCAATAAATTTTTTCCTGGAAACCTGGATAACTATGAAGTGGTGCCTTCCCAAGAGAAAACAGGCTTTGCCGAATATAAGCTTAAGCGGGGTGACCAGACCCTTGCCATGTTAACCATCAACGACACAACGAGCTTACCGGCTGCTGCTGAAAAGTACGCCAGTGCCCCGTCCACCATTGCGGGCTATCCTGCGGTAGAGCAGGGCACGACCGCGACCGGGTTGCTAGTTAACGGTCGTTACCAGGTCAAGGTCCTGTCCCGAGACCCTTCCTTTACCCGGGCCGATCGGGTTGCCTGGTTGCAAAAGTTTGATCTGCATGGGTTAGCCCAATTGCAGGGAGCAACGGCTGTGGCGAAGTCTCGTTCTACGGCCCCAACGCTGCCCACCTCACCGGAGGCAAAGACGACCGCCAGGGGCACAGTCCCGCAAAGGGACCTACCAGAAATAAACCAACCCGCCTTGAATCTACCCCGAGTTAACCTGCCCCAGTTGTCATCAGCCCTGTAACCGGCGAACCAGAGCCATGCAATGATCTGTTTTTCTGGAGCCATCTGAAAACGAAAATAGCCCTGCTTGGGGCGCAGGGCATGTCCCCTCAGAATCACCAACCCGGTGGGAAATTTCGTTGCAAAACATCTCCCGGCAACGGTCGCCCTTGACCAGCGTTGAGACCTGCAAAACGGCAGTAAAAAGGAGAATATTCTTGTGAGTAAGAAAATCTATGAAATTGTGGATCGCCTGCCTAAGGGAGGGTTAACGGTCACTGCCCTGAAGACGCTGGACAAGTTTATCCCAGGCCAGTGGGAAAATCTGGTGGGGTTTGACAACACCATCCAAGCGGTGACGGGAGAAACCGATGGGGCCATGGTGCAGGCCATTGGTGAACGAGCCGTGGCTTTGTTTAACTATAAAACCCAGGGTTACCAGCGGGCCCTGTGGCTCTATGAAACCGTAGATTCTGCCTCTAGGCTGCTGGGAACCGCTGCCCTGGCCAATCGTATTGGTCAGGATACCTTTCTGGGATTTCTCAAAAACCTGTCCCCAAAACCCGAAAAGGCCCAGACCATTGATTTAGTGGTCAAATTAGTTGCTGAAGTTGTAGCGTTTTGCCACATCAACGGCATTCCCGGCGATAGTCTGGGCGATTTCCTGGCGGCCCTGGGAGACTACAGCGGCGAGGCTCTCATGCGCATGACAGCGCTGGTTTCCTTTGACGGTGTCATTCCTTTAGGGGCTGACTTTTCGACCAGAGCCCTAACCATGATTAAAGGGATGGAGCCATCTGATTTGGGCAACAACCAGACCTTTAAGAGCATTCAAAAAGAAATTCCTGGGGATGATGACCGCAGTAAGCTGGCGTTTATGACCGAGAGCCTGGAGTCTACCCACGGATGGATGGACGCCTTTGTGACAGAACAGGGAATTACCCAGAGCGGGCTGACCCAAGACCTGACCAGCTTTTTGGAAGGAGCCCAGAATAAGCTTGATTATTTGGGAGCTTTTCTGGATATTTCGGTGAAATACTATGAGCACACTGGCATTCAAACTCTAGCCCGGCGGTTGATTGAGCGGGCTGTTGCAGAAATTTAGCACCGGACTGTGATGTTGGCTCTACATTAGAATTCTGACCTGGCTGAGGTGGTTTCCTCCCGGTCGGTCGATGCAGACACGGTGACAGTGGTCCTGAATCTGACCAGAGCCGGGACGAATTTTACCGGCAACGACAACATTGTTGTCGCAGTTTTTTTAAACAGACTTGCGATCTTAAATTTGAGCTGAAGCGAACGCCAGGTCACGTTAAGTAGGTTTTAATCAAGGCCATGTATAAGTTTAGGTATAGGGTTAGATTCGTCCTCTGCAATCCTGCAAACTGCTGCTAAACCCTCAAATAACAAGAAACAATCAAGGAGAAATTATGTGGAGTTTAATATCCTGGATTTTGTTAGGCCTAATTGCTGGGGCCTTAGCAAAACTAATTTATCCCGGTGATCAGGGAGGTGGAATTTTCGCAACTATCATTTTAGGAATTCTGGGTGCTCTAGTCGGCGGCTGGTTAGGTGGTCTAATCTTCGGTACGACTGGAGGTGCTACGGTTGGCGCTTTAAGCATTTCAAGCGTTATTTTCGCCATCATCGGAGCGATCATCCTGATCTTTATCTGGGGCTTGGTTACCAGAAGTTCCGCGAAATAGAGGCCATCGCCAAGCTTTCAAAGCACCCGATACTCCCTGGGATTCTCTCTCTAGGGAGTTTTTTTTACCCTAATAAGTAATACTAATATTACATTTATAGATCCTACCCCTGACGAGGAAAATCCTTTATCACACCCTCATCCTGCCTGAATAAAGCCCTTTAAGCTCAGGTGAAGTTAGAAATTTCCATGAGGGCATCATAACTACTAAGATGTATAAAAAAATATTTTTCCATTAATTAATACTTAGCCAAAAAGTCCTTGAAAAAGGCTTTCAAGGTTTGCTATATAAAGCCAGGGGCATCGCACATTGTTTTGTATCAATCGTACTTGACAAATAGAACCTAAGGGAGGGTAAGCACTGTTATCGCCAATGCCGTCCAACCGCCATAATTGTGGTGGAATCATAGAGTTCTCCGACA
>Ga0208623_100759_pt1 | contig 13364 bp, 14 predicted proteins | sample HotLakConsUCCL28_FD_184737 | JGI IMG/M metagenome (GOLD analysis project Ga0208623, IMG submission 184737) | Hypersaline microbial mat communities from Hot Lake, Washington, USA - Hot Lake Consortium UCC-L28 (SPAdes) (version 2) ...
AGGCAGCATCTGGCATCGCTTGACACCGCCTGAGCCATAAATCCTTGGTCTTCGCGCCTTTTTCCACCTCGTTTAGATTACTCACTACCATCCCACTTGCACTCTCAGTAATCTTGCATAGGCGGTGGAATCCAGCAGATGATCCGGGTTTAGCTTTGACAAGTCCTCCTTCACGAATAGCCCGTCCTTCCGGATCAGCTCGCCGTCGAACCAAATCTCCCCGCCGCCGTATTCGGGGCGCTGGATCTGCACCATGTCCCAGTGCACCTGGGAGCGGTTCCCGTTGTCCGCCTGCTCGTAGGCCTGGCCCGGGGTGAAGTGGAAAGACCCGGCGATCTTTTCGTCGAAGAGGATATCCCGCATCGGCTCGAGGATGTGGGGGTTGAAACCGATCGCGAACTCGCCGATGTAGCGCGCGCCCGCGTCGGAGTTCAGGATTTCGTTCAAGCGCTCGCGGTTCGTGCCGTCGGCCTCGACGATCTTTCCCTTTTCGAAGCGCAGGCGTATCCGATCGAAGGATACGCCTTGGTAAACCGTCGGTGCGTTGAAGGAGATCTCGCCTTCGACCGAATCCTTGACCGGGCAGGAAAAAACCTCCCCGTCCGGAATGTTGTGGCGGCCGCCGCAGGCCACCGCGCCGATACCCTTGATGGAGAAGCGGAGCGCGGTCCCGGGGCCTTTGAGCTCCACCTTGTCGGTGCGTTTCATGAGGGACTCCAGCGCCCGCATGCCCTCCTCCATCCGCGAGTAGTCATGCGTGCAGACGCGGAAGAAAAACTCCTCGAAGCCCTCCGTGCTCTTGAGCGCCTGTTGCGCCATGGCCGGCGTGGGCCAGCGCAGGATCACCCACTTCGTCCGGTTCACCCGGTGGTCCAGAACGGGCTTCATCGCGCGCATCATCCGGCTTACCTTGCGGGGGTCCACGTCGGACATCTCGAAGATGTTGTCCGAGCCGCGCACCGCGATGTAGGCGTCCATCTTCCGCATGCGTTCGAGCTCCCACTCCGCCTGCACCTCGAACTGGTCATCGCCCAGGTCGTTGACCAACTCGCGGCTGATCCGCGCCTTCTGCAAGTTCACATAGGGCACCGCCCCCCGCTCCCGGGCCGAGCGAACCAGCGCGATCACCATCGCCTCCGGAATATCGAAGGCATCGATCAACACCCGGTCGCCCTTCTTCAAATTGGTGGAAAACCCCGTCAGCACGCCGGCCAGTTTCAAATAGTTCGAATCCATCGCTCCATCGGTAGCCCGCTCCCCGCCAAGGTCAATCGACTTCAGCCGACGCATCGGCTTCGGTTCAAGAGGCTGACGGGAGGCTTAGGATCGCCTGCAAGGCGCATGCGGGAGGGACCACCCCGGCTGCCTTCTTCTGAACGAGGAACGCAGCTTTCCCCTCCTTTTCCGGCTTTGCCGGACAGGCGGGAAGCCTCCGGGAAAAAACTCCCCGCCTTCCCGCCCCGGCGGGAGAGGAGGGGACCGAGCGGGCCTCGTCCAGAGGCCCGCTCAGGGGTGGTCCCGGCCCTCCGAAAACCACGCCCGAAAACGAACTACCTTTCGAATCGTCCCCACCACGAATCCGAGCCGCTCCGCGCTCCGCCGGACCTACCGGCCCAGCCCGTCCGGCAGCCTGCGCTTCGCGTAGATGTCGAAGCGGTTGCGCTTGCCCTCCAGCACGTGGCTCGGGGCCGGTCCGGCCAAGGCGGGCGCGATCCGGGGCCGCTTGACCGCCACCCGGTAGCGGGCCGCGCGAAGCGCCGCCGGAAGCAGCGCGTCGGCGTCGGGATCTTCGCCGACCAGCCGGTGAAAGACCTGCATTTCCTTCCTCACCTGCGCCCGCGTCCGCCGCTGCGGAAACATGGGGTCGAGGTACACGACGTCGGTCTGGCCTCCTTCCAGCGCAAGGCCCGCGTCCCCTGCGGGGGCGAGCGCCATGCGGTCGAGTATCCGCCGCAGCTCCTCGTCGCCCCCTTCGCGCCTGCGGCGGAGACCGTCCTCGAGCAGCGCATGCACCTCCGGCGAGCGCTCGTGGAGCCGCACCCGGCAGCCCAAGCCGGCCAGGACGAAGGCGTCGCCGCCAAGGCCCGCCGTCGCGTCGAGAACCTCCGGAAAAACCCCACTCCGCAGCCCCACCGCTTTGGCGATCGCTTCGTCCCGCCCGCCGCCGTGCAAGCGCCGGTAACGGAGGGCGGCCGCGGCGAAATCGACCCGCACCGTCAGCGCGTCGGGGCCGGCGGAGCGGAGGTGAAGCCCCTCCGCGTCGACCACCATCAGGACCGCCTCCGCGCCGACCGCCCTCGCGAAAAAAGCCGACTGCTCCCGCGCTTTCGCCGTCGCGACGGCCGAAGCATCCAGACAGTCGGCCCCGAAACGCGCGGCCAGCCGCCGCCCCGCTTCCTTGTCCTCCGCCCGAAAAAACACCACCGCCGCCACACCCATGACCCGGCAGACAGCCGCATCCGCCGCGGCGGGGCAAGCGCTTTCCACCCTCAGCGGGGGACCAGCCGAACGATCCGGTCCGGCCCGTTCAAAACCAAATACAGGTAGCCGTCCGGACCGCTCGCCACGTCGCGCACGCGCCCGGCACCCCGGAGAACGACCTCGTCCTCGACGACCTCGCCGTCCCGGATCTCGAGTCGGTGGAGCTCCTGCGAGGCCAGCCCGCCCACGAAGAGGTCGTTCGTCCATTCGGGAAAAACTTCGCCCTCGTAGAAATCGATTCCGCAGACCGCGATCGAGGGGGTCCAGTGGAGCTTCGGCTGCGCCATCCCGGGGGCCTCGGTCTTCTCCGTGATGGGCGTGCCGTTGTAGTTCATCCCGTAGGTGATGACCGGCCAGCCGTAGTTCACGCCCTTCTCGATCAGGTTCATTTCGTCACCGCCCCGCGGTCCGTGCTCGGACGCCCAGATCTCCCCCGTCACCGGATGGGCATCGAGGCCCTGCGCGTTGCGGTTGCCGTAGGTCCAGATCGTGGCAAAGGCATCCTTCCGGTCGACGAAGGGATTATCCTCCGGAACCCGCCCATCCTCGTAAACCCGGTGAACCTTGCCGTTGGGCAAGCTCAAGTCTTGGGCCTGATCCGGCGCGCCCCGGTCGCCGATGGCGAAGAACAGGTAGCCGCCCTGAAACACGAAGCGCGTGCCGAAGTGCACCCCGGACGCGCTGTGCGTGGCCTCCGGCGCCTCGAAGATCAGCTGCTCGTCCAGCCACTGGTCGTCCACGATGCGCCCCCGCACCACCCGCGTCATGCCGACGGTCCGTCCGTTCCGCTTTCCGCTGGAGGCGGAATATCCCAGATAGACCCAAGCGTTTTCCACGTAGTCGGGATGAAGCGCCACCTCCATCAAGCCGCCCTGCCCGTGCACCCAGATCTCCGGCAGGCCTTCGACCGGCCCGTGCAGGACCCCCTCCTCGAAGCGCCGCAGCTGGCCGGTCTTTTCCGCGATCCACATCCCGCCTTGGGGACGGAAAGCCACCGACCAAGGCATCTCCAGCTCGTCCACCACCGTTTCCAAGGCGAAGCGGTAGGGCCCGGCGGAATAGGTTTTCCCATCCGCCGACGCCTCTTCTTCCGAACCGCCTTTCAGCCGCTCGATCCGGCGCGTCTCCTCGATCAGGATCTCCAGCGACCGGATCTGCGGATCGCTCAACTGTTCGCCGAAGGCCGGCATCCCCATCTCGAGATTGCCCTCCTTCACGTATTCGAGAAAGCTCACCGTCCTGCCGACCTGCTTCCACTCCGAGCGGTCGAGCAAGCTTCCGCCCAGCCCGCCCTGCAGGTTCTCCCCATGGCAACTCATGCAGTGCTGCTCGTAGAGCTTCCGCGCCGCCCCCGTACCGATCGCGTTCTGCGCCGTCGCCAGGCTTCCGGCGAAAATTCCAAGGAGAAAGAGGAGGAGGCGGATCACAGGCATGCCCGAAAGCAAAACATCTCCGGAGCGTTTTACAATCCCGTGCGAGGAAAAGCCGCCCGCCAATGCGCGGACCCGCAAAAAGTTTGCCCCGCACCGCCGGACGATTCCTAATCCCGATCCATGGACTACCTCGATACCTGGGGCGAGTTTCTGGCTCCGCAAGGCGGCTTTCAATGGCAGGACGCCTGGCAGCTGCTCGTTCTCGCCCTCATCCTCGTGCTCGCCACGCGCTTCTTTCCGAACCGCGGCTCGTCCGACGATATCGAACGCTACAGCCCCATCCTCTGGATTTCGTGGAACCGCGCCTTCCTCGTCTTTTGGCTCAGCCTCGCCCTGCTCTACGGAGTCTTCGCCGGCCTCGCCGGGATGTCCGTCGAGATCCTCCGCTTCGTTACCTTCCTCGGCGGGGCTTGGATCCTGATCGGCCTGCTCAGCTCCTTCCTCCGGGAAAAGTTCTGGGCGGAGTCGGTCGCTCTGGTCGCTTACCTTGTCACCGGCCTCTTCGGCCTCGCCCTGGTCGAAGACAGCATCCGCATCCTCGAAGAGGTCCGCTTCACCGTCGGCACTTTTACGATCACGGCTTGGGCCGTCCTCGCCGGCGTCATCGCCTTCGCCTTCACCCTCTGGATCAGCCTCGCAATCGCACGCATTATCGAGGGCCGCGTCCAGCGCATCCCGAAGCTCACCCCCTCCCTCCGCGTCCTCATCTCGAAGATCGTCCGCATCGTCCTCGTCCTCGAAGCCGCCGCTTCGGTCGAACGCGTGCTTTCGAACCCCCGTCCGGTCTGCCTGCTGACCGGCTTCGGCGACAGCTCCGTCGACCTGGAACTCCGCTTCTGGATCGCCGACCCCTCCAACGGCGTCAGCAACGTGAAGAGCCAAGTGCTCCTTAAAGTCTGGGATACCTTCAAGGAAAACGGCATCGAAATCCCCTTCCCCCAGCGCGACCTCCACCTCCGCTCCGCCGAGACCCTCCCCGTCTCGCGCCAAAATCCCGACCCCGCCTAAACCCGATCGCTCCCTCACCCCCACCCTCTTCCTCTTCCTCTTCCTCTTCCTCGTCCTCGTCCTCCCCCTCTTCCTCACCCTCATACTCGTCCTCTTCCTCCCCCACCCTCCCAAAGCCTCACCGCTTCGGCGACGAAAACCGCCTCAAAGAAAACAAAGCACGCCACCCCGTCCCATGCCTGCCGCCCGGAAATCCCGACTCGACGAGCTCCTCGTGGCCCGCGGCCTGGCCGAGTCCCGCTCCCAGGCCAAGGCGCTGATCCTCGCGGGCAAGGTCCTGCTCGGCACCGAGCGCCTCGACAAACCGGGCCGGCCCCTGCCCGACGACTCCGATCTCAGCGTCGAGCGGCCGCCCCGCTTCGTCAGCCGAGGGGGCGACAAGCTCGAAGGTTTCCTCGAGCGCTTCGGCATCTCCGTCGAGGGTTGCGACCTGCTCGATGTCGGCGCCTCGACCGGAGGGTTCACCGATTGCTGCCTCCAGCGCGGGGCCCGCTCCTCCACCTGCGTCGACGTCGGCCGCGCCCAGTTGCACAACAAGCTGATCCAGGATGCCCGGGTGACCAACCTGGAAAAAACCAACGCCCGCCACCTGCGGCCCGGCGACCTCCCCCGCCCCGCCTACCCGCGCGTCGTGATGGACCTCTCCTTTATTTCGCTGACCAAGGTGCTGCCCGCCGTCTGGCCCTTCCTCGAACCCGGCGGCATCCTCGTCGCCCTCGTCAAGCCGCAGTTCGAGGCCCGTAAAGAGGAAGTCGACGCCGGCCGGGGCATCATCCGCGACCCCGCCATCCACCGGCGCGTGCTGGAAGCCATCAAATCCTTCGCCCGGGCCGAACTCCCCGAGGCCGAACTCGTAGGCGAAATGGAGTCCCCGATCAAAGGCACCGACGGCAACACCGAATACCTCCTCGGCCTCCGCCGCCAAGCCCTCTCTTAAGCGGAGCGGAAGGGCGTTCGAAACAGAAAGCATTCGACCTCGGACCCGTCTTCTTCGATGCTCCCGCACATCCGTCCGCCCACCCGCCTTCCAGCAGCCAGCATGACTCCGATCCGATCCATCACCTTCGCAGTCAACACGACCAAGCCCGGCGCCCAAGAGGCGGCCGAAGCGCTCGCCAAGATCGCGCGCGACGAGGGGGCCGAGGCCCGCATCCATACCGACTACCCCCTCCCGTCCAGGGCGCTCGAGGGGCAGGACCTCTGCTGCGCGATCGGCGGCGACGGCACCCTGCTCGGCGTGCTCTCGGCCGCCCTTCACTCCGGCGCCGCCGTCTTGGGCGTCAACCTCGGCAAGCTCGGCTTCCTCGCCACCTACACCCGCGAACAGGCCGCCCACGACCTGCCCTCGCTCATCCGCGGCCGCTACACCATCGACGACCGTTCGGTGCTCCGCTGTGCCGCCGCCGACGGCGGGATCGTCCACGGCCTCAACGACGTCGTGATCAAGGAAACCGAGGGCCGGGGGCTCATCCGCCTCGGCGTCAGCTCCAACGGCAATACCGTCTCCGAATACCACTGCGACGGACTCATCTTCGCCACCCCCACCGGCTCCACCGCCTACAACCTTTCCGCCGGCGGTCCCATCATCGGCCCCCGCGTGAGCGCCATCGCGATGACGCCCATCTGCCCCCACACCCTCGGCAACCGCTCCGTCATCTTCGACAACTCCTCCCGGATCGAGGTCAGCCGCGGCGAACCCGGCCCCTGCCCCCGCATTATCGTCGACGGCCGCGACCACTTCAAAGGCAACGACACCTTCCCGATCCACATCACCGTGGCCGAACGAAAGTTCCGCCTCATGCAGAACCCCGACCACTCCCATTTCGCCATCGTCCGCGACAAACTGAACTGGGGCGACCCCACCATCCGGAAGCACTAGCGTGATTTTCATTTCCATCGAAGCCCAGCTGCCCGAGCGCACGCGTCCCGCCGTCCGTTGCGTCGCCGAGCTTCTGGCCGAGGCCGGCGGACGCGCCCTTTTGGTCGGCGGCTGCGTGCGCGACGGGCTCCTCGGCCGTCCCGCCAAGGACGTCGATATCGAGGTCTACGGCCTGGACGCGGATGCCGTCGAGGCCGCCCTCCGCAGCCGCTTCCGCCTCGATACCGTGGGCCGCTCCTTCGGCGTCTTTATCCTCAAAGGCCAGGGCATCGACGTCGCCCTCCCCCGCCGCGAATCCAAGACCGGCGACAAACACACCGATTTCGTGGTCGAAGGCGACCCCTCCATGACCCCCGCCGAGGCCGCCGTCCGGCGCGATTTCACCATCAACGCTATCAGCTGCGATCCCCTCAGCGGCGAGATCCTCGACCCCTTCGACGGCGCCCGGGACCTGAAGGAACGCCGCCTGCGCCACGTCTCCTCCGCCTTCGGAGAAGACGCCCTGCGCGTCCTCCGCGGCATGCAGTTCGTCGCCCGCTTCCAGCTCACCCCGGAGCCCGACACGATCGAGATCTGCCGCCGGCTGAGCCCCGAACACCTGCCCGCCGAACGCCTCTGGGAGGAGTGGAAAAAACTCCTCCTCCAAGGCGAGACCCTCTCCGACGGCCTTCGCTTCCTCCAAGCCTGCGACTGGCTCCGCCACTTCCCCGAGCTGGAGGCCCTGGTCGGCTGCGAGCAGGACCCGAAGTGGCACCCCGAGGGCGATGTCTGGACCCACACCCTCCACTGCCTCGACGCCTTCGCCCGCCACCGCATCGGCGATCCTTGGGAGGACCTCGTCGTCGGCCTCGCCGTGCTCTGCCACGACATGGGCAAACCCGCCACCAGCTTCACCGACGAGACCGGCCGCATCCGCAGTCCCCGCCACGACGTCGAGGGCGTCCCCGTGGCCCGTAGATTCCTCGAGCGCCTCACCCGCCAGAAGAAGATTTTCGAAGAGGTGCTCCCTCTGGTCGAGCAACACATGCGGCCCCTCGCCCTCTACCGCGACCGCGCGGGCGACTCCGCCATCCGCCGCCTCGCCGCCCGCGTCCGGCGGGTCGACCGCCTCACCCGCGTGGCCTTCGCCGACAAGTGCGGACGCCCCCCGATCGCGGTCGAGAGCTTTCCCGAAGGCCAGTGGCTGCTCGAGAAAGCCAAGGCCCTCGCCGTTCAAGACAACGCCCCCCGCCCCATCCTCCTCGGCCGCCACCTGATCGAGCTCGGAATCCCGCCCGGCCCCCGCTTCGGAAAAATCCTCGACCGCGCCTACGAGGCCCAACTCGACGGCCGTTTCAGCGACGAAGCCGGCGGCATGGCCTACCTCCGCGAGACCCTCGAACGCTGAAGCCGCGGAAAAACCAAAGGCCCAGTCGGGATCTTGCGGCAAGGAAAGAAAGCTCGTCATTGAAAGGAGCGACTCCAAGGAAAAGGCCCGCGAACAGTTCGGTCCCGGAAACAACGGCTGTCGCCGTCGTTCTACAGCTTCGCCGCACCCGGATGCCCCTGAGAATCATCCTGTCCTCTTACTCTTCCTCTTCCTCGTCCTCGTCCTCTTCCTCGTCCTCTTCCTCGTCCTCTTCCTCTTCCTCTTCCTCTTCCACCGCCCAAAGCGTGACCGCCTCGGCCACGAAATCTCCCGTCGTTGCAGCCCGGGGCGCCCGTCGGGGGCAATCTTCGCCAAGCAAAAAGGCCGCCGGAATCCGGCGGCCTTTCGAAAAAATCCCCGTCAGGGAGAATCAGGCTTCTTCCTTCAACAGGTGCACGTCGCGCTGGGGGAAGGGGATGCTGATGCCTTCCGCGTCGAAGCGCTCTTTCACCGCCTTGGTGAAGTCGCACTTGAACTGCCAGAAGTCCGAGGACTTGGTCCAGGGCCGGACGTAGAAGTTGATGCTGCTGTCGGCCAGTTCGCCGACCGCCACGAAGGGCGCGGGCTCGGCGAGGACGCGCTCGTCCTTCGCGATCATTTCGTTGAGAATCTCCATCACCTTGTTGAGGTCGTCGGAGTAACTCACGCCGACGACCATATCGACCCGGCGCGTATCGTTGGCCGAGAAGTTGGTGATGGGGCCGCTCATGATCTGTCCGTTGGGCATCACGACCTTGATGTTCTCGGGGGACTTCATCTCGGTGTAGAGCAGTCCCACTTCGACCACTTCGCCAAGCTCTCCGCCGACCTTCACAAAATGCCCCGCCTTGAAGGGCTTGAAAAGGATGAGCAGAACGCCGGCGGCGAAATTCGCGAGCGAGCCCTGGAGGGCGAGACCGATGGCCAAGCCGGCGGCCGCGACGACGGCGGCGAAGGAGGTGGTCTCCACGCCGAGCTTGCCGATCGCGGCGATGACCACGAAGACGACGATCGCGCCATACAGGATATTCGAGAAGAAGCCGATCAGCGTCGCGTCGACTTCACGTTTTTCAAGGCCCGAGCGAAACAGGCCTTTGACCTTCTTCGCGATCCAGAGACCGACGACGAGGATAATGATCGCGGCGACGACCTTAAGGCTCCAAGCGGCGAGATGATTCAGGATAGTTTCAACGACGGTATTTTGTTCTTCCATGGCGAGGTGTAGGTTTGTTCGGGATCCGGACCGTCCGGATTGCCCCATCGAAACGAAGGCGGAGTATGTGCTCCGGCAAGGCCGCGTAAAGCAATTTGCCTGCCGTTCCGTCGACGCGCCGCGGCGCCTCCGGGAGCTTCCCTCCCCCCGCAAATCCAGCCTGAGTGCCGAGGTTCGATCCGGGCCCGCCCGATCCGCGCTCCGGACGCCGCCTTTTACCGGCAAACCCCAAGAACGAAATCTCGGGAAGCCCTCACCTCGTCCGCGCTGAGAACCGGGCTGAGCTCGAGAACGAGCGCATGCTCCGGCTTCACGTAGCGGGCCACCATCCCGAAATCGATCACCCCCGTGCCGGGCACCTGGTGGTCGCGCCCTTCGGCCGATACGTCGTGGAGGTGGAAACCGACCAAGCGGTCGGCCAGTTCCTCCAAGCGTTTCTCGTGATCGAGCAGGCCCATCCGCGCCTTCAGCTCGGCATGCCCCGTATCGTGCCAATAGCCGACCGCTTCCGCCGTTTCAAATCCCCGGACGAAATCCGCATGCTCCTCTTCGAGCGGAAGTTCCTCCAGTCCCTCCCGGTTTTCGATACCCAGCTGCAATCCTTTTTTCGCGGCTTTGCCCAAAATCGACTCGAAATGCTCCTTGATGCGTTCCTTCGGCCTCCGGGCCGAACGTCGGATGCGGTTGAGCGCACGGTCGCGGCGTCGCTTGAACTCATCGTGCTCGCGGAGATCCTTGCCCTCCAGTTCCGCTTTCTCCAACCAACGCTCCAGCCGCGCTTCAGGCGACCGGAAGAAAAACCAGACCGAACCGGAATGCATCACGACCCGCTTGGCCCCGACCTTGACCGCAAACTCGAGGGTCTGCTCGGTGTATTTCTTCCAAAGCTTGACCTCCCGGGGATCCCCGGCCGAGGGCTGGTAGAGGTTCGGCGCGGCGTGCTGCACGCCGCTCGGCAGGGGGCAAAAATTATGGATCGAAGAGATCTCCACCAGTCCCTCCTCGACCGCTTGAAAGATCCCGGGGACCAGCGAGATCCGAATGCCGTGGCTCAGCTCGATGCGCTTGAAGCCGAGGCCCGCCATCTCCATCGCCATCTCGTAACCGTCCGTGTGGCGCGACGAGCACCAGCAGGTGGACAAGGAAAGTCGGTCTTCGATTCGGCTCATTACGAAACAAAAAATCCCGGCACGCGATGCGGGACCGGGACTCTCGGACAGTCGGCGGTTCCCCCGCGACTGCGGCTACATGTTCGAGTAGCGAACGCGCAGCATGTTGTTGAAATCGAGCTCCTTCTTCTTCCGGCGAAGGGCTTGGGAGGGCTTTTCAAAATAACGCTTCGCGCGCACGTCGCGAATGATCCCCTCGCGGTCGAGGCGCTTCTTCAGACGGCGGAGCGCACGTTCCATGGGCTCGCCTTTGCGGACTTTAACATCGATTGCCATAATTCGGGAAGGAGTTGAAAACGAGAAATGTCGGAAGATGAACCTCGCCGAACGTCCGTCAACTTCTTTTTTGAGGGTTTTCGAAGACCGCGAGCGCCCGGCGGAAGGGCGGCATTGACAAGGGCAGGCGGCTCCCGAAGCTTTGGCCGCTATGCGAATCCTGCTTGCCTGCCTCCTCAGTCTGCTGCTCGCCTCCTGCGCGACCTCCCGGAAGGAACCGGTCGAGTCGGTCGAGATCGAAGCCATCCTTCCCCGCTACATGGCGGCGGACCAGTTCAAACGGATCGGCGAGTACCTGACCGGCCGTGAAAACACGGGCGACCGGATCATTTTGCGCTCCCAGGAAGGGGAACGTTCGGGTTTTTACTTCACTCTGGTTCTCGACGAGAAAGTGCGGCGCCTGCCGAAGGGCACGGTGATCGTCGGGGAGTTCCACACGCCAAAGTCGCCCGACGCGCAGACCCATCGCTTCGAACTGCCCTCGCGCGGCGATCTTCCCGGAACGAAGGAGGTCTTCGTCGGCCTGACCGGCTCGGACTGGACCTTCGGCGATCAAATGGTCCCCTCCGCCTGGCGCTTCACCATCGAAGGTCCCAACGGCGGGGTCATCGCCCGCCAGCAGAGCTACCTCTGGAGCCTTTAAACGGAGGCCCCCGGCAAACCCCGGCGAAGCGACCGATGCCTCCGAGCCCCAGTGCGGACTTCGGTCCCTGGACGCCGTGGACGACGGGGCCGCGCTTCACTCCGCGCAGCTTGGCGGAGACTCTCGACGGCGGACAAGCCTTTCGCTGGCGGCGCGCCGCCGATTTCTTCGAAGGCCGCTGGGACGACCGCGTCGTGCGGCTCCGTCTGCTCAAGGACCGGCTCGAATATGCCGCGCCGACGGGCGTCGACCCGCTGCCGGCCCTGCGAAGCTACCTCGCCGCCGAAGTCGACTTTGCCGCGCTGACGGACGAGCTGCCCTGGCGGAGCGACCCGGTCCTGCGCTGCGCGATCGAGGCCTTCCCGGGCCTCCGCCTGCTGCGCCAGCCGCTCGGCGAAACGCTGCTCGGCTTCCTTTGTTCTTCCACCAAGCAGATCGTCCAGATCAAGGCGATCTGCGAAAGCCTGGCCGCCGATCTCGGTCCCGCCCTGCCGGACGGCAGCCGGGCCCTGCCCGGCTGGGAGCGGCTGGCCGAGGCCGGCGAGGATCGCTTGCGGGCGGCCAAGCTCGGCTACCGGGCCCGTCATATCCACCAGACCGCCCGCTTCCTCGCCGAGCGCCCGGGCTGGCTCGACGAGCTCGCGGAGGCGGAAACCGGTCCGGCCCGCGAGCGGCTTCTCCAACTTCCCGGCGTGGGCCGGAAGATCGCCGATTGCGTGCTGCTCTTCGGCCTGGCCCGTTACGAAGCCTTCCCCATCGACACCTGGGTGCTCAAGCTGCTGGCCCAGGCCTACGGCCTCCCAGCTTGGAGCCCGGCCCAGCTTCAGGACTTCGCGCGCATCCATTTCGGCCCGCGGGCCGGGCTGGCCCAGCAGTACCTCTTCGCCGCCGCCCGGGCCGGCATCATCCGCGCCTGAAGCGGCCGGGCCGTCGGATCAACGCACCCCGCAGCGGTCGCCCATGCGGGCATAGACCTCGCGCTGACGGCTCGAATGCTCCAGCAGATCGCCGTCGAAACGGATCGCACCCTTTTCGAACAAGGTCGCCACGCAGGAGCCTCCGAAGGAGAAGTAGCCTTTCTCGCCGCCTTTGCTCACCGCTCCCGGCTGAAAGGTCTGGTGAATGCCGCCCACGCAAGTGGCGCCGATCTCCACCATCAAAACCTTGCCGAAGGCCGGGCTTTCGACGGCCGTCCGCTCGCGCCGGTTCTCCCAAAGTATCGAAATCCTCCGCCGCAGGGCGAGCGGACTGACCGAGCGCAGGCTCCCGGGAAGCCGGGTCGGCTCGCCCGCCTTTCCCCCCACCGGAAAGTGGAAACGGTGGTAGTCGACCGGACAAAGCCGCGAAATCAGCATCGAGCCCCCGGCGAAATCCCGGGCCCAGCCCGCGTCGCCGAGAAAACGGGGGAGGTCGAAACGCTGCCCTTTGATATAGAAAGCGTCCGCCGCGTCCAGGTCGGCGATCGCCAAGTGCCGCCCGTCGGCTGGAAACACCGCCACGCTCTCGCCCGGGACCACCGGCCTCGCGTCCGGCCGCAGCTTGCGGTAGAAGAATTCGTTGAAGCTGCGGTAGGAATCGACCGGCATGAGGAACTCCGCACTGCCGACCCCGTACTGCCGCATGAAAGGCCCGATCCGCTCCCGGCTCGTCAGCCGGTCCATCCGCCGCCCATACCAACGGGAAAACCAAGCCCGCTTCACCGCCAGGCTCACCCCCAGCCGGCCGAGGGGATTGCCGTAGGCCCAGCGCAGAAAGCCCTCGCCGTAGATCGCCTCGGTTTCAATGCGTCCGCTGTAGCGGTCGTAGTACTGGATCGGGGCATCGGGATCGTCGGATTTGGGCATGGCGGATGGGCGGGGATCGGGACGAAGGAAC
>Ga0208623_100761_pt1 | contig 13327 bp, 15 predicted proteins | sample HotLakConsUCCL28_FD_184737 | JGI IMG/M metagenome (GOLD analysis project Ga0208623, IMG submission 184737) | Hypersaline microbial mat communities from Hot Lake, Washington, USA - Hot Lake Consortium UCC-L28 (SPAdes) (version 2) ...
CCCGACCCTACCTCAAGACCGTCGATGACCACCCCGCGAAGCCGTCCGTCCGCTACAGCGCTATGGAGGGCGCGCGGCCGGACGGCTCCGCTCCCGTCGAGCTACACCACAAGCGGGGACACGACCGGCGAGAAGCGGTGGCCGGCGTAGGAGATCGGCTTCATACCCCGACGATACCGCCGCGCTCTCGGCCCGCCTGCTGTTTCCGTGACAGTGCCTAGCCGACACCGTCGCCGTGACACTGCCGGCTTGACAAAACCGCTTTCGGATATCGCTTCGCCGCCGAATCGGCGTTGCCCAAAGCGCAACGCCCGCGGCGAAAAATTGCGCTTGTGCCAACGCTCACGTAGTCGGATCATCATTTCGCCAGGAGTTGGCGAACAGCTGGAACGATAGGTGGCGACCATGAAGCAACCGAACGCAGCAACCGTGTCTTCGCCTCGTCATCTCAAGTCGAGTTCGAGCCGAACGCTAGGGCGCCTCGCCGCCCTCGGCGTCAGCGTCGCCGCGACGCTGGGTTTCGCATCGACGAGCGAAGTCGAGGCGCAGCAGCTCGAGCAGCTCAGGATGACGATCCCCGTCCCTGCGCTGGTGTTCTATCCCGTCTTCGCGGCGCAGAAGCAGGGCTTTTTCGCGCAGGAAGGGATCGAGATGGAGGTGATCAACACGCAAGGAGACGGGCCCGACGTGGACGCCCTGATCTCCGGCAGCGTGCAGTTCACAACATCGACGCCCAATCGCCTGCTGACCGCCTACGAGCAGGGCCTCCAGCTGAAGGCCGTGATGAGCGTGTCCGGCAAGATGCAGATCCATTGCTTCATCAATTCCGAGAGCGCCGCCGCCGCCGGGATCATGCCCGACATGCCGCTCGAGGAAAAACTTCCTCTTCTCGACGGCATGACCCTCGCCGGCACGCGCCCCGGCTCGTTCAGCTACCTCGTCGCGATGGACTACATCACCCGCGGCGGCCTCGTTCCTCAAGAGGACGTGACCGTCATCGGCGTTGGGGGCGGCTCGGCCATGATCGCCGCGGTCGAGAACCGGCAGGCCGATCTGGGCTGCTTCGCGAGCCCCGTCGTCGAGATCGCCGTATCGCGCGGCCAATCTGAGTGGTTCGTCAACAACGCCCTCGGCGAGGATTCGCTCTTCCCGGAGCTGCTGTTCGAGCTCGTGTACGTTCGACCGGATTATGCCGAGGAGAACCCGGAAACGGTGCGCGGCGTGCTGCGTGCGCTGGTTGCGGCGAACGAGTGGATCATGCAGGCGACCCCCGAGGAGCATCTCTCGGTGGCCAAGCCCCTCTTCCCCGAACTCGAAGACGCGGTGCTTCTGGAGGCCATCGAGACGGTCAAGGCCGGGATAACGGTCGACGGATGCATCTCGGACGCACAGGTCGACAATGCCGTCGCTTTTCTGCGACGCGTGGAGATGCTGAAGACCGACATCCCCGCCTCGGCGGTCGTCGACAACTCGTTCCTCCCGAGCGCCTGCAACTGACGTTCGGAAGCCCGGGCCGGGGTCCGTCCCGGGCTTCGTCGCCAAAGCCGCCTGAGGCGAGAGGATTCATGCTCGAAATTCGAAATGTCGCCAAACGCTTCCAGGCCCGCAGCGCCATCGTGACAGCGCTGGATCGGTTCGACCTCAACGTCGCCGAAGGCGAATTCCTGACGATCGTCGGACCTTCGGGCTGCGGCAAGTCGACGCTTCTCAATCTGGTCTCGGGGCTGTCCGGAGCGAGCGAAGGCGAACTCGTGTACAAGGGCCGCAGGATAAAGGGCGTCGACCGCACGATCGGTTACATCACCCAGAGTGACAACTTGTTTCCTTGGCGGACGATCCGCGACAACGTGGCGTTCCCGCTGGAACTCGCGGGAGTGTCCAAGAATGAGCGGCACGAGCGCGCCGACGCCTGGATCGAGCGGGTCGGCCTCGGCGGCTTCGCGACCTCCTACCCTCACGAGTGCTCCGGCGGCATGCGACAGCGCGCAAACATCATCCGCACGCTGATCTACGAGCCCGAGGTCATCCTGATGGACGAACCGTTCGGGCCGCTCGACGCGCAGACCCGTATCACCCTGCAGGATCAACTTCTGCATCTCTGGGACAAGTCTCGGGCGACGGTTCTGTTCATAACGCACGACCTCACCGAAGCTATCGCCCTCGCCGATCGTGTCGTCCTTATGAGCGCCCGCCCGGGGCGGATCGTCCGCGTCGAGCCGATCCGGATACCGCGCCCGCGCGACGTCTTTCATATCCATGATAATCCGGAATTTCGTCGCCTCTACGACGACATCTGGAAGGAGCTGGAGGTTCAGGTCCGTGGCGCGAACCATTGAAACGCCGGCGGCGGACGACGCCGCACGCCCCACCAAGAGCCGCGTACTCCTGTCGGAGAGCACCAAGATCCAGATCTGGCGGATCGGCATCATCGTCGGCGTGCTCGGCGCTTGGCAACTCGCCTCGGGGTCCTTGCTCGACCCGTTCTTCTTCTCGAGCCCGCAGGCCATAGCGAACAGACTCTGGATCGATCTGCACGACTGGCGATTCTACCGCGACTTCTACGTCACGGCCGTGCAGCTCTTCTCGGGCTACGCGATCGGAGCGGTGCTCGGCATCAGCCTCGGCGTGCTGCTGGCGCGCTGGCCTTTCGTCGCGCAGGTCCTCGATCCACTGCTGATCGCCTTGAATTCGATCCCGCGTATCGCGCTCGCGCCGCTGCTGATCATCTGGCTGGGGATCGACATGGCGTCGAAGATCGTCCTCGCCGCGACGCTCGTCTTCTTCCTGACCTTTTTCAACACTCTGTCTGGTATTCGGAGCGTCGAAGCGGGCTTGGTCAATGTCGCCCGGGTGCAGGGCGCCTCGGACTGGCAGATCTTCACCAAGGTGATGTTGCCCGGCGCAGCGACCTGGATCATGACCGGGCTGAAGCTGAGCCTGCCGTTCGCGCTCATCGGCGTCATCGTCGGCGAGTTCATGGCCTCCGCCGCCGGGCTGGGCTATCGGCTGAACCTCTACACGACGTCCTACAACACGAGCGGGACGTTCGCGATGCTGTTCGTCCTCATGATCTTCATGATGACGCTCAACATGCTCGTCAACGCGGTCGAACGCGCGGTGATGAAGTGGCGGCCAAAGACCGCCTTCCAAGCCGAAACCAGCATCTGAAGGAACGATGCGGAACTCCGCCGCATGAGGGAGGGATCACATGTCGCAGCGCGTCGTCATCCAAGCGCCGGCCGCCGTCAATGCCAACAAGAACCTCGGCGTCCCGTTGTCGTCGGCGGTCAAGGCCAACGGCTTCATCTTCTGCTCCGGGGCCGTGGCCTTCGACCCCGAAAAGGGCGGCCTCGCCCACGGGACGATGGAGAGCGAGACACGTCTCACTCTGAAGAACCTCCAGGCGCTCCTGGAGGCGAACGGTTCGTCGCTCGACCGCGTCGTCAAAGTCAACGTCTACATCGACACGATGGTCGAGTTCGAGAACATGAACCGCGCTTATCGCGAGTTCTTTCCTCAAGAGCCGCCCGCGCGAACCACTGTGGCCTGCCAGCTCGGCTGGGGCGTCCGCGTCGAGATCGACTGCGTCGCGCTGTGCGATTGAGACCGTGGGAGACGGGGCGATGACCGTGAACATCTGGGACGAATTCCTGACCGAGGACGATCAGGCTGTCATTGCGGCTGCCGGTTATCAGCAGCCGATGGGCTTCGGGCGCCGCCCTGCGCTGCTGATCGTGGACGCGAGCATCAATTTCACCGGCGAGCGGCCCGAGCCGATCCTCGAGATGGTCAAGACGTGGCGCAACGCGTGTGGTGAGCGAGGCTGGGTCGCGATCGGCCACATCGCCCGCCTCCTCGCCGCGTGCCGACGAAAGGGCATCCCGGTCTTCTTCACGACGGGGGAGCGCCGGCCCGACGGGCTCGATTCCGGGGCCTGGGGCTGGAAGAACGCGCGAGCGCGGCGCGACTTCGAGCAGGAGGAGCGGGGCAACGCCATCGTCCCCGCGATCGCCCCCCTCGAATCCGAGTTCGTCATCAAGAAGCAGAAGCCCAGCGCCTTCTTCGGGACGACGCTCTCGAGTTATCTCGTCGAGCGGGGCGTAGACACCCTCCTCGTGACGGGCGTGTCGACCAGCGGCTGCGTGCGGGCGACGGTGATCGACGGCTTCAGCTACAATTATCGCTGCTGCGTCGTCGAGGAGGGATGTTACGATCGATCGCAGGCCTCCCACGCGATCAATCTGTTCGACATGCACGCGAAGTACGCCGATGTCGTCGGCGTTGATGCGACGCTACGCTACATCGAAGCCTTGCCGTCAGACCTTTTCGACGCCACTCGGTCGCAGAACGACGGGGGATGATCATGAGCAGGCCGTTTCACGATCTGGGCGGATCCGACGAGGGCGCTATCGATCGCACGGAGCATCCCCCGTCGATCGAGGAGCAACGCGTCGACGCGATGCTGATGCTTCTGTCCGATCAGCGGCGGCGCCTGATACGGGTCGACGAACACCGCCGGACGATGGAACAGTTCGGCGAGGAGTTCTACTGGAGCCTCTCCTACTATGAGAGGTGGCTGCACTCGATCACCTCGCTGATGCTGGAGAAAGGTATCCTCACCCGAAGCGAACTCGATGCTCGCATAGCCTGCATCCGCGCCGGGAGCGGCGGGCCGGCGGATAGTGGCGCAGCGTTGGAGCACCGGTCGTGAGCGGCTTCGCCGTCGGAGACAGGGTCCGGGTGCGGGACCACGTCCATACCGGCCATCGCCGAACGCCGTACTACATCCGCCGCCGCACGGGCGAGGTCGTTCGCGTGGCGGGGCGTTTTCTCAACCCCGAGCAACTCGCGTACGGGTCGACCGGCCTGCCGGGCGTGACGCTCTACCGTGTACGCTTCTCGCAGCGGAGCGTGTGGGGAGACGCGTACGCGGGCGCGGCTGCGGACACCATCGACATCGAGGTCTACGAGCACTGGCTCGAGCCGGCCGTCGCAGCCGATACCTGAAAAGAGCAGGCCATGTCCGACCTTCATCAGTCATCCGATGCTCACGCGCACGATCATCCCCATGATCATCCCCACGACCACCCGCACGCGTCGGACGCGCCGGGGCTGCCCGAAGAGAGCCTCGTGCTCGAGCGTGCGCTGCGCGAGCTTCTGATCGAGAAGGGCGTGTTCGGCGCCGACGAACTCCGAGCCGCCGTGGAGGCGATGGAGGCGCGCGGGGAAGTCCTCGGCGCGCGTGTCGTGGCTCGAGCCTGGACGGATCCAGCCTACGAAGCCTTGCTCCTCAGCCGCCCCATGGAAGCGATCGCCGTGTTCGGCCTCTCGATGGGCGTGAACGAACTCTGTGTCGTGCAGAACACCAGATCGGTGCACAATATCGTCGTTTGCACGCTCTGCTCCTGCTATCCGCGGATGATCCTCGGCATTCCTCCGGCCTGGTACAAGAGCCGCGCCTATCGCGCCCGCACCGTCCGAGAGCCGCGCGCGGTGCTCGCCGAATTCGGACTCGACCTTCCCCACAGCGTCGAGGTTCGCGTCCACGATTCGACGGCGGACCTGCGGTATCTGGTGCTACCCAAGCGCCCCGAGGGCACCGACGACTGGAGCGAAGAGGCCCTCGTACCTCTGGTCTCGCGAGACAGTTTGATCGGTGTCGCCGAAGCGCGGCGCCCGGGCGCCGAGGACGGACTGTGACCGGAGAGCGGCCGATGGGCGCCTCCGGCCTCTGGCGCTTCGGCGCTTCGCCGCCGCGCGTCGAGGACGGGAGGCTGCTGACCGGGGGCGGCAGATACACCGCCGATCTCGCGCCGCCCGGCACGGCGCATGCGCAGATCCTCCGGTCGACCCATGCGCACGGCCGGATCCGTCGGCTCGATCTCGACGCCGCTCGCCGGGCGCCCGGCGTTCTCCTGGTCGTGTCCGCCGCCGATATCGCGGATATCGGCGCGATGCCGTGCCTCATCGCGCGTGAGAGACGGCCGGGGCAGCCTTTGATCGTACCGGAGCGGCGACTCCTAGCGTGCGGCAAGGTCGCTCACGTCGGAGACCCCGTGGTTCTCGTGGTCGCCGAGACGCATCAGGCCGCCACCGGCGCGTTGGAGCTCGTCGAACTCGACGTCGAACCCATGCCCGCGGTGACGAGCGGCGTCGCGGCTCTGGCGCCCGACGCACCCGTCCTCTGGGACGACGCGCCGGACAATGTCTGCTTCACGTTCGACCTCGGAGACCGCGCGGGGGTCGACGAAGGGCTCGCCGGCGCCGCGCACGTCGCCGAGCTCTCCTACCGTATCAATCGCGTCGCGGCCCAGCCGATGGAGACACGCGCCGCCCTCGCGGTCTTCGACGCCGCACAGCGGCGCATCGAACTGTGGTGCGGCCACCAGAAGCCTCACCTGCTGCGCCGCCAGCTCGCCCGGATGTTCGGCGAGCCGGAGCACGCGATCCGCGTCGTCGTTCCGGACGTCGGTGGCGGATTCGGCCTGAAGGGCTCGAATTTCCCCGAATACGGGCTCGTGATGTGGGCCGCGCGGGCGCTCGGTCGGCCGGTGCGCTGGGTCGCGTCGCGCTCGGAGAGCTTCGTGAGCGACGATCACGCGCGGGACAACGCGGTTCGTGCGCGCCTGGCGTTGGACGACGACGGGCGCTTCCTCGCCCTCGACGTCGAGACGGTCGCCAATCTGGGCGCGTACCTCTCGGACTACGGCCCCCACTCGTCGACGAACAATCTCGGCGGACTGTCCGGAATGTACCGGATTCCGGCGATACATGCGCATGTGACGGGCGTCTTCACCAACACCACGCCGATCTCCCCCTACAGGGGGGCCGGCCGCCCCGAGGCCACGTTCGCGATCGAACACCTCATCGACCGCGCTGCGGCGCAGATCGGATTGGATCCGGTCGAGCTTCGCCGCCGGAATCTCATCGGCGCCGCGCAGATGCCGTACGATACGGGATTCGTGTTCACGTACGACAGTGGTGATTTCGAACGCGGAATGGATGCGGCCCTCGATCTGGCCGACCGGCCGGGTTTCGAGCGTCGGCGGGAGGAGGCCGCGTCTCGTGGTCGGCTGCGCGGCTTCGGTTTAGCGAACGGCATCGAGCAGGCGGGGGCGATCTTCGAAGAGACTGCGGATCTTCACTTCGACAGCGACGGCTCGCTCACGGTCGCCTCGGGCACGATCTGCAATGGCCAGGGGCACGCGACGGCGTTCCGGCAGCTCATCGGCGAGTTGCTGGGGCTGGAGGCGGACCGCGTGCGATTCATCCAAGGCGACACGGATCGTGTCTTTCACGGCTACGGGACGTTCGGATCGCGTTCGCTGGCCGTCGGCGGCGCAGCCGTGTCACTCGCGTCGACGAAGATCCTCGCCAAGGCTCGGCTCTTGGTGGCTCATCTGCTCGAAGCGGCCGAGGCGGACATCGTCTTCATTGCGGGGGCGTTCCGCGTCGCCGGCACGGACCGGACGATGTCGCTGGTGGACGTCGCGCAGGCGAGCTTCGATCGCGGCCGCCTGCCGCCGGGCATGGAGCCGGGCCTCTCCGAGCGCGCGGTCTTTCTGCCGTCGGCGCCCACCTTCCCCAACGGAACACATGTCTGCGAGGTCGAGATCGACCCGGACACCGGAGTCGTCGTCGTGCCGCGCTACACCGTGGTCCACGATGTCGGCCGCACCATCAATCATCAGCTCGTCGAAGGTCAGCTCCACGGCGGTGTCGTCCAGGGGCTCGGTCAAGCGCTGTTCGAGGACGTCGCCTACGATCCAGCCTCGGGTCAGCTCCTGTCGGGATCGTTCCAGGATTACGCGATGCCTCGAGCCGACGTGCTCGGGGACTTCAGGGTAGGGGACAACGACGTGCCGTCGACCACTAATCCCCTCGGCCTCAAGGGGGCGGGCGAATCCGGGACGATCGGCGCCCTTCCGGCCGTCGCTAACGCGGTAATGGACGCACTGCGCCGTGTCGGCGTCGAACACCTCGACATGCCCTTCACACCCAATCGCGTCTGGAGCGCGCTCCGGGACGCGCGAGCAGAGACGCCGTGATGCGGACTTCGTGGCGACGCATCGGAATGATCGGGTGTGGCGCCATCGGCAGCGCGCTGGCGGACCTGATCGAGCGGGAGGCCGGCGGACGGCAGGCGCTCACGACCGTGCTCATGAAGCCGGCCCGGCCACGGCCGCGAGCTCTCTCCGAGCGGGTCGAGGTCGTCTATGATCTCGATCTTCTCCTGCGCAGCCGCCCCGATGTGGTGGTCGAATGTGCCGGGCACGACGCGGTGCGTGGCTGCGCGATCCCGATCCTGTCGGCCGGCGTCGACCTCGTCGTCATCGCGACCGGAGCGCTCGTGGACGACGGTTTTCGGGCCGAAGTAGAGAGCGCTGCGACGCGAAGCGGCGCGCAACTGCATCTTCCGTCGGGCGCGATCGCCGGGATCGACGGCCTCGCTGCGCTACGGCTCGGAGGTCTCGAAGAGGTCACCTACACCTCGGTCAAACCACCGTCGGCGTGGCGCGGGACGCCCGCCGAAGAACTGATCGATCTCGCCTCGCTGCGGGAGCCCGAGACGTTCTTCGCCGGCCCGGCCCGCGCCGCGGCGGAGGCGTTTCCGAAGAATGCGAACCTGGCTGCGACGGTGGCCCTCGCGGGACTGGGCCTGGATCGGACGCGCGTCCACCTCGTCGCCGATCCCGGCGCAGCCGGAAACCTCGGTCGGATCGAGGCGCGGGGGCGCGGCGGGACGCTCGACGTCACCTTCGGCGGCCCGGCGATGCTCGACAACCCGAAGACGTCGGCGTCGACGGCCTTCAGCCTCGCGCGAGCCCTTCTCAATGCAGGCCGTGCGATCACACTATGAGGTCCGACATCAGTTCGCGATCGTGGGAGCATGCGCCGTGTCGTTGACCCAGTTGCGGTACTTTCACGAGGTCGCGCGGAGCGGCTCGATCCGCGTCGCGAGCGAGCGCCTGCACGTCACGGCGTCCTCGATCTCTCGTCAGATCAAGAACCTCGAATTCGAGGCCGGCATGCCGCTCTTCGATCGCAGCAGCTCGGGGATGTCGCTGACGTCGGCGGGAGAGCTCTATCTCGCCTATGCGCGCAGCGTTCTCTTCGATCTGGACCGCCTCCATTCGCAGATCGACGATCTCAAGGGCCTGCGACGCGGGCGCGTTAGGATCGGGACGATCGAGGGCGTCGTCTCCGACACTCTCATACCGGCCATCGCCGCGTTCAGGGGTCGATATCCGGGCGTGACGTTCCAAGTCCGGACGATGGCCTCCGACATGATTCCGGACGCACTCTCGTCGGGCGATGTGGACCTCGGGATCGCCTACAATGCGGAGCCTCATCTCGACGTTCGTTTCGCCTTTCGAATCAGCGATCCCCTCCAGGCCATCGTGCACCGGAACCATCCGATTGGACGGCTGCGCCAGGTCGGCCTCGCGGAGGCGCTCGCCTATCCCGTCGCCGTTCCGGAAGAATACTTCGGCATTCGTCGCCTGCTCGACCAGAGCTGTCGAGCGGAGCGTCTGAGATTGAAGCCTGCCCTGGTCACGAACTCGATCGAGGCGCTGAGGGCGTTCGCTCGAACGAACGCAGGAGTGACCATGCTGCCGGTGCTCTCGACACGCGCCGACTTGGAGCGCGGGACGGTGGTCGCCGTGCCCTTCCGGGAAGCCGCTCTTCGGCGCTCGTCGGTCGACGTCTGCGTTGCCGCGGGCCGGAAGCCCACGGTCGCCGCAGACGCCTTCCTCCTGCATTTCCAGAAGGTTTGCACGGACGCTTCCGTCGGCGCCGAGCCGCTCGAGCGAGCCGAGTCTCGGGAGGAGGTGTCATGAAGATTGCAAGCATCGAGACGAAGACGGGAGACATTCGGCTGGTCACGCCGCTCGCCGCCGGGGGGCGCGGTCTCCTCGTCGACCTCACGCGCGCCTACGCCGATCTGATGGACGACCGCGAAGAGCGCGCTTCGGCCTCGAGGCTGGCGGCAGCGCGCGTGCCCTCGAACATGCTGCAGTTCCTGGACGGCGGGCGAGCGACGCTCGCCGCCGCGCGCGAGGCCGTCGCTCACGCGATCCGCGCCTTGAGCGTGGACGGCGCGGTCGAGCGCTGGCTGGCCCGAGGCACGGCTCACGAGGAGGCGACCGTGACCTTCCTCGCACCCGTTCCCCGGCCGGGCAAGATCATCTCGATCGGCGCGAACTACCGAAAACACCTCGACGAGCTCGCCGACGATCGCAGCGGCGCGGGGCTGGAGCCGATCGCTGCCAAGCTCAGCGGCGCCGCTTATCCCCCCGCCTTCGCCAAGCTGCCCTCGACCGTCACGGGCCACGAGCATCCGGTACGCTATCCAAGGTGGACGACCCAGCTCGACTACGAAGCCGAACTCTGCGTCGTCATCGGTCGTCGCTGCCGAAACGTGTCGGTCTCGGAAGCGCTGGATGTCGTCGCCGGCTACACGATCATCAACGACGTCTCCATGCGCGACATCCAGCGCGAGGAGATGAGCCGGGGCATGCTTCTCCTCGGTAAGAACCTCGACACGACGGCGCCCGTCGGCCCGTTCCTCGTCACCGCAGACGAGATCCCCGATCCTCAGAACCTCCGTATTCGGTGCTGGGTGAACGACGAGCTACGCCAGGACGCCTCCACCTCCGAGATGATCCACAGCGTGGCGGAGATCGTCTCCTACTATTCCAAGATGACCCTCGAGCCGGGCGACATGTTCACCACCGGAAGTCCGGCCGGCGTCGGCGTGAGCGCCGACCCGCCCGAACGCCACCTGCTCAAGCCGGGCGACGTCGTCGTGATCGAAATCGATCCGATCGGCTCTCTGCGCAATATGATCGTAGAAGACAACTGAAGACACGATGGCGATCCGACAGAGGAGAGAGATGATGAGCACACGCGTTTGGGAGAAAGGTGGCTATCGATACGTGCCAGGCGTCTTTCAATACTCCGCCGGCGTGGCTGCGCTGCCGGGCTACGCGATCGAGCGGATCCTGCTCCCGTCGCCGACGCCATGGCGGGAGGCGTTCGAGCAAGTCGCGACGTATCTCGGGGATCGAGGTAGGCCGCTGACCGCCTTTTGCGCGTGCGAGATGCGCTCCCCAGAGCCCTTCACCGAGAGCGGCTTCAAGAGCTTCAACGAGGCGTACGCGCGCATGCTCGCCGAGTGGGGCCTGCTGGAGGGCGGCGACAATCCCGTGGCGCGAAGTAATGTCTGCCCGGCTTCGGCCCCGCCGTCCGAGCCGTGCCTGTACGCCTTCGCCTTCACGACACCCGCGCCCGATGCGCCGGCGTCCTTCATCGTCGCGGGTGGGGCGGAGGCGCCGGAAGGGCGCGGCTCCTATGCGGATCACATCGTCGCGCGGGGCGACCTGAGTGCGTCCGGCCTGAGGGCCAAGGCGACCTTCGTCATGGATGAAATGACGCGCCGCCTCGAGGCGCTCGGTTTCGACTGGTCGTCGACGACTGCAGCTCAGGCATACAGCGTCCACGACATCCACCCCTTCCTCGCCGATCTCCTCGTGGCGCGCGGGGCCGCCGGGCACGGTATCACGTGGCACTACGCGCGCCCGCCGGTCGTCGATCTCGAGTACGAGATGGACTGCCGCGGGATCGGCGTCGAGCGGCTCATGACGGATCGACGGTCATGAGCGCGCCGGAGCTTCTTCGTCCCACGATTGCAGTGGTCGACTACGATCGTACGCGGCCGCTCCTCGATGGACGCGTCCGCGTCCGCGGCTGTGAACCGGTTTGGCAGTGGCAGATGCCGATCGAGGACATGTTTGCGAAGGCGCTCGGAGAGGCGGCGTTCGATGTCGCCGAGCTGTCCTTCAGCAATCATCTCACGCGCGTGTCGCGAGGCGACTCGGCCTACCTCGGCCTCCCCATCTTCCCGAGCCGGAGTTTCCGGCACGGCGCCTGGTTCGTACGGGCCGCGGGCGGCGTGAAGTCGCCCGACGACCTCAAGGGCAAGCGGGTCGGCGTGCGGGAGTACTCGATGACGGCGGCAGTCACCGCGCGCGGAATACTCGAGGACGAGCACGGAGTCGCGGCATCCGACATCTGCTGGATTGTCGGCGACGTCGACGCACCCGAGCGAGCGATCATACCTCTTCCGGATCTCGCACGGCCCGTCCGGGTCGAAGCGGCTCCCGAGGGCAGTTGTCTCAATGAGATGTTGCTCGACGGACGAATCGACGCGCTGCTCGCATACAAGCCGCCCAAATCATTCGCTGAAGGAGACCCGCGAATCGTCAGGCTCTACGACGATCATGTCGCGAGCGAGCGGGCCTTCGCGCGTCGAACGGGGATCTTCCCGATAATGCATTTGGTCGGAATTCGCAGGGACGTCGCCGCCGCCGCCCCGTGGTTGCCCGAGGCACTTCTCGATGCCTTCGGCAGGGCGCGTGATCTCGCGATCTCTGACCTCGCGTCCGTTCAGGTCCTGAAGGTTTCGCTCCCTTGGCCGGGGACGGCATATGCCGAAGCGTGCGAAATATTAGGCGAAGACTATTGGCCCTATGGCATAAGTAAGAACGTTTCAGCTGTCGAGGCGCTTGCTAAATGGCATTACGCACAAGGGCTTTCATCCAGGCTAATCGAAGCTAGTGATATCTTCGTCAGCGAATCTTAGTTTCGGGCAAGCTGCGGTCGAGATATGGATCGGCGCCGGGGTCCGGTGGTTATCAGCGCGGGTTCCCGAACATGAACACCCGGCGTGAGCAGCTATCCGCGCTGCCGACGAGGGGGGCGTTGTGTATCGGCGCGGGTCTCGGCGCTCACCGGAGGGATACCGCCGATCTCGAGGGGCAAGCCAAAAGCCGGGCGATCGTGCGCGGCGAATGGCTCGGACTAAGTCGGGCGCGTGAACCCCGCCGGCCGCACATGCCCTGCGGGGCGGCGAGTGCTGGCGGGGCGCTCGCGCGGCTGCCGGTCTTGGGCGGCGTAGGCGCGCGCGGTGAGGTAGTGCAAGGCCTAGCTGGTGGAGTCGACCTGGTCGTCAAGACGGCCGTTCGGGAAGGCGAGGAGTTCGTCCATCCAGGAGGCGAGCCAGGGCGCATCGCGCGGCGCGTGAACCTGGCCCGACTCGAAGCGGGCCGATTGCGCCATAAACCGGGCCTGCTTGTCGAAGCGCGGCCTCTGCAGCACCGGCCGGCATTCGCCGGAGCGGCGCAGGGGCACTGTCACCAGGGCTCCGAATCCAGGTTAATTCGGTAGCACGCCGAGGATCCTGACGAGGTAGTCGGCGCTCCAGCCGGCGACCTTTCGGCGTCGCTTGATGGGCTTTTTGTCGTCGACGGTGCGGACGAGGTTG
>Ga0208623_100775_pt1 | contig 12899 bp, 11 predicted proteins | sample HotLakConsUCCL28_FD_184737 | JGI IMG/M metagenome (GOLD analysis project Ga0208623, IMG submission 184737) | Hypersaline microbial mat communities from Hot Lake, Washington, USA - Hot Lake Consortium UCC-L28 (SPAdes) (version 2) ...
AGCACCACCGCAAACGGCTGCGCACGTCAAACCCGATGGAGCGGTCCATCCAGCAGGAGCTCAAACGGCGCACAGTCAAGGTCAGGGTATTCCCCGGCGAAGACGCGCTGCTGCGCCTCGTCAGCGCCGTCCTCGTCGAGATCGACGAAAAATGGGCCTCAGACACAAAGGCCTACATCAAGTGGGAATGCCAGGATGCATGATCCGCTCTCAGCAGAATTTCCAGACAACAGGTTGCTCAATCGCATTTTTATCGTTCATCGACATCCAGATGCTTATGCCACGCCTTTGGGTATTCTTGTTGGTCCGTCGGCATCGTATCCCCCGATCGGCGGCGCCTGGCGGTCGGCGCTTTCAGGCTGGGAGGCGTTGGCGCACCAAGGTTGTCCAGAAGGAGCATCCCCAGGCGATTACCTCATCGTTGAAATCATACCCGGGGTTATGCAGGTCGGCCGAAGGGCCGTTGCCCACATTGATCATGGCGCCCGGCACCTCGTTGAGCATGAACGAGAAATCCTCGCCGCCCAGCATTGGCGCCATGTCGAGATGCACGTTCTCCATCCCGGCAACTTCTTGCGCGGCGGCGGCGGCAAGTGTGGTCTCGTGGTCATGGTTCACTGTCACCGGGTAGTGGCGGATGTAGTCCAACCGCCCTTCGGCCCCGAAACCGGCGGCGATGTGATGGACCAGTTGCGCCAGTTGCGCCTCGATCTGGTTGCGGACCTCTTCGCGCAGGGCACGCACTGTACCAGTCAGCGACACCGATTGCGGGATGACGTTGAAGGCATTGCCGGCATGCGCCGTCGTCAGTGACACCACCGCCGAATCCATCGGGTCGATGCTGCGCGATGTCACGGTCTGCAGCGCCTGGATCAGCGCCGCCGTCACCGGCAGCGGGTCAATCGCCGTGTGGGGCTTCGCCGCATGGCCGCCACGCCCCTCAACTGTGATGCGCACCTCATCGACCGAGGCCATGATGGGGCCGGGGGCGATGGTGAACTGGCCTACCGGCAGGTTGGGGCGGTTGTGCATGCCGTAGACCTCATGGCAGGGCCAGCGGGTGAACAATCCATCCTCGATCATGGCGCGGGCACCGGCGCCACCTTCTTCGGCGGGCTGGAAGAGCACGAGCACCGTGCCGTCAAAAGCCCGCGATTCCGCCAGATGGCGGGCCGCGCCCAGCAGCATCGTGGTGTGGCCGTCATGGCCGCAGGCATGCATCTTGCCCGGCACTTTTGACGCCCAGGGCTTGCCCGTCACCTCATCAATCGGCAGGGCATCCATATCCGCACGCAGGCCGATGGTGCGCCCGGAGGTGTTGCTTTGCCCGCGGATCACACCGACAACGCCGGTGCGGCCAATCCCCTCGACCACCTCATCCACCCCGGCGGCGCGCAGGGCATCGGCGACACTTTTCGCCGTGCGCTCGACATCATAGAGCAATTCAGGGTTCATATGCAGGTCGCGGCGGAATTCGGTGAGTTTTTCTATCTCGCGCGAGACCCAGTTTTCGACGGCCATGGTTCAGCCTTTCTGTTCGGTGGTTTCAGGCGCGGCCTTCATCCGGTAGCGGAAATCGCAATGGCTGGCGCCCTTCATGATGGTTTGGGTGCGGGTCAGTTCGATATCAGGGTTGTAGCCGATACAGAAATCACCATCGCGGTTGCAGCTGAGAAGGTGGCCGATATCGCCCAGACCCATCTCCCGGTACATCTCGGCATAACGGCAGCGGACCACGTTGAAATCCATCTTCTCGGCGGTCATTTCCAGCGGCTCGATCTGAAGCGCGTCTTCCTTGGTCCAGTTCGGCATGATCGCCTTGAAATCGGTCAGGTCTGGCGCGTGGTCCAGTTGCGCGGCCAGTTCCTTGCCCTGCTCGATGGCCGAGCGCGAGCAGGCCTCACCAATCACCGCTTCGGCTTCCTCCTGACAAGAGCGGGCGGTGATCACGTCGTAGACATGCTTGAGGATCATCGCCTCGATACGGCGACGGTCGAGGATGGGAAGGTCGTTGATGCGGCTCATGGGTGATGTCCTCACAGCTTGGGTTCGACAAGATCCTTGCGGCGCAGCCATGCAAGATAGGATGGGGCGATGCGGCGCGCGATAGCGTGCATCGGGAAAGGTTTGGGCTCGGTCACCGGCAGCGCCAGTTCCTCTTCCGGCACGCCGGTCACGGCGCGCGCCAGTTCGCGGCCCAGTGCCGTGCCCAGCGCCACACCGCGCCCGTTGCAGGCAACCCAGGCCCAGCCATCAGGGCCCAGCCGGTGCACGCGGGGGAAGCGGTCCCAGTTCATGCCGATGAAGCCGGACCAGACATGCGTCATCTCGGGCGTGCCCAGTTCCGGGTAGGCCTCGGCCAGACTGCGGGCAGCCTTGGCGCGCACACGGGCTTCCACGTCATGGCTGCCCATCACCGCGCCGCCTGTGATCAGCCGGTTGCGCGCGTCATAGCGAAAGAAGCGCAGATCGCCGCGCGTGTCTGACACCGCCTGCCGCCCCGGCAGGATCTTGGCGCGCAGGTTGTCGCCCACGGGTTGGGTGGACATCTGCCAGGCGTAAACCGGGATGACCGAGCGCGCGATGCGCGGGGCCAGCCCGGGGCTGAGTTCGCCGGTATAGGCGTTGGTGGCAAGGATCAGCGCGCGGGCTTTCAGCCTGCCGCCGTCGGTTTCAATCACCCAATGCGCGCCTTCGCGGGCATAGCGGGTGACGCGGCTTTGCTCATGGATCACCGCGCCCAGCCCCTCGGCGGCTTTCGCCATGCCGCGCGCAAGGGCCAGCGGGTTTATATGGCCCCCGGTAGGGTTGTACATGCCGCCATACCAGAAATCGGTGCCCAGAATTTCGCGCGATTGCGCGGCATTCTTGAACTCGGCCGGGAAGCCGAAGCGCTGCCATGCCTCCACCCGCTTCTGCGACAACTTCAAACGGCCGGGGCTGTGGGCGGGCTGGAACCAGCCGCTCTGTTCGGCCTCGGCCTTCATGTCGAATTCGCACTCAAGATCAAACAGGATCGAGGCGGAGTTGCCGATCAGCTTGGCGAACCGCTCGCCCGCCGCGCCATAGCGGGCCACCCAGGCATCGGGCTCGGCGGCGGTCAGGATCGGGATAACCTGCCCGTTGTTGCGCCCTGAAGCACCCCAGCCGACCGCCTGCCCTTCCAGCACCGTCACCGCATGGCCCCGGCGCGCCACCTCGATCGCCGCCGACAACCCGGTGAAACCGCCGCCGATGATCGCCACATCGGTCTCGGCACTGCCCATCAGCGCGGGGGCAAGGGCGCGTTCCGGCGCGGTTGCCGCCCAGATCGAGGGGGGGAATTCAACGCTCATGCGGCATCCTCCGACATCAGCGCCGCTGAGGCTTCATGCGGCAACCAGAACCAGCGCAGCGCTTCCTCGTCGGGCAATAGCGGCGGCGGGGGGGTGGCGGGCAGCAGGCGGGCCTGTTGTGCCAGCGTGTGCGCGGCGCTCAGGCAGGCGTCGAAATCAGGTGGCGCGATGGCGCTGGCAGCGGGGTTTTCCAACAATGCCATCAGGCTTTCGGGCGGGCGGTCATCAACAAACCGTTGCGCCCGCCACACGCCAGAGCCGATATCAAGCCGGTAAAGCGGCAGAAGCGACAGGCCATGCGTTGCGATGAAGCGCAGTGCAGCGGCGATACGGTCAACATCCTCATCCGCAAAGAACCAGTTCACCCCCAGCCGCGCCCAACCGGGCCGAAAGGCCGAATGGCCCAGCGCCACTGCCGCCTGATGGCGCCGGGTGCGGGCGTCGTCAAGGTTCAGCAGCGCATGGCCATAAGGTCCGGCGCAGGAACAACCGCCGCGCGCCTGAATGCCGAACAGATCATTGAGCAGCGCCACCACGTAATTGTGGTGCAACAGCTTGCCGCGCACCATGATGTTGAACGAGAAAATGCCGATCCGCGGCGTATCGGCCGGCCCCAGAAGTTCCAGCCCCGGCACCGAGCGCAGCGCGGCTTCCATCCGGGCCGTCAGGCGCTTCTCGGCGGCCTCGACCGCTTTTTCGCCCATCGCGCGTTTCAGCGCCAGTGCCATCCCCGCGCGGATGTTGTCGACGATGCCGGGGGTTCCGGCCTCTTCGCGGCGCTCAGGGTCGGCGACATAGTGGTGATCGCTGGCGGTGACATAAGAAACCGTGCCGCCGCCGGTGACTGTGGGGCGCGACAGGTCCAACAAGCGCCGGTCACAGACCAGCACGCCCGAAGCCCCCGGCCCGCCCGGAAACTTGTGCGGTGACAAAAGCGCCACATCGATCCTGTCACCCGCGCCGGGCGCGCTTTCAGCCAGGTTCATCGAAACATAAGGCGCAGCAGCGGCGTAATCGGCCACGCACCAGGCGTCATGGTTGTGCAACAGGCGAGCGATGGCGCGCATGTCCGACAGCACCCCGGTCACATTCGACGCCGCCGAGAACGCGCCCAGCTTGAACGGCGCATCGGCATGAGCCAGAAGCCGCGCGCGCAGGGTTTCAAGGCAGATCTGGCCCCGGTCATTCAGCGGAATACGCTCGATCTGCGCGCCGCTTTCGCGCCAGGGCAAATCGTTTGAATGATGCTCATAAGGGCCGATGAACACCACCGCGCCTTCGTCCAGCGCGCGCATCGCCAGCGCCCGTGTTAGCTTGTCCGAGGCGCCGGTGGCACCGGAACCCACGAAAATCACCGCATGGCCGGGGTCGGCATGAACCGCCTCGCGCACCGCCTCGCGCGCCATTTCGCGCAACTGCGTGGTGCGGCGGCCGGTGAACGAGGTTTCGGTATGGGTGTTGCCGTAATAGGGCAGCACATGGGCGCGGATCGCATCCTCGATCTGGACTAGCGAGCGGCCCGAAGCGACGTAATCGGCGTAGAGCAGCGCGCGCGGCCCGAAGGGGCCGGGCATCGCGGTGCCTTCACCGATGATCGCGTGGCGGATGTCATTGAAACTCAGGGGCATTTTAACCTCAGGCGGCGTCTGTCCGAAAGCTGGGCGGCGTCCAGTCGCGGCCCGGGATCGAGGACAGAAGATTGCGTGTATAGGGATGCTGTGGATCGGCGAAGATCTCGGCGGTGATGCCGCTTTCGACAATCTCGCCATGTTGCATCACGATGATGCGGTCACAAAGCTGGGCCGCGACGCGCAGGTCATGGGTGACGAACAACAAGGACAGTTCCAGCCGTTCGCGCAGATCGGCCAGCAGGCGAAGCACCTGCGCCTGCACCGACACGTCCAGCGCCGAAACCGGCTCATCCGCGACGATCACCTTGGGCTCCAGTGCAAGGGCGCGGGCAATGCCGATCCGCTGGCGCTGCCCGCCCGAAAACTCGTGTGGGAAGCGATTGGCAGCAGCGGGCGACAGCTCAACCAGTTCCAGCAGATCGCGCGCCTTTTCACGGGCGCGGGCCGGGTTGGCGCCATGCACGATGGGGCCTTGCGCGATGATATCCACCACCCGCTTGCGCGGGTTGAGCGAGGCCATCGGATCTTGAAACACCATCTGGATATGCTGGCGCATGCGCCGCAACTCACGCGGGGTGCAGGCGAGCAGATCCTTGCCATCCAGCTCGACCGCGCCGGTATCGGCTTGCAGCAAGCGCGTGACGATCCGCGACACGGTGGTTTTGCCAGAGCCGGATTCACCCACCACACCCAGCGTCTGCCCGCGCCGCAGCTCAAAACTGAGATCCTTGACCGCTCTGACGGCCTTGCGCTTGCCGGTCAGCAGCCCGCCGCGCGCGGCGAAGGTCTTGGTCAGCCCGGTTGCGCGCAGCACCACCGGCGCATCGGTGAAATCCAGCGGTTTGGGCGGGGTCAGAGCGGGGACCGAGGCGATCAGCGCCTTGGTATAGGGGTGTCGGGGATGGTTCAGAATTTCGTCTGCCATGCCCTGCTCCACCATCTCGCCCTGGCGCAGCACGACGACCCGGTCGGCGATTTCGGCCACCACGCCAAAATCATGGGTGATGAACAGAACACCCGCCCCCTCATCGCGCTGCAAGTCACGGATCAGCCTGAGGATCTGAAGTTGTGTTGTCACATCGAGCGCCGTTGTCGGCTCGTCGGCAATAATCAGCCGGGGCGACAGGGCCAGCGCCATGGCGATCATCACCCGCTGACGCTGACCGCCCGACACCTGATGCGGATAGGCGTTGTAGGCCGAGGCCGGCTCAGGAATATGCACCCGCTCTAGCATTTCGATCGCACGCGCCTTGCGCGCCTTGTAACCGTCCCTAGTGTGCAGCCGCAGCACCTCGTCGATCTGCCAGCCGACGGTCTTTTGCGGGTTCAGCGCGGTCATCGGCTCCTGAAAGATCATGGCGATCCGGTTGCCGCGCATGCGCCGCATCTCGGCCTCGGACTTGGCAAGAATATCCTCGCCGTCAAAGCGCAGGCTGCCCCCGGCGACATGCACATGTGGCTCCGGCAGAAGCCGCATGATCGCCCCTGCCGACAGTGATTTGCCCGAGCCGCTTTCACCCACCAGGCAGACAATCTCGCCGGGCATCACCTTCAGGCTCAGCCCCTCCAGCGCAAAGGGCCGGTCCGACCCCTTTGGCAGCGCGATACGCAGGTGGGTCATTTCCAGAACGGGTTGGTCCAGAACGGTTTGGTCCAGAACGGGTTGGGTCATTTCTTCTGCCTCGGGTTCAGCGCGTCGTTCAGGCCTTCACCGACGAGTGAAAACGAAAGGACCGTCAGGACGATGGCGATGCCGGGAATGGCAACGCAATACCACGCCGTGCGCAGCACCGCGCGGCCCTGGCCGATCATGTTGCCCCAGCTTGCGTAATTCGGATCGCCCAGCCCCAGAAAGGCCAGCGCGCTTTCCAGCAGGATCGCCAGCGCCATGATGACCGAGGCATAGACGATGATCGGCGGCAGCGCGTTGGGCAGGATCTCGCGGAAGATGAGTGACGTGTTCGACACCCCCAGATTGCGCGCCGCATCGACAAATTCGCGCCCGCGTAGCGACATGAACTCGGCCCTGACCATGCGGGCAGGCGCGGTCCAGCTGACGATGCCGATGGCCAGTGCGATCCATTCCATCGACGACCCAAGGATCGCCACAAGCGTCAGCAGCAGCACGAAATTCGGGATCGTCTGGAACGCTTCGGTGATGCGCATCAGCACATCATCCACCCAGCCGCCGAAAAAGCCGGATATCGCACCGATCAAGACGCCGATGGCGATTGACACCAACGTCGCCGCCACGCCGATCAAGAGCGAGATGCGCGCGCCGTGAAAGATGCCCGCAAGAATGTCGCGGCCCAGCTGGTCCGTGCCCAGCGGCACCGACCAGTCGGCGAAGGGCGCGGTCAGCGGGGGGGCTGCGCGGCGCAAGGGATCAGTGGGCTCAATCAGCCCGGCGGTCAGCGCCATCGCTATGACAACGGTAAACAGCCCCAAGCCTAGCAGGGCAGCCCGGTTGCGGCGGAAACGCCGCCAGAAGACGACCGCGCGCGCGGGCTCGGGCGAGCGGAGATCGGTATCAAGCGTGGTCATTTCAGTTCGATCCTGCTGTCAAGGCGCGCGTACAGGATGTCAGTCAGGAAGTTGACCAGCACCACGATCAGCGAACTCAGAAAGATGATCCCCATCAGCGTATTCAGGTCACGCTGGATCACCGCCTGATAGGCAAGCTGGCCCAGGCCCGGCAGGCTGAAGATCGTCTCAACCACCACGGCCCCGCCCAGAAGGGCGGAAAACTGCAAGCCCACAAGTGTCACCACCGGCAAGAGCGCGTTGCGCATGATGTGATGGACCATGAGCCGCGTCTCGCCCGCGCCCTTGGCCCGCGCGGTGCGTACATAATCAAGCTCGGCCACCTCAAGCACCGAGGCGCGCATCAGCCGCAGATAGAAACTGAGATAGATCAGCGACAGCGCGGCGGTCGGCATCACCAGATGACGCGCCACATCCACAACATGGTCCCAGCCGGTATAGAAAGCCGCGATGCTCTGGATGCCCCCCACCGGCAGCCAGCCCAGCTTGACCGAGAACAGAAGCATCATCATCAGCGACAGGAAAAAGCTGGGCGTGGCGTAGAATATCAGACCCAGCGTCGATATCGCGTTGTCGGTCAGCGAATAGGCGCGGCGCGCGGCGAAGGCGCCCAGAAGGCACCCGAAGAAGAACGCCAGCGACAGCGAGGTCGCCATCAGCAGAAGCGTTGTGCCCAGCCGGTCCATCAGAATGCGCGAAACGGGTTGTTCATGCACGAAGGACCAGCCGAAATCGAACATCGCCAGCTTGGACATGTACAGCCACAGCTGCACCCAGACCGGCTGGTCAAGGCCATACTCCTGGCGCAGGCGCGCGATGAACTGGGCATCGGCCCCGCCCATATCGCCCACCAGCGCGTCGACGGTATCGCCGGGTGCCAGTTTCAGCAGAACGAAGGTGCAGATCATGATCAGGATGACCACGGGAACCGCCTGCAAGAGGCGTCGCAGCGCGTAGGCCAGTATCGGTGGAATAGGAAGCGACATCGTGTGCTTGTCCTGCGTCTGGTATGGCCCGCCGGTTCACATGCGGGCCGGATTTTCTGTCAGTGCCGGGCGTTACCTGCCGCGCCCGCGTCGGCAGAGGCAGCCCGGGCCGTGTAACCGGCCCGGGCCTTTTCAGGCTCAGTCAGCCAGCCACAGATCATACCAGCTGGAGCTGTTCCAGCGCGGCGTGTTGTGGTGGTTCATCAGCCGTGTCGACGTCACCGAGATGAAGGGATGCTCGATCGCAAAGATGACCGGCAGCTCTTCCATCGCCTTGCGCTGGATCGCATGGTACATCTCGGCGCGGCGATCGGGGTCAAGCTCGCTGCCCGCCTCGTCGATCATCGCGTCCATCTCGTCAGACTGCCAGCCGAACTGGTTCGACCAGGGCGTGCCCGCAGGCTGGCCCGAGCGCAGCCAGACCATGGTGGAGACCGCCGGGTCAGCCCGGAACTGGTGCCAGCCGTTGGCGGTATCGAAATCATGGTCACGATAAACGCCGTTCAGGAAGCCCGGCGCGTCATTGGTCAGGATCTCGACATTGATGCCGATTTCGCGCATGGCCTGGGCGAAATACTCCGCCCAGAGCTGCGTATACTCACCCCAGGGCGCCGGACGGTGCCGCAGGTTGAAGCGTACGCCGTTGGCGTCGGCAGGGTAACCGGCCTCATCCAGCAACTCCATGGCGCGTTCAGGGTCATAGTCATAGGTGGGTACATCGTCGGTATAATTGGCGCCCCCCGCCGAAGGGATCGGCCCACGGCCCGGCTGCGCAAAGCCACGCATGATCGTCTGGATCGCGTAGTCGATATCAAGCCCGTGGTAGATGGCCTGACGCACGCGCAGATCCGCCAGAATCGGGTTGCGGTGATTGAACTCGACTGTCGAATGCGCGACGTTGTTTTCATAGCCATCGGTGCCAACGTCAAAGCCATCATGCTCAGATAGCCGCACGATATCGTCCATCGAGACACCGTTGAACCCGCTTTCGTGCACCTCACCGGCCTCAAGCGCCGCAGCGGCGGCAGAGCGGTCGGTCATGAAGCGCCAGACCACGCGGTCCAGATAAGGATATTCCTCACCGCGCCAGTAGTCGGGGTTGCGCTCGGCAATCACATACTGCCCGCGCTGATATTCGACAAAGCGGAACGGGCCGGTGCCGATGGGCGCGGCGTTCAGCTCGTTGCGCAGAATGTCGGTGCCCTCATAGAGATGGCGCGGCAGCGGGTGGCCCAGGTCAGGCATCGCGGCCACGAACAGATCCAGCGGCATCGGTGCCGAGTAGTTGAAGACCGCGGTATGCGTATCCGGGCAATCAACCGATTCAAGATTGCGCTGCAGGGTCGAGGAATAGTTGAGCAGCTCTTTCCACATCTCCATCGCGCTGAACGAGACATCAGCGCAGGTAAAGGGCTCGCCATCATGCCAGTTGACCCCTTCTCGCAGGTTGACGGTGATCGTCAGACCGTCTTCGGATGACGACCAGTCGGTCGCCAGCACCGGCACATAACCGTCATAGGTCAGGTCGATCAGCGGCTCGATGATCTTGCCCGAGATGTTGTAAACCCCGGTCGATGCCCGCAGCCCGGGGTTCAGCACGCGCTGTTCCGAGACCATGTGAATGATCGCGGTACCGCCCCGCTGGGGCTCCTGCGCCATTGCCGAACCAGCGATCAGGCCGATCGCGGTGGCGCAGGCGGTCGCGCGAGCCAGATCTTTCAGTTGAAATTGCATGTAACTCCTCCTGTTGGGGTGGTTGTGGACAGCAGCATCATATGTTTTTTTGACGCTCAAACCATCCTGTCATTGGCAATGCCTGTCAATATACTATCTACAAAATTTCCCAATCGAGAATTTTTGTTCTAGCATAAGGCCTCAAGGTAGCATATTTTTCGCAATAAGAACCGCCTAGGGAGGATAAGGTGCCTCAGACAGTATGGATAACGGGCGCCGGCTCCGGAATCGGCGCCGCAATGGCGCGGCGCTTTGCGCAGGAAGGGTTTGGCCTTGCACTGACTGCGCGGCGAGAAGCGACATTGCATGATGTAGTCAGTACATTGCCTGGGAACACCCCTGTACTGATAGAGCCGGGCGATGTCACCGACCGCGAAGGCATGGCCGCCATGGCGCAGCGCATTTGCGCCGCTGCGGGCAGCATCGATGTGCTGTGCAACAATGCGGGCCTCAACATCCCCAACCGCCGCTGGCGCGATCTGGATTGGGCAAGCTGGGATGAGGTGCTGCGCGTCAACATTACCGGCGCGCTGAACGTCATCGCCGCCTGCCTGCCCGTAATGCGCGCGCAGGGCGGCGGCGTTATGATCCACACCTCAAGCTGGGCGGGAAGATTTCACTCCGCGGTGTCAGGCGTGCCCTATGGCGCGTCGAAACATGCGCTTTCAGACATTTCCGCCAGCCTCAACAGCGAAGAAGGGGCAAACGGCATCCGCTCTTGCGCGCTGTGCCCCGCCGAGGTGGCGACACCGCTGCTGGAAAAACGCCCCGGCTTTGACCCCGCCAGCGCCATGATCCAGCCCGAAGACATGGCCGAAGCCGCGCTTTTTGCAGCCCGGATGAACCCCGGAGTGGCTGTTCACGAAATCGTCCTCGCACCTGTGCGCCGCTGACGCGATAAACCCCGAAGGAACCTTTACATGACCCATCCCGTAACCGGCATCGACCATGTTTTCCTGCTTGTGAATGATCTCGATGCCGCCGCCCGCCGCTATCAGGCGCTGGGTTTCACCCTGTCGCCGCGCGGTGTTCATTCCGCCGCCAAGGGAAGCGCCAATTACACGATCATGTTTCCCGACGATTATTTCGAGCTTTTGGGAATTATCACCCCGACCGAGGGCAACCTTGCCCGGCGTCAATCGATAGAATCGATGGGCGAAGGGCTGCACGCCATCGCCTGCCGGATCAAGGATGCAACCGCAGGCGCCGATGCGCTGGCCGGTGTGGGCATCAAGACCCAGGGGCTGGGCGCGTTCGAGCGCCCGGTGCCGCTGCCCGATGGCGGAACCGGCGTTGCCGCCTTTACCACCGTTTCCTTTGCACCCGAGGAACTGCCGTTCGGCACCGTCTTCATGTGCCAGCACCGGACCCCGGAAACCGTCTGGCTGCCGGAGCTGCTGACCCATCCGAACACCGCCTGCGGCCTGGACGGGGTGCTCGCGCTGTCGGATGACCCGCAGACCGACGCTGCACGCTTTGCCCGCCTCTGGGCCGGCGGCCGCGTGATGATGAGCGCGGGTGGCGCCACGGTCGATACCGGGCCCGATTCCGCCCCGCTGTCGCTTCTGACCCGCGCGGCGCTGGCGGGGCTGTACCCCGGCCTTGACCTTGACCAGACACCAAAGGGCGCCTTCACCGCGTTGCGCATCCGCGTCCGTGACATGGGCGCCGCGAGTGCCTGCCTCGATGCCGCCGGGATCACACCGGTGGCCACCACCCTGGGCCTGGCCGTTGCCCCACAGGATGCCTGCGGCATGATACTGGAGTTCGTGCCCGGATGACCCAGAAAACCCCGCGCAAACCAAAGGGAAAGGCGGCCGAAAACCTAACTTTCGACGCGATCGATCAGCAGATTCTGGATATCCTGCAACATGACAGCGACACGCCGATCTCGGCCGTGTCCGAAGCGGTGGGGTTGTCGGCCACGCCCTGCTGGCGGCGCATCAAGCGGATGGAGGATGCGGGGATCATCAAGGGCCGGGTGGCGCTGGTCAATCAGGTGCAGGCTAATGTGCCGATGACTGTTTTCATCGGCATCACTGCACCGCGCCACGAAATCGGCTGGACCTTGCAGTTTCGCGCGCTGATCGAGGAAATCCCAGAGGTGGTCGAGGCCTATCGCCTGACCGGCACGGTGGATTACATTCTCAAGGTTGTGGTGCCCGATATCGCGGCCTATGACGGCGTGTACAAACGAATGATTGCCAAGCTGGAGTTCAGCCAGATCAACTCGATGATCTCGATGGAGGAACTGAAATTCACGACAGCCATTCCCACGAAATACCTATAGCCGCGCTGAACTGTACCCGTCGCAGAGCGCTCTCACTTCGGTGCCATGCGGATCGCTCCATCAAGGCGGATGCGCCCGTCGAAATCGACCACCACTTCGCCCTCATCCAGATCCACATCCTCGATCGTGCCGATGTCGCCGTTGTAGACCTCCTTGTCGTAGTCATTCTCGATCTGCATGACCTTGTCGCCTGGCGCGAAGGTCCAGCCAAAACGCTCGACCTTTTTGTCCCCGGCGGGATTCAGTGCGGCCTGCAGTTCGATGTTCAGCGAGCGGGCGCCGACACCGCCGCGGTTCATCGGGCAAAGGACCTGGATGTCCTTGATGGGATCGAAGCCGAATCGGCGCGGAATGCGCTTGGCGACCAGCTCCACGATGC
>Ga0208623_100790_pt1 | contig 12506 bp, 9 predicted proteins | sample HotLakConsUCCL28_FD_184737 | JGI IMG/M metagenome (GOLD analysis project Ga0208623, IMG submission 184737) | Hypersaline microbial mat communities from Hot Lake, Washington, USA - Hot Lake Consortium UCC-L28 (SPAdes) (version 2) ...
CGGGTCAACGGGCGCCGATATCGCACGATATGTCCGTGAGATTCGTGCCCGCGCCCGGGATCATGGCCGCCCCGTCGGCGAAGATGATGTCGCAGCGGTGTTGGCGCCGCCCGATCACCGGCCGGAAGAGCTCCTGCATCGGATCGCGATCCACGAGTCGGGGCACGCGATCGTCGCCCATCGCCTCGGTCGCACTGTCCGGTCGCTGAGCCTTTCGCTCAAGGTGGGCGGGCTTGGTGGCTACGCGATTTCGACGCGGCCGCATATGTTCACGCGTGAGACACTGCACGAGGAGGTCATGATCTGTCTCGCCGGTCGGGCCGCCGAGATCGCATTCGGTCTGGAGGCGTCAAGCGGGGCGAGCGCCGATCTCGCACAAGCGACAGAGCTGATTACGCGTGCGCACGCCGTCTTCGGCTTCGGGCGGTCGCTCACCGGCTTCGGCGATGATGCTGATACGTTGCGGCTCATCGCTGATCACCCCGACCTCTCGGCGCAGATCGACGCGGACCTGCACCGCCTTTGGTTACGGACGACCCAGATCATCGAGGGCAATATCGACGCGATCAGCGATCTCGCGCACGCCCTGTTCGAGCAGCGCCATCTCGATGAAGCGGGCTTTCTTGGTCAACTTGCAGCCGGCGGAAACCTTGGTAACGCTAAAACCGTCAATTAAATGTTTGCGAGCCGGCGGATCATGAGGGGCGCCGGCTCGCAATATTGAGTTGCTCTCAAAAAATTAGCGTCGGAATGCCAGGCAAGAGAAAATTATGGTTTCAGGATTCCGGTGCGGTGTGAATTTTCCAATTTCAATTGAAGAGCAGTTTGGGGCTGCGAAGGCGCCGCTCAGACAAAGTGGTGAAATCTCGTAACCCACCGCACGGATCGAAATGCCGAACCACAGAATAGAAACGCCAAATTTGGAAAAAACAAAACATAATTCAAAATTGTATATTATTCATCAAAAGTAGTATTTTTGGCGGCGTGTTTCTTGCTGAAAAAGGCAGTAAATTGTCCAACTAACAAGGGAGCTGACAATTGTATCTGACTGATACCAATTCAAAACCGACCAAGACCGCGTCCACGATCGACGCTTATCGGCGTGAAGGAAGACGGCTCTTCGGTGCATCAGAGGCACCGGACGACGCCTGCTCTACCATCAAGTTAAAACATACAGCAAAGTGGTTCAGTGAACAAGATCGCCGCTGGTCAAAAGCGACCATCCGTGTCTATCGCGCCGCCTTGACGCAGCTGCTCGAAGATTTCTCGAACGCGTTTCCACTCGATGCAGAAACACAATCATTTATTGAAGGATGTCTCTCGGTAAATCTGGTGCCTCGCGAAACGGTCAAGCCGGCTCGGACGTCCGCAAGGAAGCGGAAGACGGTCAGCGCATCCGAAATCGAGAAGCTTACGGGTTTCCTCCGCCGGCGCTCTGGAACAACTGATCGAATCCTCGCCTCACTTCTCGACATTGGTGTATTTGTCGGCTGGCGACCGAGCGAAGCGCTGCTGGGATTGAAGCTTGATGGGAATGTCATCGTCATACCGTCTTGCAAGACGACGAACGGGCGTGGCATTGGTGAAACTCGTCGGGTGACAATCCTCTGCGAAAAGCTCAAATCGCAGATCGCCGAGCTAATCGATGATCTTGAACTCGTCATGTCCGAGGACGTGGCAGTCGCGACGGTCCGTGATCGGTTTTCGAAAGCTCTCACGCGTGCATGCAAGGCGTGTGGCATCAAGCCGATCACATTATACACATTGCGGCATCAAGCGATCGCGACAAACAAGGTGAAGCTGCAACCGATCGAAACAGCGGCGATCGCTGGTCATGCGAGCGCAAACACCGCTACGCATCATTATGCGAAGCGTCGCAGCGGATGGAAGGTATCGAATAAGGTCGCGGCAGAACCCGCTCAATTGCAGCTCGTACGTCGCGATCTTCGTCAATATGAGCCTCCGTCGTTTGAAAACAACCCGTTTTGCCCCGGGTGATCGGTTGCAATCGAGGTTCGGAAGGTTCCGGTTTTGGAAATCAAGGGCGTCTTCGCAGCGGCCTCCATGCCGCTTCGACCTACCAGTAGCGGCACATCCATGTGCGAATCAGATCTTCTTCGGGGCATTATTTCGTTGCCGAAAGGAAATGATCCGGCGCCACAGCCGTCCGTCGATCACGGCGAGCCCAACCGCGATCAAGATCATTCCGGCGGCGTGATGCGGGTGCAGTGCTTCTCCGCGAACGAGGGCGCCGAGCAGAATGGCACTGACCGGGATGAGCAAAGTGACCAGAAGCAGGTTGGTCGCACCGGCCGTCGCCAGGATACGGAAGTACAGAATGTAGGCGAGGGCAGTCGATAATGTCGCGACACCAATGACCGATCCGATTGCCGCCACCTCCGGCATGGGCAGGTTCCATGGCCGGTCGGTGATCAGCATCAGCGGCATCAGAAGAATGCTCGATGCGATCACTTGGCCAGTTGCGGTCGCGATCGGGGTGATCTTCAACGATCGAAACCGCCGCCCGAAGATGCCGGCGAACGCATAGGAGAGTGCACCGGCAAGACAAAGCGTCTGGGCCACGACGTCCCGGCCTAGATCGCGTACGGCATCCGATCCGATCATCGCGGCCACGCCGGTGAAGCCGATGAGTACCCCCAGCACCTTATGCGGCGTCATCCGCTCGTCACGGGTGAGGAAATGCGCAAGCACGACGGTGAAGAGCGGCGTCGCCGCATTGAGGATCGACGCGACCCCCGACGCGATATGCTGCTGACCGGCGAGGATCAGGGTGAAGGGAAGCACATTGTTGAGCAAACCCATGGCGAAGAATGCCGACCAGATCGACCCTGATGCCGGGAGCCGCTCTCCCCATATATGCAAGAACACTGTCAGCACGACAGCCGCGATCGCGACCCGCAGGAACGCCAGCGTCATGATCGGGATCTCCCCGAGTGCGATCTCGTTGAAGAAGAACGAACCTCCCCACAGAATGGACAGCGCGACCAGCATGCTCCATTCGATGGACGACATCGGGCGACGTTCCGGTTGCGATGACGACAAGGGGCAATCCTCTCTGCTGCGATCACTCGACGTGATCCCTGTCGGGGTATCCGCATATCGATGTCAGCAGGCAGGACGGCGGGCCACCCGATTTCGGTGACCTGATCAAAATTCGGTGCGGGAAGGGCGGTCAGGCAGCGGATGGTTCGACAAGAGGAGGAAGGCGTAGCCAATCGAACCGGGAAGATCGAATCGCTGATTTGAACCCTCTTCCCGGCGTTGGTAGCAGGATCGGCTGACAAACATCGCGGATAAGCATCCGTCACGTTCGGGGCCGGAAGGGGAATGTCCGCTTTCCGGGACGACCGATGGAATACCTGTCGTGGCTGCGACCTTATTTCACAGAAACAAGAAGCATTATCATTTGGCGAAACACATCTGATGACCTGATCGTCTCTATGTTTGATCGGAATCACTCAAATTCCGTTTGAGAATTTGCTCGATGGCTGACTTGCTGGAGGAGCAAGCTTCCCATGGCAAGATAGCTCATCGCCTCGGCTACGTCGATGCGTTACTCGTGATCGCGCACGAGGCGCCGCCATCGAATGAGCCCATCCGAAGATTCTCGACTTCCCAGCGTGACGGCAGCACCTTGAGCGGCACTTAGAAGATGGCGTCGCTGATCATCTCGCCCATAGACCAGCGGCGTGGTCGGCCATGCTGCGCGGCGGCGGAAGGAGCGGTTCCACAATCGCCCATTCTGCATTCGTCAGGTCACTTCCGTAACGAAGGCACCTGCGATTATGGTGCCGGCGGGTCGTCGGGGTCCACATGCGATCCTCCAAGCTGGCTTCGACACCCGCGTGGAATGACATTCAGGCCCCGGCTATCCGCCCCAGAAGACAGTTTCGAGATGGCCTCTCAGGCGGCGCAGTCGCGGCACAACGAAACTGCCCAGTCGGCGATCAGTGCCGGTTCAGGCTCAAGGTTCCGCGCAATGCCGCCCGAAAATGCCTGAAATGCAGCATGATTGATCGGGTTGACACCTACCAGCACCGGTAAGCCGCCCGCCATTGCCTCGGCGATGACCGGCACGAAACCCCGGCCCTCGGCTTCTTGCTTGCCGAACTTGTTGATGACGAGCAGTTCCGCAGTGTCCAACCGGTCCAGGGTTGCGGCTACAGCTGTTTCGAGCATTCCGGCGTCGAGCCTGCAGCCACGCGCCAGCGGTCCCCGATCTTCGCTGATGCGCAGCACGGGACCATCGGGCAGGACATGAACATCCATATCGCATTTTGGTCTGTTGTCGCGAAGCGGATTGGACTGCACGGTTCCCGCGAGACGCAGACCCTGCGCCTGCATCAGCGCAACGGCCTCGATGAGGCAGGCATCCGTGAGCCCTTTGCCGGCAATTGAGACACATGCGAGGATCATGGTGTTGCCCAATCTCGGCCCAAAGATGCCGAATATCGCGTGCTCTGGCCGGGTGCCTCGGTAAAAGGATTGAAAGCGGCCCTCATTCTCATCATCGTTCTCCGCCAGAAATGGTCATTATCCCGCCCCGGCATTCCGGGACGGGATAGAGCGGGATCAGAGCTTGTATTCCTTCGATTTGAAGGAAATGCCCCGTGCCACCAACGGTGTATCGCTGATCTTGCGTATATCGGCCCATGTCTGCTTGTAGACCGGGATGATAAGTTCATTCACGCCCTCGCTCACGATGTTTCCCTGTGTACCGCGCGGGCTACCGAAGAGCATGAAGGTCTCCCCTCTCTTTGCCGTGTCGGTGGGATAGGCCATCGCTTGTGTGGCGCCATTATCGTTGAACACCTCGACGAGGTCGCCGGGCGCGATTCCGCGCGCTGCCATGTCTTGCGGGTGCATCTCGATAAAGGGGTAAGGCCAACGATCGAGAACAAAGTCGTTTTCCTGGTCGAGGAACCAGTTCTGCCAGTTGAGGTTAGATCGCCCGTTGTTGATGAAGAAGGGAAACTTGCCCATCTCGACCGACTTCCCGGGTGTCACCTGGCCGCGCCAAGGTCCGGCCATGAACCGTGCCCGCCCATCGTCCGTCGAAAACACACCGTCGGCATAAAGACGTTGCGTTCCGATGATTCGATCGTTCTCGTCGACTCCCTGGGGCGGCTCCTGAAAGCCGTTGGTTCCCATTGCCCGCAATCGCGCATAGGTGACATCGGGATGCCGCGCCTGGAAGCCGTCGATGAAGGCGTCTTCCTCGGTTTCCCAGTCAAACCCCTGAAACTGTGCGGCATAGTCGTCATAGCCCATCTCACGCAACACACGTTCCATGTGTCGGGCGATCCCGGCGGCGATCAGGCAATCGGGCATGGCGTTGCCGGGCGGATCCATGTATTTCTCGGCTAGTCGCATCCGGCGCTCGCCGTTCATCGAGGTGAGGTTCATTTCACCCTGTTGCGCGCTCGGCAGGACGACATGCGCCTGCTTGCCCATCTCGTTGTGGATGATGTCGACATTGACCGCGAAGAGACCGCCTTCGTGAATGGCATCGACAATGGCCTGGACGAGCTCTTCCCGCGTACCGCCGGCGGCGGTGTCCATCGCATCCTTGACCATGTTGGTGCGCCGGTTCCAGACACGCTTGAATTCGGAAGCGTTTAGCGTCGTGCGGTACTGATTGCAGTCCCACACATGATGCACACCACCCTGGCCATTGATCAGGAGTTGGTCCACATAAGCCGCCGGGCGACCGACATGACTTTCATCCGGGCGCACATAGCCTTCCTGGTGCCCGCCCATGCGGACGCATCCACCGCCCATCTGGCCGATATTTTTGGTCGCCAGCGAGATGTTCACGATCGCGCCGTTGGTACGATAATTATCGTTGTTCCAGATCACGCCCTTCTCGTAACCGATCATCGTCCGACGGCGTGATCCGTCTGCCTTCGGCTCGGCCATCCACTCTGCGGCCTTGCGGATGTCGTCAGCAGGAACACCGCAGATATCTGACGCTTCTTCGAGCGAAATGCGATTTGCATCTGCGGCATCCTCGAAGCTCGAAAGGAGGCCCGGGCGTCCATCGGCTTCGCCACGTGAGGGAAACAATGGCGGACGTTCCGCAGCCTCACGCAGGGTGCTGGCCTCGATGAAATCCTGATCGTGCCATCCCTGATCCACGAGATACGTGAAGATCGCGTTGGCAAGCGCGAGATCAGTCCCCGAGTTGATCGGAAGATGCAGGACGTTCTCGGGGGCCGTGGCCTGTTCCGCAGCATTGACGGATACAGTCCGGCGCGGATCGATGAAAATGATGCGCGCAGGAGCATGTTCCTCATCGGGCATGAGATCTTGCTTGCGGGACAGGGTGATACCCTGAAGATTGGGAATCCAATGGTTGAGGAAGTAGTTCGTCTGACATTCAAGCGGATTGCAGCCCCAGGCGACAAGCGTATCCGCGAGGCCGGCATCCTCGTAGGCATTGTTCAATTCGCCGATACCCATATCGCGGGTAGCGTGGACTTCCGAGTTGTACGCCGGTCGATTATGGATCCGGACGTTCTTAACCTTCATGGATCCGAAATACAGCTTGCCGGTTCCCCAGGTATTTTCGTAACCGCCGCCCGAGCCGCCGTGATCGAACATGGACACGATCAGATCGTCCTCGCCGTTCTCGACGACGATCCGGGCAGTCACACGCGCCACCAGGTCGTAGGCGTCCTCCCAGCTCGTCGGCTGATAGCTGCCGTAGCGCCAGACCAGCGGATCGGTCAGCCGATGCTGCTGGGTGCCGGTGACCGCAGAAGGATGGTTTTCGGCCATGCGCGCACCACGAACCGAAGCAAGCCCCGAATTCACGACGCAGTCGACATCCGGTTTCACGACGAGATGAACGTCGCGTCCATCCTGCCGGACAATGTTGTACATCGACGGCGAATACCAGCCTTCGGCATCCGTGAATTGCTGCTTGCTCAAATCGACGCCGAATTTGTTCTGATCCGGTGCTGTGCCGCCTTGCTGGTTGATCGGCCAAGTGTAGGCCTTGTAGCCGCAGCCAACGATGCAGTAATGGCAGACGGCGTTATATTCCTTTGCGTCTGCGGGGACGATCGGAAGACGGTCAATCTGTCGTTTATAGGCCATGGTTCTTCCTCCCTCAGAGCACATTCGACAGGCGGCCGTAGATCAACTCGTCCACGCCTTCGGCATAGATGTCGCCCTGATCATCCACGCGCAGCATGAATTGCGGCAGGTTATTGGTGGCATGGCCCCAGACCTGCTGCCCACCGGCCTCGCAATCGAAACGCGAATAATGGCCGGGGCAGTTCAGCGTGCGGTCCTCGGTGTTGTACATAAGGAACCAGCCCTTGTGCGGACAGAGCACGGAGTAGGCGACGATATCGCGATCGGGACCAACGCCACCCTCAACGGGCTCGCCCAACTTGAGCAGCACGCCGGGGCTGTCAGCGTCAGGGTAAGCCACCTCGATCGGCTCGTTCACGGTCAGATCGGCGATGTTCGCGAGGCGGTTTGCCGGATAGTCGACGCGGGCCAGGGCCTGCGCCTTCGCTTCGTCTGATGTCATTACTGTGGATGCCGCGACGCCGGCGGTAGCGGCGAGACTGCCGCGCAGAAATTGACGGCGTCCGGCATCGACAAGTCGATCACATTTCATTGTCTGAGTTCCTCCCTTGCTTTCCGGAGGAAGGTTACCACTGCAGCCATACGCGCCATACCATGCAAGAAATACGCAACGGCATAATAAGAATTTGATTTTATTACTGAATTTCTCTTGTTCGGATTTCCGGACAATGCCGGTGAGCTAGAGATCCAGCTTCTGCATCTTCTCCCAGAGTGTCGTCCGCGATACCCGCAGGAGACGCGCTGCTTCACCGACATGCCCATGCGTGCGTTCGAGGGCAGCTACGATCTGGCGGCGCTCAGCCGCCTCGCGTGCCTCGCCGAGCGTTGGGAATCGCCCCTCGATCTGATGCTCCGGAAACAGATCGCTGGGCTGGATCCACGGTCCCTCAGCCATCCGGATCGCCCGAAGTAGCCGGCTGCGGACTTCGCGTCCGTTATCCGGCCAGTCATGTGCCCGGGCCGCTTCTTCAGCCAGAACCGACAAACCTTTCAGCGGCACGGTTGAGTGTCCCGACCGGCGCTCCGCAAAGTAGTGAAACATTCGGTTCAGGAGCCAGGTGGCATCCTCGGGACGGTCACGCAAGGGAGGTACGGCGATCTCGACCTGAAACAGTCTGGCGCGCAGATCGGCACGGAAATCACCAGTCTTCACCACGTGGGCGAGATCCGGTCCCGCAGTAGCGATGATCCTTCCTTCGAATCCGTCACTTTGCAACTTTCGCAGCGAATCCTGGTCCGACGCGCAAAGACGCTCCAGCGCGATAAGCAGGAGGGATCCGTCTCGCGTATGTGCGACCGCGCCATCGGGACCGAAAAGGTGGGGGGCCTGATCACCGTCACGCGTCAGGTTCACTTCGATGAACGGTGCAAATGATCGATCCGACCGGGTGTGGATACGACGGGCAATCTGCCCCTTTCCGGTGCCGGGTGGTCCATGAATAAGCACCGGACCGGTCATTGCAGCCGCGCGCTGAACCAGTGTCTCGACCCGGACCGCCGCTTGTGAAACCCCCAGCAGGCTTGGCATCCCATCGCCTCGTGTCTCGATCAGACTTGTCAAGCGGTCCAGGAACGCGTTCATCTCGAAGGGCTTCGTGATGTAGTCAGCCGCCCCGGCGCGCATCAGCCGCACGGCCTGCTCGATCCCTCCCTGACCGGTGATGAACATGAAAGGTGGCACAGCCATTGTTGTCTCGCACAAGGTCGTGAAAATCTCTGCCCCTGACCCATCGGGAAGGCGGATGTCGCAGACGACCGCATCAATTGGCGCCCTGGGGGTGCGAATCGCGTGCAAGCCGCGCACAGCCTGCCGCACCCAGATCACTTCCGCCCCTTCCAGCTCGAGCCGGTCCGTGATCGAGGCCCCCATGATCTGGTCGTCCTCGACCAGGACAATGCGTGCACCGCGCAACATCACGATCTCTCCCTTGCGGCCTCACCGGGCAAGAACACAACGATTTCCGTCCATCCGTCGGTGCGTTCGTAGGCAACGGTTCCGTGCAGTTCACGCACCAGATCCCGCGCGACACGCAATCCGACACCACCGCCGGCAGAAGTCACTTCCGAGGTCAGCAGGCGTCGGCTTGCCGCGTCCGAAAGGCCCGGGCCGTCATCCCTGATCGCAATACGCAATCCGTTACGCAACGCCTTCACCGACAGCGATACGCATCCCTCATGCCCCGCTGCGGTCAACGCGTTGAGCAAGAGGTTGAGAATGATCTGCCGGACCGGTCCGGCCGGATGGGACGCCAGGGCGGTGTCTGAGGCCTCGATCTGCCAGGACAATCTTTGATCCAGCCGTCGCACTTCCGGTGTAATAAGCAGCCTCAAATCGTCCAGATCCTGAGATGTCAGTTGAGCTTCGAGGCCACTGATGCGGTTATGATCAAGTGCGGCCTTGGCCACGTCGCGCAGATGTCCGAGACCGCGCTTCAAAAGGGCCGCCGACTTGCGGACCGCATCGGGCCGATCAGCATAGCTCTCAATGGTATCGGCAGCATTCATGAGGCCGCCGAGCGGGTTGTTGATTTCATGGGCAAGAGACGAACTGAGACGACCCAGACTGACAAGCCGTTCACGCTCCGCCAAGCGTCGCTCGGCATCTGCCTTGGCTTCGATCGCCTCGATCATCGCATTATAGGTGCGAAACAGGCGAGCGACCTCGGTATCGCCCTTGGGAACCTCGCGCTCCGTGAAGGCGACCGGCTTGCCCTGGTGCGCAGTCATCCTGCCGGTGAGGATCCCGATCGGTCGAAGCATGCGCCGCATCACCATATAGCCGAGAATCGCAAGTGCTCCGGTCGCCGCCGCATTGAAGGCCAGAAGGAACCGGGTTGCGCGAACGCGTTCGGCAGTAAGATCGAACACGTCGAGCTCAGTCAGAATCTGGCCGACTTCGCGTCCCTGATAGATCAGCGGAGCCTGTACGCGCACATGCCCGTCGTCATTCCCGAGCGCGATCGCGCTGATTTCCGGAACCGTCTCCGGCTCGATCAGGTCGGATAGTGCCCCACCGACCGGCGCACGTCGCGGCTGCGTAGCGGCGATGATACGCCCTTCGCGATCCGCCACGACCGTCAACGCCATGCGCTGTGCCTCACCAGCTCTGCTGGCGCGATCGAGTGTGTCGTAGACCTCCCACACATCCTGCCGCAGTACAGGCGGTCCGAGCGCGACCGAAAGGCCATCGACATGCTGGCGCGTCAACTCCTCGAGGTGCGCTTCCTGCGTTCTTGTGAGTTCACTGAGAACCTGATGAGAGGCGACCAGCCCGACGAGCACCATCATGCCCGCCGCCATAAGGGGCACGCGCAAGGCGATCGGGAGGCTCGCGAAGGTGCTGATCATGGTGTCACGGAGACTTCACGCATCCGCGCGGCGATGCCATCGAACAGTGCCAGCTCAGCGGGTGCGAAGCCGTCCAGATGCAGAATGCGAAGCATGGCACGCCCCGGATCGGTGCCGTCCAAACCGTAGAGTGTGCGCATGAATGACCGGTTTGCGGCGTCGTCAATCCTGTCGGCCCGGCTCACGATCGGTGGAAATCCCAGCCACTCGGAGCGTGCGACGACGCGAGTCCGACCAGCCAGTTCCGGTTCGACCTCCGCCAGCACATCCCAGACATAGCCGTCAACACTCCCGGAGCGAGCCAGTCCGCTTGCAACGGCGCGCACGACGTTGCGATGGCCGTAGGTGAAAATGGTGCGGTCAAAGAAATCATCAGGCGTTCGATTGATGCGGGCCAGGTTCGAGGTCGTCACGAGCCAGCCCGAGTTGCTGTTGGGATCGGAAAACGCGTGGATACCGCCCTCAAGCTCCGCCAACTCACGCGCCCGATCGCCGGGCGCGGCGATCAGATAGGATCGATAGAGCGGCTTGTCTCGCCAGATCGGAACTGCGACTAGCGACAATGTCTCTCTATGCTGAAGGAATGGGTAGCCGCAAAGCCAGGCTGCATCGATTGAACCTGACAGCAACAGCCCGGTCACCTCCTCGTAGGTGCGTCTTTGCAACAACTCGATCGGTCGGCGCATAGCCATTCGGAGGGTTGTTCGCATCTCCTCGATGACAATGGCGTCATTGTCGAGAAAAACAGGCGTCAATCCGAAACGGAACGGCGTCTGTGCGGATGCTCCGATTGCAGGCGTACATAATCCACCGGCGACGGCAGCGAGAAACCCGCGTCTGGTCAAGGGCCCGTCCACGTCGCTCACCTCCTGCGCATGTCTTACGTGTCGAAGCATTTCACAATTCGCTGCGGATTATCAATCCAAGCAGCGTGGTTCGCGATCGTGCCCCATGAGATGATGCAGGAATTGACGTCCACGTGCTTCTTCATGGCTGGCGTTGCCCGTTCACCGTGCGGCTACCAAGGCTACTTCGGCGGGAGCGTGACACTTGACGGTGAGCTTTTCCACCGGCATGGAGCAGCCGAGCGCCGGAAGCGGTTGTAGAGTGTCTTCCTCGGGTCGCAGACCGCAGAAGCGTCAACCAAGCGCCTGCCACTTTTGATGACATGGATAATCACTCGGCGATCATCCACACGCGGCTTGCCACGGGTGTCGTTGGGAAGATGAAGTCTCAGCTTCGCGCAATGCTCGGCGGTCAGCCAGTGAACCGATTCATTGCTGCCTTCCTTGCGGAGGCCGTGAATCACATCAGCTCGCTCAATGGAAGCCCTTTATGGGGCCGGACCCGAGGAAGCAGACCGCCCGGTTTCAAGATCAACACCAGCGACGATGGACGCCCGGAATGGGGCGCGTTGCAGGCATTCACGCTTGGATTTTTTTGAGAAACGGCCAATCGATTCGATTCACGTAATCGCTCAGTTCTCTAATCGGGACCGGTGCTGCATCGCGTTTCTCGCCATAACGGCTTCCAGTGCCAGTTTCTGCGTGCCCCATTAATAAGTCGCGCATTTCCTTGTTGCAGCCTGCGGCCTTCAGTTTTTTCTTGAAAGTGTGTCGAAACGAGTAGAGGGCGAGGCGCTTGTCGTGGATGGAAAATTCCTTCCGACTAATGTCGGACCAGAACGATGAAAAATAGTTCGATGCGCGTGTTACATCTTCGACACTCTCAATCACGCTGAATATAAACTTCCTTTTATTCTGAAAAGATTCCTGAACAAGATTAATAAATCCGAATTCAATTAATTCTTTGCGAATCGGAACGTACCGTTTGCGGGCATTTTCTTTGATGCGACGTGAATTTGCGTTCGTGATATTAAAACACAGGATATCCGGATCATCCGGGTTTGGCCCCACGGTGTCCGGGCCCAGTTGCAAAATTTCGGAAGAGCTCATCCCGTGGAGACAGGAGATCAGCGGAAGCCAGAACTGAACCTCGGCACAGGCTTTTGCACGCTTGTGTCGGAAGCCCGCCGT
>Ga0208623_100792_pt1 | contig 12492 bp, 9 predicted proteins | sample HotLakConsUCCL28_FD_184737 | JGI IMG/M metagenome (GOLD analysis project Ga0208623, IMG submission 184737) | Hypersaline microbial mat communities from Hot Lake, Washington, USA - Hot Lake Consortium UCC-L28 (SPAdes) (version 2) ...
GACAATCTCGTCAAGCACGAGCGGGACAACTGTGCCCCCGATTCAATAATAACGCATATTTAGTAAGCGATTGACGAAGAAGTCTCTGTCACCGCATCCATTCGTTGAGTAATTGAAACCGTCGCTGACTCAAAATCCCACATCGCGGCCAGAAATAAGTTGGCCTGCGGCCAAAATAATTTATCTCACGGATTCAGGTCGGAATTTGTGTCGGTTGCAGTGGTCATAGCTTTTGTGTGGGAGGGTTCAGGCAGGTTGCTTTTTGCCGGTTTTCGTCTTTTCGGCGGGTTTGCGCGGGTAAAGGAATTTGAGCAGCGGCTTCATGCCGGCCGCGTATGCCTGGATTTGGCGCGGTGTGGTCCGCGGGCAGGTGCTTTCGAAAGCCCGAAGCGCCGCTTTGCGGACGAGGTTGGTCCAGTCGTCGTCGGCTCCCGGCTGGCCGAATCCTGGTCGGCCTCGCAGCGAATCCGGATCGCCGGCGAGCACGATCAACTGTCGGTGGTTTTGATCGAGAGCATGCCAGAAGTGGCGCTGGGCCTCCGGGGTGGGAGCGTTCTCGTGCTTGAGAGCGCCCCAGTAGGCTTTGACGGCACCGTATAGTTTTTGGGAGATCGTCTCCGCATGTTCGACTCCAGACATGTAGGTGAGGCGCCCCGCTTCGGAGAACATTTCGTGAGGCAACGTGAAGGTGGATTCGACGGTATCCAGAATCTTTGCTTTAAGGTCGGTGATCAAGGCTCCCGTCCAGACGCGGACTGTTCCTTCATCCAAGGCATCCGCATGACTGGCGAACACGGCAGGTGCTTGAGCCGAGCCATTGGCTTGATCGGCATTCAGGGCCGTGATGCTGTGCAAATCGCGCCAGATTGATCGGTCGATGCGGGCGGGTAGCAGGCGGCGTTCTTCCTTTTTGTTCAAAACCGTCGTGACGCTGGGCTCGCGGCAAGGCTCCCATCCGGGATACTGGAGACTGGTTTTGCGATGGTAAAAGCCACTTAGATCGCGGGTGAGGCGGAGCGAGCGGTGGCGCGGGACGAGACGCCCGAGGTAGCTGAGCGTCGATTCTTCCAGTTCATTCTGGGTTGCGCACTCCCACGAAGATTTGCCGAAGCCGACGGGGGCGAGACCCTCGATTGTCTTTCGGTCCATGAGATTCAGCAGAATCGTCTCGCGAAGGTCGTTCCCGCAAAGGAGCGCATGGAGGGCATTCGAATCGGAGCAAGGCCCTCGTCCTTTGTAGCCCGCACCGTAGAGCGGGTAGAAGTTCTGGAAGGCGAGCAAAGCTACGGCGACGACTGCGGCATCGTAGCTCCGTTCCGGCAGCATTCCGGCATGATCGAGCAAGGTCGGGTTGTTGCCGGTTGCCAGCTCGGGGAAAAGCTTGGAGGAGGGCACGGGGTCGCCCTTTTCGGGGAGGGACTCCTGAAGGAAGCGCGGCCCGTCGCCAAGGAGATTGAAGTGCGGATGGATTTCGGGTCGGCTCAGGTAGGCGGGCACTCGGGCTTCGAGATCCTCGCCGAAGCCCTCCCAGTCGACCGCATCCTCCGGTGCGCCTAAGGCGGCGTGGGTGATGCAGACCAGTAGGCGGGTGAGTGCGATCCGCTCATGCGGTGCGCAGTCGAGGTCGGCGATGTCGCGGCCCTTCGCGAAGGCATCGGTCAAGGAAACGCGGGACGGCAGTGCCGGATCGGATCCGGATTTCCAGCGAACTGGGATCCAAGCGTTTTCAATAAGGTTGTAGGGATCGTTCAACATGACAGATTAAAACCAGAAGTCATCTTCGGTGGAGGGTGCGGGCACGCGTTCGGCCTTTTCAAAGCTGACGCCGAGGTCGGAGCGGTAGTGGAGGCGGTAGCCGGAAGGTTCGCCGCAGGGAAACTCGAGTTCAGTGGCGGCATCCGGCAGCACCGCAAGAACGCCGCCGTCGAGGTGGGCGGCGAGCCATTCCGGCACCTTCTCCAACTGGGGTTTGACCAGATAGGCGGGGATGCGGGCGGCGCGGCGGTGCAGGGCTTTGGCGAGGGGGAATGAAAATTCGCCGGGCCGGACTTTGTGGGTCTCGCCGTCACGAAAGACGAGGGTTGTGCCACGATTTGTTTCCACCGATGCCGAGCGGAGCATGACGAGATGTGCGGTTGGGCGAATACCGTATCGGGTCTCCGTGCCTTCCCGGTCGTCGATCGCGGAGGCTTCAAAAACATCGCGGACTTTAGCGGTGCCGGTCTGTTGGATGCGCTTTCGTTGGGCCTCTTCGGCCAGTTCACGGACGCCGGACAGTTCGGAGCCCTCGGGCGAGCTGGCATGGACGGCCTCCAAAATAGGGCGGATATCGCCGGGAAGGCGGATTTCAGAACATGCGGCAAGAAAACGAGCCGACTGCCAGAGGCTGATGGCGGGGTAGACAAAATGGTGGGGCGCCAGCGCTTGTTTGATCGTTTTTGCGGGACCCTGCCATTCGCGGAGCGGATGAAGCACATGGCAGGCCGCCGATTTGCAAGCAGGGGGTCGATCACGTTCATGACGGTGCAGGCGGCCGATACGTTGCAGAATCAGGTCGATGGGCGCCAAATCGGTGACCAGAAGATCGGCGTCGATATCGACTGACTGCTCGACGATTTGGGTGGAGACCAGCAAGGAGCCCGTCGGGCGGTCGAGGTCGCCTTTACCGAGAAGGCGCGTCCACTTGGTTTCCCGCTCGTCCCGTTCGTTCTGCGGGAAGCGCGAGTGCAGGAGGCCGATGCGGTCCGCAGGGGTCTTTTCCGTCAAAAGGGGCTTGAGTCGCAAGTAGGTTTGCTGAGCGAGGGTGACGGTGTTGCGAATGACAACGACGTTCGCACCGCCCGCGACGAGATCGGCGATGCCCTGCCAATAGGCGTCCCACGCGTCGGCGTCGAAGTGGTTTTCGATGCGGACGGGCTTTTGAGGGAGCTTCTCCGGGATTTCGATGTGCGAGGCTTCCGCCGCTCCGGTCGCGACCTTGGTGATCAGCGGATAGGCGTCCGGAGCCGAGGTTTCACGGGCTCCGGCCGCTTCGACGAGTTCCCGGCGGCGGGCTGCGGTAAGCGTGGCAGAGAGGATGATGACGGTTGAACCGGCTTGGATCAGATAGCGGACCAAGCGGTCAACCAGTTCGGACATGTAGGGGTCGAAAGAATGGACCTCATCGATCACAACGACTTTTCCCGCCAGGGCGAAATAGCGCAGGGCGGCGAACTTGGCGGGTAGAACGGCGAGCAGCGCCTGATCGATGGTGCCGGTCCCGAAGGGTGCCAGCAACTGCTTTCGGGTTGAGCTGAACCAGCGAAGGGCCTCGTCGGTGTCGTCGCGCTCGTCGCTGTCATCCCGCCGGATCAGCCGACGGTTCTCCTCGTCCTTCAGCCAAGCACTTCCATGGATCAGTGTCTCGACGGATTCGCAGTCAAGCACCGTATCCAGGAAAGCATGCACGCGGTCGTGAATACGATTCGAGCTGAGTTGGGTGGGCAGAGCGAAGTAGAGGCCCCGTTCATCGCCTTCGGTCCATCGGCGGTAGGCAGCGGTGAGCGCCGCTTCAGTCTTTCCCAGCCCCATTGGCGCCTCGACGATATACAGGCCCGGCGAATCGGTTGCGTGGAGGAGGGCGCGCTGAATCCCTCTGGGTGTGAATTTTTCCGGGGCGTCTGGATTGAATTGTTGACCGAACGAAAGGGCCGATCTTGGAGTCACACTCCATTTTAGTCGGTTCAGACAATATTCCGTGGTCGTTCGAAGTGATTCGAGGTCGGAGGGATGGTCGGAGGGAAACCAGTCGGAATTGGAGCCGATCCAATCGCAAAAAATAGTAAGTCCGGTTAGGAGATGGACCCGCTCGAAAGCGTCTTTCGCGGATTCGGTAGGGGGCAATCCAAACTCGTCGCACAAGATGCCGAAGAGTTCCTCCCTAAGATCGATGAAGCCATCGTATCCACCCTCGTAACAGTTTCGGCGTCTAACCTCACAGTTGAACCCCTGCGGATAACGGCCGTGATGCCCGCCGGTTGAAATGGTCCAATAAGCGGCCTCGCCGCATTCAGATCTCCGCGATAGGTGCGCCTGACTCACAAGTGCGTGATTAATGCAAAGCCTTGCTTGGATCACCTTGGAAAGAACCTGTTCATAGTGCCTCCATCCCGCCGCTTTAAGTTGGAAACCTGGGGTAAGCTTACCCAAGTCGTGGGCTGCTATCAAAGTCGTGATGCCTTTTGGCAGCCGTCCGCGGAGATGGACTGATCGCGCCAGCACTACCTCAGCGACAGCACCGACAGTTCGGCAATGTTCAAGGACCGAAAGGCAAGGCAACCCGGTCTGCGGGTCGGTTTTTGCCCAGCAGTCTTGGAGGGGAATTTGAGCTTCCTCGGGTCGGTGCATCAGGCGGCCATTTTAGCATGAAGGTGGGACATTTATGGGGGTAGGTGAATCCTTTTCCGTTATTTCATGCAAAAAGCCCTCCTATCCGAGGCGCCGAGGGACTCAAGGGGACGAAGCCTCTATCGCCCTCAGCCTTGGGCCTCCCCCAGCGATGAAACAGAAATACGGCAAATCTTCGTATTAAACGCTGCGTTTAATATGGATTCCGCTGGCAATCTCGAATGATGCGGGAGAAAGCAGCAGGTATTGTAGTCGGTTCTTTGGTCGCCCGACCGGGATTTTTTTCGCAGCGGATGCCGGGCATGAGAGGCCTTTACCCGCTACCCGCGATCACCCGGTCCAGCTCGGCGAGGCAGGCGTCTTTTTGGGGGGAGGGCCAGTCGGCGACTTCGAAGCCGTGGCGGGCGATTCGGGCGAGCTCGGCGGGGGTGAAGTTCAGGTCGGTGGCGAGGGCGTAGTAGTCCTCGCTGAGGGTGTTGCCGAACATGAAGGGGTCGTCGGAGTTGACGGTGCAGCGGACGCCGGCGTCGAAGAGGCGGCGGATGGGGTGCTCGGCCATGCGGGACACGCCTTCGACCCGCAGCTTGAGGTTGCTGATCGGGCAGATGTCGAGGGTGACGTCTTTTTCGAGGATGAGTTCGACCACGGCGGGGTCTTCGATCGCGCGGACGCCGTGTTGGATGCGGCGGACGCCGAGCTCCTCGATGCAGCGGCGGACGAAGTCGGCGGGCATGAACTCGCCGGCGTGCGCCTTGAGCGTCTTGCCGGCGGCGGCGGCGCGGGACCAGACTTCCGCGGTCCAGGGCTCGAGCGGCCAGTATTCGGGGCCGTGGATGTCGACGCCGGCCAGTTCGTCCCAGCCGGTGCAGTCGTCGATCAGCTCCTTGCCGATGCCTTGGTAGTCGTTGTGGCACATGCCCATGAAAACGCGGACTTCAAGGCCGGGAGGAGCGGCGTCGAGGACGGCGCGGATCAGTTCGGGCCCGGTCATGCCGCCGCCGAAGAGGGCGCCGATATGGAAGCTGGTTTCGACGTAGCGGCAGTTCTGCGCGGCGCAGTCGCGGAGGACGGTGGCGGCGCATTCGTGGTAGGCCTCGGCGGAGGTGAAGACGGCTTGGCAGAACTCCTCGTAGAGCTCCATGAATTGGTCGAAGCTGTCGTAGCGGAAGCCGTCGTCCCACATCGGCGGCGGTCCCGGGTACTTGCCGGGCGCGGCCCGTCGGACCATCTCAAGCGGACAGGCGCCCTCGAGGTGGAGGTGGGTTTCGGTCTTGGGAAGGGACTGGACGAAGTCCCGCAGTTCGGTCGTGGCGGTGTACATGCCCGATCTACAGCAGGAGAAAGGCCGGAATGGGCGGGGAATTTGTGATCGGCGGGAAGGGTTTCGCGGAGGGCCTGCACCCGGAGCCCCTGGAACTCCTTCGGCGGGGCGGCCGCCTTCCTCGAAAATCGGCGTTTCGGACTGGAAAATCCGGCGAAGCCGTCCAGCTTTCGGGAATGTCGAAAAAGAAGCCAGCCGATCCGGGGAAAGCGGTTTACGGAATACTCGGCGCGGTCGTGCCCAGTTGCGGTCCGGCGCTGAAGATGGTCGAACGCGGGCAGGAGCGGCCGCTCAAGCTGCGCGAGCGGTTCGTGTTGGCCTACAACACGCCGCTGTGCCTGCACTGCAACTGCAAGCGGGAAAAGTTCGAGAAGGAGCGGGCCAAGTTGCGCGAAATCCAAGCCGCGCGGAAGGGATAGGGCGAGTGCTTGCGTCCGGGGCTAGGCCTCTTCGCTGCGCCGCCGCTTGACGTAAAGGAAGGGAGAGCGGCTTTGCGTGCGCGCGGCGGGCTTGCCGCCGGATCCGCGCGGTTCTCCGATAGTTTGGCAGGCCTTCGAGCAATAGATGGCGTCTTCGGTGTGGACGCGGAAGCGGTGCTTGACGGTCTCGATTCGCTTGAGGCAGATCGGGCAAAGTTCCTTGGGATTTTCGGGAATGAGGGAGTTCATGGTATCCGAGGGCGTAGGAGTGGACTGAGCGGATCGGGCGATCGGCGTAAATCGGAAAAGGCTCGCTTGCTTGGAGCTCGCCGGAGGAGGGGTTTCGCGCTTTGGTGGAATTTTTCCCGGGCGCACATTGGTGGATGGATCGAAGCTAAGATGAGGGATGCCCGCTTCGTCCTCAACCTTTCAATGGTTAAGATTGGATTGTGAAGGTTACCGGACTGTGGGGAAGAGCCCGAATCCCGGGTGGGCCTTCGGTGCGATTCCGGACAAGGGAGAGGCACGGAGAAGGACGGATCGAGGTTCCGCTTGGTTCAAGGGAGCGTCCCGGACGGGAGCGACTGGCGCCGGAGGATGAAGATCATGAGGATGCTGAAGGCGGCGTTGCCCAGGAGGAAGAGGGGAAACTGGAGCTGCGGAGGCAGGGAGTAGATGAATACCAGCATGACCGGCCAGAAGATCAGGCAGGTCGCCCAGAGGGGAAGCACGCGCCGTTTTAATTCCGCGAAGGAGCATCCACGCAGCCAGGCGCCCGGACGGTAGCCGGCCTCGCGCCACTTGGTCCACAGCACGATGAAGGGCAGCGAGACCAAGGGGGTGAAGAGCGCTTGGTCGACCGCGATCTTGAGCAGCAGGGTGGCGGGGTCCGTCCCGGAACCAAAGAGCTGGTTCTGGAGACGGTAAAAGGCATCGACGAGCACGCCGATGCCGAGCCACATCGCGAACTGGTGGGCGAGTTCTCCGGCCGAGGGCGGGAGCACGCCCGGGGGGCGGATGCTGCGTTTGATGAGCTCGGGCAGGACTCCGGCGCTGAAGACGGTGGCGATGGCCGAGGCGAGGTAACCGCCTTCGGCCTTCCAATCCGCCACGCGGGCGAGGACAGGGTCGAGGCCGGGGACGAAGCGGTGCGCGAGGACGAGGCCCAAGGCGGCCAGTTGGATCGCGACGATGGCGGGCCAGTAGGCGCGGAAGGCCTCGAGCGCGGGCCGGATGGAAGGAGGGACGTGCACGCGGGAAAAGCGGAAGCGGGCCTCGTCCCGGGCGGATCAGTGGCCCGCCTTGGCGATGTTGGCGCCCTTGGGTTGACCGATCGCTTCGAGCAATTCCCCGAACCAGGGGCTGTCGATATCGAAGGGCTTGCCGCCGGCGATGCGGGGGAACTCGATCGCGCGAAGGATGCCGCGATTGTCTTGGTCGTGCCCGATCACGCCGCTCTCGCGCCGCATCGCGCAGTCGACCGCGAGATCGGTGCAGCTTTTGATGAGGCGGAGGTCGTCGACATTGGCTGGAGCGGCGCGGGAGAAGTAGCCGCTTTTCTGGACGAGGACCTTCTCCGCGTCGAGCATGTCGGCGAACTGTTCGCCGAACCACTTGCCCGGATTGACCGCGTCGAGCTTGACGTGGCCGAAGGCGTCGCGGGGGACTTCCTCGCCGTTGGCTTCCATTTCCTTGACGATGGTTTCGACGCCGGCGCCTTCGGAGATGAAGATATTGACGTTGTCGTGCTCGTCCATGACGGCCTTGAGGCGGGCGGCCTCGGCCTTGATGTCGAGGTCCATTTCGGGAATGAAGATGGCGTGGACGTCCTTGCGGATGGCGCTCAGGCCGATGTCGTCGGCCCAGTCGAGGGCGTCGAGCCGCACCCGGTAGGCTTTGGCGGTGGCGGCGGTGAGCCAGCCGCAGTTACGGCCCATGACCTCGTGGATGATGAGCATGCGGGGGTTGGCGTTGTGTTCGGCGACCACGTTTTCAAAGAATTTCGCGCCTTCTTCGGCGGCGGTCCAAGCTCCGAGGCTCTGGGCGATGGGGAAGACGTCGTTGTCGATGGTCTTGGGCAGGCCGACGACGGTGAGGTCGTAGTCGTTTTCCTTGAGGAAGGCGGCGAGGTCGGCGGCGGTGGTGTTGGTGTCGTCGCCCCCGATCGTGTGGAGCACGTCGACGCCGTCCTTGGTCAGGCGCTCGGCGGCGACCTTGAGGGGGTCCTCGCCTTCCTCCACGAGGCCGCGCTTCACGCAGTCCTTCACGTTGGTCAGTTTGACGCGGCTGTTCCCGATCGGGCTGCCGCCGTGTTTATGGAGGGTGGCGGCATTGGCGCGGATTTCCGGGGTGACGGCGATACTGTCGCCGAGCAGCAGGCCTTTGTAGCCGCTGCGGTAGCAAATGATCTCGATGTCGGGATAGAGTTCGGTGTAGCGCTCGATCAGTCCGCCGACAGCGGAGGAGAGGCAGGGCGCGAGGCCGCCGGCGGTGAGCAGGGCGATTTTTTGGACGGGTTTCGGATCAGCCATGGGACTTGTTGGGTTACTGGGTTTCGTGGATCGTGAAGTGGGTTCGAGAGGCCGTCGCCGTCTTGGGTGCGGCGGGACGTTCCGGTGGCATCGGAACCGCTAGCGTTGTGGAAGAATTCGCCTGCCTGGCAAACTTGAATTACGAAAGGCGCGGCTATTCGCGGCGCTGAGGCTCGGTGAAAGTGAGGCTTATTCCCGGCCGCCTCCTTGAACCCTGCCGTCTTTTGGACAGGGTGGAGGTATGCGGGTGACTATGTTCAGCACACGGTCCTATGATCGGGACTACTTCGAGCGGGCCAATTCCGAAGGAAAGCACGAACTGGTCTATCACGATTTCGAGCTCAATCGCGAGACCGCCGTCTTGGCCGAGGGCTCGCGCGCGGTCTGCGCCTTCGTCAACGACGACTTGGGTCGCGATTGCCTGGAGGCGCTGAAGGCGAGGGGCGTGGAATTTATCGCCCTGCGCTGCGCCGGCTTCAACAACTTGGATCTCGAAGCGGCCGACGAGCTGAGTCTCCGCGCGGTCCGCGTCCCGGCCTACTCGCCGCACGCGGTGGCGGAGCACACGCTCGCCCTGCTGCTCGCTCTGAATCGCCGGCTTTATCGCTCCTACAACCGCGTGCGGGACGGCAATTTTTCGCTACAGGGCTTGGCCGGATTCGAGATTCATGGATTGACGGTCGGTGTGATCGGGACCGGCACTATCGGGGAAGAAGTGGCGCGTCTCTTCAAAGGCTTCGGCTGCAAGCTGCTTTGCCACGACGTGAAGGAGAATCCGGCGGTGGCCGAGCTCGGGGCGCGTTACGTACCGCTGGAGGAACTCTTTTCCGAAGCGGACATCGTCACGCTCCACTGCCCTTTGCTCGAGTCGACCTATCACCTGATCGACGCCGGGGCGATCGGCCGGATGAAGGAGGGGGTCACTTTGCTCAACACCAGCCGGGGCGGGCTTATTGACACGATGGCGGTGATCGAAGGCCTGAAGAGCGGGCGGATCGGAAACCTCGGCATCGATGTCTACGAGGAAGAGGACGGGCTATTCTTCGAAGACAAGTCCGGCTCCGTCCTGCAGGACGACGTCTTCGCGCGCCTGCTGACCTTTCCGAACGTGCTGATTACCGGGCACCAGGCCTTCCTCACCAAGAACGCACTCCGCCAGATCGCCGAGACCACCCTTTCGAATCTGGACGCCCTCGAGGCGGACGGGAGCTGCGGAAACGAGTTGAAAGCTTGAATGAGGGGCGAGCGCCGGGCCCTTGAGGTCGGCTCGGCCGCGTGGTTGACTAATCTACGGGACGTGGTTTTTTGGTGCTTCGGGCCATTCGACGGGACGGCCGGCTTCAAGGTGGGGCTAAGCGTTGAGGCCGCCGAGCTCGCCGGCGGCGATTTCCCACTCGTAGTTTTTCTCGTCGAGGCGCTTTGCGATGCGGGCGGCTTTCAGGTTGAGCTCGCGGGCGGACTCGGGGTCGGCGTAGGCCGCGGAGCCTTCCAGTTTTACGGCCAATTCGCGCTGTTCGGTCTCCAATGCGATGACTTCGGCCTCGAGTTCGGCCACCCGCTTTTCCAATTGCCTGCGCTCGCGATTGGATTCCTTCCGGGCCTCGGCCTCTAGTCGGCGACGCTCCTTTCCGCTGAGGGCCTTGTGCCTGCCTTCGGAGGCGGGCGAACCGTCGGGGCGGGCGTTGCTGAGCCCGGCGACGAGGCCGCTCTGCTCGGAGGCGGCGCCGGACTTGCGCAGGTAGTAGTCGTAGTCGCCGGGGAAAACGGTTACTTCGCCGGCCTGGATCTGGATGGTCTCGCGGGCGATCGCGCGGATGAAGTGCACGTCGTGGCTGACGAAGACGAGGGTGCCCGAGTAGTCCTTGAGCGCCTCGACGAGTGCGTCGATGCTGGGCATGTCGAGGTGGGTGGTGGGCTCGTCGAGGAGCATCAGGTTGGGCGGGTCGAGGAGCAGTTTGACGAGGGCGAGGCGGCTCTTTTCGCCCCCGCTGAGGACCTTGACCTTCTTGAAGACATCGTCGCCGCGGAAGAGGAAGGCGCCGAGGAGGCTGCGGACGTCCTGCTCGGAGACGCCGCCGGCGGAGCGCTCCAAGGCCTCGTCGAGCACTCCGCGCTCGGGGTCGAGCACTTCGACCCGCTGTTGGGAGAAGTAGCCGACTCCGACATTCAGACCGAGCTCCCGTTTGCCGGCCTGGATCGGGACGATCCCCGCGAGGATCTTGAGCAGAGTGGACTTGCCGGCGCCGTTGGGGCCCACCAGCACGATGCGCCGGCCTTTTTCGATCTGCAGGCTGAGGTCCTCGTAAACGACATGGCTGCCGTAGGCTTGGCGGACCTTTTCGAGCGTGGCGACGCGCTGGCCGCTCTTGGGCGGTTGGGGAAACTTGAAGTGGATGGTCGGCGCCTCCGATTCGGGCGGGGCGATGCGCTCCATTTTCTCAAGCTGCTTGAGGCGGGCTTGGGCTTGGCTGGCCTTGCTGGCCTTGGCGCGGAAGCGGCGGACGAAGTCCTCGAGGTGGGCGATCTCCCGCTGCTGGTTGCGGTAGGCGGCGAGTTGCTGCGCTTGGCGCTCGGCTTTCTGGCGGAGGTAATCGTCGAAGCCGCCGTGGTAGCGGTGCAACTGGCCGCCCGAGATTTCCGCGATCTCGCTGCAGACTGCGTTGAGGAAGGCGCGGTCGTGGGAGATCGTGAGCAGGGCGCCGGAGTAGCCTTTGAGCTGGTTCTGAAACCAGCCCAGGGTCTCGAGGTCGAGGTGGTTGGTCGGCTCGTCCAGCATGAGGAGTTCCGGCTCCATCACGAGCAGGCGGGCGAGGTGGGCGCGCATGACCCAGCCGCCGCTGAGGGTGCGGGCTGGAAGGTCGTAGTCCTCGGGCCGGAAGGCCAGTCCGGCGAGGATGCGTTTGGCCTTGGCTTCGAGGACGTAGCCTTCGAGCTCGACGAAGCGCTCGGTCGCCGCGAGGCGCTCGGGGGCGTCCGGGTCGGGGTGGGCGCGGAAGGCCGCGTAGATCTTCTCGAATTCCGGGGAGACGGAGGTGGCGAGCTGGACGACGCTTTCCTCCCCGATCGGCGCGCTCTCCTGCGGGAGATAGCCGATGCGCAGGCCGCGCTCGAACTCGACCAGGCCCGAGTCGGTCTCCTCGTGGCCGAGGAGAATGGAGAAGAGGGTGGTCTTGCCCGCCCCGTTAGGGCCGACCAGCCCGATCCGCTCGCCCCGGTTGATGCGGAAGGAAAGATCGGTTAAGAGCACCTTGGGGCCGAAGCCCTTGCTGATCTTGGAAACGGTGAGCATGGGAAAAAGGCCTAGCGATGCCCTCATGGCGCGGGGATAGCAATGGGATTCTGGGTTGAGCTTTTGGGGCGGGTTGTTTGGGGCGGTGGGTTGAGCTCGGCGCGGGGCGGAGCGCCGGCCCTACGGGGTTAGTACATTTCTAAATATGTTCAAATGTTCACTTTTTAGAGGGGCGAATTACGAGGTTTTGCCGGAGCGGGCGCAGCGCAGGACAGCGGCGTTGCGGCGCGGGCGTGTGTCGATCCCCGGTGCTCGGTATTTCGTTACCTTGGTGACGGCAGGCCGCTGTTCCGGTCTTCACTCGGGGGCGGTCGCGACTTCGCTGTTGAATCTATGCCGGGAACAGCACCGTGCCGGAGATTATACCCTGTGGATGGCGACGATCATGCCGGATCATCTGCACCTTCGGTTGATTTTCTGTAAGCGTCACGCGAAGCACCCTCTGATTTATCTTGCTTCGTCTTATTTGTCGTAAGTGTCGTAGCTACGGAAGCTACGACACTTACGACTCAGGCCGCAGCTTTGTTCTGGCTTTTAGCATATGCT
>Ga0208623_100797_pt1 | contig 12409 bp, 9 predicted proteins | sample HotLakConsUCCL28_FD_184737 | JGI IMG/M metagenome (GOLD analysis project Ga0208623, IMG submission 184737) | Hypersaline microbial mat communities from Hot Lake, Washington, USA - Hot Lake Consortium UCC-L28 (SPAdes) (version 2) ...
AGATTGCCGCAAAATTTATCCGCTGGCTCAGGCATTGCCTCGCCGCCAATCTCCCCGTAGCCGAAGCAATACGCTCGTTGAGGCGCGTCTATGCGATCTTTTAACTACTCAACATTTTACACCCATGCCTTATCGGCAAAAGCGCGTCATCTTATTTTTACCGTTGTCTTCACTTTGTGACACGACTTTTCCTCGACCCGTCGATTCTCTGTCGCTAAGCATGAATACGATTTAAATGCCATGAAAATAGCCTCTATCTACTTTTCCTTCGCACTCGTTGTCGCAGCAAGCCAAGCGAGTGCCGGAGCATCTAACGTTGAACCAATTTCTGAGGCTGAAGCTGCGGCCATCGTGAAAGCCAGGGAGGACGCAAGGGCGGCCCGAAAGGCCAAAATCCGCGCGGATATTGAGTCGGCTACCGTCGCAAAGGAGTTCATTCATCAGAAGGGGCCGCGTCAGGTTGTGCTTAGGCGTGTGCATCGACCGGCGTTCAGCATTCCGGAAAGGAATACCACCGACGAGCGTTTAGCGAGAATTGAAGACGACGCGGAGGCGGCGGCGTTTTCGCCACAGATGATTGAAGACTACCGTTGGGAGATGATCTCCTTTAGTGCTTACCGCTATGATGAGCTTTACGCGGAGATTACCTGGCGGGAGCAGGGCTCCCCGGAAGCTTATACCTTGTGGACAAACGTCTCGCTGGAGTTTCTTCCCGCATTGAATTCATTCGAGTTTGGCGGCGTTCACTACGACTATTTTGGGTTCGTCTACGAAATTAGTGAGGAAACCGAGCAGGAGCGCTCGGAAAAGTGGAGTTTCCACGGGCACGAATATGAATCCCGGTGGAAGACGCCCCCCGTCGAACTCTCCGCAACAGAGCCGGAGTATGTCGTCGTAGCCGATGACCCTGCCGCCGTGCCAGAAAAACTTTTCGAACAGATGGATGCGCTGCTTGGTTACTATCTGCAAAATCGGAGCAATTTACAGGTCGCGCACGAAAACATGAAGAAGTTGAGCGAAGCTCGCGCCGCCTACCGGGAAGCAAATCCACCGGATCCGACGGAAGAAAGCGTGACGATTTTCTGGCCGATTAAAAATAGCCGATACCTCGAGGACGCCAAATGAAAATGAGGCTATTCGTAAAATCTTGTGAAGAAAGCGGTATGGCTGTTGAAAAGAGCTATGACATCTCAAGAGGAACACTACGAGCAATTATTGGGTTTGAGCGGAGCATGGAAGGTATCCGCAGTGCAACTAGATTTATCAGCCAAGCGGGTTGTAGTCGATATTTACTACGACCTCTCGCAGTCAATGGAGTGCCCTGAGTGCGGCGAAAGCTGCGACCATTATGACGACAGGGAACAGCGCGAATGGCGTCACTTGGATACGATGCAGTTTGAGACGATCCTGCGCTGCGAGGTGCCTCGCTGCAAGTGCCCTGAGCATGGGGTGAAGACGATTCGCGTGCCTTGGGCGGGGAAAGGTTCTAGGTTCACCTTACTGTTCGAGTCGTTCGCCATCGACGTGTTGCAGGCCTGCTCCAGCGTGAAAGCGGCTGCAGAGTTGATGGGGATGAACTGGCACCAAATCAACCAGATCAAGCGCCGTGCGGTAGCCCGGGGTCTGGAACGCAGACAGGCCGCACCGGTTCAGCACTTGGGCATAGACGAGAAGAGTTTCCGCAAGGGGCACAACTACATCAGCATATTGACCGATCTGGATCGCAGCCGTGTTCTGGATGTCGCCGATGGCCGGAACGAGTCTGCGTGTGACAAGCTGTTCGAGGGATTGACTGAAGAGCAGCTAAAGGGGGTAAAAGCGATCGCTATGGATATGTGGCGGGCCTATATCAAAGCAGCCCAGTCACATATGCCCGATGCGGATATCGTGCATGACCGTTTTCATATCAGCCAACACCTGAACCAGGCCATCGACAAGGTGCGCAGGCAAGAGCACAAAGTCCTCTCCAGTCAGAAAGATGACACACTGAAGAAGAGCAAATACCTCTGGCTGACAGGCTTTGAGAATCTCAGCGAAGAGATGCAGACTCGTTTCAACGAACTACAGTCGCTGGGACTGAAAGTGGGGCGTGCTCACGCCATCAAGGAAACCTTCGACCACTTCTGGGATTATAGGTATCCCGCCTGTGCACGAAAGTTCTTTAAACAGTGGTATGGATGGGCTCGCCGCAGCAAACTCGAACCCGTCAAGCGAGTTGCAAAGATGATTAACGAGCATTTTGAGAATATCGTCACTTATCTGAAACACCGCATTACCAATGCAGCGACAGAAGGCTTCAATGGTGTCATTCAAAGCATCAAAGCAAATGCCAGAGGCTTTAGGAACTTTGAAAACTACAGAGTCGCTATCTTGTTCCAATGCGGCAAACTAGACCTCAAACCCTGATTCCTCACAGAAATTTACGAAGAACCGAAAATGAGAATGAAAACTTTTTGCCTGCCTTTTTTTGCTTTTGCGGTCTGCGGGTCGATCTTTGGCCAGACCGCTGCGGAACCGAATGAGGGGCTATCCATTTCCTTCGATGGAGGAACGAACGCAGGGACGCTTGATTGGTTCGGACGAACCGGGCGGGCCTATTTTATCCTTCAAACTGACGATCTGACGACGGACTGGGATTACGCGCCCGTAATCGAAACAGGAAATGGCTTGGCGATCAGTTGGGGCTTCAGTTCCACGGCGGAGGCCAGCTTCTTTCGTCTAAAGTATACCGATCAATTCATGTTTGATGCCTGGAGCGAGGATCTGGACGGCGATGGTGTGAGCAATATGGATGAGCTGCTTCAGGAAACCGATCCTTTTTCCGCTGTGGATGCCGACAGCAATGGCCTGCCGGATGATTGGGAGCTTTTCTATTCCTTGACGACCGCAGCCGGCGATGAGGAGACGCCTCCAGACGGACTGACGAATCAAACAGAGTCTCTGATCGGGAGCAATCCGACTGCCGGGTTCGACGGCAGTTCTCAAATGACGATTTACACGCCTAACTAAACTGGAGATATGCGCAAGTTTACCCTCTTTTCCATCTTACTCATTGCCAACTCGGCTGCTGCGGACATCTCGTGGGAGTCGGTCGCCGAGACAATCGAAGCAGATTCAGCTGAAAAGCCACTGCTCTTCACCTTCGCGGGCAAGAACACGGGTGCGGATACCGTAACGATCAAGGAACTGAGGGAGAGCTGTCCTTGCGTCGAGGCAATGTCAGATAAGACCGAGATTGCGGCGGGCGAATCGTTCATCGTCGCGGCGGAGTTCAGCCCCTTCGAGATTGGGGGCACTCAGCGGCAGCGCATCATGGTGCATTTTGAGGAAGTGGATCGCCCGGAGATACTGACCGTAACCGCAGAGTTGCCCGAACTGATCGGAATTGAGCCGAAGCGGTTGTTCTGGAATGCCAAGGAAGAACCTGCGGCCCAAAAGATCGAAATTACGCTGGACGCCGAGAACGGTGTTGAGTTGGGCGACGTTTATGCAATGGACGAAAATTTCTCGACCTCACTCGTGCCGGAATCCGCGAACACATATACGCTAACCGTCTTGCCGGAAGATTTGAGCGTTCGCCGCCCGGCTTCGGTTATGGTGCGTTTTAGCGTGGATGGGCGCGAAATGAGAACCTTGATACCCTGCATGATCGGGGAAAGGAACCCTTTCGAGTTTTCGTTCGACCGGGCGATACCCCGTCCGAACGGCGCCCAAATCAAAGACTCGATCCTCCGTGCGGGGCAAACCGAATTGCAAGGAGCCGATTTGAAACTCGGGCAGCGTCCCGAAAAAGATAATTCCGTATCAGAAGCCGAACAATGAAATATGTCCCTTTGATCCTTGGGCTCGCATGCCTGACATCCTCACTCTTTGGACAGCAGGAAACCGGTGGGCTGGAAAAAGTCCGTCTGCATATCTCCAGCTATATCGTCCGTGATCCTGCGAGTTCGTCCGTGCCCGCTTTTGATTTTCAGAACGGGGCCGATACATGGACCGGAAGTGAGATCAACAACGCGACTGAGACAACCGATGTGGTGGATCAGGACGCGCTGAACGCCTGCGTCAATACGACTCTTCAACAAAGCGCGCAGAGCTGTTACTATCCCGAACTCTATGAATATTATTATTCTTGCGGCGGCTGGGACGGTGGTTGGTGTGTCGAATACTATTATGAGTGGGTTCAGATTCCCGGATGCGTCGACCAGCAGCAAGAGCTGATCGTTCAGCAGGTCAATGATGGCACTCATCCCTGTGTTACAAATAACACTTCGGCATACCCCCTGGCTCGCAACAACCATTACATGCTTGTCGAACCCGGTGTCGATTACAGTTTAGACATTAGCTCGCTCAACAATATCAGTTTGCTCACCTCGCTGCTCGTCCCCGAAGGCTATGTGGTATTCATCGAAAATTCGAGCGGTGTATTTGAGCCGTTATCAAAAGTAGAAGTGGATTTCGCAACGACGAGCACCTCGATTACCTTTCAATTGAGGGAGCTTCGCGCCGAAGCGCCTCCGTTGCTTGGCCAAGCCAGTGATTTTTATGTCGGGGATGTCAAGTGGGAGCTGGGCTTGGGCGTCCTCGGTAACGGTGATCCCGCCGGTCGGCTTGTGCTCCATGAGAAGGACCTCACCGCGTCGATCTACACTCGGGAGGCGCTGAAGTATTACCGCCCTGTGACTGCGGGCAGCGGGGAGTTGGAGGTCATTGAGGACGTTGACGGCTTCCTTCGTCAAATCAGGACGCCAAGCAGCTTCGTCGATCTGGTCGATACGGCGACGGACAATGGCGACATCATCCAGTATGAGGTCAGGTTCTATGCCCCTTTGCCCGACAGTGCGGCAAAAACCGGAGGACTATACACGCCGTCCGCAAGCGATCTTTTGGTGACCTACCGGCTTGGGCGCGAGGCTGCACAAGGGGTGGATGCATTTTTCGTCAAACAGTTCGACAGTGCCTCGAATTTGTTGCGGACGGACGATTTGAGCAAAACCGCCGATGGCTCTACCACGGCAGGTGTGGCCTTAAACGACTGGACGATGACGACCACCGCGAACAGTGGTTCGCACAATGTTTCCAAAACATTGTCGGTGAATAACGATGAGTTCCCCTCGGGAGGGTCGCCGACGGGATTGCGCTTGCAAGCGGTAACTTATGACCAGGTCAAGCGGACATACGATGAAGAGGCCACTGAGTTTACGACAGAGTCTCTGTTTACATTTGCCCCGGACATTGGACTCGGCTCGATCGGAGAATTGCTTTTCATTCAGTTTCGCGGTGACGATGCGTCGGGCACACTGGACGGCAGGCAATACGAATATCGTTACAGCTTGAGTGCTGCGACTCCTGAAAGCTACGGGCGTCGTGTGCTGTCAATCGACGCGTTCGGAGCGTGGAGTTATGTCATCTATAACGGAACGGATGCGTCACGAACCTTCGGGGAAGAGTCGGTAGTTATTCGTTCCGGTGACAGTCCCTACAACCCGGCTACTTTCGTGAATGGAAGCACGGTCGACCATGATAACGACCCGAATACGCCGAACATCCCACAGTGGAATGCCGATGTAATTTCACCAAACACTTTTGCCCGTTATGAGTTAATGGCGCAGGCATTCGATTACGATGGTGTCTCGGTCAGAGATTCCGCGATTACCACAACGGTCAACACTTCTGGCTCCAGCAGTTTGACTGAAATTTCCGAGACCGTCCAGCACCCGACTTTCGGCGACTACGAGGGAGAGAAAATCGAAGTGGTCTGTGCCTACAAGCCCTACGACCTACCCAAAGCATCGAACCGCCGCAATGCGACTTTCAAAGCGAAATTTACGCCGAACACTTCGAATCGTCGCTTGATCGGAAAGCCGCTTTTCGTTTTCCGGCCCGACCGCACAAAGACGAGTTACGGTTATTTCGAGGGTGCCTACCGCAGCCTATCCGATGCGTTCGTGACGCTTGAAGTCTCGGGCTACAACACGACCGATCTTGTCCACAGTGACACGGCGGACGGACTCTCGATCAGCGACCAAGTCCATGGCTCGACCACCTTCGGACACGAAGGCTTGAGCTTCGATATCGACGAAATCACGCTCTCTCCCGGACAATCGACCAAGAAGGTCACGGTGCGGGATGCGAACGGGCGTGTCCGATATGTTGAGCAATGGGCTTACACGACCGGCTCGCAGTGGGAAAAAATCGAAGACGTCGAACAGACTTTTACGAAGTTCGGCCAGCTGACCCAAAAGACCTTAAACGGACGGATCGTTTACGAGGCGCAATGGGACGGCATCCGCAAAGAATGGGAGAAGGACGAAGCGGGCGTGAGAACCACCTTCGAATACGACGGCATCGGACGCGTGACGGCACTTATCGTCGAGGGTGCATCCGGCGTCGACGGGATACCGGAAACCAAGCGCACGAATTTTTTCTATGATGCCCGAGACCGGGTCGTGGTTACGGAGACCGTGGTCAGTTCTTCTGATAAGCTCGTCGAAAAGGAGATTTACGATGCGGAGGGATACCTCCTTTCCAAAACCGACGCCAACTGTCTGACCACGACCTTCGACTACGAATACGATACAAGTAATCTCCCCGATTTCTTAGGTTTGAAGAAAACGGCGACCTATCCTGACGGCACCTACCGGGAAACCTATGTCAAGCAAAACGGCGAGTTTTGGAAGGATGTGCTCTACACCTCGGGAGGGCAAGTTATCGAAGAAAACCGCTACACATTCGCCAATAACGTCGTGGCACCATCTGGGAGCGATCTAGAATCGACGAACCGGAAGGTTCGGATCGATTATTCCGGCGAAGGCGGCACGGGTGCCGACGATCCCTTTGTCGAAAAGTTTTACGATGCTTCGGGCAAGGTCCGTTTCGAGCAGTCACCGACCTCTGTCGCGGGAAATCCGTTCCAGAAACGCTATGATTACGACGGCGCAACCGGGCAGCTGACTTCGGAATTGGAAACCGAAGTCGCGACGGGTGCGACTTCGGGAGCACTTGGGCTCCGACGTATCAAGCAATACGGCGACATGGGCGAAGTCACACTGCGGGGAATCGATATGAACGACGACCAGTCGTTGACCGCCGCCAGCAATGACCGGATCAAGGAAAAGACCGAACGCTACATGCTCGACGGCGGCAATGTCTGGCTGGAGGAGACCACCTTTGTTTATCCGGAGGACGACGCGGACAATCCGTTTGAGCGAACCCGGCGCACCCAGCTCAACGGGCACGCCACCGACACGGTTTCGGTGACCGTCGAGGAAGATCTGGCCGGAAACGAGACAACCACCACCGTGACCGTGGACCGCACGAGCCATACCCTGACCACGACTGTCGCTTACCCGGACTCTGATACGAATGCCGTCTCCGTCGTTCAAAACGGCTTGAAAAAGTCGTCCACGAGCAAGGAAGGCCTGACCAGAACTTTCGCCTATGACCAGGCGGGCCGGCGCATTCGCTCGACGGATGCGCGCGGAAACAGCACGGTGACGATTTACGAGAGCGGCAAAGACCGCGTCGAATATCGCATCCACGGCATCACCGAGACGGTGACCGGCACCGAAGGCGCCGCCACTTTGTCCGGCATGGGCTACGCCACGCAGAACGGCTACGATCCGGTGACGGGACGGCTCGTTTGGGAAAAGAACCCGGACGGAAACCACACCCGCTTCGCCTACAACGACCGGGGCTTGTTGGAGAAGCGCTGGGGCGAGGCCACCTATCCGGTTTGGAACGAATACGATGCCTTCGGACAGCTCGAAAAGCGCCACACCTTCGGGATGGCGAATACGGCGGGCACCGTCGATTTCACCGGCGAGGATTGGCCTGCCGCCGCAGGCGACGGTGATGTCACGACCTACGATTATTTCGACGCATCGGGGTTGCTGAAATCACGGGCTGACGCGCTCGGGCGGCAAACCGACTTTACCTATGACGCTCGCGGACGTCTGGTGACCAAGATCACGCCGGACGGCGGCGCGGGCGATCCCTCGATCACTGTGACACGGACCTACTTCCCGAAAACCGATGAGCTGAAGACGGTCGATTATACGGGAGATAACGACCTGACGCCCGATCTGGATTTTACTTACCACCGCTCCGGGGATGTCGCCACGGTGCAGGAGGACGGCGTCGAACGGGCATTCCACTACGATTTCGATGCGAGCGGAAGCTCCGAATCGGATCTCAAGTTGTTGGCCGAGCACCTGCCTTCCTATTACACGGATGTGTCCGCCTTGGACGCGTCGGATTCCAGCCACGGCCACGAGCGCATTCGTTACAGCTACCAGAGTTCCGGAACGATGCCCGGACGCCTAGAAAGCTTCGGTATCGGCACGGCGGCTGCCGGGGATGATGTGGCGCTCGCCTCGACCCTGCTTGCCACCGGCTATGATTACGATTTGAAGGGTAGGTTGAATACCGTTGATGTCGCTCCAACCCGGTCGTGGACCTACACGTATTTCACGGACACGAATCAAATCGGAGGGCGGACACTCTCCGGCTCCGGCCTTGAATCCATCCGCGATTACGAGCCGGATCGTGATTTGCTCCGCAGTATCGAGTCGCTGCACGGCACGACGTCCTTGGCGGATTTTGAATACAGCTACAATGCTCTCGGGAGCCGGGAGGATGTTGTTCAAAGCGGGGCGTTGTTTGAGCCATACGATGGCGGACTTGTCGTCGATTACGGCTATAACGACCGTATGGAGATTACCCGCTTCGACACCGTGCGGGGCGGCGACGCGTCGGTTCTCGAAGGGAATCCGATGCTGGTCGAGGGCCGGAGTTTCGCATTCGATTACGATTCGATCGGGAACCGCTCCGCCGTCACGCACAAACGCGTGCATTTGGAAAATACGCCCGCCGATCAAGCCTTTAACTGGAGCGCGAATGACCTGAATCAACTCACGTCCCGTGAGAATCCTGATTTCGTCCATGTGCAGGGCAGTAGCGTGCTCGATTCGTTCGTTACCGTCGGCTTCGAACCGGACAACCTGAAGCGAGCCGTTCGCCACGGTGAATTCTTCACCGGAGCCTTCGAGTTGCGCGATGGCACGACCGACGCGGTTTACGTGGACGACCTCGACCTATACAGCGTCATTCCCGACGGCTGGATCGATACGGACGGCACGACTGTCTTGGGCGACTTGATCGATCACCAACAACGGGCGGCCTGGCTGCCGCCCACAAGTGAAAACTTCGAGTATGATGTTCGGGGCAACCTCACCAGCGACAGCCGTTGGGACTACACTTGGGACGGCGCGAACCGCCTCCGCTTCATCGAGACGAGTGCCACCGCCGTCACTGCCGGAGTCGCCCGCGAGAAGTTCGGCTACCGCTATGACTATAAGGGCCGCCGCGTCGCGAAGGACGTTTATGCTTGGACCGGAAGTGCCTACGAAAGCGATCCCTTGGAAACGACCCTCTACTATTACGATGGCTGGAATTTGGTTTACGAGGCCACTTACACCGGAGTCACCTTCGCCGCAGGTGTGCCGACCGCCGCCACCTTCGAGAGTGAAATCGCCTACCATTGGGGCCTCGACTGGTCCACCAGTCTGCAAGGTGCCGGTGGTGTCGGCGGGCTCGTCTCCATCACCTTCCGCGATGCAAGCGGCTCGCCCGAGACGCGCTATCCCGGCTTTGACGGCAACGGCAACCTCGTCCTTCTCGCCGACGAAAGCGGAACCGTCACAGCGGCTTATGAATATGGGCCTTACGGAGAGCTCTGGCGTGCCTCTGGCCCGGATGCGGGACGCAACCCCTTCCGCTTTAGCACAAAATACCGCGATGCAGAGACGGCCCTCTATTACTACGGCCACCGCTACTACTCGCCAGACTACGGGCGCTTCATCAGCCAGGATCCGATCCGCGAAAGCGGCGGGTTGAATCTCTACGCTTTCGTCAACAACAACCCCACCAACTACTACGACTACCTCGGGATGTTCTTCGACTTCGGCGGAGCCTTCGACTCGGCGTCGAATTTTGTGGGCGGTTTCATTCCCGATTACAGCTTCTCCTACGAAACGACGACAAACTTTGAGTCCGGTCTGACTACCGGAGGATGGGCACTCCAGATACCTACCTTCGACTTCGGGATGGCCTATTTCGATTACGGAGGGATGAGCGACTTCACGGCCCGCACCACATCATCCAGCGGATCGAACTGGAGCTACAATTATCGGGCACTCGACAGCGGATCGTTCAAATACGATTTCAGCTACAGCTACAATCCCTCCTCTTTCGGTTATTCGTTCGGCGACTACGGATCGGACGCCTACAGCTTCAGTTTTGGCGATACCTATATCCGCGAAATTGCCATGCCCGAGTATAACCTCTGGGCGGCGGCAGGCGAAGGACTTGGTCAAGGCGCTTATGAAGTCGCCATGAGCTTCCGGCGCACCGCCGAAGGAATCGGCACGACGGCAGGCTACCTCTGGTATGAACCCACCGACACTATCCTGGGCATGCACGACCAGATCACGACGAATTTGGCAGACGGGTATTTTCTTCTCAAGGATACAACCTGGAGCGATGTCGGTAGGGACATTGTGTCTTTCGGGGAGCTTTATGCGAACGACTCGGAGTTCCGGGGCGGGATTACGGATCAGTTTACGGGGGCTGCTACGGGCTTCGCAACTGCTGGAACCGTAGGCCCCCTAGGGCGGCTTGCGACAGGTGGTGACGACGCTGGACGTTATTTATATCGGACTATCAGCCCTAGTGACCCTCATTTTTCACAGTTCCAATCGATTGGCGATCATGGAATGATTCGTCCACGAGGCGGGCACAATGATCTTACCCGACATGTTCAACTGAATGAGACCGATTCTATTTTCACGTCTTGGTCAAAGAATCAAGGTGCAAATTGGGATCAGTGGGGTGGAGATGCGCATATCCAACTCCGCCTCGACACACAATCGATTAATAATCCTGCTTTAGACGTTTCTCGGTGGAGCAATTATCCTTGGGAGCAAGAAGTGTCGGTTATTGGAGATATTCTCAACGGAATAGAAAGGATCAAATGAGTTTACCTTCCGCTATAAAAATTGTGTCAGATGAGTTGCCTCCCGGTTTGGCCCAAGAAATCTTAAACTCCCTCCCGAGTGGTGCTGAAGAATGTTCGGGGAGCGGGTATTCGTTTTGGAAGTGCAAGCGCCCACATGATCAGTCCAAGGTCATGCAGGTGCGTTTAAAGCACGCCGAAGATTCGGATTTGCGTAGTTGGCTCGGGTGCCAAATCGATCTGATACGAAAAAGTGAGAGTATTTATCAGGGCTACTGTAAAGTTGGAGATCTCCGCCATGAATTTATGATTTCAACCGATTTAAAAACTTATGCGAAGTATTCCAAAAATATATAAGAAATCCAATTTGCCGATTTTGGCTTGGGTATGAGGCGCAGCACGCACCGGGAAGCATCTTTCAACCAGTGCTGCATCCGGGGGGAAGGGGAGGATTTTTCATTTGGGGACAATAATTATGAAGTTAAACGAAGCTATAGATAGATTAGATTCTCTCGATCCTGAAAGCACAATCTATGCTGCGAAGCCGTGGAAACATGAATCGGAGGTCTGGGTCGGTGTTGAACCTGAAGAAGGAGGACTTCCCGAAGAAGCGAAAGTTCGTGGGCTCGATTACTTTCTCGAAGTATTCATAGCACAGGAATTCATGGAAGACTGGACCGCTAGCTTGGGGCGGCAACCATCACTCGAAGAGAAATGTGATCGAATTATACACTATGCTAGTTTTGACGCATGAGTCCTGAATTCTGGAAAGGCGTGAAACAAACATCCAATCCATTCGAATAATGAAAGATTTAAAAAACCGTAATTTTCAATTGTGGGAATATCATGTTAGTCATGGCAGTCTTTTGATTCGTAGTCCTAAGCGAGGCGAAGATACCAAAAACATAGATATCGTGTTTGCTGGCGTAGAGTATATGGCTCTCCCAAGGCATTTAAAGTCGGTCGAGCTTGATGATGCTTCAAGTCGAGAAATTTCGGAACTGTCGATTTTGGTGGGAAGGAAATTGGAGGGGAAAGCCGTTACTATCATAATTGCTGAAGGCACTAGATATTCAGTAGTTGCAACCGGTATGAGGATCACAGAGAACGATATGGATATCTTTCACAGTCCATTTTAAAGTAAAAAGGTGCTATGAGCCAACTTTTAAGGAGGATGAGCGAACAAGAAAAACTTACATTATTTGCATTGGCTGAGTTTAGGCCACTCGTTGACGACTGTGGGTTCAATGAACCTTTCGTTGTTAAAGAAAATTGGTAAGCGTCACGCGAAGCACCCTCTGATTTATCTTGCTTCGTCTTATTTGTCGTAAGTGTCGTAGCTACGGAAGCTACGACACTTACGACTCAGGCCGCAGCTTTGTTCTGGCTTTTAGCATA
>Ga0208623_100798_pt1 | contig 12380 bp, 11 predicted proteins | sample HotLakConsUCCL28_FD_184737 | JGI IMG/M metagenome (GOLD analysis project Ga0208623, IMG submission 184737) | Hypersaline microbial mat communities from Hot Lake, Washington, USA - Hot Lake Consortium UCC-L28 (SPAdes) (version 2) ...
GAGCAACAAAGCCTCTCATCTCACAGTCCACGACCGCAACCGCATCACGCGATCACAGCCAGGACCCGCAAGGACGAAAGGCCGCCCACGCTTCTCCTTCTTCCTTCTCGACAATGTCAAAGAGCGTTCCGAAACCCACGCGACGTGCACCGGCCGTGACCGGCTGCGTTCGCCATGCTGTCTCGGAGAAAGCGGCGGGTGACCCCGTCGCTGGGAGGTCGGTATCTAGTGATCCCCGAACCCCCTGTCAACAGGAAAATTCGAGAAAATCCCGGACCCCGCCGACCCCGAACCGAGCGCTCCCAGACCCTCCGGAAAAGCCCCGAGGCCATCCGGAAAAAACCGTGAAACGCGCGACCCGTCAAAGAGCTGCCCGCCTCGGCTCACCTCCCGGAGAAGGCCCCGCCGCGTCGGGAGCCGGGGTATACGAGGAGGGCCCCGACGGGTCAAGCGACGATTCGCGATTTTCGTCCTCGGCGACTCCGCGCCGCTTCCGATTCGGCTCCGGGAGAGTCCCGAGGGGACGCAAAAAGGCTTTATTCGCCGGCCGAATGGGGCGATTCAGGAGTGGCCGGCGTGGCGGGGCGCCGCGGCGCCCCGCGTCGTCGCCCCGCCCGGTCGCCGGAGTCGCCCGCCGTTCGAAAGTCTCCGCGTCATGCCTCCCACAGCGCTCCCAGAGACGAAGTCCGCGATCCCCGCCGCCGCGATCGCGACGATCACCGCGGCCGCCTTCCTGCTGCAGGGCGCGAACGGGCTGCTCCAGGCGCTGCTTCCGCTGCGCATGCAGGCCGACGGCCTCACCATCACCGATATCGGCTACGTCGCCGCTGCCTACGGGTTGGGCTTCGCGCTCGGCTGCATGCTGGCGCCGCCGCTCGTGCGCACGGTCGGCCACATCCGCGCCTATGCGAGCCTCGCCGCCGTTGCGGCGAGCGTCGTGCTCGCCTTCGAGATCGCGCAGTCGCCGCTGGCCTGGCTCGTTCTGCGCGGCGTCTCCGGCATGGCGCTCGCCGGCCTGTTCACCGTCATCGACAGCTGGGTCTCCTCCACGGCGACCGCGAACAATCGCGGGCGGGTGATCGCGCTCTACCTCGTCGCCACCAAGATCGCGCTCGTGCTCTCACCGCTCGCCATCGGCCTCGCCCCCGTGGAAAGCGCGGGGCTGCTGATGCTGATGGCCGCCGCGATGAGCCTCTCGCTCATTCCGATCTCCGCCACGCCCACCCGCGAGCCGCGCGCGCCGACCCGGGTGAAGCTCGCGATCCCCTCCCTGTTCCGGCTCGCGCCGTCCGCCGTGCTCGGCGCCTTCGCGGTCGGGCTGGTCAACGGGCCGGTGATCGCGGTGGCGCCTGTCTACGGCGTCGCGGCCGGGCTCGCGCCGGCGCAGGCCGCGCTCCTGCTGCTCGCCGTCCAGGCCGGGAGCCTCGTGTTCCAATGGCCGCTGGGCTGGCTCTCCGACCGGGTCGACCGGCGCCGGGTCATCGCCGGGCTGTTCCTTTCCACCGCGCTCGCCTGCGGCGCCATCGTCGCGGCGAGCCTCGCCGACCTGCCGCCGATCGCGCTCGTCCTCGGCTTCGGGCTCTACGGGGGCCTGGCTTTGTGCATCTACGCCGTCTGCGTCGCGCACGCCTGCGATCTCGTCGCGCCCGAGGCCATCGTGCCGACCGTCTCGAGCCTGCTCGTCTGCTGGGCGATCGGTGCGACGCTCGGGCCTCTGCCGGCGACCGCCCTGATGCAGCAGGTCGGCCCGCAGGCGCTGTTCCTCTACGTCGGCGCGATCTGCCTCGTGCTCGCGCTCTTCGTCGCCGTGCGCATCCGGCTGCGCGCCCGCGAGGCGACGGGAACCGGCTTCGTCAACGTGCTCGCCACGAGCGCCGTCTCGGCGGAGCTGACCAAGACGAAGCGGCCGGAAGGCGAGGAGGGCAATCTCGGCCCGCAGCCGGAGCCCGCTGCGGCGCCGGCCCCGCGGGAGGGCCACTGAGCGGCACGCGTCGGCCGTGCATCGGTTTCGCGCCCCACGCGTTTGACAGCCGCCGAGCCCCGCTCTCTATTCGGGGCAAACGGAGGAACGCGTCATGGAATACCTGCACACGATGGTCCGCGTCGGCGATCTCGACCGCGCGCTCGACTTCTACATCGGCAAGCTCGGCCTCGTCGAGACGCGAAGGATCGACAACGAGAAGGCGCGCTATACGCTCGTGTTCCTCTCGGCCGAGAAGGATCTCGACCGCGCCCGCGAGAGCCGCGCGCCGCTGATCGAACTCACCTACAATTGGGACGAACACGAGTACCAGGGCGGGCGCAATTTCGGCCATCTCGCCTACCGCGTGGACGACATCTACGCCACCTGCCAGGGGCTGATGGACAAGGGCGTGACCATCAACCGTCCGCCGCGGGACGGCTACATGGCCTTCGTCCGCTCGCCGGACGGGATCTCGATCGAGCTGCTCCAGCGCGGCGAGCCGCTGCCGCCGCAGGAGCCCTGGGCCTCGATGCCCAATACCGGCTCCTGGTGAGGGCGAGATCCGCCCGGCGCCGTGCCGGGCGCCACACCGGAGGGGATTTGTCGTGCATCCGCGCCTCCTGACCGTCGGCATCGCCACCCTCGACCACGTCTACAAGGTCGCGGAGATGCCGACGCGCGCGGAGAAGTACCGGGCGCAGCACTACACGGCGACGACCGGCGGCACCGCCGGCAACGCCTCGATTGCGATCGCGCGGCTGGGCGCCGAGGTGGGCCTGTTCGCCTCGCTCGGGGCCGATGCGGTCGGCGACCAGATCGTCGCCCGGCTCGGCGAGGAGGGCGTCGACTGCTCCGGGGTGCGGCGGGTCGAGGGGCGCGCCTCGCCGATCTCGGCCATCGTCGTCGACGGGATCGGCGAGCGGCTCGTGATCTCCTATGCCGATCCGCTGCTGCCGCGGGAGACCGATTGGCTGCCCGAGCGCCTGCCCGAGGGCGTCGACGCGGTGCTCGGCGACACGCGCTGGCTCGAGGGCACGGCGCACCTCTTCCGCCTGGCGCGGGAGGCCGGCGTGCCCGCCATCCTCGACGCCGACCGCGACCCGTCGAGCGCCCCGGAGGTGCTGTCGCTGGCGACCCACATCGCCTTCTCCATGCAGGGCCTGCGCGACATGACCGGGCACACGGACGCGCGCCGGGCGCTCGAGGCCTACCGCCCCGAGGTCGCCTCCTGGATCGCGGTGACCAACGGGGGGGAGGGGCTGTTCTACTGGGCGGGAGACCGGGTGGAGCACATGCCGGCCTTCCCTGTTCCCGTCGTCGACACCCTGGCCGCGGGCGACATCTGGCACGGCGCCTTCGCGGTGCGCGTCGCCGAGGGCGCGGATGCGCTCGTCGCCGCCCGCTTCGCCTCGGCGGCGGCCGCGCTGAAATGCACGCGCTTCGGCGGCCGCGACGGCGCGCCCCGGCGCGAGGAGGTCGAGGCCTTCCTGCGGGAGCGGAACGCGGCGTGAGCCGCCGCGCGGCGGCTTGGCGCGCGCGCCACGACGGGCCATCAGGCCGCTCATGAACCTCTGGCTGCGCCTCCTCCTCGTCGTGCTGGCCGCCCTGCGCGGGCCGCGCATGCATCCCGTCGCGGAGGCCTCGCGGCTGAGCCTCATGGTGCTGCCGAACGACCTCGACGTGTCGCTGCACATGAACAACGGCCGTTACTGGACCCTGATGGATCTCGGCCGCACCGACCTGATGATCCGCTCGGGGCTCCTCTCCGCCATCCGCCGGCACGGCTGGGCGCCGATCGTCTCGGCGGGCAAGATCCGCTTCCGGCGCGAGCTTCGCCTGTGGCGACGTTTCCGGCTGGAGACGCGCATCGTCGCCTGGTCGGAGGCCTGGGTGGTGATCGAGCATCGCTTCGTCACCCGCGGGCGTGACGGCGGGGAGATCCTCTCCGCGGTGGCCCTGGTGCGCGCCGGGCTCTACGACCGCCGGGCGAAGGCCTTCGTGCCGGTGGCGCGGCTCCTCGCCGAGGTCGGGATCCCCGAGACGGCGGCGCCGGCGATGACGCCGGAAGTGGCTGCCTTCATCGCGGCGGAGGACGCCATGCGGCAGGCTGGGTAGCGGTCACCCCCGCCGGTGCCACCGCGCCGTGATCACCTCGTTCCAGACGAAGGCGAAGACCGCGAGCAGGATGGCGCCGGGGATCGTCGTGCCGAAGAGGAATCCGAGCCCGAGATTCTCGTTGACGACGAGGAAGGGGTTCACCGCCGCCGGCGGATGCATCGTGCGCGTGGCCAGCATCGCGGTCACGGCGAGGCCGCAGGCGAGGGCGGCGGTGAGGATCGAGGAGCCCACCGCGAAGAGCACGGCGTAGCCGACGAGGGAGGCCACGATGTGCCCGCCGATCAGCGCGCGCCGCGACGACGCCTCGGCGTAGGGCAGGCCGATGACGAGCGCGATCGAGGTGACGAAGGGCACCTGCCAGTAGGGCGTGCCGGTCGTCACCGCCGCGATCTCCAGCAGGCCGACGGCGATGGCCGTGGCGATGCCGGCGAGCAGGAACCGGACCGCCAGGGTCGAAGGCCGGCGCAGCCGCATGCGCTTCCAGAACGCGCCGGGGACGGGGCGCTTGAGACCGCCGCTCATCGTGCGGACACCTCGTGTGCGGAACTCATCGTGCGTGTGCTTTCCATCCGCCGCGCCGCGCCGCGCCGTGGCTCGGCGGCGTCCTGCGCCGTGCCGCCACCTGCATCGTCACGACAGCAGACGCGGCGTGAAACGCAACGTCAAGACCTGCCGTACTAGGCTCGCGCCGGCGCTGGAAACCCTCCGTGGTGCAGCATCTTTTCCGCGGTGCAGCAAAAAAGTTCCCAGACTCGCCGTCGACAGGCTTGACTCCGAGGCGTCCCTGGCACAAATGAATGCTCGTTCACTCGTAGTGAATGAGCGTTCATTCACGCTTAACCATACGCTCGCGCTGTGCGGGCTCGGCCTGCCCGCATGGGCTGCGGGCGATGCGAACCCGAAAGGATCAGGCCCTTGGACGACCACGCGCACGTTTCCCGAGATCGGGACTCCGACCCGCTGGACAAGCGGGCGGCGATCCTGAACGCCGCGGAGACGTGCTTCGCCCGCGCGGGGTTCCATCGCACCACGATGCAGGACGTCGCGGCCGAGGTCGGGATGTCGGTGGGCAACCTCTACCGCTACTTCGCCAACAAGGACGCGATGATCGTCGGGCTGGGCGAGCGCGACCGCAACGAGGTGGCGCGGGACTTCGCGACGCTCGACGACGCGCAGGATTTCGTCGCCGCCTTCCGGGCGATCGGCGAGAAGCACCTGCGCGACCTCCCGCCGACGCGCACCGCGATCTGCCTGGAGATCTGGGCCGAGGCGACGCGCAACGCCGTCTTCGCCGAGATCACCCGGGCCTTCGAGCAGGAGGTGACGGGCCGGCTCGAGCGGGCCTTGGCCAACGCGCAGGCGCGCGGCGCGATCGCCTCCAGGGCCGATCCGCGCGCGCTGGCCGTCACCGTGGGAACGATCGCGGACGGGCTCTACGTCCGGCGCGGCGTCTCCCAGAGCTTCGACGCCAATGCCGAGATCGACCGTGCGCTCGTCCTCATCGGGGCCGTGCTGAACGGCGCCGTGGACTGCGCCTGCGCTCCGTCCTCCGCGTCTCTTCCGTCATCCAGCGCCGAGGCCGACGCGCCCGGCGACGCTTCCTGAGGGTCTCGTCATGAACGCCTCGCGCCTCGCCTCGGTCGCCATCGTCATCGGCGCCGTCGCCTGGGTCGCCTCCGGCCAGGAGGTGATCTCGACCATCGTCGGGGAGCCGAAGTCCGCGATCGCGGCGGCGGCGCCGCAGCCGGCGCCCACTGCGGCGGAGCAGGATCTCTTCTCCGTCGCCGTGGCGCGCGTCGGCGTCGTCGACCACGCGCGCAGCATCACGCTGTCGGGGTTCACTCGCGCCGACCGGCGCGCCGGCGCGGTCACCCGCGCGCAGGGGGTAGTGGTCGAGCTCGCGGTGCGCCGCGGCGATCGGGTCGAAACCGGCGACGTGATCGCCGTCCTCTCCGACGAGGCGCGCGAGAGCAATGTGCTGCAGGCCCGCGCGCGCCTGGAGCAGCGCCGCGCCGAGTACGAGGCCAAGAGCCGGCTCATCGAGAACGGCACCCTGCCGGTGCTCGATCGTGTCGAGCTCGAGGCCAACCTCAAGGGCGCCGAGGCGGCTCTCGCGCAGGCCGAGGCCGAGCGCGACCGCGGCGTCGTGCGCGCGCCGATTGCGGGCATCGTCGACGCGGTTCCCGCCGAGCTCGGCCAGGCGCTGCAGATCGGCGACGAGGTGGCGCAGATCATCGCGCTCGACCCGATGCTCGTCGTCGTCGAGATCGCCGAGCGTCAGCTGGGCGGCGTCTCGGTGGGCGATCGGGGGACGGCGCGGCTCGTCACCGGCCAGACCGCCGAGGGCGAGGTGCGCTTCGTCTCGAACCGCGCCTCGGAGGGCACGCGCACCTACCGGGTCGAGATCGGGATCGACAACTCGGACGGCGCGATCGCCGACGGCGTCACCGCGGAGGCGACGCTGCGGCTCTCCTCGGTGCCGTCGGCGGAGATCCCGCGCTCGGCGCTCACCTTCTCGAGCGAGGGCGAGCTCGGGGTGCGCCTCGTCGACGAGACCGACCACGTGGCCTTCGCGCCCGTGACGCTCGTCGAGGACGGGCGCGCGACGATCTGGGTCGCGGGACTTCCCGATAACGCCGCCGTCATCGTGCAGGGCCAGGATTTCGTCGTCGAGGGACAGCACGTCGCGCCGGTCCCCTTCGCGGTCGCCGCGCGTCGCTGAGGCGCGCCCGTCTCGACAATCGTTTCTCAGAACGGGAGCCCGGCGCGAGGCCGGGGCACGCGTATGGGCAGAATCGTCGACTACGCCATCTCGCACGCGCGCCTGACGCTCTCCGTGCTCGTCTTCCTGCTTCTGGCCGGCTTCATGGCCTACCAGAACATCCCCAAGGAGGCCGAGCCCGACGTCCAGGTCCCGCTCGTCTATGTCGGCCTGCATCAGCGCGGAATCTCTCCCGAGGATTCCGAGCGCCTGCTGCTGCGGCCGATGGAGACGCAGCTGAAGTCGGTCGAGAGCGTCAAGGAGATGCGCTCGGCCGCCTACGAGGGCGGCGGCTTCGTGCTGCTCGAGTTCGAGGCCGGGTTCGACGGCGACCAGGCGCTGGCGGACGTGCGCGCGAAGGTCGACAGCGCCCGCAACGAGCTGCCCCGCGACGCCGACGAACCGACGGTGGAGGAGGTCAATCTCTCCCTCTTCCCGGTTCTCGTCGTCGCGCTCGGCGGCGATCTGCCGGAACGCACGCTGCTGCGCCTCGCCCGTGACGCTGAAGCCGCGATCGAGCAGGTGCCGGGCGTGCTCACCGCCGACATGAAGGGCTCGCGCGACGAGGTCGTCGAGGTCATCGCCGAGCCGATGCTGCTGCGCTCCTACGGGCTGGATCTCGACACGGTGATCGCGGCCTTCGGCGCCGGCAACAGCCTCGTCGCCGCCGGCGCGCTGGAGGGCGAGAGCGGTCGCTTCGCGGTGAAGGTGCCGGCCTTGTTCGAGACGCCCGAGGACATCCTCGCCTTCCCGATCGCCGCCTCCGGCAACGCGGTCGTGACGCTGGCCGATGTCGCGCAGGTGCGCCCGACCTTCAAGGACGCGGAGTCGATCACGCGCATCAACGGCAAGCCCGCGATCGTGCTCGAGGTCTCCAAGCGCACCGGCGCGAACCTGATCGAGACCGTCGACGCGGTGAAGGAGACCGTGCGCGCCCTCCAGGCGACCTGGCCCGGCACGCTGGAGGTGACCTTCACCCAGGACAAGTCGAGCGACATCCGCACCATGCTGCACGACCTGCAGAACTCGGTCGTGACCGCGGTGCTGCTCGTCGTCGTCATCATGCTCTATACGCTGGGTGCGCGGGCCTCGCTGTTCATCGGCATCGCCATTCCCGGCGCGTTCCTCGCCGGCATCCTGGGGCTCTACCTCGCCGGGCTGACCGTCAACATCGTCGTCCTGTTCTCGCTCATCCTCGCGGTGGGCATGCTCGTCGACGACGCCATCATCGTCTCGGAATTCGCCGAGCGGCGGATGGCGGAGGGCATGCCCGCGCCGCAGGCCTATTCGCTCGCGGCCAAGCGCATGGCGGGCCCCGTCATCGCCTCCACGGCGACGCGCATCGCGGCGTTCTCGCCGCTGCTGTTCTGGCCTGGCATCGTCGGCGAGTTCATGATGTACATGCCGATCACGCTGATCGCGACGCTGACCGCCTCGCTCGTGATCGCGCTGATCTTCACCCCAACGCTCGGCGCGCTGCTGGCGAAGCCGCCCAAGGAGACCCACGCGGAGGGCGCGCTGCCCCAGCGCGGCCCCTACATGGCGCTCATCCGGGTCGTGACGAAGCACCCGCTGGTGACGATCGTGCTCACGATCGCGCTGCTCGTCTCCGTCGTGCAGAGCTACGGGCGCTACGGCAACGGCGTCGAGTTCTTCCCCGACGTGGAGCCGGAATTCGCCCTCGTCCAGGTCCGTGCCCGCGGCAACCTCGCGATCGCCGAGAAGGACGCGCTGGTGCGCTCCGTCGAGGAGCGGCTGCTGGGCATGGAGGAGCTCGAGACGGTCTACGCCCGCGTCGGCGGGGGGGACCGCGGCTCCCAGGAGGTGACCGAGGACACGATCGGCACGATCCAGTTCGAGCTCGTCGATTGGCGCGACCGGCGCACGGCCTCCGAGATCATGGCCGACATCCGCGGGCGCACCGCCGACATCCCGGGCGCGCTCATCGAGGTGACGAAGCCCGCCGCCGGGCCGCCGACGGGCAAGCCGATCACGATCGAGATCGGCGCCCTCGACCCGGCGACGCTCTATCCGGCGGCGCAGCGCGTCGCGGAGATGCTGCGCGGCGTCGAGCAGGCGCGCGACGTCGACGACGGCCTGCCGCTCCCGGGCGTCGACTGGACGCTCGTGGTCGACAAGGCCGAGGCCGCCCGCTACGGCGCCAACGCGCTGACCGTCGGCAACGTGGTCCAGCTCGTCACCAACGGCCTCAAGGTCACGGAGTATCGCCCCGACACGACCGACACCACGGTGGACGTGCTGGTGCGTTTCCCGGAGGACCGTCGCAGCCTCGACCAGCTCGACGAGCTGCGGATCAACACGCCCGTGGGCTCGGTGCCGATCGCGAACTTCGTCACCCGCGAGCCCGTCGAGCGCGTGGGGCTGATCAACCGCGTCGACGGACGCCGCGTCGTCACGGTCACCTCGAACGTCGCCGAGGGCGTGCAGTCGGCGGCCGTGCAGGCGGCGGTCATGGAGCGCCTCGCCGAGATGGATCTCGGCGCGGGCATCACCTGGCGGATGAAGGGCGAGGACGAGGAGCGCGAGAAGGCCGGCGCCTTCCTCACCACCGCCTTCGGCGCGGCGCTGTTCCTGATCTTCGCGATCCTGCTCGCGCAGTTCAACCGGTTCTCGTCGGTTCTGATCACGCTCTCGGCCGTGGTGATGTCGACGATCGGCGTGCTCATCGGCCTCATGGTGATGGGCCAGGCCTTCGGCGTGGTGATGACCGGCATCGGCATCATCGCCAACGCCGGCGTGATCGTGAACAACAACATCGTGCTCATCGACACCTACGACCGCCTGCGGGCGGAGGGGATCGCGGCGCGCGAGGCGATCCTGCGCACCTGCCGCGAGCGCGCCCGCCCGGTGATGCTCACAGCGGTCACGGCGGTGCTGGGCGTGCTCGGCATCGCCTTCGGGGTGAACATCGACATCGTCAACCGGGCGATCGACGTGGGCGCGCCCTCGACGCAATGGTGGGTGCACCTGTCCACCGCCATCGTCTTCGGCCTGTCCTTCGCGACCCTGCTGACGCTGATCGTCACCCCGGCCATGCTGATGGCGCTGGCGAACCTCGCGGAGTGGAACGCGAGCCGCAAGGCCCGGCGCGCGGAGCGCAGGCAGGCGCGGATCGCGGCGAAGCAGGCGATGGCCGCGCAGCCCGCCGAGTAGCCGGCGCAGCAGTAGCCGGCGCGCGATCTCAGGCGGTGGCCCGCAGGATCAGCTCCGCCGTCTCGTCGGGGCTGTCCCACATCGGGTAGTGGCCGCTGTGCGCGAACCAGTGCAGGTGCGATCCCGGAAACGCCTGCATCGCCCGTTCGGCCTGGGCCGGGCGACAGAGCCGGTCGTGGCGGCCCCAGCCGATGGTGACCGGCCCGCTTCCCGCGACGGCGGGTCCCGCCTGCTCGGGACCCGCGGCGAGATCGCGCACGAGGGCCGCGAAGGTCGGCGTCGCCACGATGGAGTCGAGCTCCCGCGCCACGAGATCCGGATCGAGACGCCACGGATGCGCCGACAGCTGCGCCAGGAGCGCGCTGCGCGTCGGCGCCATGCGAGCGAGGCGCGCGCGAGCGGGTCCCAGGCCGCGAAGCAGCCCGAGGGAGGCCAGCAGCGTGGTCCGGAACCAGGTCCGCTCCCAGCCGCGCCAGAAGCCCCCCGGGTCCAGCGCCACCACCGGTCCGCTCGCCCGTCGTCGCGCGTGCTCGAGAACGATCCGCGCTCCCAGCGAGCTGCCGACCAGGGCCGCGTCCCCGAGCGCGTGCTCCTCGAGAAACGCCTCGACGCTGCGAACCAGCCCCGCGAAGGTGCCGCTGTCCGCCTCCGCGGCGCTCTCGCCGTGGCCGGGCAGATCGATCGCGACGAGGGTGCGCGAGGCGCGCAGCGGTCCGACGACCGTATCCCAGGCGCGACGCGTGCCGCCGAGGCCATGAACCAGGACGAGCGGCGGGCCGGCGCCGCTACGGCTGTGCTGTATCGTCAATCGGCTTCTCCCATAACCGCCCCTTCTCAAAGCGTGAAGCCGCCGGGCGGCGAGGCGGTTCCCGCGAGCCGCGATGCGCGTCCTTCCCGTCGCACGTTGACGGCGCGCGCGCGGTCGCGGATCGTGCGCGCGCACCCCTCTGGAGGCCTGTCATGCGCGAACGCACCGAGACGCTCCTCGCCATCGCCGCGCGCGCGCCGGTGATCCCCGTCGTGACGCTGGACGACCCTCACGCCGCGCCCGAGCTCGCGGCGGCGCTCGTCGCCGCCGGCCTGCCGGTCGTGGAGGTGACGCTGCGCACGCCGCGCGCGCTCGACGTCATCCGCGCCATCGCCCGCCACGCGCCCGAGGCGGTCGTGCTCGCCGGCACCGTGGTGTCGAAGAGCCAGATCGGCGAGGCGATCGACGCCGGCGCCGAGGCGCTGGTCACGCCCGGCACGTCGGATCGGCTCGCGGACGCGCTGGCCGAGGCGCCGATCCCCGCGATGCCGGGCTGCGCCACGGCGTCCGAGGCGATCGCGCTGCACGAGCGCGGCTTCACCGTGCTGAAGTTCTTCCCCGCCGGCGCGTCCGGCGGTCCCGCCTGGCTGAAGGGCCTCGCCGGGCCGCTGCCCGCCTTGAAATTCTGCCCCACCGGCGGCGTCTCGCTGGCGAACGCGGGCGACTATCTCTCCTGCCCGAACGTGGTCTGCGTCGGCGGGACCTGGGTGACCCCGGCCGACGCCGTCGCCGTGGGCGACCTCGAGCGGATCGGCAGGCTCGCCCGCGAGGCGGCGGCGCTCCCCCGCGCCTGAGCCGGAACGGCGTGAGCGGGCGCCGCGTTTCTCCGTCGTTTGGTGAAACGAAAGGTCATGCCATGGATGCCCGCCGGATGCTCTCGACCCTGACGGACGCCCTCTCGCGCGCCTCGCGCCATGCGCTGGGCCGGGCACGCGAGGGTGGCGTGAAGGCCGTCGAGCGCGTTCGCGGCCCGCAGACGGCGCCGCTCCTCGATCTCGCCGCGGTCGACGCGGACGAGGCGCTCTTCCTCGTGCGGGTGATGATCGCCGCCTCCGCCGCCGACGGCGTCGTCGACGACGCCGAGCGCGATCGCCTCCAGAACGCGATGCGGGACGCGGGGCTCGATCCCGACGATCGCGCGTTCCTCGACGACGAGATCGCCTGGCCGCGCGACATCGAGGAGATCGCGGACGCGGTCGATACGCCCGAGAAGGCGGAGCGCGTCTACGCTGCCGCGCGCCTCGTGATCGAGCCCGACACGATGCAGGAGCGCGAGTTCCTGCGGCTCCTCGCCGAGCGGATGGATCTCACCCACGACCAGGTCGCCGGCGTCGAGGCGCGCGCGGGCGGTATCTGAGCACCCGGCGCGGCGGATCGGCGTTGCGCGCGTGCCGCCACCTTGTGCCCATCGGGCCCCCCTCATGCGCATCAGGGCTCCGAATCCAGGTTAATTCGGTAGCACGCCGAGGATCCTGACGAGGTAGTCGGCGCTCCAGCCGGCGACCTTTCGGCGTCGCTTGATGGGCTTTTTGTCGTCGACGGTGCGGACGAGGTTG
>Ga0208623_100802_pt1 | contig 12343 bp, 9 predicted proteins | sample HotLakConsUCCL28_FD_184737 | JGI IMG/M metagenome (GOLD analysis project Ga0208623, IMG submission 184737) | Hypersaline microbial mat communities from Hot Lake, Washington, USA - Hot Lake Consortium UCC-L28 (SPAdes) (version 2) ...
GCCTTGCCCCGCGAGGAGCGGGAATCCCAACTCCGCGAAATCCGGGTCGAGCGCTTCCAATGGCCGCTGGCGGCCGCTTTCGCGTTGCTCGTAGTGGAAAGCTTGATACGCCGCCGCGCCCGCGCGGCGGCGGCGCTGATCCTGCTCTGCGGGCTCGCCCTGCCCGCCCCGCGGAGCCTGCACGCGCAGGATAGCCCGTCCAGCCCTCCTCCGGCCGCCGAGGAACTCTACAACCGGGCCGTCGAAGCCATCCAAGGCGGCAACTACGAGGGCGCGATCGACGAGCTGGAGCGCGCGCTGCGCCAATCCGACCGTTTCGAGCTCCAGCGCGACGCCCTCTACAACATGGCCCACGCGAAGCACCAGCTGGGCGAGGAGGCCTTTCGCGCGGGCGAGTTCGAGCGCGCGATCGAAAGCTGGAAAAAGGCCGAGGACCTCTTCCGCTCCGCCCGCCAGATCGACCGGGAGGACGCCGAGGCCGAAGCCGACCGCGCAGCCGTTGAAAACCGCCGCAAGGCCCTCGAGGGATTCCTGAAGCAGCAGGAGCAACAGCAAGAACAACAACAGGACCAACAGCAGCAACAGCAGGAACAAGAGCAGCAGGACCCGCAATCGGGCGATGATTCCGGCGACTCCCCGCCGCAGGAGTCCTCCGGCGGAGAGTCCGGCCAGTCGGAAGGGGAAGAGGCGTCCCCGGAGGCCCCGCAGCAGCAAAGCGGCGATACTCCGGAAACCGGGTCCGAGCCGACGGGAGATGCGGGCGACGAAGCCCGCGAGGAGCCCGGCGATCCGCCGGACGGTGCGGAAGGAGAAGACGAGTCTCCGGAAAGTCCGCAGGATGATGCGGCCGAATCGCAGCCCGATGAGGGCGGCGCTCCCGAGTCCGGAGAACCGCAAGAGGCGCGGCCGGAACAAGCGTCGCCCCAGGCCGAGACCGGCGGCCCGGAGGCCGATCCCGACTCCCCGCCCGAAGAAGCCGCCCCGGAGGACGCGTCCGCCCCCGATGCCGGCGAGCGCCAAGAGGTCCCCGCCGTGCCGGAGACCCCCGAAGCGTCCGAAGAAGGCGAAGCGGACGGCCGGGCCGCCGCATCCGCCGAGGCGATCGAAGGCATGAGCGAGCGGCAGGCCCGCGAACTCCTCGAGAGCCTGCGCGGAAGCGAAAAGCTCCTCCCCTTCGTCGAACAAAGCCCTCGCGACCGCGGCCAAGACCTAAAAGACTGGTAGCCCCCTTTTTGCCATGACGCGACTTCGTTTCATTCTCTGCATTTGCCTCGTCCTCCCCTGCCTGCTGGCTGCGGAGATCACCGTCAACGCACGCTTCAACCCGCCCCGGGTGGCCCTCGGCAATCCCGTCCGCTATGTCGTCGAGATCGTCGAGACGAGCGACGGTCCGCTGGCTTCACAAGAGCCCAGCGCCTCCTTCCAGTTGCCGGACACCGGCGCGCTCTCCCTCCGCAACCTGCGCACCTCGGAGAGCACGAGATCCGAGATCAGCCTGAGCTCCGGCAGCGGCATGGAGCGCCTCACCACGACGACGCGGACGATCAGCCACGATGTGATCGCCCCACGCCCGGGCGAATTCGAGATTCCCTCCTTCAGCTTCACCTACAAGGGCGAACGCCTGCGGGTGCCCGCCGCCCGACTGACGGTGGTCGAGCGCGGGGAGGAGGCCGGACCGACGGGGGATGACCTGATCTTCCTCCAAGCCGCCGCCCCGCTCGATTTGTGGATCGGGCAGACCGCGGCGCTCGATCTGAAGCTCTATGTCGAGGAGTCCGCGCGCTTGAGCGACCTGCACCAGTTCGAGCGGTTGGCCGACGGCTTCACCGTCACCGATCTGCCCCGCGAGCCCGACGACACCATGGAGATCGTCAATGGCCGGCGCTACCGCGTCCTGACCTGGCCGCTGGCCGTCACTCCGATCCGGACCGGCATGCAGGAACTCGGCTTTCAGTTCTCCCTCAGTGCCCTGCTCCCCTCGCGCGAACGGAACGACCCCTTCGGCCGACGCTCGCCCTTCGGCCAGAGCGTGTTCGAGAATTTCTTCAGCCGGCCCGAGCGCCTGAACGTTTACACCGATCCGATGGAGGTGGAGGTCAAGCCGCTCCCGGAAAGCGGACGCCCCTCCAGTTTCGGGGGAGCGATCGGAGAGTTTTCCATGGAAGTTGCAAGCGACTCCCGCACCGCCGAGGTCGGCGAACCGATCATGCTGTCGGTCAGCCTCTCCGGTCAGGGTAATTTCGAGCGCATCCAAGCCCCCGCTCTTCCCGAGACCGAGGCCTGGCGCGTTTACGATCCCGAGGCGCAGTTCGAAGCCAGTGACGAGCTCGGCCTGAGCGGCCGGAAGCGGTTCGACTACGTGGTGGTTCCACAAAAGTCCGGGCGCCTCGAACTGCCCCCGGTCCGCTTCGCCTACTTCGATCCCGCAAGCGGACGCTACGTCGAGCGCAGCGGACCCGCCATCCCCGTCGAGGTCGCCCCGTCCGCCTCTCCGACCTCCGCCCCGTCCATCGTCCCGGATTCCGGGCAGACCGAACCCGCCGCCGACTCCGAACTCCGCCGCTCCCTGACCACGGAAGAAGCCCTCCTGCTGCCGGACCACCGGCCCCGGCCCGGCCGCCGGATCGACTCGAACCTCCTGAGCTCGCCCTGGTTCGCCGCCGCCAATGCGCTCGCGCTCGCGGCGCTCGCCGCCGCCGCGTTCCTGCTCCGCCGGCAGCGCCGCCTCCGCGCCGACGCGGACTTCGCCCTCATGCGCCGGGCCGGCCGGGAGCTGCGGGCCGCCCGCGCCGAAGCCAAAGCGGCCGCGGAGACCGGTGACGCCGACCGGTTCTACCGGGAGGCCCAGCGGGCGCTGCGCCTCTGGGCCACGCGCGAGAGCGGCCGCGACCTCAGGAATGCGGACCTCTCCGAAATCGAACCGGTTCTACGCGGACGCGGGCGCGACGAGTCCGTCCGGGAAAAGGCCGCCGCGCTTTTCGAAGCCGGAGACGCCTGCCGCTTCTCCGGCCGGAAAGCCGGGGGCGACCTCTCCGCCTCCCATCGACAACTCGAATCCATCCTCTCCGCGCGATGAAACTTCTCTCCTACCTGTTCTGCGTCTTTCTCGCGACCGGGCTTCACGCCGACTCCTTCGAAGCCGGGCTCGAAGCCTACCAAAGGGGGGAGTACGCGACGGCGGCCGACGCCTTCGCCCAAGCCCTGGAGGAAGAAGCCTCGGCGGCCGCCCACCACAACCTCGCTCTCGCGCTCTTCCGCCAGGGCGAGGCGGCCCGGGCGGTCTGGCAGCTCGAGCGCGCGGTGCAGATGGCGCCCTTCGATCCGGACACCCAGTTCAAGCTCGCCGCCCTCCGCCAACGCCTGGGCCTGCCCTCCGGGGAACCGCGCTGGCAGGACTTCTACGCCCTCGCCCTGAGCCTGAACGGATGGCTGCTCCTCGCCGCCGCCAGCCTCTGGCTGGGCCTGGGCGCCTGGCTGCTCCCCGCCGCCGCCGGTCTGCGTCCGAACCTCGGCCTTAAGGCCCTCCGCGCCCTCGCCCTCCTCACGCTGCTCCTCTCCTTGCCCGCCATCGCCCTCCAGCTCCAGCTTCGTGCGCGGGCCATCGTGGTGGCCGGAGAAAACACCCGGCTGAGCGCCGCCCCCGCCGACGCCGCCCCCCAGACCGGGAGCGCCCGCCCCGGCGAGCGCGTCCGCCTGATCGAGAGGCACAACGCCTTCGCCAAAGTCGAAACCGAGGCCGGCGCGGAAGGCTGGATCCCCCAAGACGCGGTCAAGCCGGTCTTCGCGCCCGAGCGCACCGCGCCTCCGGACGGGTTCTTGATTTTTCTCCGAGCCTTTCTAGATTGAACGGTTTTTCCCCGGACCCGCAGGTCCGCCAATCCACCATCCTTAAACGTAATCCCCTCCAAACGAAAACCTTATGAGCACAAAAGCACCCGAACGCCACGAATTCCAAGCGGAGGTCAAGCAGGTCCTCGATATCGTCGTCCACTCGCTCTACACCGACAAGGAAATCTTTGTCCGCGAACTGGTCTCGAACGCCTCCGATGCGACGGAAAAGTTCCGCCACACCCAGATCACGGAAAAGGAGGTCTACGACGCCGACCTCGAGCTCGAAATCCAGGTCGGCTGCGACGAGGAAAAGGGCGAGATCACGATCCGCGACTTCGGCATCGGCATGACCCGCGAGGAGCTGATCGAAAACCTGGGCACCATCGCCCACTCGGGCTCGAAGGCCTTCCTCAACGCGCTGAAAGAAGGCGGCCAAAAGAACGAGAACCTGATCGGCCAGTTCGGTGTCGGCTTCTACTCGGTCTTCATGGTGGCCGATTCGGTGGACGTCTACACCCGGACCTGGAAGCCGGAGGGCGAGTGCCTGCGTTGGTCGAGCGACGGCTCCGGCTCCTACGAGATCGAGCCCGTCGAGGGCGAGCGCCGCGGCACCCGCATCGTCGTCCACCTGAAGGACGAGTTCAAGGAGTTCGCGCAGAAGAGCCGGCTGGAAACCGTCATCAAGAACTACTCCGCCTTCGTCCAGTTCCCCATCAAGGTCGAGGGCGACACCCTCAACACGGTGGGCGCGCTCTGGCTGAAGAACAAAAACGAGATCTCCGAAGAGGAATACAAGGAGTTCTATAAATTCCAGGCCAAGGCCTTCGACGAGCCGCGCTTCTGGCTGCATTTCTCGGCCGACGCGCCGCTCGAAATCAACGCCCTGCTTTACGCGCCGACCGAGAATATCGAAGGCTTCGGCTTCGGAAGGATGGAGCCCGGGGTGTCGCTCTACTGCCGCAAGGTGCTGATCGACGGCGATCCCAAGAACCTCCTCCCGGACTGGCTGCGCTTCGTCCGCGGCGTGGTCGACAGCGCCGACCTGCCGCTGAATATCTCCCGCGAGTCGATGCAGGACAGCAGCCTGCTCCAAAAGCTCAACAAGGTCCTGACCAAGCGCTTCCTCAAGCTGCTGGAGGAGAAGGCGAAAAACGAGCCGGAGGTTTACGACGATTTCTGGAAGTCTTTCGGACTCTTCCTGAAAGAAGGCGTGACGACCGATTATACGCACCGGGACCAACTGCTCGGGCTCCTCCGCTACGAGTCCTCCTACACCGAATCGGGCAAGACCACCAGCCTGTCCGACTACCTCTCGCGCGCCCCCGAAGGCCAAAAAGAGATCTACTACCTCTCCGGCCCGAGCCGCAAAGCGATCGAGAGCGGCCCCTACCTCGAAGCCTTCAAAGCCCGGAAGATCGAAGTGCTCTACATGTACGAACCGGTCGACGAGTTCGTCATGAACCACGCCCGCCAGTTCGAGGAGAAAAACTTCGTCTCGGCCGACAGCGACGACATCGACCTCGACGCGATCGCTCCCGAGACGGAGAGCGAAAAGTCCGAGGCGCTCGACAAGGAAGCCCTGGACGGCCTCTGCGGCTTCATTAAAGAGCAACTCGGCGAGCAGGTCAGCGAAGTCTCCGCCAGCGAGCGCCTGGTCGGCAGTCCGGCCATGATCGTCAACGCCGACCGGATGATGACCGCCCAGATGCGGAAGATGATGAAGGCCCTGCAACAGGGCCAGGGCATGCCCGACCGCGAGCCGCCGGTGAAGCTGCAAGTCAACGCCCGCCACCCGCTAGTCAAAAACCTCGCCACCCTGCGCGAAAAGGACGGCGAACTGGCCGGCCTGATCAGCCACCAACTGCTCGACAACGCCCGCGCCGCCGCCGGCCTGCTGGAAGACCCCACCGCCATGGTCCGGCGCAACTACGAGCTGATGGAAAAGCTGAGCGCGATGCCCGGCTGAACGGAACGCGCCCTCCCCGATGGAAATAAAGCGGAGAAAGCCGAGCGGCTCTCAGTCTTGATAACCTTCGATCTCGCCGGTCTTGTAGCGCTCCATCAGAAGGCGCGGCCCGGTGGAACCTTCGTAAGCCGTCCGGGTGCCGGTCGTAGACCGTTCCTCGGCGGGTTCTTCGGCAGCTTCCTCGCCGTTCGAAGCGGTCGAAGCACCCGCGCCACCGTTGGACGCGCAGCCGGAAAAGAGGGCCAGAACAAGAAAGGCAGAGAAGATAGAGAGGAGTTTCATAAGTGTGGATGATTGAGTTTGGTAAAGTTTTGTCGGATTTGGCTGACAATGCAATCTTTCTAGCTCTATTTTTCGGAACTCGGCTAACGCGGGCCCCCTTCGATTTGCGAGTTCAGGCGCAATTCGGACCGGTCGCTCTTGATTTCCTCAAACGCCTACCTCACGTTCAAGGAGTTCCCAGAACCCTCGTTTTGTCCAAGAATCATCAGAATTCGCACCGCTTTCCCTATTTCAACCGGGAGCTGAGCTGGCTCGCCTTTAACCGGCGGGTGCTCGAACAGGCGGAGACGGAGGACTACCCGCTGCTCGAGCGGATGAAGTTTCTCGCCTTCGTCAGCTCGAACTTGGACGAGTTTTTCGAGATCCGGGTGGCCGGACTCATGCAGCAGGTCAAGTCGGGCCTGATCGAACGGGGCCCCGACGGGCTGGGCCCGAAAGAACAGCTGCGCCGTATCCAGAGTATCGCGAAGCGGCTCGTAGCGGACCAGAACGAGTGCTGGAAGAAGCAGATCGTGCCCGGCTTGGAAAAAGCCAACATCCTCTTCCGCAAGTACGACGAGCTCACCCGCAACGAGAAAAAATGGGTCGCGCGCTACTTCGACGAGCAGGTCTTCCCGGTCCTCACCCCGCTGGCCATCGACCCCGCCCACCCCTTTCCCCAAGTCGTCCACAAGGCCCTCTACGTCCTCGCTTCGATCGACGACCCGAAGACCCGGATGATCGAGCGGATGATGGCGATCATCCCGGTTCCGCGCATCCTTCCGCGCATCGTCAAGGTCGGCGCCCCCCGCCATGGGAACCCGGAGGTCTACATCTTCCTCAGCGACATCGTCGAGCGCTTCGTCAACCGCCTCTTTCCCGGCCTGCGGGTCCGCTCGGCCGTGCCCTTCCGCATCACCCGCAACAGCGACCTCTACTTCGACGAGGAAGAAGTGGAAAACCTGCTCCGGAAAATCGAGGAGGAATTGATGAAGCGGGAAAAAGGCGCCGCCGTCCGTCTGGAAATCGGCAAGGGCGTGGACGAGGTCCTGCTCCAGGAATTGCTCGAGGCCATCGACCTCCAGTCCGAGAACGTCTATTCGACCGACGGCCCGATCAACCCCCTGCGCCTGATGGGCGTCTACGACCTGATCGACCGGCCCTTCCTCAAATTCCCCCCGCAGGTCCCCTACCTCCCTCCAGAAGTCGACGCGCCGGACAAGATCTTCGACAGTATCGCGCGCAAGGACATCCTGCTCCACCAGCCCTACGACAGCTTCCAGCCCTTCATCGACTTCATCAAGTGCGCCGCGCGGGACCCCCAGGTCTTCGCCATCAAGCAGACCCTCTACCGCACATCCGGCGACTCGCCGGTGGTCGAGGCGCTCTCCGAGGCCTCGCGCAACGGCAAGCAAGTCACCGTCCTGGTCGAAATCAAGGCCCGCTTCGACGAGGCCAACAACATCCAGTGGGCGCGGCAGCTCGAGGAGGTCGGCGTCCACGTGGTCTACGGGCTGGTCGGGCTGAAGACCCATTGCAAGACCTGCATGATCGTGCGGCGGGAGGGCGAGCAACTGCGGCGCTACGTCCATCTGGGCACCGGGAACTACAACCCGAAAACGGCCAAACTCTACACCGACCTGAGCTTCTTCACCGCCCGCGACGATATCGGGGAAGAGGTGGCCGGCCTCTTCAACACCCTCACCGGCTACGCCCACTCGCCCAACTTCCGGAAGCTTCTCGTCGCGCCCTTCAACCTGCACCGGAGGATACAGGAATACATCCTCGAAGAGGCTAAGAATGCCAAGGCGGGCAAGGAGAGCCGCATCATCGTCCAGACCAACAGCCTGGTCGACCAGGAGACGATCGATCACCTCTACGAGGCCTCCCAAGCGGGCGTGAAGATCGACCTGATCGTGCGCGGCATCTGCAATCTGGTGCCGGGCGTCAAGGGCGTCAGCGAAAATATCCGCGTCCGCAGCATCCTCGGCCGCTACCTCGAGCACAGCCGGATTTTTTACTTCCGCAATGCCTCCGGTGCGCAGCCCCGCATTCTGGCGGGCAGCGCGGACTGGATGCCGCGCAATTTCTTCCGGCGGATCGAGTGCGTCTTCCCCCTCGAGGACGAGGAGATCCGCGCCCGCGTGGTCGGCATCTTAGAGACCTACCTCGCCGACACCAAAGACGCCCGCATCCTCCGCTCGAACGGCGCCTACCACCGCGTCCCCCGCGCCAAAGAAACCATCTCCGCTCAAGAGACCTTCGCCGAAGCGGCCCGCGCCAAGCGCCTGAAGCTCGAAAGCGATAAGCCGGAAGACCTGGTCACCCACCCCGGCGGCATCCAGAACTTCCCGCAAGCCCCGCAGCCGAAACGGTGACGCTTTGGATGCCGATACTCGCTCCCTCGGCCCGAGGCCGAAGGCCGGAGCACTTCGTTCTCTTCCGGCGCGCTCCGCGCATAAAGAAACCCGCTCGGTCGAGCGGGTTTATGTGGTGGTGGGAGCCGGATTCGAACCAGCGAACTCTGACGAGAACAGATTTACAGTCTGCGTGCTTTGGCCGCTTGCATATCCCACCATTTGAGGGGAAGGGGAGCAACTTAGGCGGGTCGGGATGTATGCCAAGATATTTTTCCGGAATTTCTACCGTGCATTGGAGCGGCGGATTTCTCCCCGCTTTCAGAGGTGCGGGTCGTGGGTGCCGGTCAGCTTGAAAAACCCGCCCGACCGGAGCTGCGTCCGGTTCGGCGGTGAGCCCGCCCCTAAAAGAAGAAGCGGGCGAAGTCCGCGAAGTAGGCGTCCACGAAGCCGTCGAAGCCCACGAAGTAGATGACCGCCGCGGCCGCGAGCATCGGACCGAACGGTACCTGCGCGCCCATTTGCACCGACTCGTGCTCGGTCTCCTCGGGCTCCCCGCCCTCGCTGGCGGTCTCGGCCGCGGGCGCTTGCTCGCCGCGCATGAGACGCCCGATCAGGAGGACGGGAAGCAGGACCACGGAGCCGACGAAGGCCCCGCCGAACATGGCGAAGACCGCGCCCTGCCAGCCGCAGAAAGCCCCGATAAAGCCGACGAACTTCACATCCCCTTCTCCCATCGCGGGCTTCCGGAATACAATTTCGCCCAGCACCGCGATCCAGTAAACCAGACCCGCGCCGATCAGGGCGCCGATGATCGAGGTGATGCCGGAGCGGATGTTGGCCAGCGGCCCCATTCCCTCGATGCCGTGCAGCTGCGGGAAAACAAAAGAAAGCGCCACCCCGAGGATCATCCCGCCGATGGAGAAGCGATCCGGGATGATCATGTGGTCGAGATCGATGAAGGTCGCGCAAATGAGGAAGGCGATAAAGAGCATCCCGATCATCGCCGCCACCGGCGGATGCGCCACCCAGGCCGCCCAGAAGAGAATCGCCGTGAGCAGCTCGACCAGCGGGTAGCGGATGCTGAATTCCGCCCCGCAGCAGGCGGCCCGCCCGCGCAGAATGATCCACGAGAAAATCGGGATGTTGTGGTACCACGGAATCGCTCGCCCGCAGGCGCAGCGCGAGCCGGGGAAAATCACCGATTTACCCTCCGGGATCCGGTAGATGCAGACGTTCAGGAAGCTGCCCCAGATCGCGCCGAAGACGAAAGCCATGGTGCCAAAAAGCCAAGGGAAGTCCTCGTGAATGATTTCGAAGGTTTCGAGCATGAGCCGTGATGCCCGCCAGCAGACAGAACGCCCGCCCCCCTTTCAACAAAATAGGACCGACTGGCAGCCATGGACCGGACGGAGTAAAAGCGCCTTGCAAAGCCAACCTTCACAACGGCTCCCGCCGTCGTGCTACCCCCAACCACGTGGCGTGCGTGCTCGCACGCGCCCCCCGAGCCCATCCGCCGGACCCCGGAGCCGGCCCGGTCGGGCAGAGGCAAAGCGCCTTGCCAGGCCAACCTTCACAACGGCTCCCGCCGTCGTGCTACGCCGCGCCCACGTGGCGTGCGTGCTCGCACGCGCCCCCCGAGCCCATCCGCCGGACCCCGGAGCCGGCCCGGTCGGGCAGAGGCAAAGCGCCTTGCAAAGCCAACCTTCACAACGGCTCTCGCCGTCGTGCTACGCCGCGCCCACGTGGCGTGCGTGCTTGCACGCGCCCCCCGAGCCCATCCGCCGGACCCCGGCGCACGGCCCGGTCGTGCAGAGTAAAAGCGCTTGCAAGGCCAACCCTCACAACGGCTCCCGCCGTCGTGCTACCCCCAACCACGTGGCGTGCGTGCTTGCACGCGCCCCCCGAGCCCATCCGCCGGACCCCGGAGCCGGCCCGGTCGGGCAGAGTAAAAGCGCCTTGCAAAGCCAACCTTCACAACGGCTCCCGCCGTCGTGCTACGGCCTGTCCTGCCTAGCTCCTCCGTGCCACGACGCTTGGTGCTTCCCGCAGCCGTCGCTCGCGGGCTCAGCGTCCCATGCGGGGCGGGAGCCCGAGCGCGTGGGTGGCCGCGGACATCATGCTGCGAGCGTCGACCTTTTCGTGCGACCAGATTTCCAGCGAGCGCAGCCCTTGGTAGACGAGCATGGAGAGCCCGTTGGCCGCGTCCATTCCGCGTCCGGCGGCGGCCTTCAAGAGCGCCGTTCGGGCGGGGTTGTAGATCATGTCGTAGACCTTCCAGCCCCGCGGCAGGGCCGCGAGGTCGACCGGCGCGGGGTCTCCTTCCTTGAGCCCGAGCGAGGTCGCGTTGATCAGAATTCCCTCACCGGGCAGTCCGTCCGGCAGGCGGTCGAGGGCGAAGGACTCGACCCGGTCCCCGCCTTCCATGCCTTCGAGAATCTCCAATAGCCCGGCCAGCCGCTCCGGACTCCGATTGCCGATGTAAAGCCGCGCGCAAGCCTCCAAGAGGCACTGCACCGCAGCCGCCCGGGCCGCGCCTCCGGAACCGAGCAGAAGGACCGTCGCCCCCTTCAGACTCAGGCCGAGGTCCTCCGCGAGCCCGCGCTTGAGACCAAAGCCGTCGGTGTTGAAGCCGTCGTAGCCCATCTCGTCCCAGACCAAGGTATTGACCGCTCCCATCCGCTCCGCATCCGGAGACAGCCCTTCGATTCCGGCCATCGCAATGACCTTGTGCGGGACGGTCAGGTTGAGCCCGAGGAAGCTTTTCCGGTGAAAGCGCGGCAGGGCCTCGAGCAAACGGTCCGCCGGCACCTCGAAGCGGTAGTAGGCCCAGTCCTTGAAGCGCGAATCCGTCTTCCGCAGGCGGGCGATGGCCGCGTTGTGCATCGCCGGGCTGATCGAGTGCCGCACCGGATCGCCCAGCACCGCCAGCGGGGTGCCGGGAAAGTCCAGCCGCTCCAAGTCGTCGAGGGTGTAAGTCGTATCCGTGTCCACCTTGCCGGAAGATTTATGCCGCGCTCCGCCGCCAAGACCACCCAAAACGAATCGAGCTCAAAAGTCCGACTCAGCGCTCGCCGAAGAGGGCCGTGCCCACACGGATCTGAGTGGCGCCCGCCGCGATCGCCTCTTCGAGGTCGCCGGTCATGCCCATCGACAGCTCGGGAAGCAGGACCCCATGGGAATCCGCCAGTCGATCGCGCAATTCGCGCAAGGCGTCGAAGGCCCGGCGGGCGACCTCGCGGTCGTCGTCCAGCGGAGCGATCGTCATCAGCCCCTCGACCCGGAGATTCGGGAGTGCGAGCGCCTCTTCCAGAGCCGGGTCCATCCCGGCGATCGGGAAGCCATACTTGTTCGGATCCTCCCCGGTGTTGCACTGCAGCAGCACCGGCAGGCGCTTGCCCGCCTCGCCGGCCAGGCGGTCGAGCCGCTTGAGCAGTTTCGACGAGTCGACCGACTGGATGCGGTCGAAGGTCGCGACCGCCTCCTTCGCCTTGTTCGACTGCAAATGGCCGATCAATTCCCAGCGCAGGGCGGACTCGCAGGCCGCCCGCTTCGCCGCCGCCTCCTGCACCCGGTTCTCCCCCACCGCAGCCAGACCGCAAAGCGCCGCGTAGCGCGGGGCCTCCACCGGGTGATTCTTCGTTACCGGCAACAGCGCGACCGATCCCGGTGCCCGGCCGGCCGCCTCGCAGGCCTCGGCCATCCGGCGCCGCAGCCCGTCCAAACGCTCCTTGAATGCTTCGAGAGAAACCATCGCGCTATTAGTTTAAATTGAAATCGGCCGACAAGAAATAAGCTATCCCCTGAATCCGTGAGATAAATTATTTTGGCCGCAGGCCAACTTATTTCTGGCCGCGATGTGGGATTTTGAGTCAGCGACGGTTTCAATTACTCAACGAATGGATGCGGTGACAGAGACTTCTTCGTC
>Ga0208623_100807_pt1 | contig 12242 bp, 9 predicted proteins | sample HotLakConsUCCL28_FD_184737 | JGI IMG/M metagenome (GOLD analysis project Ga0208623, IMG submission 184737) | Hypersaline microbial mat communities from Hot Lake, Washington, USA - Hot Lake Consortium UCC-L28 (SPAdes) (version 2) ...
CGGCAGTGTAGTCACACAAACACAATTTCCGTGTGAACAATATCAATCACTTACGCGATTAACTGTCGAACCTGGGAAGCAAGGGGTTGTCGCGTGCTTGTCGATTGTCTTGGGTTGCGCCCTAATCCAAGGCCGTTCGTCTGTGCCGCCGAATAGAGCCTTCGTAGCACGCGGCCATTTCCGCATGATCTCTTTGGCGTCGGAATCGCTGAGTTGCCCGTTTGCCATCACTCCACCGCAAACACCTTCATCACCTCGTCCCCGAGGTGGTTGATTACCTTCACCGCGATCCGGCCAGACTTCGGCTTCGCAAACGGCCGTGACGTGTCCGAATAAAGGCTTTCCCACGCTTCCTCGTCGATCTCCGCCTTCAAAGTCGTCTTCAACGCCTTGTAGGGGTCGTTGGCGCCGAGGAAATAGGCGTGGCGGACGAAGAACGACTCTTCGTTGTAGTCGGTGTCGAGCATCCAGAGCGCGATGCCGTCGGTGCCCTCGCTCTGCACCTCGCCGGTCTGGGGCTTGAACACGTCCACGCCGAAAACCTGCACCTGTACCATCCCGTCGCCTGCATCGGTGATGCGGATATCCGGCTCGCCGAAGATCACGAACAGGTTGCCCGCGCCGGTGGTCTTCAGATCGCCGCCCATGTGCAGGTCGGGGTTCATCCGGGCCTTCAGCACCTTGATGCGGCCGAGCTTGTCGAACTCGGAACTGTGCGCGTCGTAGTTGAAGGCGCAGGCGATCAGCACGTCGAATCCGGCGTCGCCCGCCTCGCGCGCGGCGGCCACCAGGTCGGGGCGGCTGACGGTGCCGAACTCCGGGCCGATGAACACGCCCGCGCGGCGCTGGGTGTCGCCTTCCATGAAGGTGCCCTCGGCGGCGACCCATTTGCCGGGCCAGCCGTGCAGGCTGGTAAAGGTGATCCTGTCCTCCTTGTGCGCCTGCTGCACGCCAGCGGCTTTCAGGTTTTCCAGGATCATGTGGGCGAAATCTGTGAAGTCGGCGGGGGCTTCGGCCTTCTTCCTGCGTCCCTCGGCGGCCTCATAGGTGTCGATCAGCTCGTCGTCCCAGTCCACGGCCAGCGTGCGGTGGGGCGAGAGGGATTCGACGGTGAAGGGGCCAGCCACGCGCGCCTTGGCCTTGTCGGGGAAAGGCTTGTCGTAAAGGTATTCGAAATCAGCCTTGGCGGCGATGCTGGCGTCGATCTCGCGCTGCCGGGCGATGCGGGCCTCCCAGAAGGTGGCCAGTGCGTGTTTTGCGGTTTGCGGCCAGTCCGCAGGCGCCTCGCGCGGAATTTCCCATTCCATCAGGCCACCCGCGGGCGCGGGCTCGCCCGAGGGCAGCGTGGCCTCGCCGGTGGCGGTGAAGTCGATCTTCGCGCCTTTCCGGCCGCCGGTTTCGACCTTGAATTGGGTGGCGTGGCCGCGCAGAGCGTTGTTAAGGGCGGCGATGGCCTCTTCGACCGCGGGCTGCATCCGATCCCAGATCACGTCGATTTCGGCGTTGTTGGCGATGGATTTCAGCGTGATGTGCGGGACGCGGTCGTAGACGAAGCCCTGGCGGATGCTGCCGTGGGTGGGCGTGGTTTTCGGCGGGGTGCGGGTGATCTCGCCTTCTTTCGCCTGCCCCTCGGGGCTGTCGGCCAGCAGGTAATAGGGATAGCGCGCGCCCATCAGGCGGGAGCGGGCGAGTGCAACGGCGACGCGGCTGGTGTCGATGGTGATCCAGCGCCGCCCCCAGTGTTCGGCCACATAGGCCGTGGTGCCCGAGCCGCAGGTGGGATCGAGCACCAGATCGCCGGGATCGGTGGTCATCAGAATGCAGCGTTGAACGACAAGAGACTGCGTCTGGACAACATAGACCTTTTCCTCACCGAAGCCGCTTGAAATCGTGTCGTCCCAGCTCGTCGAAAAGTGTTGAAAGGGGCTGTCCTCGAAGTACATTTTTCGCTCGAGGGTGTTGCCCATAGGGAATAGGCGCATTGATCGTGCAGCCCGAAGCATCCCTGTTTCGCTGGTCGACCAGCCACGACTTCCAGAAGGGAGAAATGACTTTCCATTACAAACCACTGGAAACCTTGATGACTCAGAGCCGGTCGCACTGTAAGCAGCGCGGTGTCGGAAAACCTTGAACACGGAGTCATCGATCTTCTCCCGATCAATTCGTCGAGAATGGCCCGCCTCATCATCCGAAAACAAGCTTTGACCGGGGAACGCTTCCTGGCGATTGGCAGACACAAAAAGCCTTCTGAATTTCAGGCTTTCCTTGTTCTTGCCAAACCAAACAACGAAATCGTGCGTTTCTGGAAGAAACGCTGATGTCTGAAAGCCTCCTCGCTTGAAACGGATGGTGGCGATGGCATTGCCTGCGCCGAATATCTCATCCATCAGGCTCTGAACGAGGTGAACATTTTCTGATCCGATCTGAACAAAGCAGCTCCCGCTGTCGCTCAGCAGGTCGCGCGCCACGGTCAGCCGGTCGCGCAGGTAGGTCAGGTAGGAATGGATGCCGTCCTTCCAGGTGTCGCGAAAGGCGCGGACCTGTTCGGGCTCGCGCGTGATGTGGTCCTTCGCCCCGTCCTTGACGTCGCGCGAGGTGGTGGACCACTGGAAGTTGGAGTTGAACTTGATGCCATAGGGCGGGTCGAAATAGATGCACTGCACCTGACCGCGCAGCCCCTCGCGTTCAGCCAGCGATGCCATCACCGACAGGCTGTCGCCCGAGATCATCCGGTTCGACCAGTGCTGGTCGTGCTGGTAGAACTCGGTCGCCGCTTCGGCATCGGGCAGGCCGTTGAAATCGGAGAACATGTCGAACTGACTGTCGTCGGCCGCGGCCTCGGCCCGCGCGCTGCTCTCGCGCTTCAGATCGTCGATGATCGCCTTGGGGTGGACCTTTTCCTGGATATACAGCGGCGGCGCCTGCACGATCAGGTCGGACCAGTCCTGCTCATCCTTGCCGCGCCAGACAAGTTGCGGGTCCAGATCCCGGTTGCGGCGTTCATAGGCGAGGCGGACGGGCGTCTTGTCCTGCTGGCGCATGATGCTTTCGAATTCCGCGGTGGGAATGTTCTTGCGCGTCGCGTCATGGGTGAGGGTTTCGACCTCGATGGGTTTTTTTGCCATGGGTCAGCCTTTCTATTCGGAACCGGAGAGCCGGTGAAAACGATTGCCATTCTGCCGCAGCCAAGGGGCAAGCCGGGCGCGGCCTGCGTCCGTCAAAACGAACCAGCGGCGATCATCGCTGACCAAGTCGCCAGCATGAAGCGAGCGCATCACGGCGCGATCAAGGTGAAGATATCCATTGAAGCAGAAGTAGATGCCGCGCATGGGGATGCGGGGCCCGGCAAGTTCGACGTAGGCTGCCAGATAGGCGATGTTGCGCGCGGTGTCGGGATTGTGTGCTGCCGGGGATTCATACCACCACGAAAGTTTGCCGGCCTCGATCCGCGGCCTGCTTTCGATCTTGCAGGTTGACGGCGGCTTTCCATCGATCCGCTCGCACCAGTATTTCAGCGTGGTCCAGGCACGGTGATTGTTCATTTGATCAGGTCCCCTTGTCGTGCCGGGCCTGCCCCGAGCGCCTCGAGGAGCTGGTCGAACTCCGCCTCCATCTGGTAGACCGCCGTGAATTCCGCGAACTCCCAGCGCCCGAACTTTCCGAGGTTGTTGACGCCAGGCACCCAGTAGCTGCGCATGGTGTTGGCCTTGTCCTTGGCATCTTCACCCCGGTAGCCCTTGACCTCGACGATGAGATTGAGGGGGTCAGGGCGGCCGTCGTCGACCCGAACGATGAAGTCGGGGATGTATTTGCGCGGGGTGGAGCCGGAGAGGTAGGGCACCTCGAACCCCAGCCCCTGGTTCTTGACGTAGGACAGGACGCGCGGGTGGGCCTCGGCGACGCGGGCGAACTCGGCCTCCCAGTCGCTGTCGCAGACCACCCAGTTGACATGGGACTTGTCCGGGCGGGTTTCCCAGCGCAGTTCCTTCGAGGTGGTGAAGTTGACATGCGCCGTCGTGCCGGTGGGGTTGTAGGCGTCGAGGATCGCCTTGATCTGGTTTTCACCCCGCAAGGTTTCGGTGATCGCGGCCTTGATGCGCTCGGCGGCCATGTCGGCGATCTCTGGATAAAGAACCTGACCCATATGCGTGCCGCCGGTGCATTTCAGGTATCCGCCGTCCAGCCACTGCCGGGTGATCCGCTTCATCTGGCCGAAGAGGTGAAGCTTGGGCTCCTCTCCCGGGTCGCGGTACTTGCGGTAGATCAGGTGCCTCGCAAGCCGGAACAGGATGGTCGAGGTGCGCAGGTCATCCGGCTGCTCCAGCGTCAGGTCCACACCTTCACCGATGATGCCTTGGTTCGTGGTCGTGGAGGGGCCGAGCAGCTCTGGCGTCAGTTCCAGCATATGGTCGGGGCCGAAATTCGCCTCCAGCCGTTCATCGGGCAGCTCGACCCGGTAGCCCTCGACGCGCGGGAAGGTGATTTCGAGGGCGTCCGGTCGGGTTTGACCGCATGGACGCGCACGGTCTGGCGCGGTGGCTGCGGCGGCGACACCGTGGGCTTGGCCGCGAAGTCGAACGGGATGCCGAGGACGTCGGCATACTCCACGTAGAATAGGCCCTCGTCGTTCAGCTCGTAGGACTGTCGGCGCAGGGCGCGCCCGATAACCTGCTCGCACAGAAGCTGGGTGCCGAAGGCGCGGACGCCAAGGACATGGGTGACGGTGTTGGCGTCCCAGCCTTCCGTGAGCATCGACACCGACACCACGCAGCGGATCTGTTCGCCTAGGCGGCCCTTCTTGCCGACGGTGTTCATCACCTCGCGCAACAAGGTGGATTCGTCGATCTTGTCGCCCGCGGTGATGTCGCCGGTGCGCTCGATCATCTCACGCTTGAACTGTTCGATCTCGACCGCCGCCATCTCGCGGAAATCCTTGTCGAGCGCCTCGCCGGATTCGAGCTGGGCGCTGTCGATCAGGATTGTGTTCGGCCGCGGCATCCGATTACCGAAGTCGTCATAGTTCCGGAACAACGCGAGGCGGCCATTCTCGAGCGTGGTCTCGGACCCGTCATCGCTGACCCGGTCAAAGCCCGAGATGTACTTGTAAATTAGCTCGGAGGTGGCCGTGTTGTTGCAGACGACGATGAACACAGGTGGGACACCGATGTCTGCGTCCTGCCACAGCTGGAAGGTCTTCTCGTAGTGGCCGTACAATGCCTCGAGCGCAGTCAGCAGTTCGACGGGCAAGCTGAACGGATCAAGCGCCTTGCCGGCAGAACGCCCCTTCTTGGGGAGCTTTTTGCCTATATGGTCCCAGAGATTGCGGAACTTGGGTGTATCCCCGCCGGGGACGTTGTCGGCCACAGGCACGCGGGGCAGCTTTACGATGCCGCATTCGATGGCATCCATCAGCGAGAAGTCGGACATCGTCCAGGGGAAAAGCGTACCTTCGATGTAGCCTGAACCGCGCAGGAAGAACGGGGTGGCCGACAGGTCGTAGACCAGGCTGATGCCCAGCTTTCGCTTGACGGCTTCCAGACCGGAAATCCACATCCGGGCCGCCTCGTTGTTCTCCTTGGCCTCGCTCTTATCGTCACCCTTCAGGTCATCTTCGGTTTCGCCGACGGCATCCTTGACCCGTTCACGATAGCAGTGATGAGCCTCATCGTTCAGGACCACGATGTTCTTCTGACCCATCAGATCGCCCATGACCCGCTGGATCATCTCACCTTCGGTCTCCAGCGTCTGGACCTTGTCGCCGCGCCAACCTTCGAGCGCCTGCCGCGTGCCTTTGGCGATCACCAGCTTTTCGCGAAGCTTGAACGCGTGGTAGTTAGTGATGACGATCTTGGCGCTCTGGACATCCCGAAGCATGTCCGGTGGCGTGATCTCGCGGCTGCGGTAGTAGCTTTCGGGGTCGTTGGGCAGCAGGACGCGCAACCGGTCGCGAATGGTGATGCCGGGCGAGACGATCAGGAACCGGCTCGAGAACTGCTTGCTGTTCGGATGACGCACAGCATTGACCGTCTGCCAGGCGATCAGCATCGCCATGACAGTGGTCTTGCCTGCGCCGGTCGCGAGCTTCAGCGCAAGGCGAAGCAGTTCCGGATTTGCCTGTTCGTTGGCTCCTTTTATATGCGCCCAGAACTTGGCCACCCGGGGCCCCATCTTCGGAGCGACCTCGGTCAACCAGATCGCAGTTTCGACCGCCTCGATCTGACAGAAGAAGGGACGAATGCCCTCGAACTGGTGGTGCCGCCAATGCTGCAACAACCGGGCCGTTTCTGGTGTGACCAGCCACTGATCAGGGTTCGGAAGGTTGCGCCAGGTTTCGACGTACCCCCGGATTTCGTTGATGATCGGGGTAGGGTTGTATTCCTGGTCAGAAGTTGAGAGGTCGTCATCCGCACCCAAAAGTAGGGCTCCCTGCTTCTGATTCTGACGCTGCTTCTTGGCCTTTGGAACTGGTGTAATCAGATCGGATCGACGCCGTGCGTCTATGATATGGTTGGTCGGTTGGCCATCGCCGTCCAATTCCCAATGGCGGCCCGGGTACTCGTAGGGCGAGTTCAAAATTGGCTCTTCAAAGAACTGCTCAGACATTGGGGAACCCCTTACCGACGTTCCCTTTCACGGCCGCCTTCTGTTCGTCGATCCATTGCTCAATGTCGTCATGTTTGAACCGCCACTGGCCCCTGACCTTGAATGCCGGGATCTGGCCCGTTTGCGCCATCGTGTAGACAGTCTTCTCCGCAACCTTCAACAAAACAGCGACCTCTGGCAAAGTGAGAATAGGGTCCGCCATGGACCTGCTCCCTTTCGAATGATGTTAGGGAGAGTTTGCCAGACTTTGCCAGACATCACTAGGGCAGGGTTACGTTTAATGCCGCTGCAACCGAAGATACTTAATGATGCGACAAGTCGCGTGGTTTCGGCGGAGCCCAACTGGTGCACCACTGTCGTCGTCATCGCGCCTGCACCAGTTCATGTCTGAGCCATGAAGAGTCAAAATACTGAGCGGCGGGATGGAGGATCTTGATCCCCCACCACCTCATCCGCGAACCATCGCCCCTTCTGCACCCGTTTGCCCAGCGTCTCGACGAACCCATCGAACCGTTCGCGGCCCTTAGCCTGCGCTGCGGCCTGCGCTTCCGGCCCGATCGGCGGGGTGATGGTGAGCCAGAAGCGGACGAAGAGCGCGAGGGTCTCCGTCGTGATCCGCTGGTCGCGCTCCAGCCGCGCGACCTGACGCGAGAGGCGGTCGAGGCGGCGCGTCAGGGCGGCTTCCTGCATGTCGGCATGATCGGGAGACAGGAAGGACTCGACCGCGGCCTCCACGATGGCGGAGCGGGTCACGCGTTTCCGGTCGGCGATGTCGTTGATCCGCCCGATCAACTCGGCTGGCAGAGAGAGGTTGAGACGGTCGCGCATGGGTCAGCCCTCAAAGATCGATGCCATCGTTTCGGTCCATCGAGGCCTGTCGGGCCACCTGCCCCATCTGCTTCTGAAGGGCCTGCCGCTGCCGTGCGGCATCCTCCGGTTCATCATCGAGCATCATCTCGAATTCTCGCGCCGGTTCTGCCGTCTTCTCCGGGGCTACGTCCACATGCTCAGCCAAGTCCGGCTCCCGGCGCAGACCAGCGTTCGCCTCATCTGCATTTGTCGACGGCGCCGACGCGCCCGTCGGTGTATCGGCTTCGATGGTCGGGAGAGATGACCATGGATCATCCTGCATCATCGGCGTGCCTTGCTCCGGTTCTGGCGGCCCAACCACGCGATTCACAAACCGCCTGTCCTCGAAATACCGTGCTTTCTTCGCGCGGATCGGCGGCGATCCTGCGACCATGACGATTTCATCGTCGGGCGGCAGCTGCATGATCTCGCCGGGCGTCAGCAGCTGGCGCGCGGTCTCGGAGCGCGAGACCATGAGGTGACCCAGCCATGGCGCCAGCCGGTGCCCGGCATAGTTCCGCATCGCCTTCATCTCAGTCGCCGTGCCGAGAGCATCGGACACACGCTTGGCCGTGCGTTCGTCATTGGTGGCAAAGCTCACCCGGACGTGGCAATTGTCGAGAATGGCGTTGTTCTGGCCATAAGCCTTCTCGATCTGGTTCAGGGATTGCGCGATCAAGAAGCTCTTGATCCCGTAACCGGCCATGAAGGCCAGTGCGCTTTCGAAGAAGTCGAGCCGCCCGAGTGCCGGAAATTCGTCGAGCATCATCAGAACGCGATGGCGGCGGCGCGTGTCTTTCAAGTCTTCGGTCAGGCGGCGGCCGATCTGGTTCAACACAAGCCGGATCAGCGGCTTGGTGCGGGAGATGTCCGAGGGCGGCACCACGAGGTAGAGGGTCGTCGGTTGCTCCGCCCCGATCAGGTCGTCGATCCGCCAGTCGCAACGCCGGGTCACATGGGCAACGACGGGATCGCGGTAGAGGCCCAGGAAGGACATGGCTGTCGACAGAACGCCCGAGCGTTCATTGTCGGACTTGTTCAACAGTTCGCGCGCGGTCGAGGCGATGACCGGATGCGGTCCGGCCTCGCCCAGGTGGCGCGCTTCCATCATGGCCTCGAGCGTCTGTTCGACCGGGCGGCGCGGGTCGGATAGGAACGCCGCGACTCCGGCCAGGGTCTTATCGCGTTCGGCGTAGAGCACATGCAGGATCGCACCGACCAGCAGTGAGTGCGAGGTCTTTTCCCAATGGTTGCGTTTTTCCAGCGAGCCTTCTGGGTCGACCAGCACATCGGCCACGTTCTGGACGTCACGCACCTCCCACTCGCCCCGGCGGACTTCGAGCAACGGGTTGTAGGCGGCAGAGGACATGCTGGTCGGATCGAAGCGCAGCACCCGTCCATGGCGCGCGCGGAAACCGGCCGTCAAGTCCCAGTTCTCGCCCTTGATGTCGTGGACGATGGCAGAGCCCGGCCAGGTCAGGAGCGACGGAACCACAAGCCCCACCCCCTTGCCCGACCGGGTCGGCGCAAAGCAGAGCACATGCTCCGGCCCGTCATGGCGCAGGTAGTCCTGATCCAGCTTGCCCAGCACGACGCCATCGGAACCCAGCAGCCCGGCTGCTTCCACCTCGGACCGCTTCGCCCAACGGGCCGAACCATAGGTATCGACATCGGCGGCCTCACGCGCCCGGATGACGGACATGGTGATGGCCACAGCGATGGATATGAAGCCGCCTGAGGCCGCGATGGCGCCCCCCTCCCAGAACACCGTGCGCGCATAGGCGTCGTAGAAATACCACCACCAGAAGAAGGCGGGCGGCGGATAGATGGGGATGCCGAAGGCCTCGAACCACGGGCTTCCCAGCTGAGATTGAAACCCCAGCCGCCAGGCGACCCATTGCGTCGCGCCCCAGGTTGTCGTGAGCACGATCAAGAAGACGGCGATGATCTGGCCCCAGAGGATTTTCGTGGCGGTCATGATCAGGGTCCTTTTATCAGATGCCGAGCCCGCGCTTGCGCCCGAGTGTCCAGTCGATGCCGCCCCCGCTGCGCGCGATGCCGGTGATGTGCTGGCCTAGGCGGGGCTCGATTTCGCGGGACCAGGGGACGAGCTGGAAAATGCGTCCGCCGTCAGGGTCGATGCCCTCGATCATCGCGTAGCGGCCGGAGGAGAGGCGCAACTGTCGGGTGTAGGTGCCGGACACATGCTCGCCGGACTTTGCAGGGCGATTTGGCAGGCCTGTCTCGGCCTCGAGCCTTTGGCCCATGGCGTCAAGTTCGCGACGCCGCAGGGTGGCAAGGAGATTGCGCTGCAGAATGATCCGCTGTCCCTGCCTTTGGCCCAGTCCCTCATCCACCAGATGTTCGGCACGGGCATCGAGCGCGTCTCGCACTTCGGCGCCGAACCCACCCATCGCGAGCGGCATGTGGGAACGTTCGACCAGCCGGTGATCGAGCCAGGTCGCGCCCGGCGCGGTGATCTGGCCTTGCAGGTCGAGATCGGACCGGTTGGCCAGGACAAGCGTCGGGCGCGGATCATTCGGACCACCGAAGCGGCGGACCTCGACGATGCCGCCCGGAGCGGGTGCCTGGTCGAACGCGTCGAGACCGCGAAAGCGGACATGATGCGCGCGCCCATCCGTGCCGTCGATCACGGCATAGGCGGTGCCGGCATGCTCGTCGTGCAGGCCGGTCTCGACCAGCCGGCCGATGATCGGGTCCCCTGCCCCGCCCCCGTCGATGGCAAAGTCCGTGAAGCCGCGGTCCTGCCCGCGCTCAGCGAAGGCCCGGTGCATCGTCTTGATGATGTCGCCGCGCTCGCCCAGATCGCGGAGCGTGTGTTCCGCCTCGAGCCCCAGCATCCATTCACCGGGGCGGCCTTCCGAGGCCAGACCGAGTTTGCGAAGATGCTGAAGGCGGCCGATCATCAACCGGCGGATTTGCGGATCCCCGGGTCCAGGCGCAGAGGGGCGCAGATCGATGAGGCCGAGGTCGTCGGCGTGGAAGCGCAACTCGCGGTCAAGACGTGTCCAGCGTTCCGCCGTCACCTCGCGTTCCAGCTCATGCCGGATTTCATGCTCCGGCTTCGGGCCGAGTTCGAGGGCAACCAGGTCCTCGGCACGGGACCGCAACCCACTGCTGATATAGTCGCGCGCGATGATAAGATCGCCGCCACGATCATCCACGCCGCGCACGATCAGATGCACATGCGGGTTGTCCGTGTTCCAGTGATCCACGGCGACCCAGTCGAGGCGCGTGCCGAGATCGACCTCCATCCGGCGCGCAAGATCGCGGGTGAACCCGCGCAGGTCTTCCAACTCGGCGGCATCCTCGGGCGAGATGATGAAGCGGAAATGGTGGCGGTCGTCCTCGCATCGTGCTGCGAAGCCCGATCCGTCGAGGCTGTCGGTCTCGGCATCGAAGAGCAGGCCCCTCTCCCCGTCCCGGCTGACCCCGTCGCGACGCAGATAGGCGAGATGGGTCGAGAGCGGGGCAGCGCGATAGGCTCGGCCCTTGTGGCGGGCGATGCGCGCAGCAACCATGACCCGGCGCGATGACGAGAAAAGCCGTGAACGGCCAAATCGGCTTTGCCCGCGCCCAAAGCTCGAATGGCTTCGGTGTTTGCCGCTTGGCCGCGTTGAAACGTGGCCTGCCTTATTGGCAGCCCGCAGCACCTGATCAACGAAAGCTTTCGGACGCGGGGCGCGCGTGCTGCGGGGCTTTCCGGGCCTGATGCGGAAGTCGTGCTCGGGTTCGGTCATGCGAAGATCCTCCCGTTGTTCTGAACGCCCCTGTGCATGCCGGAGCATTGAAATCGCAGGGAAAATCCTAGAAACCTGCACACGACCGACGGCCATGCACGCGAAAATGCTAGTCCTGTCAGGGACTTGCGGCATTCGTGGCATGCCCTTTTATCTTGCCCATCTCCCTTCCCGCCAGCTGTCTGAGAGCGCCCTTCCGCCGCCCGTCCGAAACGGTCCGCCAGAATACGCAGAACTGCGATCGCGTTCATGGCCGCGTCTCCACGCCCGGCCGGACAACAAAAATCCCGGAATTGGGGCCGATTGGACCAGTTTCGCGGGGCGGTCGATCTGCATCCGGGCTGCCGCCAATTTGTGGCGGATGCGCAGCCGATCTGTCAGTGAACAGCGCCGCCTCGCGCCAATCAGCAACGGTTCCGCGGTTCGGTAGCGGCGCCGTGCCGTCCAGGCGCGGGGCCAGCATCGCGACATAGGCACGGGTCTCATTGGGCATCGGACGGCCCTCCGAGAGGTATGCCTCGTACCGCCCCGGCCCGGCATTGTAAGCGGCGAGCATGCCGCCGACAGTGCCATAACGATCGAGCATGGCGCGCAGATAGGCCGTGCCCGCGAGGATGTTGTCGCGAGCTTCGAACGGGTCGAAGCCAAGACTGTGCTCCTGCCGTAGGGCGGCCCATGTTCCGGGCATGATCTGCATCAGCCCCATGGCCCCGGCCCGGCTGACCGCATGCGGATCGCCCGCGCTTTCGGCCTGCATCACGGCACGGATCCAGTGTTCCGGGATCGCGAAGCGCGCAGAGGCTTCGGCGATAGCGGCTGCATTAGGGTCGCGCATCGGATCGCGCAGGACGGTCGGCGCTTCGGCGAATGCCGGACCGCTGACTGGTCCCGCCGCGACAAGGCCGGAAAGGAGGCAGGCAGCGCAGAGTCGGGCGATGCGGGGTCGCTCAACCGTGATCCGGCTGCTGCATTTCGGTCTGATCAGCGCCATCGCTCACGCCGCCCCGTTGCGCTTCGGCGGACGGGTCC
>Ga0208623_100808_pt1 | contig 12223 bp, 11 predicted proteins | sample HotLakConsUCCL28_FD_184737 | JGI IMG/M metagenome (GOLD analysis project Ga0208623, IMG submission 184737) | Hypersaline microbial mat communities from Hot Lake, Washington, USA - Hot Lake Consortium UCC-L28 (SPAdes) (version 2) ...
ACCATCGCCGGCATGAGCGATGATCCCGCCGTCAGCCTGCCAGCGATGGAGCCCTGACGAACGATCCGGCCACGCCCAGGATCGTCCATGGCCCCGGGTCAGCTACACCACGCCAGGGGACACGATCCTTCTCGCCGGAGGTCATCCGCCACGAGATCTGGCTGTACCTGCGCTTCACGCTGAGCTACCGCGACGTCGAGGAGATGTTGGCCGAGCGCGGCCTGGAGGTCTCTTACGAGACCGTCCGCCGCTGGGTCGTGAAGTTCGGCCCGGTCTTCGCACGCAACCTGCGCCGGCTGCGACCGCGGTCGACGAGATGCAGCGCGGCGATCAGGCAATACGTGCTCCCATTCAGATTGTCGCGCTACACCCTACTGTGAACCGCGCCGTCCCGGGCCGTGGCGCTCAAGGGCTACTTCGCCGCGCAGAGAGGTGAGGTGGTCCCCATTTCCCGGGCATGCGGTTAAGCTTGGTTCGCCCTGAGAAAAGGACGAGCCCGATGACGGGGAAGCACAAGAGGTATTCGGCCGAGTTCAAAGCCGAGCTGGCGTGAACGTAGACGCCGCATGAACGTCCGCCCAGGCCCTTCCGTGTACGCCGGAGCCGCACAAGGCGCGTTACACATCGCCGCCGACAGTGTGTAACCGCGCGCCTTCTACACCCGGATTTCGCCGTGCAGAAACCGCGCACCCGACCCCGCACCTGACCCCCTACACGTTAAGGCGGCGCTGAAGGCCTTGCCCGCAACGGCTCTGCACCATACCTACGGGACGTTATGAGCGGTCTATCATCCATTTCCGCAGGCTACTGAGAGTTCAGTGCCTGCGCCTCTCCCTGCCGATCGAACCGCCCCGCCCGCAGGCGGGAGGACGCAGACTGCTCGTAGGCGTGAGCGCTGCCGCCGGATGGGTCCGCGCGTTTGCGCAGGCAGCTCCGAACGCCAGCACCGATGCCCCCTGTCCGCAGTCGGCCCAAAGCCGCCTCCCCGATTGCCCGGCGCTGGACTCGTCTACGCCGGGCCAATCTTCTCAACACCCTCTCCACGTCGCGAGCGGAGACGTTCCCGGCTAGGATGTCGACGCCGCCTAGCGCTGCGGCCGAAAGACCGGTGCGCGCTCACAGGTCTCGGCAGCGCAAGCGGACGATGGCGCGATGAAAGCGGCACTCGTCGTCCGGCGCCGCTTCAGGGGGTTAGAAGCACCTTCGGCGCGGCGATCCGGCCCGCGGCGAGCGCGGCGAAGACATCGGGGCCCTCCGCGAGAGATCGGATCTCGACCAGCGCGTCGAGGTGGCGCACGACCGGTATGCGGCCGTCGAAGATCGCCGCCGCCGTTTCTCGGAAATCCTCCGCCGTGTAGGTATAGGCGCCGAAGAAGGTCACCTCCTGCAGCGTGGCATAGCGCGGGTCGAAGCCGCCGCTCCCGCCGCCGAGCCCGATATGGGCGATCACACCGCCGGGGCGCACGGCGGAAAACGCGACCGCACGGGTCGCGTCGATGCCCACCGCGTCGATCACCGTCTCGGCTGGGGACGGGTTGTCCGAGACGACGACGCCGTCCAGAGCGCGCAGGCGATCGGCCCGAGCGGCGTTGGGCTCGACGATGGTCACGGCGTCGGCGCCCTGCGCACGCAGAGCGAGTGCGGCGCCCAGCCCGATCGCGCCGCCGCCGACGACGAGAGCGCGACCGAGCGGCGCGATCCGGCGGGCGAGACGCACCGCATGCCAGCCGCAGGCGAGCGGCTCGACGAGCGCCGCCGCGGCGAGCGGCACGCTCTCCGGGATGGCGATGCAGTACCGCGCGGGCACCGATACGGCCTCGGCGAATCCACCGGGACGCGGCGGCATCGAGAGGATCTTCCGCTCCGGGCAGAGATTGTCGCGGCCCGAGGTGCAGTAGGCGCAGGTCCCGCAGGTCGCGAGCGGGTTCACCGTCACCGCGGCCCCAGCCGCATCATGGCCGGCGATCTCGTGGCCGAGGACGATCGGAGTCGGGCGTCGCGGGTCGTGACCTGCATAGGCGTGCATGTCAGAGCCGCAGACGCCGCAGAAGGCGACGCGGACGATTTCGGCTTCCGGCGCCGGCGTATCCAGGACCTCGAGGCGGTGTGGAGCGGTTTGGACGAGCGCCTTCATTTCGCGGTGAACCCTCCATCGACGTGCAGCACTTGGCCCGTCACGTAGGCCGATGCCGGCGAGCACAGGAACAGCGTCGGCCCGTCGAGATCGGCGAGTGCGCCGTTGCGGCCTATGCAGGTCTGAGCGGCGTTGCGGGCGGCGCGCTCGGGATCGGCGAAAACGGGGCCGGTCAATTCGGTGGGAAAGAAGCCCGGCGCTATCGCGTTGGCGGTGATGCCGGCCGCCGACCACGCCTCCGCCATGGCGCGCGTGAGTTGCGCGACGCCGCCCTTCGACGCGCCGTAGGGGAGCGAGTTCGGGAACGCACGGGAGGACTGGAGCGAGGCGAAGGTGACGATCCGCCCCCAGTCGCCCATGCCGGGCACCAGCGCGCGGGACAGAAAGAAGGGCACCTTCAGGTTCAGGTCGAGCGTCGCGTCCCAGGACGCGCCCGTGATCTCGGGCCACGGCTCGCGCCGGTTGACGCCCGCCGCGTGGAGTATGATCTGCGGCGCGCCGAAGGGCGCGGCGAGTGCGCAGGCGAAGCCGTCCCAGTCCTCGACCGCTGCGAGATCCGCAGCGCACGAGGCGACGCCTTCGCCGAGGCCGTCGAGGGCTTTCGCGCGGCGAGCGACCGCAACGACCCGTGCGCCGTGTGCGGCGAGCGTGCGGGTGAGATGCGCGCCGATTCCGGAGGACGCCCCCGTTACGACGGCGACGCGCTCGGCGACGTCGAAGAGACTCATGACGCAGCGCTCAGGTCGAAATTCTCGCCCGGGAAGTATTTGGCGAGTCGTACATCCGCGGTGCGGGCGTGGCCCTCCATGCCCTCGAGCCGGCTGATGCGGGCACAGGCCTGGCCTATTGCCCGGTTCGCCTCCCGGGTGGCGCGCTGCCAGGTCACGGTCTTGATGAACTTGCCGACGGAAAGCCCGCCGGTGTAGTGCGCCGCGCCCTTGGTCGGGAGCACGTGGTTGGGGCCCGAGCACTTGTCGCCGTAGGCGACCGTGGTCTCCTCGCCCAGGAACAGCGAGCCGTAATTCGTCAGGTTGGCGAACCACCAATCGAGATCCTGCGCCTGTATCTGCAGGTGCTCGGAGGCATAGCCGTCGCTGATGCGCGCGGCTTCCTCGCGGCTGTCGGCGAGGATGATCTCGCCGTACTCGTCCCAGGCGCGGCTGGCGTTGTCGCGGTTGAGACCCGGCAGCTCGGCGATGCATTTCGGCACGAGCCGCCCGACCTCCTCGGCGAGCCGCCGATCGGTCGAAATCAGCCAGACCGGCGAGTTGTAGCCGTGCTCGGCCTGGCCGACGAGGTCCCAGGCGACGATCATGGGATCGGCCGTGTGGTCGGCGATCACCATGCTCTCCGTCGGGCCGGCGAACATGTCGATGCCCACGCGCCCGAACAGGATGCGTTTGGCCTCGGCCACGAACTGGTTGCCCGGCCCCGCGAGCACGCGCGCCGACGGCGATCCGAACAGGCCGAAGGCCATGGCGGCGATGCCCTGCACGCCGCCGAGATTGAGGATCCGATCGGCGCCGCAGACATCGAGCGCGTAGAGCACTGCCGGGTTCATGCCCTCGCCGGGCTTGGGCGGCGAGCAGGCGGTGATGTGGCCGACGCCGGCGACCTTGGCGGTCGTCACGGTCATGATGGCGCTCGCCACATGGGAATAGCGCCCGCCCGGGGCGTAGCAGCCGGCCGCCGAGACCGGGATCTGGCGCTGGCCCGCGACGAGGCCGGGCATGATCTCGTATTCGAGGTCCTGCAGGCTCTCGCGCTGGCGCTCGGCGAAACGCTGGACGTTGTCCCGGGCGAAGCGGATGTCGTCCTTGAGCGTCTGAGAAACCTTGCCCGCGGCGTCGGCTCGATCCTCGTCGGAGACGACGATCTCGCCGTCATAGCCGTCGAGCTCGCGGGCGTAGCGGCGGGCGGCGTCGTCGCCGCCCGCCTCGATGGCATCGAGGATGGACTGGACGATGTCGCGGACGTTGCGCTCGTCCGTGGCCGCCGTCTTCTGTGCCGTCTTCAGGTATTCCATCCTCGTCTCCAATCGTTTCGAAAGAACGTCACTCGCCCCGGGCGAAGGCCGCGAGCTCGGGGGTGTCGGCGACGAGCTGCATGTAGGTGGAATCCACGAAGGTGGACGCGTCGAGCTCGGTTTCGAGCGTCCCCGTCGAGGTCATGTAGCCGCCCAGGCCGTTGAACCACTCGACGACCGTCGAATTGTCGCCCCCCATGATCTCGAGCTGCTCGTCCAGCGTGAACATCGGCCGCAGCGCGATCTCCTGGCGCAGGAACTTCTCCGGCAGCTCCACGCCGGTGAGCGCGTAGAAGTCGCCCATCATCGCAACCGCCTCGTCGTTGTTCTCACGGATGTACTCGACGCCGCGCAGGAACACCGCGAGATAGCGCGCCACGATCTCGGGATTGGCCTCGGCGTAGTCGCGCCGGGCGATCAGCGCGCCGGGAACGATGGCGCCGGCGTCCTTGCCCGAGCAGAGCAGCTCGGCGCCCGTCCGGTCCTCGAGCGTGTAGATGTTGGGCGCCCACAGGCCGGCCATCTTGCCGGTGCCGCTGGCGAAGGCGCTGATGATCTCGCCCTGGTTCAGGTTCACCACCTCGAAATCCTCGGGATAGTTCAGGCCGTAGCTCTCGAGGCATGCGGCCGCGGCGTACTCGCCCGTCGAGTTCGTCGTGACCAGGAGCCGCTGGCCGCGCAGCTCGCCGGCGGGATCGGCGCGGATCGCCTCGGCCTCGTCGCCGCGCACCATCATCGCGTTAGTGGCGCTCTCGTCATTGGTGATGCCGATCGTGATGATGTCGAAGCGCGCCGCGCCCAGTACGGCCGGCGCGGAGCCGGTTCCGCCGATGTCCCAGTCGCCTGCGGCGGCCGCGGCCACCTGCGGCGCTCCCGAGGCGAATGTGGAGTAGCTCGGGGCCAGCCCCAGCTCCTCCCACCAGCCCATCTGGTCTGCGATGTAATAGGGCAGCGCCCAGTACAGAGCCGGCTGATAGGACACCTTGATCTCCGTCGGAGTGTCCTGAGCCGCCGCGGCGCCCGGGAGCGCCAGTGCGGCTGCGAAAAGCAACGTGGTCGTGCGCTTGAAGGTCATTGGCTCGTTTCCCCTTTTATTATCAAACGGTTGCACCCATCTGCTCGCGCAGGAGACGCCAGACCTGGCCACGCAGATGCGTGAAGCTCGGCTTCTCCATCACGTCGTCGATGGGTTCTTCGGACCACCTCTCGGCCTGCCGCGTGGAGGCGACGTCGATCACCTCGCGGATGTGGCCGGGATTGCGGCCCATCACCACCACGCGGTCGGCGAGGTAGACCGCCTCCTCGACCGAGTGGGTGATGAACATCACGGTGCGCGGATTGCCCTTGGACACGCGCACCAGCTCTTCCTGCATGATCGTGCGCGTCTGCGCGTCCAGCGCGCCGAAGGGCTCGTCCATCAGGAGCACGCCCGGATCGGTCGCGTAGCTTCGGGCGATGGCCACGCGCTGCTGCATGCCGCCCGAGAGCTGATGGGGGTACTTGTCGGCCGTGCCCTCCATCTTCATGAGCTGGAGATAATACTCGACCGCCTCGTCGCGCTCCTTCTTGGAGGCGCCGCGCGAGCGCATGCCGAAGACGATGTTCTCGCGCACAGTCTTCCACGGGAACAAGGCGAATTGCTGGAACACCACAGCGCGATCGGGTCCGGGCCCTGTGACCGCCTTGCCGGCCACGCGTATTTCGCCGCGGCTGATCGATTCGAGCCCGGCGACCATGCGCATCAGCGTGGTCTTGCCGCAGCCGGAGGGGCCGACGACCGAGATGAACTCCCGGTCGGCGACGTTGAGGTTCACGCCGTCTATGGCGGTGAAGGGCTTTCCCCCGCTCTCGCCGAAGATCTTCGTGACCTTGTCGATGACGATCTCGCTCATTGCCCTTCCCATTTCCGGCGGACGGCCGTCTCGACGGAGCGCAGCCCGACGTCGATCAGGAGACCGATGAAGCCGATCACCAGCATCGCGGTGATCACGGTTTGCGGACTGAGGTTCGACTGGCCTTGCACCATCACGTAGCCGATGCCCGAGCTCACCACGATCAGCTCGGCCCCGATCAGCGACTGCCAGCCGAGACCGGCCGAGACCCGCAAGCCCGCGACGATCGAGGGCAGCGCGCCGGGCAGGAGCACCTCGGTCGCGATGCGGAACTCGGACGCGCCGTGGGTCTGCGCCGCCTCGATCAGATGCTTCTCGACGAGGCGCGCGCCGCGATAGGCGTTGATCAGGCACGGCGCGAAGGCGCCGGTGAAGATCACCATGATGGCGCCGCCGATGCCGGTGCCGAACCAGAGCGCCGCGAACGGCACCCAGGCGAGCGGCGCGACGTAGCGATAGGCCTCGAACACCGGCGTGACGATGTCGTCGAGGAGCCGGAAGCGGCCCATCATCAACCCGAGCGGCACGCCGATGGCGGCCGCGAGGCCGAAGCCGCCGAGAAAGCGCAGGAACGACGAGAACGCGTGCTCCCACAAGAGCGCCCCGGCGAAGGGCCGCTGCATCATCGTGATCGCGCGATCGACCACCGACGACGGCGACGGCAGCACGAAGGCCGAGACGAGACCGGCCGCCGTAACGCCCTGCCACACGCCCAGGAAGAGCGCGAGGCCGGCGACCCCGTACGTCCAGAGGGGTATCTCGCGGGTCACGGCTCGGCCCTCCAGCGGATCAGCCGCTTCTCGAGCTTCGTCAGGAAGATGGTGGTGGCCGCGCCCGCGATCGCGATCGCCACCATGGCGACGAGGATCATCGGGGTGTTGACGTCGCGATAGGCGGTCTGCAGCGCCCGGCCGAGCCCCAGGAAGGCGCCGACCAGCTCGGCCGCGACGAGCGTCGTCCAGCTCGCCTGGAGCGACAGCCGCAAGCCGGTGAAGATCATCGGCAAGGCGTCGGGGATATAGACCTCCCGCACCACCCTTCCGGGCGTGGCGCCGTGGACCAGCGCGGCCTCGATCAGATGGCGTCGCACGTTGCGCACGCCGGTGTAAGTGTTGATGACGGACGCCACGAAGGCGGATACGAAGATCACGAACACTTTCGAGGCGTCACCGAGGCCGAACCACACGATGGCGAGCGGGATCCACGCGAGCGGCGGTATCGGCCGCAGGACGAGGAAGATCGGGTTGACGAAGGCCTCGATGCGACGATCATACCCCATCAGGAAGCCGAGCGGAACGCCGACGCAGACGGCCGTGACGAAGCCGATCAGCACCAGGCGGACGCTCTGCACGATGTGCTCGATCAGCGTCCCGCCCGCATACCCGTCGGTCCAGATGCGCTGGAGCGCCGCCAGGAACGCTTCGGGCGAGGGAAACCGCGCGGGACCGACGAGGTTCAGCACGCTGGTCGCAAGCCACCAAAGGACGAGCAGCACGATCACGGTCGCGACGCCGGTCACGACCGATCGCCCGACCCTGAACCGCGACCTGGTCGGCTCCGCGGGCCGTTGCTCCGCATCCGTCACAGCCATCGTCCCCTCCCCTGGTCCGACGCCAATTCCGCGCGTTTGTCCGCGCTTTCAATAGAGTGTATACGCTTACAATGAGCGAGATCAACCCCAAATCTGCGGAGATCCCGCGGCTCGGAAGCGCCACGCAGATCGACGTCGCCAGACGCGCCGGCGTCTCCACCGCCACGGTGAGCCGCGTGCTCAACGGCTCGCCCCTCGTAAGCGCCGGCGCGCGCGAGAAGGTCGAGGCCGCCATCCGCGAGCTCGCCTACTTACCGCACGAGGCGGCACGCTCCCTGGCGACGCGACGCTCGCGGACGCTCGGCGCCATCATCCCCACCCTGACGAACGCCATCTTCGCTGCGGGCGTGAACGCCTTCGAGGACGAGGCCCGCGCCCGGGGACACGCGCTCTTCATCGCCATCTCGAACTATGATCCGGTCCAGGAGGGCTTCCTCATCCGGCAGATGGTCGAGCGGGGCGTCGACGGTCTACTGCTCGTCGGCAACGACCGGGGCGAGGAGAGCCGGGCCATGCTCGCCGCGTCCGGCCTACGCTGCGCCTGCGCCTGGGCCTACGACGAGGAGGCCGCGCTCGCCAACGTCGGCTTCGACAACGCCGCCGCGATGGGCCCGCTCGTCGATCATCTCGTGGCGACGGGGCGGCGCCGCATCGCGGTGCTCGCCGGCGTGCTCGCCGGAAACGACCGCGCTCGTGGGCGCATCGAGGGCGTCGCGGACCGGCTCGAGGCGCATGGGCTCGCCCCGATCGCGGTGCGGGAGACGCGCTACTCCATCCGTCGCGCGAAGGAGGCGGCGCGCGCGCTCCTCGACGAGGAGCCGGACGCCATCGTCTGCGGCAACGACGTCATCGCCTACGGCGCCCTCGCGGCCGCGCGGGCCGCCGGCCGGCGCGTCCCCGACGACCTCGCGATCACCGGCGTCGACGATCTCCCGATGTCGGCCGAGCTCGATCCGCCGCTCACCACCGTGCGCATCCCCGCCGAGGAGATGGGCCGGCGCGCCGCGGCCGAGCTGATCGCGGCGATCAAGGAGGATCGTCCCGTGGCGCGGATCCGGCTCGAGACCCGCCTCGTGGTGCGCCGCAGCAGCTGGCGCGCGCCGAACGCAGCGACCCCATGATGCTCCGCGAAGGACTTGCCGCGCCGGAGACGATCGCATCGGGCGAGCTAGAATCGCAAACCCGCGGCGGAGTCGATGATGTGGTCCGCGATCAGGTCGCAATCCGCGAGCGTGAAGGTCAGCGGCAGGCGCATGTCGAAGAGGCCCGCGAGAATGCGATCGGTTTCCGGCAGGCTCTGCGCCGCCACGTAGCGCCAGCTGCGATGGGCCGAGGTGAAGCCGACGGGCTCGTTCGCGCCGAACCATTTCAGCTCGACGCCGCGCGACGCGCAGTCCGCGACGAAGCGCCTCGCCGCATCCGCCTCTATGCCCGGTATCCGGAATTGGATCGAGGAGCCGACATAGGCCTCCTGCGCATGCCGGACCGGCAGGCGGATGCGCCCCTCGCCGGCGAGGCGAGAGGCGACCCGGTCGTAGCGCTCGTTCCAGCGCCGGATCGCGTCGTCGATTCGGGCGAGCTGCGGCCGCAGAATCGCGGCGCGTAGATTGTCCATCCGCGCCGACATGTTGGGCGTGTCGAGACGAATGTCCGCGTAGGTCTCCGGCGCAGGCCCGGCGCCGTGCCGCTCGTAGAGCATGTAGCTGCCGGAAAGGATCGTCGCGCGCGCCATGAAGGCGGGATCGTCGGAGGTGAGGAGGCCCCCCTCCCCGGCATTGAGATGCTTGTAGGTCTGCGTCGAGAAGCAGCCCGCCAGGCCGAAATTGCCGGACTTGCGGCCGTTCCAGCAGGCGCCCATCGTGTGCGCACAATCCTCGAGGATCGTCACCTCGAGCGCATCGGCGATCGCCACGAGTCGCTCCATGTCGCAGAGATGGCCGCGCATGTGCGAGAGCAGCAGCACCCGCGCGCCGGTCGCGCGCGCCTTTGCGGCGAGATCGTCCAGGTCGAGGACGAGATCCTCGGTGATCTCCACGAGGATGGGCGTCGCTCCGACAGCGGCGATGGCGCCGGGCACGGGAGCGAGGGTGAAGGCGTTGGTCAGGACTCGGTCGCCGGGGCCGACGCCGGCGGCGCGCAGCGCGATCTGCATCGCCTGCCCGCCCGAGGCGAGCGCGATGCAGTAGCGCGCGCCCTGCCAGGCGGCGTAGTCACGCTCGAGCGCCGCAGCCGGAGCCTCCTCGCCGGGCCCGGAATTGTAGCGGTGGAGCCGCCCGCTCCGCAGGACGGCCACCGCCGCCTCGATCCCCTCGTCGGGGATCGGCTCTTGCTGCGTAAAGCTTCCTGTGAACGGCGGCCTGCTCATCGGATCCATCGCTGCGGCCCACCAGGGTGGCCATCGCCGCTCACCTTCCTCCAGCTCCAATGGCGTTGCAAGCGCTTACTTCGTCGTTCGATAGGCCGGCGATGTGCCCTCGCGATCGATTTTTGCCCCGGTGTTCGCCGTCGGCCGAGGCTGTGTGGAAACACCCTCGAATATGCTAAGCGGCGCTGTCACGGTAACCTGACCGAGGGCGCACGTCGCCTCGGAGCGCGTCCAGATCAGGCCGCCGCGGTCGCGATCGCCCATGCATCCGCGACCTCCGCCCTGAACTGGCGCAGGACTCGTCGGGACGTGAGGTGGCGCTGGAGGGCGAAGGCGTTGTGTACCGCGGCATGCGATGAGAGGAAGCGCTGGGCTGATCCCGGCGACTTGAAGCTTTGCATCTTCCGTTCTCGTCTTCGGACGGGCTGATGCGAGTTCTCGGCCCGGTTGTTCGCGCGCAGGCCCTGTTCATGCCGCGCGGCGAGGCCGAGTTCGCGCTTCGCGGCCGCATAGGAGCGCAGCTTGTCGGTCACGAGCACCCGAGGCGCGCAGCCCTGCTTCTTCAGCAGCTTGCGCAGGAGCTTCAGGGCGGCCGCCTTGTCCCGCCTGGGCTGGACCAGCAGGTCGAGCACCTCGCCTTCGCTGTCGACGGCGCGCCACAGGTACATGCGTCGGCTCTGGACCGAGATCACCATCTCGTCGAGGTGCCAGGTGTCCGACGCCCGCGGCCGCAGCCGCAGCCGGCGCAGGTTGCGGGCGAAGGCCGAGCCGAACTTCGCGACCCACGGTCTCGTAGGAGACGTCGAGCTCGCGCTCGGCCAGAAGCTCCTCGACGTCGCGGTAACTCAGCGTGAAGCGCAGGTTCAGCCAGACCGCGTGGCGGATGACCTCGGGCGGGAAGCGATGGCGGGCGTAGGAGATCGGCTTCATGCGCCGACGATACCGCCGCGCTCTCGGACCGTCAGCTGTTTCCATGACAGTGCCCCACGGACAGCCAAGCCCGGCACGACAACGCACTCGCGGCTTTCAAAGGCTACTGCCGCCTCGCCCTCGCGGAGGACCTGATCGCCGAGATCGGCCGGCTGCCCTCTATCCAAGCCAACTAACGTCAGGGCGGACGAATTCAGTGGGGGAGGATCACGCCTCAGCCATCCACGGCGGGGGTGCACCCGTGCTCGCGGCTACCGAGGCCGATGAGGTAGTCGAAGAAGGCTCGTGTTCCAGGCGAGACATGCCGCCCCGACGGCATGACCGCGTAGATCGGGCTCAATTCCGTTACTTCGAATTCGGTCAAGAGAGGCACGAGCCTCCCGGCAGCGATGTCGGTGAGCGAATTGAGGTACGTCACCCGCCCGATCCCGAGACCGGCCGCGATGGCGGCATAATGGCCCGCGCCGCTATCGGTCGCGAAATTACCTCGAACAGCCACCTTCGTCCGCGATCCGTTCTGCTCGAAGGTCCATTCGTTGGAGTCGCGACCGAGCGTCGTCAAGTTCAGGCAGTTGTGGGCCATGAGTTCCTCGGGCGTCTTCGGGCAGCCGAAGGCGGCGATGTAGTCCGGGCTGGCGCAGATTATGCGCCGCGCCGCCATGATCTTACGACCGATGAGGGCCGAGTCGGGCATCGGACCCATGCGAATCGCGACATCGAACCCCGAGGCGACGAGATCTTCGATGCGGTCGGAGAGGGACAGGTCGATCTTCACCCGAGGATGGAGGCGGGAAAACCGAGACAAGCTCGGAATCAAGGCGGTGATCCCGATCATGACCGCGCACGTGACGCGGACCGTGCCGACGGGCTCCGAGCGCATCTCGCCGATCAGGCGGCGCGCCTCCGCCATCGCCTCGGCCGCCCGCTTGCCGTACTCGAAGTAGACTCGACCCGCCGGCGTGAGGCTCACGACGTGCGAGTTCCTCTGCAGCAGGCGGGCTCCGAGCTTGTGCTCCAGGGCCGAGATCCGCTTCGAGATGGTCGACCTCGGAACGCCGGATGCGTCCGCCGCCCGCTGAAAGCTCCCGTGCTCGACGATGGCAATAAGCAGATCCAGGCTCTCGTCACTCGACGTCATGGTCCGCCACGCATGCCTCGTGAACCGCCCCGGGTTTGCCGGAGGCTCCAACTCCTGAGAAGGTGGAGCCACCATGAGCAAGACGACGAACAAGTTCTCCCCGGAAGTGCGCCAGCGCGCGGTGCGGCTGGTGCTGGATCACGAGCA
>Ga0208623_100810_pt1 | contig 12160 bp, 8 predicted proteins | sample HotLakConsUCCL28_FD_184737 | JGI IMG/M metagenome (GOLD analysis project Ga0208623, IMG submission 184737) | Hypersaline microbial mat communities from Hot Lake, Washington, USA - Hot Lake Consortium UCC-L28 (SPAdes) (version 2) ...
GCTGTATCGCAAGCCAGCGCCCGAGGCTGCGGCGAACCTCGATCTGATGCGTCTGATCGACGAGCAGTTCATGGCCACGCCGTGGTACGGCTCGCGTCAGATGGTCCGTCATCTGCGCCGGGCAGGCTCTATTATGCGATAGATTCTCGTTTACCAGTCGACATGGTGAAAATGGTGGCCTAACTCTGATCCACTTTTCGGACTAGGATCAAGATTGATTACGCGATGTCGAACGCCGAAACGATCACAGTGACCGTGGTGACGCCGACCATGAACAGGCCGCAGCCGCTGCGCCGGGCGCTGGTCAGCCTGATCGCGCAGGAGCTTCCCGGCGAAATCGAGATGAATGTCGTCGTCGTCGATAATTCCGCGGATTCGAATGCGCGGTCGATCGTGGGTGAAATCGCCGCGCAAGCACCTTTTCCGGTGCACTACATTGCCGAGCCGAGACCGGGTGTGGCGACTGCCCGCAATGCCGGGGTCGCCGCCGCGCGTGGTGCGTTCATCGCCTTTCTTGATGACGACGAGGAGGCCTCCCCCGGCTGGCTTGCTGTCATGGTCGCCTGTGCCCGCAAGAGCGGTGCCGCAGCCTGTTTCGGGCCGATCGAGGCGCGCGCGGAGGAGGGGGCGGAGATCGGGCCGTTCGCGGCCTATTTTTCCCGCGGCTGGAGCATGTCTGACGGTACGGATATTACCGACCGTGCCGCCTATCTCGGCACCAACAACGCCATGCTCGCGCGTGAGGCGCTGGCTGCGAGCGAGGGGCCGTTCGACGAGAGCCTCAACCGATCCGGCGGTGAAGACAGCCTGCTCCTGCAGCAAATCGTTTCGCGCGGAGGGCGGCTCGCCTGGTGTGCGCAAGGCGACGTGATCGAATGGGTCCCGCAGCGTCGTTTGGACTGGGCTTACGTCAAGCGTCGCAAGTTCCTCAGCGGCCAGATCCGGACTTTCGTGCTGGGGATGCTCGACCCACCGCGACGCGGGGCGATGCTGTTCTGGATGGCTGCCGGCGCCGTGCAACTCACTGTCTACGGCGTCGCCGCCTTCATCCTGCGTCCCGGTGACTCGGAGCGCGCCGCGCGATTATCCGCACGCGCCTGGGGCGGGTTGGGCAAGGTGTTGTGGATGAAGCGTTTCCGGCCCGGTCTCTACGGTGACGGGCTGGTATCCTGATCGAGGGAGTGGCGTAATCCGGTCTCGAGATCAACATCCGGCTCCCAGCCTATGGCTTCGCGCGCTGCCTGCACGGGATATGACGCGCGGCGCGCAAACAGCGCCATCTCGCCGGGCCCGGGTGTCGCAGCCGGGCCGGGGAGAAGCGGCAGTCCGGCTTTCTTCAGGGCTTTCGCCGGAAGCCGCAACATCTGTTGCAGACGCAAACGCCGAGATGTGATGGGCTCGATTGCGCCGAGCCCGGCCCTGCGGGAGAGGGCTTCGAAATAGGTATTCCAGGTCAAATCCTGCGGATATGTCAGATTCAGCGCGAGCAGGTGCGGCTGATCCTCACGCCATGCATGGGCGAGGGCGGCTGCAACGGCACGGGCCACGTCATCGACATGGATCAGGGGAGCCGAGCCCGCGCCGCCGACGCCGAAATCACCGATCCCGCCGACGCGAATTCGGGTGATCATGTCGCGGACCCACAAACGACTGTCGCGACCATACACGGCTCCGGGACGGAAAGCGACCGCGCGGCGGTCGTCACCCGCCTCGACCCATGCGCGCAGCAACGCCTCGCAGCGGCGCTTGCCGCTCCCGTAAACATCGACATTTCCATCGAGCGGGCGGGTTTCGTCGCAGCGCCCCTGCGCATCGCCATAAACTGCGATAGAGGATAACAGCACGACACGCGGGATTCCTGCCGCCGATGCCGCAAGCAATAACCGCTCGGCTTGCGCGGCCAGGTCCGACGCGTCGCCATAGGCCGCATGGACGATCGCGCCCGCGTTTCGACACGCTGCTTCTATCTGAGCGTCATCGCTGAGGTCGCAGCCCACGGCAGTGACGCCGGGCAGGGCGAGCGTATCGGCGAGCCCCCGCGTCTTGCGCTGCCCGGCCAGAACGGAGATCCCGTTATTTGAGAGGCAGCGCACCACGGTCGAACCGATAAATCCGGCAGCGCCTGTCACGAGGACGGGTTGGCGTATCAAGGTATCATTCATAGCGCAGCCTCCCGGGAAACAGGCTCTGTTGCGTGCGGTCTGAAGGCGCGCAACAGGCTCGCCAAGCGGTCGCGCGCGATGAGAAAGAGCAGGCTGCCATAGATTGCCGCTCCGCTCGCAACGAGAAGCGCCAGGGTGGCGAGCGGCGGCCAGTGGTCAGGCGTCACATATGCGATTGCCGCGACGGCGACTGCCATCGTGAGCGCGGCGATCCATGGTGCGGCAAGGATACCGAGAAGGTGCTGCGGCGCGAGGCCGATCGCGATCGCACCGAATGTGAATACTGCCAGCACCTGTGCGAGATCTGCTGCGAAACGTGCCAGCCCCACGGTAACGACATCGCCGTCAGCACCCAGAAGCAGGCCTGCGCAGAGGACAGCGACACCGATCAACGGTGCATAGAGGCCGAAAGCGGGGCGCCCCTGGGCGGTGAAGGCTGCGATCAGGATCTGCGACGGCATCAGGAGCATGCCCCCGAGTGCGAGCAATGCCGCAATCGGAATTGCTGGTTCCCATCCCGGCCCGGCAAGGACCGGGATGAGCACAGGCGATACGGCAGCCAGCCCCATGAAGACCGGCGCGCTGAGCATCGCCGATTGCCCGGAGGCGGTAAGGATTGCTGCGCGCAACCGCTCCGGTTCTTCGCGTGCAGCCTTGAATAGCGGGAAGGAGAGATTGTGCCCAATTTTTGAAACTGATCCGCGAATAGGCTCGACAATACGTAGCGCCATGTTAACTATACCTAAAGTTGTAATGCCAAATATTTGCGCTATTAGAATATTGAACAAGAGATAAGTCAAATTTTCCACTCCGCGTGCATTAAACATAATCCAAGCGAAGGAGTCGAACCCACGCAACCCAGTTGAGCGCAATAATGGTTTAATATGGTATGGAAGCAAACCAAAAAGTATAAGGGTGCGCACATAGATTGTCGTCACACGCAAAATGAGCAATGACCAGACTCCAGCTCCAAGATAGCCGCAAAGTATTGCAACGATCGCGCCGACTATATTACTTATGAGGTGAGCAGCATTGATCGTGAAAAAATCATTGCGGCGTCGGGCCAGAGCCGTTGCTAGGCAAGCCGGGCCATGTGCAAAAAGGAGTAATGCTGTAAACGGCAACAAATAGAGGAAATCGCTGCGCTCAAACCACCAGGCGAGACCCACGCCAACGAGGCAGGCCGCCAAAAAGCCTGCAATCGCGGACAGTACGACAAACCCGTAAGTGCCTTCGATTTCCGCGCGTCGCAAATGCTTTTTCTGAGCAAGTCCTTCTTCGAATGGCGTTCCCACTGCCATGCCGAAGAAGGTGACAATGGAGATTATAATCGCTGCGACACCGAAGGCATCAGGCGCAAGCAACCGGGCGAGTACGGCTGTCACACCCACCTGCAACAAGAGCCGCACCACGGCCTCACCGGTGGAGAGGCCGATCCAGTTCCGGATGCGCTTCGCGTGTAGGGCTTTCATGACGGGATGCTTTCGCGCTGCGACGTGGTGGGCGCTGCAGACGGATTTGTCGCGATTGGCCACCAGCCCGGGGGCGCGACCTGATCGGAAGCCGGAGCGGCCCGGTCGGTGAAACGATAAATCAGGAAGGCGAGCAAGATGGAGATGTTGGTGAGCATCTGCCCACGTGCCCAAAGGCTCGATTCCATGAAGTTATGCACCAGAAAGAGAAGGAAGAAGATTACGCAAAACACTCCCATACGGCGCTCTTCATCCGTGAGTGTGCTCGTGAAAACGAGCCGCAAGGCGGCGATGATCAAACTAAGAAATATCCACACCCCGAGGAGCATGGCGGGCAGGCCGACCTGCGCCCACAGATCGAGGTAACCGTGATGCGCCTGATTAATCTGTCCCGGCTCGACAAAGTGAAGCCAGCTGCCCCCCGGCGCACGCTTCAACGGGTCATTGTCGAGTCCCACATCCCAGAATGCCCCGTACCCGTATCCGAGAAAAGGCCTTTGCAGGATATCATGGATCATGAAGGTCCAGATGTCCGTGCGTCCGGTGAAGGTCAGATCGGCGCCGACGTCATCTGCCATTGCCTCGATGTCCAGACCGAGCCCGAAGATCAGCAAGACAAGCACCATTGCCGCCGAGCCGATGACCATCGTGCTGAAGATGGCTGCCCCCGGACGTAGGCGTGAGGCAATGATCAGAAGGGGGATCATGCCGATTCCGGCGAATGTCAGTGCAGTCGAGGTTTTACTCTGGGTCAATCCGAGAAAGACGATCGCGCTCGTCACCATCGCGGCGCCTACGAGCCAGCGGATTGGCTGGGGTCGGGCAAGCAGCCAGACCATACCGATCAGCGCAGCCAGCATGCCGACAATGCCGGCGACATTCTTCTGGGAATGAATTCCCCGCACGCCTTCGATCGTGACCGCAAAGGCCGGATTCAGAAAAAAGGCTGCGTAATTGAACGCGATGACGAGAAACAGCACCCAGAAGAAGACATCAAGCAGCTGATTGAGTCGTGCGATACCCACAGCGACACCAAAGCAGCCCACCGTGAACAGGAATGTGGCAATGCTTCGACGAAAGGAAATACCGGGATAGTCAGCCCAGAATGTAGAGATCACGAACCAGCCGAGCAAAATCCAGATTGGCCATGTCTTAAGCAGCAGAGTGAGCGTGGTGCGCCAGCGCCGAAGCATGATGATCATGGCAAGGCCGAGGGGAATGAATGTGGCAATGAGCTCGGGCAGCTTTCCGCCTGCCGCGCGCGCTTCCGCGTCACCCTCGGCCATCGGGCTTAGTCCGACCAATGTACGCAGCAGTATCAGCGAGGCGAGCAGCACGGTGAGTGCATGATCAAACCAGTCTCGCTGCTCGCCCAAGGCGTGCCGACGCGCGGGATGCGGGCGAGACGCCACCGTACCCGGCCAGGAAGAGATGTTACCGGAGGTTCGCATGGTCACTCGGCGGCGATACGCGTCACCCGCGCCGGGCCGGGCGATAGCGCGATGACCGGATCATGCCCGTTGTCAGTGGCAACAGCACCCAGCACCTTGCTGGCATGACGACCGAGGACCAGGCGGGATGCGTCAAGATCGTCGAACCGGGTCTTCCCGATATCGACCAGTAACACGATGGCATCAGCCTGCTCCGCGAGCAGCCGCAGGTTCTCCTCCCTGGTGCGCGTACCGGCGAGCGCAACGACTCGCGGGTAGCGGGCGCAGGCGGCGGCGAGGCTGCGATAGCCCAGGGTCGCCTGAAGGCGCGCCGGATCACGCAGGTGCTCTGCGGGCGCCATGTGCAGTGTTTGCGACGGGTATTCCGCGAAACTGCCACTGGTGAGATGCAGGCTGCCATCGGGCATACGATCCATGGCGGCTGCCAGGCGTGGCGATGCGTCAGCGTCGAGCAGAAGTACATCCTCCGTCTGGGCAAGCGCCATCGCCAGCCCGACCGTTTCAAGGTCAGGGGAGGGACTCGGTGCGATGAGCAACGTGACAGCGTGCCCGCTCTCTCCCATGTTCTCGGCTTTGTCGATGGCGTGATGGATGATGCGCGATGACGTTGCGCGGCGCGCGCTTGAATCGGGCACCAGCAGTCCGGCATGGCGGCGCATGGCCTTGTTCAAGCTGTTGCGCAGAGGCAATACGCCCACTACCGGGATGCCTGTGTGCAGTGTCAGCGCATTGGCTGAATGGACCCGCCCATCGAGCCATTCGCGGGCGAGGGCCGCACCGACCCCGGCAAGGCCGCCGAACATGGTTGCGGCGACGAGGAGAAACAGCGGACGCAATCCAACCGGTGCGCCCGGCGGACGGGCCTCCGTGACCAGCGTCATGCTCTCGGCGGCGATCGCCTCCTGTTCGCGCAAGTCGCGTTCACGCTCGAGATAGCTGTTGAAGACAGAGCGCGTCGCTTCAGCATCGCGCTCCAGATCACGAAGACCCACGAGTGACGCATTGGTCCGCGTCGTTCGCTCTTCCAGCATTTCGAGATCGGTCTCGAGGGAGGCCAGCGTGCTTTGTGCATTCTCGTAGTCGCTACGCAGGACAGCGATGGTGCGGACGCTCTCCTGGGCGAGCGCCTCGCGGGTGCTGGCGACCTGCGATTCGATCTCTCGCACCTGTGGATGGAGTGGTCCGAGGGTGGCACGCAGGTTGTCGCGTTGCCGGGTTACCGTTGTCAAAGTCGTGCGCAACTGGTTCAGGAGAGGGGAATCAATCGTTTCGAGCGCGTTCGCGGCCTCGGGCGAATCCCGCAAACGCTCTGTCTGCTGGATACGCGAGCGCAGATCCTGAACTTCCTGACGCGCAGCGAGAATCTGGCTGTTGAGCTCGCGCAGTCGCTCGGCATTGAGCGTGCGACCATCCTCATCGACGATGCCGAGACGTTCACGATAGGCTTCCACGGCGCGTTCGGCGTCTTCCAGGGCCGCACGCTGGCTTTCGAGATTGACGGCAATCGATTCTCGCGCTCGCCCGATCACGCTCCGTCGCCGATTTTCTGCCTCATCCATGAAGGCATCGATGAGTGAAGAGGCGATGGCGGCCGATTTCTGCGGGTTGTTCGTCGTCACTTCGGTCGTGAGGATATAGCTTCGCGCTTCCCGTGACACACGTATGGCCTGCAAGAGCTGGAAGGTGGCGATGCCGACACGCTCCTCTTGAGAAAGAACGTGCTGTTCTGCACCTGTCAGCAGGCGTTTGATCCGACCGGGCAATGACGGGCCCGGCACGAATTCGGGGTCATCCTGAAGCCCGTTCTCGCTCACCACGCGCTCAAGCACGGTGGTCGAGGTCATGAGACGAATGTTGGTGTCGAGGATGGTGTCGTGGATATCTGACGAAAAGGCGTCCGGAAGCACATCGTCCGCCGAGACCTGCAATCCGCGCGGATCGAGCAGGATCTGGGCCGCTGAACGATAGACGGGTGGCGCGTTCAGGATCAGACCGACCGCGAGGGCCAGGACAAACGCGGTAATGCCGGCTACCAGAAATTTGCGTCGCCAGACAGTCGCGAGGGCCTCGCGAAACTGTGCGAGAAAATAGTCCGCCTCGTCGAGACCGCGCGGCTGCGCGTTGTGCGCCTCCGCAGACTGTCCGTCCTTCGTGGCAAGATACGTCATTACTCACCTTCCGTTGGCGTTCTGGATGAGCCGCGCCCTATCGGGGCTATAGCGCCTGAAAGTTTCGATTCCTTGAGGCCCTGCGCCTCTCTCATCCCTTCCCCTCCGTGATGTCGATGCGGTGCGCTTGATGGATGATTCCTGGTAACTCCTTGCGTGTGCGCAGTAAATTCCAGAGGAAGAAGGCTGCGGCGATACCCATATCCGCCATGGCGAGGGGTGTTGCCAGGGCGATGAAGGCGCCAAAAATCACGAAGCAGAATAAACGCATGGTAAAGACCGGGAGCTCTGGCCAGTCCTTGCCGGGCATGAAGCGATAGACGAGGTAGGGTATCCACAGGGCGACGAAATGCGCCGCGAGGCCGGCCGCGCCGATGATGCTGATCGGCAAAACCGCCGCGAAAGCGCTGATCCGCGCCGTCTGCAGAAGGCCGAAAAGCCAGATCCGGCTGCGCTTGTCGACCCGGTTGAATGCCCGGAAGCAGAGGAAGGTCGCGGTCAGCACACCCGCCCAGGCGAGCATCCCGGTGACGGGCGGCAGCCATGTTCCGGCGATCGCGGCTAATCCGAAATAACCCGTTGTCGCGGCCCAGATCCAGGGGACAAGTACCGGCGTCGGCACCCGATGTCCGGCGAACGTCTCGCTCAGCCTGGGGTCCGCTTCGAAGTGCGCAGCCATATGGTCGTTATCGACATAGCCTGTCTCGTAAACGGCCCAGAACGAGATTAGCAGAAGCGCGAGCCCGCCCGCATGGAACCCGAACGCAACGCCGGCGCCAAGGCTGGCCAGCACCCAGAAGGCATAATCCTCCTGAATGATGCTGGTCCACACATAACGGCTCCCGGGGCGTTTGACCCGCGAAAGATATTCGAAAGGCAGATAGATCCCGCTGAGCGCTTCGCGCCAATACGCTTTCGGCCAGATGGTCAGGCAGGGACAGGTGCAGGTTGCGAGCAGCGCGGAATCGTCCTGCGAATCCGTGACGACCAGACTCTTCCGGATGAACGCCTCCCCATGCGCGCGCGAAACCATGGCGTACTTTCCGTTGATGCGGTCGCGGAGCGCACGAATGCGACAGGCCACCAATCGCGGTGCGGAATCGACGGCCATCGCCTTCAGGAGCGGGGCGATGATGGCGCGAAATCCGATGCTCGCGACGACGATGTCGTCATGCCCGCGCAGATCTTCGATCAGTTCGACATTGCGCCAATACCGCGCGAGTTGCGGTGCCCGCCTATGCCACAGGAGCCATATCCACGGCAGCAGCAGGCCGAGCACGCCGACGCGCCAGTTGTCCCGGGTCGCGCTTCCACCGGTGAAGCGCCACGGCTTGATGATGTCGAGGCCTTTCAGGATGATCTTCGCCAGCCATCCGGGGCGTGCGCTGTCGAGGAAATCCTCGGTGGAGTTGCGCAGATACAGGGTCTCGTCGAAATCCACGATGACGGGCCCGCGATGGGCGGCGATCAGCGTGCGCGTCGTTTCGACATCGAGGGGCGCCATTCGGGTGACGTCCTCGCCATGGGGGATGGAGGTGCGGATCAGATTCATTCGGCTGGCTCCCGCATGGTGTGCACCGGCGTGCCGGATTCCCTATGAGATGGTGAGCGTTTCGCGACCCGCTCGGCGATGAGGCGCCCGATGTCCTGGCAGGGGCGTTCGAGCAGGCGATAGCTGACTGCCGCGAGGGGAAGTGTCACGGCGAATGCCGCCACCGCGAGCAAGAGATTGGCAGTGAGCGCACCACCCTGTCCCAGAGAGAGAAGCGGCTCCAGCAGCGGCGCAGAGATCATGGCGAGCGTGATCAGAACCGGGAAGTGCAGCAGATACACCCCGTAGGAGACCTCGCCCAGCCATTGCAGCGGCTTGCGCGAAAGGGCGACGATCGGTGCTGCGAAGGTGAGATGGGTCACGATGATCGTGGCGCACAGCGTGAAGACCAGCACAGTGAACGGATACATGTGCGTGTGCGGCGAGAGGAGGCGCTCGACCGACAGGATCGCGACCCAGGAGGCGGCCAGAAGGGCGATCCGTACCGTCCTGGGCCAGCTGAGCACGCGCCGCGCAACGGGCTCGCCATAACGGATGAGCGCCACCCCGGCCATGAAGCAGACCATATACTGCCCGAAACCGCGGTAGTTCCAGCCCAGTGCCGTCACGATGATCGTCGCTGCGAGTGCCGCCAGGGTGAGGCCACGATGACGTGAGGCGAGAAAGAGCAGCGGAAACACAATCGACGCTGCGATCTCTACATAGATCGTCCAGGCAGGGTAGTTGAGCGAACTGTCGAGGCCCAGAATATTGCGCAGGAGGACGTTACGGTCGGGATCGGTGCTGAAGTATGCGTTCACCCAGCTGGTAAATGCCGCCGGCTCATGCAATTGGCCGACGGGGTCTCGCAGGATGAAGGCGAAGATCGCCACGGTGGCCAGAAGTGGCCACAGTCGAGCGCCACGTTTGATGTAATAAGCCATGAGACGCGTGAGCCCGTGGCCGCGCTGGCGTTCGTAGGAAAGGGTGAGCACCACACCGCTGAGCACGAAGAAGATGATCACCGCCGCATGTCCGTTTGTCAGGCCCAGCAGGATGATGACGAGCCATTCCCAGGGTGAATCGATGGCGCTCAGGGCCTGGCGATGCGGTTCGTCGAAGCCCGTGAGGCGAAAGACCAGCAGGGCGTGGAAGATCACAACCATCGCCGCTGCGATTCCGCGTAGTGCAGCGAGGTTCGTCGAAAAGCGAAGGGTCGTCCGGTCAGGTTCCATGGTTTTCCCGTTCTCGCCGTTTTGAGGCTGGCGTTTGCCATCCGGAATGCATGAACCATGCGCGATCGGCCTGACGGGGAAATCATCGTTCCGTTTGGTTAATTACGTAAAATACGCTTCAAATCCTTTGTTTTCTTGGCGCATGCCGGAAATAGGGTTCCCGGCAGAGATCGGATTGCTGCCTCAAATCGGCACAGCAGAGCGTAACTGTTCCGGGAAGGCACAGCGCCTCGTAACTTCGATGACCTGCCCGGCGCACAAGCCGTCTGCGCCAATGTGCCTTTGGACTATGAGGTCTGGCCTGATAGTCTCACGAACAACAAAAGCGATTATCCGGAGGTATGACCATGTCTGGTGTGACAGCACTGCGTGCTGCGAACGACATTCAGCAGCCCAACGATCTCGATTCCTGGTGGCTGCCGTTCACGGCGAACAAGTCATTCAAGAGCAATCCGCGCATGGTCTCGCGCGCGAAGGACATGTACTACTACACGCCTGAAGGGAAGCCGGTGATCGACGGCACCTCGGGGCTGTGGTGCTGCAATGCCGGCCACAATCGCGACGAGATCGTCTCCGCCATCCAGACGCAGGCCCAGGAGCTCGACTTCGCGCCAGGCTTCCAGTACGGCCATCCGCTCGCCTTCACGGCGGCTTCGCGCATCGCGCAGATGGCCCCGGCGGATCTCGATCACGTCTTCTTCTGCAATTCCGGCTCGGAGGCCGCCGACACGGCGTTGAAGATTGCGCTGGCGTACTGGAACGTGAAGGGGCAGGGGCAGAAGACGCGGCTGATCGGGCGCGAGCGCGGCTATCACGGAGTGGGCTTCGGCGGCATCACGGTTGGCGGCATCGTCAACAACCGCAAGTTCTTTGGCTCGCTGCTCGCCGGCGCCGATCACCTGCCGCATACCTACAACCGCGAGCACCAGGCCTACTCGAAGGGCGAGCCCGAATGGGGCGCGCATCTTGCGGATGATCTGGAACGGATCGTCGCCCTGCACGATGCCTCGACCATCGCTGCCGTGATCGTCGAGCCGATGGCCGGCTCGACCGGTGCGCTGCCCCCGCCCAAGGGCTATCTCAAGCGCCTGCGCGAGATTTGCGACAAGCACGATATCCTGCTCGTCTTCGACGAGGTGATCACCGGCTTCGGGCGCCTCGGCTACGCCTTCGCCGCCGAGCGTTACGGCGTCGTTCCCGACATGATCACCTTCGCCAAAGCGGTGAATTCCGGTACCGTGCCGATGGGCGGCGTGATCTGCCGCAAGCACATATACGACGCCTTCATGAGCGGCCCGGACAATGTCGTCGAGCTGTTCCACGGCTACACCTATTCGGGGCACCCGCTGGCCTGCGCGGCGACGATCGCGACGCTGGATATCTACCAGCGCGAGAACCTGTTCGAGCGCACGCGTGCCGTCGAGGAGCGCTGGGCGGATGCGATGATGTCGCTCAAGGGCCTGCCCAACGTGGTCGATATCCGCACGCTCGGCCTCGTCGGCGCCGTCGATCTCGCGCCGAACGAGCATGGCCCGGGCAAGCGCGGCTATGCGGCGATCGAGAAGGGCTTCCATGATTACGGGCTGATGCTGCGCACGGCCTTCGACACCATTGCCGTGGCGCCCCCGTTGATCGCCGAGGACAAGCATATCGACGAGATCATCGACAAGCTCGGTCGTCTGATTCGCGACGTGGCCTGAAAGGCTGCGCGATCTGAATTCGGCGCTGGTGGCCAGGTTTACGGAACCGCCAGCGCCGGATGTTTTTGTTTGATTCGCGCTCTGCGTAATTACACGTGTTGCTTTCCTTGATGAAAAAAGGCATGGTTCGCAAATCGATCTTGGGCCGGACGACTGGGCCGCTTTGCTCGCCACATGATGCGAGCCGACGCGCAGACTATCTCTCCTGAATTCGACTTCATGAATCGTGCATCGCCGCGCGCGAGCTCGATTCACTACGACTACGCACTATATAGGAAATATCGCTATGGAAACCGGCACCGTTAAGTGGTTCAATGATCAAAAAGGCTACGGCTTCATTCAGCCCGATCAAGGCGGCAAGGACGTTTTCGTCCACGTCTCGGCTGTTGAGCGCTCCGGCATTCGCGCTCTCGTGGAAGGTCAGAAGATCTCCTACGAAAT
>Ga0208623_100816_pt1 | contig 12052 bp, 16 predicted proteins | sample HotLakConsUCCL28_FD_184737 | JGI IMG/M metagenome (GOLD analysis project Ga0208623, IMG submission 184737) | Hypersaline microbial mat communities from Hot Lake, Washington, USA - Hot Lake Consortium UCC-L28 (SPAdes) (version 2) ...
CTGATCGCGGACGCCTGAGGGCAGGACGTCCCTACCTGCATTCCAGGTTAATGCTTGGTTTCAAAGGTAGGGACGGCTGCCCCCAGCCGTCCGGTTTAGATGGCGTCGCAATAAGCAAATATAGGATCCAATTTCGATGAAGATGCTTAAGTTAGCGCCATTCGGGTCAAACTTAGAATTTAAACGTTTGAACCATCGGAGGGGCAGAGGGAGGCCAAACGGGGTCCCAAAAATCATAAAATTTGGATTCCGGCACGAGCTGAAAGTTTGCGCCGACTGGGGCCGCCGCAGAGGCATTACGGTTTTGATCCATCTTTCAGATACTCACGGCTCCACATCTGCCCCCCGCCGGGAAGAAGCTCGCCTTTCAGCGCAAACCCCACAATCTGCTTGCCGAACGGTTTCGATGAAAAATTGTTCACCAGCAAGCGATGGCTTTGGCGACAGAGCTGGATATTCCCCTACCCGATGCGGTAGCGCATGATGCGCTGCATTACTGGGCGGAGGCGGTCGGCGAGAGCCGGGGCGAGGTCTTTACCAGGCCCGAGGTGGTCGATTTCATCCTCGATCTGACCGGTTCGCGGGTCGGGCAGAATTTGATCGGGAAGCGCTTGCTGGGGCCTTCCTGCGGCTCGGGTGGATGAAGCGTTGGCGCCCTTATCGTGGGTGGTTATCCGCCGCCTGCAAAGAGTTTAAAACCTTCGCGTGACGCAGCTTCGCACAGACGCACATCCGCGCAGTGGAATTCAGCTTCTTCAGTATGCTCGCGGCAAGCCAGCAGTGCGGCCGCCAATTGAAAAGAATCGGCAGCCCGCAAAGAATGAAGCGCCAACAGGCGCTCCGCGCGCTCCAGGCAAAACTCACTTGGTTCCACAATAAACGACTGCCTGATTAATAGGCGTAAGCGCTGAAGTGCGACCTCATAGGAATCTTGCGGCAGATCGCCCTCGCGCCGACGTCGTTCCAAGGCAGACCGCAATTCGACGCGAGTTCCCCACCAAACGACAATCACCCCACCGCCAAGCAGTTCAGCTTCACGAATGTCTGAATCGGCTTCACGAACCAAAAGTGGGGCCAGCGCCGAAGTATCCCAGAAGCTCACCATGCCGACTCACGCTCTTCCGCGACTGCCGCAGTCAAGGTAGATGCACTGGCAGACATTTTCGCCAGCGGGAGAGCCAAAACCTTTTCGGGATCCCATTCGGCTCGTGGCGGGCTGAGATGAGGATTACCCGCAACCTCCCGGATCGCTTCGACCCGGGCGATGGGAAGCTTTCGGTCTAAAATGGTGACTCGCTCCCCGGCCCGGACAGCGGCCAAGAGCTCGCTAAGCTTATTTTTTGCTTCTGAAATCGTGACCGTTTTCATACCAGCCCAACTTGGCTATCTTTGCATTTGAGTCAAATTTAACTTTTCTTTGGCAGCTGGATGGGCCTGGTGGGAACTGCGCATATTTCGTTCGTTTGCTTCGGAACTGTGATTTTGCGCCTTTTGCGCCTCCTCGCGGCTATCCCGACTACCGAATCCAGGATGATCGATCCGCGTTCCAAGGTAGTGCGTCGGGCACGCCACGCCGTAGTTACGCGAAGGCGGGGCCCTCCGACGCACGACGCGGCAACCTCCCTACGTCGATCGTGGAGCGCGATTCGTCGCGGCGCGGGTGTGGAGTTAAATGGAGTTAAATGCGGGAATCGAAAGACAGGCGGGGCGGGAAGCGGCGCGTTATCTTTCCGGCCGGTTCGTTCGCTCTGTTCCGTATCTTGGGCCGGATCCCGCTCAGCGGGACGACCCGCAACCATTCATGAACTCAGCGGATTTCCTCACCCGGCCCTTCCCGGAGCTGTTCACACACGTGGTCGGCAACCCGCCCTACCTGCGCATCGAGGCCTTGCCCAAGCCGCTGGTGCTGCGCTACCGCGCCCTCTTCCGCACCATGTTCGACCGGGCGGACCTCTACATCGCCTTTTACGAAAAGGGGCTCTCGCTCCTGCAGCCCGAAGGACGGCTCGGCTACATCTGCGCCAACCGCTGGACGAAGAACCGCTACGGCGGCCCCCTGCGCGAGATGATCGCCGAGTCCTTCCACATGGAGCTATATGCCGACTTCACCGGCGTGGACGCCTTTCACGGCGAGGTCACCGCCTACCCCGCCGTCACCATCATCCGCAACGGCCGTGGTGACCGGACCCGGATACTGGACAAAGAGGACATCCACTGCGAGGTACTGCCCGAATTGTCCGAACGAATTCTCGGGCAACAAACGGATGCCCGCATCAAGCAGAGCACCGCCTTCATGGACGGCGATGCCCCCTGGCTGCTCTCCAACCTCTCGAGGCTGGAGATGATTCAATCTCTGGAAGGGAGGTTTCCCACGCTGGAGGAAGCCGGCTGCCGGGTCGGCATCGGCGTGGCCACAGGTGCGGACAAAGTGTTTATCGGGAGTGACGCCGAACTCGATGTGGAAGCGGCGCGCAAGCTGCCCCTGCTGACCCGCAAAGACCTGAAAAACAACCGTATCGAATGGACCGGCAAATACGTGCTCAATCCCTTCGACGGCGACAAGCCGCAGCTGGTCGATCCCGAGGACTATCCGAAATTCAAGGCCTACATCGAGCGGCACCGCGAGCAGGTCGAACGCCGCCATGTCGCGAAGAAGAACCCCAACAGCTGGTTCAAGACGATCGACCGCATCTACCCCGCCCTCTCCGGCACACCGAAGCTCGTCATTCCCGACATCCAGGGAGAGCCACAGATCGCTTACGATCCCGGCGAGTATTATCCGCACCACAATCTGTATTTCGTCCTCTCCGAAGTGTGGGACTTGCAGGCCCTGCAAACCGTGCTCCGCAGCAGCTTGGCGACAGCCTTTGTCGCCACCTACTCGCTCCGCATGCGCGGCGATTGCTTGCGCTTTCAGGCGCAATACCTGCGCCGCATCCGCGTGCCGGAATGGTGCGATGTTTCCGCTACGATGCGGAAGAAGCTGAAGGCACTCGCCACCACCGACGACCAAGCCCGAATCGACGCCGCCGTCTGCGAACTCTATGGTCTCGACGACGAGGGCTGGACGGCTTTGACTGCCGAATAAGTCATGCCCACCACCGATTATTCCGCCGATATCCGCAAAGCCGTGCGCCACTACTGGCGGACAAAAGACAACGCTTGGAAGAAGAACCAATCGGGCGCGAAGGTCGATCAAGGCAGACGCGGCGCAGCGACAGCGGGCAAGAACTTCGATGGCTTTGCTATAATGTTCGGACGACTCGCGAAACAGCGTGGCGGCAAAGGGCTGGCGATCCACCTCAATAAATCGCAGGTGGTCCTCCCCGGACATTTCCGTCCAAGCAAGCAGTGGGATCTCGTGCTGACGCGTGAACAACGCTTGATCGCCGTCATGGAGTTCAAGGCGCTGGGTGGACCGTCTTTCGGCAACAACGCCAACGACCGTTGCGAAGAGGCCTTGGGCTCCGGAATCGATCTCTCCGTAGCCCAGCGCGAAGGTCGCTTCGGTGCCGGAGCCAGCCCGTTCGTCGGCTACTGTATCCTCGTCGAAGACGAAGAAGCTTCCCGACGGGCACCCCAACGCGGGAACCCCTCGCCGCATTTTGAATCCGACCCCGCATTCAAAACGGCCTCCTACCAGCAACGCATGCAAATCCTCTGCGAACGCATGGTGCAGGAACGCATCTACACCGCAGCCGCCGTGCTGGCCTCGCCGCCCAATGCAGCGAAGTCGGGACAGTTCTCGGATCTTTCGGCGAACACCTCACTGAATCGCCTGATCGCCAAGTTCCCCGCCCACGTCGAGGTCGAGACGAATGCCTGATATTTCATCCACAACCATCCCTCTGGGCTGGCCGTGAAGTTTTGGAAGAGTCGCCAACCCAGGCGGTCCCGGTTGTCTCTCTTTTCATCTCTTCGCATACCCGAACTCAGCGATTAGAATCATCGCCCAGGTCATTCGCTAGACCGCACCTGGAACCAGGAACCCGTTTTCGTAAATGGCAGCAGGGAATTGCCTTGCACGACTTGCTCTTCCTCTCCGGCATAAATGATCGCACCGGGCTGGATCGATTCACTCCACTGGGCGGATTTTTTCAGGTTTTTCGCGAATTCCGCACGGTAGCTCCGGGCCGCTTTGATCTCGACCGGAAACAACTGTCGTTGCCGGGAGAGCGCCAGATCAATTTCGAAGCCTCCTGAATCGCGGATGTGATACAGATCCGGATCGACTCCTTGGTTCCATCGCGATTTGAGCGCCTCCATCACCACCAGATTTTCAAACAGGCTTCCCAACAAAGGATCCCGGCCCATTTGCTCCGGCGTCCGGATTTCCAGAAGATAGGCGGCCAAGCCCGGCTCGGTGAAGTAGATTTTCGGCGATTTGATAAAACGCTTGCCGAAATTGTTGTAGTAAGGAGGCAGGCAAAAGACGACAAACGATGCCTCCAACACGGAGAGCCATTCGCGTAGCGTCGGCGAACTCACGCCGATCTCGCCGGAGAGCGCATGCAGGTTCAACACCTGCCCCACCCGTCCCGCGAGTAGCTTCATGAACAATTCAAACGCTTGCAGGTTCCGCAACTCGATCAGCTGGCGCACATCGCGTTCGACATAGGTTTCGTAAAAGTTGCGGTAGAGATCGTTCGCAGGCAGGGCATCGCGATAGAGACGGGGCAAACAGCCATAGGTCAGCCATTCATCGCGATCCTGCGTGACACCGGCGGCCGCAAGCTCGGCGATGGATAAAGGCAGCAGCTTCAAAACGGAGGTTCGTCCCGCCAACGATTGGCTGATACTTTCCCGCAGGCGGGGCTGGTGCGAACCCGTTAAAATAAAAGCTCCTTTTTCCGCGGGACTTTCGTCGATCCGAACTTGCAGCAGGCTGAGCAGTGAAGGCACCCGCTGCACTTCATCCAGAATCAAGGGAGGGCGGTGACGGTGCAAAAACTCCTTGGGGTCCTGAGTCGCCAAAGTACGCAACTCCGGATCCTCGAGATTGCAGTAACCATGATCCGGGAACACCGAACGCACCAGCGTTGTTTTACCGGATTGACGCGGACCGAGCACCGTCACCACAGGATAGTGCTTGGCATTCGCCAACAGCGGTCCCCGCAAATCTCGATCCACAAAATCCATTTCACATGAACGCTAATCCAGTATTTTTAAAATTCAACTTTAAAAATACAAACACCGTCGGCCCTGTCGGCTGCAGGGGCAGACGGGGCCAAATTTCCATCGGATGAATGTGCCGGAGCAGGTCGAAATTTTTGCTTGCCATATCTCAAACTTCCAGTAATTACTGAAACTATCTTATGGAAGCAACGACACAGTCAGCCCTCGAAGCAGCCAGGGAAAATTTCATCCGCCAGTGGGGCGCGATGGGGAGCAACTGGGGAATCAACCGGACGATGGCGCAGGTGCACGCGCTGTTGATGGTCAGCCCGGAGCCGCTGGATACCAATGCGATCATGGAGACGCTCCAAATCAGCCGGGGCAACGCGAACAGCAACCTGCGCGAACTGGTCGGCTGGGGGCTGGTGAGGAGCTTCTTTCTGCCGGGGGATCGCAAGGAATATTTTGAGGCGGAAAAAGACGTCTGGAAGATGTTTTGCGCGATTAGTCGCGAGCGCAAGCGCCGCGAGATCGAGCCGGTGCTGGCCGTCCTGCGCGAGTGCGCCGCCACCACGAAGTCGGAGCGCTCGCCGGACGCGGCGGCCTTCCACGAGATGATGGAGGGCCTGGCGGACTTCATCGCCACGGCGGACACGGTGATGGAAAAAATTTCCCGCAGCGAACGTAGCAAAGTCGTCCCGCTGATTCTCAAAGCCCTCGGGGCCAGACGATGATCGACGTGTAAGAATCCAGATAGCTTCAGCACAAGATGCGTAAACAGTCTATGAATACCACAACTCAGGAAAAATCACGCGGCACAGTCCACCCAAAGCGGGACCTGCCCCCAATCCGCGAAGGGCGCTGCCGCCTCCGCCGCAGTCCCAGCGCCCGCCTCAGCCTCGGCGGGGACAACGTTTTCGCAAAACCTAATTTTCAGAAATTACTGGAACTTTAAAAACATAACATCATGGAACAACTACTCACCTACCTGCTGGTGGTCGCCGGAGTCGGCCAGATATTCATAGCCCTGATTTATAATTGGGTGCGGGATATCCTCGGCTGGGACGAAGACATCGCGCGGATGCGACATCCCTGGAACCGGCAGATCGCCCACACCTACAGCCGATATATTCAAGGCCTCAACTTCGCCTTCGGGCTTCTCACCCTGCTATTTACAAAAGCTTTCTTCGAGGCGAACGCCCTTGCGACCGCGCTGGCGGTGCTGCTCTCGCTGTATTGGGGAGGTCGGCTGGCGGTGGCTCTATTTTACTACAATACCGAGGCCATCACTCGGCGACGCCGGCTTTTTCGTTACGGCGGCTGGAGCTTCAATGCGCTCTTTCTCTATCTGGCAATGACCTACGCCGGTGTCGCATGGATTAACCTTTAATTCGCCATCCGGCATGCACACGCGAGGAATAAGAAAGCACAGGCACTCCACCGGCAGACAGCCCGCCGTGGATCCTCGGGAGCGCGCACTCTTGCGGGCGGATTGGGACGAGCTGCTGATGGTGCATTTCGCGGTCACCCCCGAGGCCATCCAGGCCAGGGTGCCGCAGCCACTGGACACGCGGGACGGGGAGGCCTTCGTCACCTTGGTCGCGTTTCGTCAACGCCAACTGCGCTTTGATCGTCCCGGCCGGTGGGCGCGTGCGCTGGCTCGGCCGGTCGATGAGCATGCTTTTTTAAATGTCCGCACCTACGTGCGGGGGCCGCAGGGTCCGGGCATCTGGTTTATGCGGGAATTCATCAACAACCCGCTGGCACGACTGGCCGGGCCGCTCCTTTACGGACTGCCCTACCGGCTGGCTGCCATGCGCTATCGTCATCGTCCGCCCACACGACATTATGCCGCCAGGGTGTCCGGGCTGAAAGAGAGACTGAGCATCGAAGCGGACTACGCCCTCGCCCCCCTGCCCGCGGCCGATGTCGGCAGCCTCGAACAGTTCCTGCATGAGCGCTACGTCGCCTACACGGGACGCGGCAGGCGGAGCCGGCGCTTCCGCGTTTGGCACGAGCCCTGGCGCATGCATCGGGCCCGCGCGAGGATCGAGGCGAATGGCCCGGCCTTCGACTGGATGGGGGACGCGCGCCCTCTGGCTGCCTTTTTCACGCCCGGCATGAAAAACCTGGGCTTGGGCGGGCCGGTTGCCGAGCCGTATGTTGAACGACAAAAGGACAGAACCTGAGGGGCTGGTCCTGGCGCAGTAATCCGAAGCCGGATGACCGAAGGCTAAGCCCCGTCGGGCCGGGGGGCGGTGCGGATCGCCCCCTCGACGAAGGCGACGCTGTCCGCGGGCAGGCTTCCGCGGAAGGACATGCCGGGCATCACGAGCGCGCGGCGGCCGAGAATCGAACCGGGATTGAGCACCGCATTGCAGCCCGCTTCCGCCCCGTCGCCCAGGAGCGCGCCCAGCTTGCGCAGGCCCGAACCCCGGCGGGAGCCGTCGGGAAGGATGACCGGCACCTCGCTCTGGTCGAGCCGCAGGTTCGAACAGATGGCGCCCGCGCCGAGGTGCGCGCGGTTTCCCAGCACGCTGTCCCCGACGTAGCTGAAATGCGGCACCTGGACGGCGTCCAGCAGCAGGCAATTCTTGAACTCGCAGGAGTTGCCGAGCACGCAAGCCTCGCCCGCAATGACGTTTCCGCGGATGAAGACCCCCGGCCGCAGCTCGCAATTGGCCGCCAAGTAGGCGGGCCCGGTGATCGAACCGTAGGCGGGGAGCCGGACCGAGGGGTGGATCCAGACCGGTCCCTCCACTTTCAGGCCGGGCGGAATATCGGTCGGCTGCGCCGGAAACTCGAAGGCGGCGAGCGCCGGGCGAACCGCCGCCACCCATTCCCAGGGCGGAACGTCCATCGGAAAGCGTTCGGCGAAGGGAAGCGAAGCGGGAAACTCAAACAGATCTCGTGCGAACCACATGGCAGCCAGCTAAGCGGAAGCCGAAGAAAGGGGGAATCCCAAAAAATCCGCCCCACCGGCGGCGCCTAGCGCAGGATAATCCAGTCGGGCTCCGCCCGTTTGAACAGTCGGCCCCAGGGACGGAGTGCCTCCAAGGTCTCCGGGACCGCGTCGACGCCGGTATGCAGCACCCCGAGCACGGCGATCCGGTCCCGCCGGTTGAACATCCGCAAGCGAAGACCGAGTGCGTCGAGGACGGGCGAAAGCTCGGTCGGGTCCACGCCCTCGGCGAGCTCGAGGACGACTTGGTCCGCCGCCATGTAGCTCAGTTCGCCGGTTTCGAGGTCCTCCACCACCCGCACGTGGGGGTAGCTCTCGCGGAAATTCAGTTGCCAGACCCGCTCCTCCGGCGGGCCCGACTCGGGCAGGATTCCGAAATTGAGCACCTCGCCGCTCCGCAGCTGCTCCGGCAAGCGCTCCGGAAGCGGCTCGTAGCCGCCCGCGAGCGCGCGACTCTCCCGCGTTTGCCAGGGATCCTCAGCCGCCGCATCCGCTGCGTTCCGGCGCATCATCATGAACGAGACCAACAAGGTCCCGGCCAGAAAACCGGCGAAGTAGACGGAAAAGCGCTTCGAATTATTCATCCCTTCCTCCCTCGGACGGGGCTTCCGCATGCTCGGCCAGCCAGACCTTGCGCAGCTTGACCACGCAGAGCACGATGGCCAGGCCGCCGGCCCAGACGCCCGCATACCGCAAGCCGTTCATGAAGCCGAAGGCCGCATACCAGGCCTGATCGGGCGACTCCACGAAAAGCCAGGCAAAGAGCAGGTGGGTCGCCACCCCCAACATCGCCCCGGCGAAACAGGTCAGACAGACATAATACAACCAGCCGAATGGCAGCATCAGGCAGGTCTTGGTAAATCGCGTCATAGACCCGAAACCTGCCCCCGTCCCGCAGGCTTGGCAAGCCCGCCCCTTTCCCCTTTCCTCTTCCAACTTTTCAAAATTTCAGCTTTTCAGCGTTTCAGAATTTCAGCGTTTCAGAATTTCCTCCCATGATCTCTTCGACCTTCAAGACCCGTGTCCGCTACGCCGAGACCGACAAGATGGGCGTCGTCCACCACGCCAACTACCTGGTCTGGTTCGAGTCGGCGCGCATCCAGATGCTGGACGAGCTCGGCCTGCCCTACACCGAGGTCGAGGCGCAGGGCTGTTTCATCCCCGTGCTCGGCGCCCGCATCGACTACCGCCGGGCCGCCCGCTTCGACGACCGCCTCGAGATCCGGCTCTCGATGAAGGAGAGGCCGAAGGCCCGCTTCCATTTCGACTACGAGGTCCGGCGCGGCGACGAGGTCCTGGCCACCGCCACCACCACCCACGGTTTCATGGACGCCCGAGGAAGGGCGATCCGTCCGCCCCGCGAATTCCTCGAACGGATCGAAGCCGAGTGGCGGGCCGCCGTGGAATAAGCGCTCACTCCGCCCGGTCGCGCCCGAAGGACTTGGCGTTGCGCAGGTAGCTCCGCTTCAGGTGCTGGACGACCTCCGCGATCGACCGCCCCTCGGTCGTGATGCAGGTGCCCGCCCGCATGTAGATCGGCTCGCGCTCGGCCAGCAGCTGCCGCACCCGTTCCTCGGGATTGGGAACGTTCAAAAGCGGCCGGTTCTTGTTCCGACCGGTCCGCTCGACGATGCTCTCCGGCGAGGCGAACAGGCAGACCACCACTCCCCGCGCCTTGAGCGCCTCGCTCATGCCGGGCTGGACGACCAGCCCGCCGCCGCAGGAAACCACGCAGCCGGTTTCCGGGTGGCCGCCCTCCACGAATTCGCGCTCCAGCTCGCGGAAACGGGCCTCGCCCTCGGTTTCGAAAATCTCGGGAATCCGCATGCCCACCCGCTTTTCAATCTCCGCATCCGAATCGACAAAGCGGAAACCCAGCTCGCGCGCGACCCGGCGCCCGATGGCCGATTTGCCGACCCCCATGAAGCCGACCAGATAGAGGTTCGGCATCTGCCTGTTCTTTCGTCTTAACACAGGCGAATCGTGCAGGGCTCCCCGGTTCTTCGCGACATAAATATCGGCCGTCCGTCCAAAACCGCCCCCGGAACGCGCCTCCTTTCCGCAAGATGGAGGGAGACGGACGCCGGGCTGTCGAGGCGCGCCGTCAGAGCCGGTCTCCGGGCCCGCCGGCACGGCCCCTGGGCCCCCTGCTCGGCTCTGGCGGCCGCGGACCCGGGCGGTCCCGGCCGATTCTTCGAAGCGGAGGCTAATCGCGCTCGGCTCTAGGATCGATGTCGGCGGGAACTTTCCGAATCCCCTCCGATTCCTCGCGGAATCGAATCGCTACTTGATGCCGCGCCCCTTTCCGCGCATCATAAAGCTGATGAGTCAAAAGGTCCTGCCAGTTTTAATCAAAGGCGTCATGCCCACCTCCAACGGCTGCGCCGTCTTTCTTGGCAACGAGGCCAAGACCTTTGTCATCTATGTCGACCAAGGCATCGGCCAAGCGATCCAGCGGGCCGTCAACGGCGAGCAAACGGAACGGCCCATGACCCACAACCTCATGGTCAGCCTGCTCGACGGCTTCGGGGCCGAGGTGGAACGGGTCGTCATCAACGACGTCCAGCAAGGCACCTTCTTCGCCCGCCTGATCGTTTCGATGGAAAACGAACTCGGCCACAAGATCGTCGAGCTGGACGCGCGTCCTTCGGACTCGATCGTCCTCGCCCTCATCTCGGGCAAGCCCATCTTCACCGCCGCCAAGGTGCTCGAGACGGTCGACGACATGACCGAAATCCTCGCCAAGATCCTCAAGGAAGGCGGGGAATAGCCGCAGCCCGGAATCGAGATGGTCGCCTCTTCAGCCCGATCGGAGACAGCCCCTATCATCCAAGCCCTCCCAAGCACTATCGGCAAAGGGCCCGTCACCGCCCTGGCACCGATGCAGGACGTGACCACCCTGCCCTTCATGCGGCTGCTCGGGCAGTACGGTCCGCCGGACCTGCTCTTCACCGAATACTTCCGCGTCCACGGGCATTCGACCCTCGAGACGCATATCGTCGACTCCATCCTTCGCCACGGCACCGGCAAGCCCGTCTTCGCCCAGCTCATCGGCGAGAGCCTGCCCGACCTCGAGCGCACCGTCCGCGGGATCGAGGCGGCCGGGCTACCCGTCGCCGGGATCGACCTGAACATGGGTTGCCCGGCCCCGAAGGTGTATAAAAAGAACGTCGGCGGAGGCCTCTTGCGCGACCCGGCGAAGGTCGACGAGATCCTCCGCTGCCTCCGCGCCGTCGTCACCGGCCCCTTCACCGTCAAGATGCGCATCGGCTTCGACGGGGACGAAAATTTCGAGACCATCCTGGACCTGATCGAAACGCACCGGGTCGACCTGCTCAGCCTCCACGCCCGCACCGTCAAGGAAGCCTACCGCTCCGAGGTCCATTACGAATACATCGCGCGCGCCGTCGAGCGCCTGTCCTGCCCGGTCCTGGCCAACGGAAACATCAGCTCCGTCGCCAAGGGACAATGGACCCTCGACCAGACCGGCGCCGCCGGCCTCATGATCGGCCGCCACTGCATCCGCAACCCCTGGATCTTCCGCCAGCTGCGCGAGCACTTCGCCGGGCGGCCGATCTTCCAGCCTCTCCTCGCCGACGTGAGGCAGTATGTCGAGGACCTCTTCCAAGCCACCAGCCATCCCGACCGCAACGGCCGCTTTCATGTCAACCACATGAAGAAGTTCCTCAACTTCGTCGGCCTCGGGGTCGACGAGGAAGGCCGCTTCCTCCACGACATGCGTCGCGCGAAATCGAAAGCCGATCTCGACGCCATTTGCGACCGCCACTTGGTCGAAAACGGCCGCGGCGAGCAGCCCTTTCCCGCCGAGCCGCTCGCGGGACTGGTCGCCCGTCCGAACTGCAAAACCGACCAAGGCTGCCGCCTCTAGTGAAGCTTCAATCGTAAGAATCCGGAGGAGCGGGTGCGATTCAAACCGCGGGCCGCGCTCGTCTTCCGCCCCCCCCCCCCCCCCCC